>Ga0315907_10006107_pt1 | contig 12862 bp, 8 predicted proteins | sample LakEriMetagenome_3_FD_203525 | JGI IMG/M metagenome (GOLD analysis project Ga0315907, IMG submission 203525) | Freshwater fungal communities from buoy surface, Lake Erie, Ohio, United States - Buoy 12 MA123 | ecosystem: Environmental > Aquatic > Freshwater > Lake > Lake biofilm | place: USA...
CTAATGTATCCAAGGGGACGTTGCTGGCAAAAATTAACGATGCAGACCTTCAGGCACAATTAAAAAAATTACAGGTTCAATTGCAGATAGCTGAAAAGGCGGAGGAACGACAGCGGGAATTGCTCAAGATTGGCGGTATTGCCCAGCAAGACTATGATCTATCGGTTTTACAGGTAAGCAATATCAAGGCCGATATTGAACTGGTAAAAGTATCCATAACTAAAACAGAAATCAGAGCTCCCTATGATGGCCGTATAGGACTAAAAAATATAAGTCCGGGAGCCTACATTTCTCCAACCACCTTACTTACTACCATAACCCAGATTTCCCAGAAAAAAGTTGAATTCAGCGTTCCGGAAAAATATAGTGCTCAAATACGGAATGGACTTACAGTTGTTTTATCGTTAAATGAGACAAGATCAGTATATCAGGCTGCAGTATTGGCAAAAGAAAGTACAGTAGATCAAAATACAAGAAACTTGAGGGTTAAAGCGCTGATCAATGGAAATGATGAAATGCTGGTTCCTGGAAGTTTTTCAAAAGTTCGAATTATTCTTGGTAGAAATGACCAGGCCATGATGATTCCCAGCAATGCCATCATTCCTCAAGCACGAAATAAACAGGTTGCGGTTTACAGAGGTGGCGAAGCTAGCATGGAGATCGTCACTACCGGAATCCGCGACTCAAGTAGAGTACAAATAATTAACGGATTAAAACCTGGTGATACCATTATCACAACCGGTCTTTTATTTGTAAAGGCTGGTTCAAAAATTAAGTTTTCAAAACTGACCAACTGATCTGAAATCCATTACAGATGAATTTATCTGAACTCAGTTTAAGACGCCCCGTACTCGCTATAGTTTGCTCTATCATTATAATTTTATTTGGAGCTATTGGTTTTACTTTTCTTGGAGTACGTGAATTTCCGGCAATTGATCCTGCAGTTGTTAATGTTCGTACTTCCTACGCCGGAGCAAACGCGGAAATCATAGAACAACAAATTACCGAGCCACTTGAAAAAGCTGTGAATTCTGTTGAAGGGGTTCGAACCATTACATCATCTTCGAATCAAGGTAGCAGCAATATAACAGTTGAATTCGAATTAGGAGTTGATCTGGAAAAAGCAGCTAATGATATACGTGAAAAAGTATCACAGGCTCAAAATTCTTTACCCCAAGATATTGATGCGCCCCCATCTGTATCTAAGCAGGATTCGGATTCCGATCCTATAATGTTCATGCAAATTCAAAGTCAGAAAAGAACGCTTCTTGAATTATCTGATATTGCTGAAAATGTTATACAAGAAAGATTACAAACGATACCTGGTATAAGCTCGGTAAACATTAGAGGACTACTCTATGCTATGCGTTTATGGTTCGATCCTGCGAAACTCGCTGCTTATCGATTAACCATTCAAGATGTTAAAACTGCACTGGATCGGGAAAATATCGAATTACCAGGGGGGAAGGTAAGAGGAAATACTACTGAACTTACGGTTAAAGCCTATGGTAAGCTCTACACAGAAGAAGATTTTAATAATTTGATTGTCTATCAGGATGAAGGTAAGATCATCCGTTTTAAAGATATTGGCTTTGCCATACTTGGCCCACAGGAAGAAGAAGCTGCATCTCGCAAAAATAATTATGAAGTAACCTCTCTTCAAGTGATTGCCCAACCTGGCTCAAATCAAGTAGCTATTGCAGATGAAGTATATAAACGAATTGAACTGCTTAAAAAAGAGCTTCCTGAAGATATTGCGATTGAAGTTGGCTATGATAGAACAACATTTATCAGAAAAGCTATAGATGAGGTAAAGGAAACATTGTTTATCGCTATTGCCCTTGTTGTGATCATCATTTATCTCTTCTTCAGAGATTGGAGTATCGCCTTCCGTCCTTTAATAGATATACCGGTATCCCTTATTGGAGCTTTCTTCATTATGTATATTGCCGGATTCTCTATCAATGTTCTTACCATGCTTTCCCTTGTATTAGCAACAGGGCTAGTTGTGGATGATGGCATAGTTGTTACCGAAAATATCTTTAAAAAGATGGAAGCCGGAATGGATAAATATAAGGCTGCCAGATTAGGTGCTGCAGAAATTTATTTTGCAGTAATTGCAACATCAATCACACTTGCCATCGTTTTCCTTCCCATTATATTTTTACAGGGATTTGTAGGAAGATTATTCAGGGAGTTTGGTATTGTTGTAGCAGGTGCTGTATTGATATCCGCGTTTGTTTCCTTAACGCTAACTCCTGTTCTCAACATCTATCTAACCCCAAAATCAGGAATCAAACATTCGTGGTTCTATCATAAAACAGAACCCTTCTTTAAAGGACTGGAAAATTCATACCGTAAGTTGCTGTCTAGTTTTATGCAATTACGTTGGATGGCCTTTGTTATTGTAAGCATTTGTTTGGTGACTATATATTTTGTTGGAAAAAATCTCCCATCAGAGTTAGCACCACTTGAGGATCGTAATCGGCTTCGTGCCAGTATTCTTGCACCAGAAGGAACAGACTTCGATTTCATGAATAAAGCCACTCAGGAAATTGTACAAAAGATACTCGACTCCGTTCCGGAAAGATATGTGATCCTGTCCTTCGCTCCCTCATTTGCAGGAGCTGGCGGTTCTAACTCTGCATTTGTCAGCATTGGGTTGAATGACGCTTCTGAACGAAATAGAAGTCAAGATCAAATAGCGCAACAAATGAACAGGATGTTTAAAAATTATACACTTGTTCGAGTATTAACCATTCAGGAGCAAACGATTTCTGTTGGATTGGGCGGTCGTGGCGGATTACCTGTACAGTATGTCCTCCAAAATCTAAACTTTGATAAATTAGTGCAACATGTTCCAAAATTTGTGGAACAAGTGTCTAAAAGCCCGGTTTTTCAAGGTTTTGATGTTAATCTTAAATTCAATAAACCTGAATTACAGGTAACCATTGATAGATTAAAAGCTAGTGAACTAGGCATATCCATTTTGGATATAACCAATACACTTCAACTCGCTCTTAGCGGAAGACGCTTTGGGTATTTCATACGCAATGGTAAACAATATGAAGTTATAGGACAAGTAGATAGAAAAGATCGTGATGAACCGCTCGACCTTAAAACGTTATATGTCAGAAGCCGAGAGGGAGAATTGATTCAGTTAGATAATCTTGTAAGTATCACAGAGGCTGCTAACCCTCCTACTATTTACCATTATAATCGCTTAAAAAATGCAAATGTTTCTGCTGGTTTAGCACCAGGAAAAACAATGAATGATGGGATTAAGGAAATGGATAGAATTGCTAAAGAAGTTTTAGATGAATCATTTAGTACATCATTGGCAGGCGCTTCTCGAGATTTTAAAGAGAGTTCCTCTAATACTAGTTATGCCTTCGTTCTTGCCTTGATTTTAATATTTCTTGTTCTCTCAGCACAATTTGAAAGCTTTGTAGATCCGCTTATCATCATGATAACAGTACCCCTAGCTTTAGCTGGAGCTGTTATGAGCTTGTGGATATTTGATCAGTCAATCAATATATTTTCACAAATTGGTATAATAATGCTCATAGGGTTGGTAACTAAAAATGGAATTCTTATTGTTGAATTTGCCAACCAAAAAAGAGAGCAAGGCATCGATAAAATAAAAGCCGCAACTGATGCTGCTGTTGCTCGTTTACGCCCGATCCTAATGACCACACTGGCCACTACACTTGGAGCCCTTCCAATAGCCCTGGCATTTGGATCTGCAGGAAAAAGCAGGATACCTTTAGGGATAGTCATCGTTGGAGGAATGCTTTTTGCTCTTGTTTTAACACTTTTAGTAGTTCCGGCGCTTTATAGTTTTATTTCCCGTAAAAGAACGCATCACTATCATGATTAGATATCTTATCCTTTTATTTATAGTACCCATTTTTTCCGTTGCACAGGATTCTAGTTTGTTAAGCTCTAATGATGCAATTAAGATTGCATTGGAAAATAACCTCAGCATAAAACTGGTAGAATCGGATAAGGAAATCGCTTCTATCAATAATAATTGGGGAAATGCCGGCAAATGGCCAACTGTCAACATTAACCTTAGTAATACAGAGGCACTAACTAATTTAAATCAGGTTCTTTCTAATGGTAATGAGATAAAAAGAAATGGTGTTACCAACAATGTAGTAAACGCGAATCTAGTAGCTACATGGAGGATTTACAATGGAAAGCGAATAGAAGCAACTAAACAACGTTTGGAGGAGCTGGAAAAAATTGGTGAAATAAATGTAAAACAAGAGATGCAACGTATTTCTTATGAAGTTTTACTCGCCTATTACAATATAGTACGATTAAATCAACAGATAAAAGCAATCCATGCGATCATAGCTCTTTCGAAAGAACGCTTTACTATAGCTAAAACAAGATACGAAGTTGGAAGTGCTGCCAAAACGGATATGCTTCAATCTGAAATTGATCTTAATGAACAAAATGTAACCCTAAGTTCTCTAGAGAGACAAATAAATGTTGCTAAAGCAAATTTGAATACTTTACTCAAAAGACCTGTAGATCAACCTTTGACAATTCTTGATTCAACTTTTCGAATACCGGTTCTGAAATATAATGATGTAGTTTCCAGAATTGATACTCAAAATTTGGATCTCATGCGTGCAGAACGTCAGAGAGCCATACTTGCAGAAGATCGGAGGATTATACAATCAGGGAGATTGCCTTTTGTTGCCTTAAATAGTAATACGAATTATAATAGAAATAAGGCCTCTGGAGGTTTCTTTTTGACAAATCAAACTTATGGCCCAAACATTGGTTTATCAATTGGAATTCCAATCTTTAATTCCAATCAGTTTAAAACACAACTGAAAACAAACACTATTCAACAGCGTCAGCAAATGATGCAAAAAGAATTATTGCAAAATCAGCTTAAACAAGATGTTTATACTGCCTTTCTAGAATGGGAAAATGCTGCCAACATAGCAGAAGTTGAAAAAACGAATGTGACTATTGCCTCTGAGAACAATAATATTGCAACAGAACGATTCCGAAAATTACAGGGAAATTCAATTGAATTACGTCAGGCTCAATTAAGTTTGATCCAGGCTCAGGACAGATTTATAGAGGCTTTATACCGACAAAAACTTGCTGCGATTTCTATTCAACTTATTCTGGGTGAAGTAGGATCAGAATAAAAATCATTTAGAGGGTAACTCATCCGGTGAAAAAGCAAGAGGAAGCAAAGAATGCGCATCAGGTATAATATAAACCTCCCCTTCCAACCCGCTTAAGATAATTCGTATAGTTTGTTTTGTCCGTACTTCATGTTCTACCAAAGCCTGACGACACACCCCACAGGGTGAAATAGGGTGATCGCTTTTAATTCCCTTTCCCTGATAACTGATAGCCATTGTACTGATAGCTTGCCCATGAGGATACAAAGAAGATATAGCAGATAGGGTAACCTGCTCCGCACAAATACCTACAGGGAAGGATGCATTCTCTTGATTAGTGCCTGTTACTATTTCACCATTTGATAATAGAGCTGCAGCTCCAACATAGAAAGTTGAATATGGAGCATATGCCAATGAAGTTATCTCTCTGGCTTTTGCAAGTAAAGTAGCATCCTCTTTTGAAAGTTCTTGATCGCTTTCCAGCACATCTACTATAAAGCCAATAGTTTTCTTCATCGATTTTATTTAATCAACTTGAATAATCGGTTCCATCGTGGACCATTCTTCCAACTGAACCATATCAAAGAAGCTTTACCTACAACATGGTCTTCAGGAACAAAGCCCCAAAATCGGGAATCTTGGGAATTATGTCTATTATCACCCATCAACCAGTAATAATTCATTTTGAATGTATAGGTATTGGTATTTTTCCCATTGATTGTAAATCCATTTGTTGTCTCTTCCAGATTATTCCCTTCATATACGTTTATGATCCTTCTATAAACTGCAATATTTTGAGGAGTTAATGTGATAGTTGCACCTTTAGCGGGTATCCAAATAGATCCCCAATTATCTTCAGACCACTTGAAATGAAGGGTGTCATAAGGAAAAGTGTTTCCAAAACCAGCCGTATTCAATTCTTTTACTACTCCTTTAGATCCTACAAACGGAAGTGCTTTTATTTTTTCCACTTGATGGTGAGTGAGCGTCATCCGCCATACATTGGGATTGGATGACTCATTAAAAATATCCCGTTGTTCAGGATCATTGATATCAACTCCCAACTCATTCGAAAAAAAATCTTCCGTAAATCCATTTTGACCATTGGTTGTTACTATGTAAGTGGTTTGTGCTCCCTCTGGATTTTCAGCCAGTTGACCATTTACATACAATACACCATCTATCATCTTCAACGTATCGCCGGGAATCCCTACACAACGTTTAATAAAATTTTCACGCTTATCCACCGGACGAACCATGATATCGTCTCTTTCTGCCAATAGTTGTTCACGTGAACCTCCCTGAGCTGTATAACCTCTTAAATAATCATAGTAATTGAGCTCTGATTGAAATTCTCCTATTACGGTATCCCCCACAGGGTAATTGAACACCACAACATCATTTCGTTTTACCGGTGATGCGAAAATTCGTTTATAAGGAATGGTAATCCACTGTAAATAGGATTTTGAATTAGTAAAAGGTAATGTATGGTGTACAAATGGAAATGATAAAGGTGTATTTGGTAATCTTTGACCGTAACTAGATTTATTGACAAATAGAAAATCATTTACTAAAAGTGTCTTTTCCATCGAACCCGTGGGAATAGTGTAGGCTTCAAAAACAAAGGTTCTTATAATGGTTGCCGCTACTATAGCGAAGACTGCAGCATCAATCCATTCTCTAAATGAGGACTTTTTGTAAACTCTCACCATTTTTGTTCCTGCGTATCGCTCATTTTTAGAGAACCCCAAATAAGGAAAATATAAAAACGGTATAAAAACAGCAGCAGTATGATGCAGTAAGTCAAAGCGACCGAAATGCTCAACAAATTTTATGTAAATCCATATACTGATAAATTGTCCTACAATAGGAATAAACTGTAACCAGAACCAATATTTTTTTAATTCCATCTTCTCAGTCATCTCCCAGGTGTTCAGATATGGTATAAGAGCCTTCCAAGAAGCTAATTCTGCTTTCTTAAACATACCCAATAACCCAAAATGGAATCCTATCGTACCTACTATAAAAATGATCCAGCCTAAACTCATATACTGATTTATATCTTTCAAAAATAATACAAATGGTTGACTATAGACTATTCATGGCTACCATTCATCACTATAAAACATGAAATAAGATTTCATTACGTCGCGTAAATGTCATAAATTTAGTTAGTTATGCATAGCTTTTCTATAAAAGATATCGAAAATCTCAGCGGTATAAAAGCCCATACACTCCGGATCTGGGAGATGAGATATGGTATTGTAAAACCCATACGAAAGCATAGCAAACACCGAAAATACGGAGTTGAAGAATTGAAACGGATTCTTAGGATATCACATCTGTATAACCAGGGCTTTCGAATTTCCCGAATTGCTCAAATGACAGATGAAGATATCTGCCGACTTACAACTGAAAGCCAGTCGAATGCTTCACAGATACTTTACATCAATCAGTTGATAGAGGCTTCTATTGATTTTGACGAACCGCTTTTTCGTCAGATTTTTAATGCAGTTATTAATAAATTCGGATTTGAAGATGCGATTTTAGAAGTTATCTATCCTTTTTTATCAAAAATCGGAATGCTTTGGCTTACTGGAAACATCTTACCAGCTCAAGAACATTTTGCCTCTCATATCATCAGAAATAAAATTGTTTTTGAAACCTATAACGAGTCCGTAGATAAAAAGATTTCAAAAGATCACTATATTTTATTTTGCCCACCAGAAGAATATCACGAGATTCCTCTACTGTTTGTTCAATATTGCCTTAAAAAAAGAGGAATTAACAGTACTTTTCTCGGAGTAAATACTTCAGTAGATGACTTGAAAATTCTATTGTCAAAAATGAAGGCTACACACTTGTTTGTGCATTTCACCACCAATTTTTCAGATCAGGATCCAGATAGTCTGCTTACGGAATTATGTAGTTCATTCCCTTCACTTGAAGTATTCGCCGCTGGCCGTCTATTCGAAAAAACAACGATTACGTATCCAAAATTGAAAATATTTTATCAACTTCCCGACTTCTTCCCTATTCTCAAACAGCCTTTATTGTAACGGCAGCACATATCTATTTATATCTTCCTCAGTAATTTCTTTACCTGAAAGGATGATTAATCGTTCTACAACATTTCTCAATTCCCTAACATTACCTGTCCATTTGTGAACCTGTAATTTTTTTATAGCAGAATCTGTTATGGACTTTACAGGAATCCCATATTCCTGACATATTTGTACGAGGAAATGATACGTTAATTCAGGTATATCCTCTCGTCGCTCATTAAGGGAGGGAACATGAATCATGATCACACTCAAACGATGATACAAGTCTAGTCTGAACTGCTTTCTCTGGATCTCTTCTAGTAAATTTTTATTGGTTGCGGCAATGATACGCACATCTACGGTTATGTCTTTATCCCCGCCAACCCGAGTGATCTTTCCTTCTTGAAGAACCCGAAGTACCTTTGACTGAGCCTCTAAACTCATATCGCCTATTTCATCCAAAAAAAGTGTTCCACCATTTGCCTGTTCAAACTTTCCAATTCGTTGACGAATGGCTGAAGTAAAAGAACCTTTTTCATGTCCAAATAATTCGCTTTCAATTAGCTCTGATGGAATCGCTGCGCAATTCACTTCAACCATATTTGTTTTACTCCTAGAACTTTTTTCATGTATCCATCTTGCAACTAGTTCTTTTCCAACACCATTTTCTCCGGTAATTAATATCCTGGCATCCGTATAGGCAACTTTCTCAATGGTTTCTTTGATCTGCAAGATGGCGGGGGAATGACCAATCATCGTATCCACTCGAGTTACTTTTCGTCGCAATGACTTGGCTTCAGCAACCAAAGAGTTTTTATCTATTGCATTCCGTATCGTAATCAATAACCGATTCAGATCCGGAGGTTTAGCTATGAAATCAAATGCCCCTTTTTTAACTGCCTCTACTGCTGTTTCTATGGTGCCATATCCCGATATCATGATCACAGGTATATCAGGTAATTGTTCTTTTAATTTATTCAATACCTCCAATCCATCGGCTTTAGGCATATTTACATCACAAAGAATAGCATCAAAAGATTTTTTCATAGCCATATGGATACCTTCTTCCCCATCTCTAGCTTCCTCTACTTCATATCCTTCAAATGAGAGTATCTCCTTCAATGTTTTACGAATGGATCTTTCATCGTCTATGATCAATATTTGTGACATAATCCTTTAGCATTAGAACATAACCTTTATGCCCATCATCCAATTTGCTAATGGAGCAGGGTTGTAATACCGCCTGCCGAAAGCATTAATATCGTTCCCCAGACTGTAACGCTCATTAAGAAGATTATCACCACTAAAAAAAAGATCGGTTCTAGGCTTTCCCAAACCCCAATTATGTTTCCACCCTACTCTTGCTTGTAATAGCCGGTAACTTTCTGCCCATATATCATTAGCATCTGTGAGGGGCAGCGACGAATTATAACTAAAATTACCTTGCAGATAAAGACCACCTACAAATCCAATATCAACTCCTGTATTAACTACAGTAGCGGGTACACCTGTTAATTTTTTACCTGAATAATCAATACCTGCCGTTGAATATCGAATAAACGTAAACCTGGAAAGACTACTACTTCCAGTAATACGCCAATACCTCAATAAACCTGAGGATCGCTGATAAAGAGCCCCATCTATCAAAAGTTCCAATCCATTTTGTGCTATTCTACCGGCATTCACAAAATACTCTGAACCATTTCCAGCTACTTTACGCACTATGGCATCATTCAATACAAAACGGAAAATAGTGAGATCATATCTAAATTTAGATCTCCAGAAAGACCCTCTACCGCCAGCTTCCAGGTTCCACCCTTTTTCAGCCTGAAGGTTTGCATAAAAACCACCTGCTGACGGACGAACCTCTGATAAGGTGGGACTTGAATACCCTCTTGACAAGGAAGTATGCAAGATTACCGATGAACTTAGATTAACCAAAGCCGATATTCTGGGTAAAATTGAAAGCCTGAAATCAGGATTTAACCGATAAGTGACTGGTTGCACTCTTCTTAAATCATAATCGTAAGCATTTATACTTAGTCCACCATTCAGCACAATCTTATCGTGAAAGGATAGCTGAGCTTGAGTAAAAAGAAAACTATGTTCTGCCCTTACGTTATCTCTCGCTTTTGTGCCTACTGAAATACCGCCTAGGTTCCCTGAGCTATCAATCCTATGGAAGCCCTGAATGGTTTCTGCCCCGATTACATAATTCCATTTATATCCAATGAATTCTTTTTCATAAATCCATTTTGCCCTTAAAGCAAAATTTGATTCCACCCTAGTTTCATAATTGGTTATGAATGGATTATCAAAATTAGTATGGCTTAGCGTAAAGCTTATAATCTGCTGCCAAGCTGAACTCAGTCGAACGCTATGCGTAATTCCGGAAAACAAGGTTTTATTGACTATCCCAGCCTTTTGTCCCTCTGCAGAAGGAAGCTGAGCCGTGGCAGGTCTCGCCTGTCTAGGATCTGTGTTAAACTGTGCAAGTGTCAATCCACCCGGGGTCAAATAGTTCAAATCGGAGTATATCGAGAGGAATTCCAGATTTTGCTTTGAACCTATCTTCCAAATACCAGATACCTGGGTAACTGCTCTTTTCATAGCACTATTACGCCTGTACCCATCAGCATCGGAGAAAGATTGAAATGCCTGAACGTGTCCATTTTTTCCATTCCATTGCCAAGCTACCGATCCGTTTTTTGCCTTGAAAGAACCAGTAGAAAATTGGGCAAATCCTCCATTTCTGGAGCTATCCCCCATATCTAGTCCAGAAAAACTTACCACACCACCTGTTCCAGCACCATAGATACTACCGGCAGGCCCTTTAAGTATTTCAACAGTGCCTATACTATTTACATCCAAAAGGTTTATATATGTATTTCCACCGGCATCTGTAAGGGGCATATCCTTCCAATAAACTTTAATGTTGCGAACCCCAAAAGGAGAGCGTAACAAACTTCCTCTTATAGATAATCGGTAACTACCTGGAGAACGTTCTTCCATTCTTACTCCTGGGATCAGATTGAATACAGGAACAAGCGAAGTATTGGCAAATCGATTTAGATCCCTTTGCTTTATGATGGCAATTGAGGCTGGGACTTGAGATACAACCATTTTTAGATCCAGTCCTTTAATTTCTACTGTTTCCAAATCGTTAAATACACTATCTGCTTTTTGAGCCTGAATGTCCAAAAAAACTAAAAGTAAAAATACCAGTACAGCTGTGCGGATCATAAAACTAAAATAAAAAACCCTCCGCTAAGATTGGAGGGTTTTTCAATTAAAATGATTTTTATTTATTTTTTCAAATACATTACTTCCTTAACCAGTTTCACTGTGCGCGATACATCAGGGAGGTAAGCTGCAACCAAATTAGGGGCATAGTGCATGGGAGCATCTGCTGAAGTAATACGACGAATTGGGGCATCAAGATAATCGAATCCCTCTTTCTGGATACGATAAGATATCTCAGAACTCACGGAAGCAAATGGCCATTGTTCTTCCACAATAACCAGACGATTTGTTTTCTTAACACTTTCCAATATAGTCTGCCAATCCATTGGACGAATCGTTCGTAAGTCAATCACCTCTGCACTTATCCCTTCTTTAGCTAATTCATCAGCAGCACCCAAGGCTATTTTCATCATTTTATTAAAGCTAACGATGGTTACATCAGAACCAGGACGCTTAATATCTGCTTTCCCAATAGGGATCAAATATTCTTCCTCGGGTACTTCACCTTTATCCCCATACATGACTTCAGATTCCATAAACATAACCGGATCATCATCTCGAATAGCACTTTTCAATAATCCTTTAGCATCATAAGGATTAGAAACAGAAATAACTTTTAGGCCGGGAATGTTTGCGTATAAACTTTCAAACGCTGTAGAATGCTGAGCTCCAAGTTGCCCGGCAGAACCATTAGCACCGCGGAATACAATAGGACACCCTACCTGACCACCACTCATGGCCAACATTTTCGAAGCAGTGTTCAGTATCTGGTCTAAAGCCAAAACAGCAAAGTTCCAGGTCATGAATTCAACGATAGGACGAAGACCATTTTGGGCCGCCCCAACTGCTACTGCTGAGAATCCGAGTTCTGCAATAGGAGTATCTATAACACGCTTGGCGCCAAACTCATCAAGCATTCCCTGGCTCACTTTATATGCACCATTGTATTCTGCTACTTCTTCACCCATAAGGAAAACACGGCTATCCAAACGCATTTCTTCACTCATGGCTTCTCGTAATGCTTCTCTGAACTGAATGATTCTCGCCATTAATTAGATTTTTGAAGTCGCAAAAATAATAAAAACATCAGTATTAACCGGCTAAATTTTCAATTACCATGGCCGATGCACCACCTCCTCCATTACAAATACCAGCTGCCCCATACCGAGCTGAACGTTGCATCAGAATATGAATGAGAGATACGATAATTCTGGTACCTGAACAACCTAAAGGATGACCAATCGCAACTGCACCACCATGAACGTTTAGCTGCTCATGATGAATACCTAAACGTCGCATATTTTCAATACCTACCACTGAAAAAGCTTCATTGATCTCCCAATAAGAAATATCTGTAGCATTAAGCCCTGCTTTTTCAATAGCCCGCGGAAGAGCTAAGGCAGGTGTAGTGGTGAACCA
>Ga0315907_10006112_pt1 | contig 12854 bp, 12 predicted proteins | sample LakEriMetagenome_3_FD_203525 | JGI IMG/M metagenome (GOLD analysis project Ga0315907, IMG submission 203525) | Freshwater fungal communities from buoy surface, Lake Erie, Ohio, United States - Buoy 12 MA123 | ecosystem: Environmental > Aquatic > Freshwater > Lake > Lake biofilm | place: USA...
CCCGGCTGCTCTTCCCCTCGGCGCGGGCTCGTGTTTATTGTGACCCGTCTTGAAACAAGGAGATAGGCGGAAATGACTGCGCGGGGCTGGAGCCCGGATTCATGGCGGAACATGCCGATCAGGCAGGTGCCGGAATATCCCGACCAGGCGGCTTTGGCCGCAATGGAAGCCAAGATCGCGCGATTTCCCCCGCTGGTTTTTGCAGGTGAGGCCAGGCGCTTAAAGGCCTCCTTGGCGCGGGCGGGCGATGGCCAGGCTTTTGTCCTGCAAGGCGGCGATTGCGCGGAAAGCTTCGGCGATTTCACCGCCAATGTAATCCGCGATACGTTTCGCGTGCTGCTGCAAATGGCGGTGGTGCTGACCTTTGGCGGCGCGCTGCCGGTGGTGAAGCTTGGCCGCATGGCCGGGCAATTCGCCAAGCCGCGGTCTTCGGATTCCGAAACACGCGATGGCGTGACGCTGCCTTCCTATCGTGGCGACATCATCAATGGCCCGGATTTCGATGCCGCGTCGCGCATCCCCGATCCGTCGCGGATGGAATTCGCCTATATGCAATCCGCCGGCACGGTGAATTTGCTGCGCGCCTTTGCCAATGGCGGCTATGCGGATTTGCACGAGGTTCATCGTTGGAATCTGGGCTTTGTCGAAAGAAGCCCGCTGGCGGAACGCTATGCGGACCTCGCGACGCGCATTGATCAGACGCTGGCCTTCATGCAGGCCTGCGGCATGTCTGACCTGCCGCAAGTGCGGGAGACGGATTTCTACACCAGCCATGAAAGCCTGTTGCTGCCTTATGAACAGGCGATGACGCGGGTCGATTCCACTTCCGGCGATTGGTATGCCTGTTCGGCGCATTTCCTCTGGATTGGGGATCGCACGCGCCAGCCGGATGGGGCACATGTGGAATTCCTGCGGGGCGTGAAAAATCCCATCGGCATGAAGGTCGGCCCCAGCATGGACGCCGATGAATTGGTGCGCCTCACGGAAATTCTGAACCCTGCCAATGAAAAGGGGCGGCTCACGCTGATTTCCCGCATGGGCGCGGATAAGGTGGAAACGAAACTGGCACCGCTCGTGCGTGCCGTGACCAAGGCGGGCCGCAATGTGGTGTGGATTTGCGATCCGATGCACGGCAATACCACCACCGTCGCCGGCTATAAGACCCGGCCCTTCGATGCCATTATTTCCGAAGTCCGCGGCTTTTTTGATGTGCATGAAGCGGAAGGCAGCTTCGCCGGCGGCGTGCATGTGGAAATGACCGGCAGTGACGTCACCGAATGCCTGGGCGGTGCCCATAAGCTTTCGGAGACCGATCTTTCGGCCAATTACGCGACCTCCTGCGATCCTAGGCTCAATGCCGAACAATCGCTGGAACTCGCCTTCCTGATCGCCGAGGAATTGAAGGCGCGGCGCGTGGCCGGCCTGACCGCACCGGCCCAGGCAGCGCAGTGAACGCGCCCAGCAGCCGGGAGGGAACAACCCTTCCGGCGGCATCCGATGTGGCGGATCAGGTGATTACCGCCCGCGCGGATAGCTATTTCAACCGCACCAAGGCCGTGGTGCAGCGTTTTGGCGATACGCAAGTCACCTATGCGATCTTTCTGCGCCGCCCAGTGATATCAGCCCCGCGGCTGATGCTGGATTGGTTGCGTGCCGTGGCGGCATCCCGTGCGACCGAATTTCACATTGAAGTGATGCATGAAGAAGGCCAATGGGTCGGCGCGGGTGATCCCTTGCTTTATGTCAGCGGGTCCTTTGTGCAGCTGGTGGATTTGGAAACCATGCTGCTGCAAAAGCTGGGGGCGGCCTGTGTTGCGGCGCATAATGCCTATCAGATGTGTGTCGAATTGCCGCAAACGGCGTTTCTGGCGATGGAAGCGCGCCACTGCGCCGGGGCAGAAATGCAGGACATGATGGCCTATGCCGCCTCTGTCGGCAGCCGCGCCGCGCAGGCGGAAGGCGCCAAGGGCTTCATCGGCAATGCCAATGACGCGACCGCGCATTGGTTCGGCGCGCCCAAGGGCTATGGCACCATGCCGCATGCGCTGATCGGCTATGCCGGCAGCACGGTGCGCGCGGCGGAGATGTTCCACGAAACCTTCCCCGATGAAAACCTGACCGTTTTGGTGGATTACTTCGGGCGCGAAGTGACCGATGGCCTGGCCGTGGCGCGCCGTTTCCCCGAATTGGCCGCTGCCGGTCGGCTTGCCATGCGCCTTGATACCCATGGCGGGCGTTTCCTTGAGGGGTTGGACCCCGCCGAAAGCTACGCTGTGCTGGAACGCCACGCGCCCCAGGCGACCCGCCGCTACCGGAGTGATGCGGAACTGAGGCACCTGACCGGCACGGGCGTTTCCGCCGCCGCCGTCTGGCGCATGCGCGAAGCCCTGGATGAGGCAGGTTTTCCGCGCGTGCGTATTGTCGCTTCCTCCGGCTTTGGGGTCACCAAATGCCGGGTCATGGCCGAAGCGCGCGCGCCGATTGATGTGGTGGGCACGGGCAGCTTCATCCCCAATACCTGGTCCGAAACCTATGCCACGGCGGATATCGTTGCCTATGATGGCGTGCCGCGCGTGAAGATTGGCCGCGAATTCCTGCTGAAGCGGGGCGAGACCCGCCGGCGCAATGGCGGGCAGGGCTGAGACTTCACTTTGGGTGATTTCACCCAAGCGCAAAAGCATCTAGAAGGCGCCATGGCCGAGACCCTGAAAATTGCCCTGGCGCAACTCAACCCCCATGAGGGCGCGCTGACCGCCAATGCGGCGCTGATCCGCAAGGCCCGCGCAGAGGCCGCGAAGCACGGCGCGGATCTGGTGGTGACACCGGAATTTTCCATTGCCGGCTATCCGCCGGAAGATCTGGTGCGCAAGCCCGCCTTCATTGCCGCCTGCGAAGCCGAAATCGCGGCCCTCGCCGCCGAGACTGCCGATGGCGGCCCGGGCCTGGTGGTGGGTGGCCCCTGGCAAGAAGGCGAGAAGATTTTCAACGCGCTGTTCCTGCTGGAAGCCGGGCAGATCGCCGCGCGCCGTGCCAAGCATGAATTGCCCAATTACGGCGTGTTTGACGATAAGCGCGTTTTCGATGCTGGCCCCGCGCCTGGCCCCATTCCCTTCCGCGGCTTTCGCCTGGGGCTGATGATTTGTGAGGATTGGTGGTTCCCCGCGGTTTCCGAAACACTCAGTGAAACCGGCGCGGAAATCCTGATCGCCATCAATGGTTCCCCTTTCGAGGCGGAAAAGCATCAGGCGCGGCTTGATCTGGCGGTCTCTCGCTGCGTGGAAACCGGGCTTGGCTTTGTCTTTGTCAACCAGGTCGGCGGGCAGGATGAGCTGGTATTTGAAGGCGCATCCTTTGTGATGAATGCGGATCGCAAGCTTGCGCATGTGATGCCCATGTTCAGCGAGGGCCTGCGCATCACCGAATGGCGGCGTGATGGCGGTGTGCTGGTTTGCGCGCCCGGCGAGATTGCGCCCGACCTGCCGAAGCTTGAGCAGATCTATGGCGCCATGGTGCTGGGCCTGCGTGATTACGTGAACAAAAACCGTTTCCCTGGTGTTGTGCTGGGCCTTTCTGGCGGCATTGATTCCGCGATTTCTGCAGCGGTGGCGGTGGATGCGCTCGGGCCTGATCGCGTGCGCGCGGTGATGATGCCATCGCCCTATACCAGCATTGAAAGCCTGGAAGATGCCGCCGAATGCGCGCAGCTTTTGGGTATTCGTTATGAGAATATCGGCATTGGCCCGGCGATGGAGGCTTTCGCGGGGATGTTGGCGCCGGCCTTCGGCAATCGCCCGCCCGACATCACGGAAGAAAACCTGCAATCGCGCATTCGTGGCGTGACGTTGATGGCACTGTCGAACAAGTTCGGCGATATGCTGCTGACCACCGGCAATAAAAGTGAAATGAGCACGGGCTATGCCACGATTTATGGCGATATGTGCGGTGGCTATTCCGTGCTGAAGGATGTCTACAAGACCACCGTCTTCGCGCTTTCACGTTGGCGCAATGAAAACCGGCCTGCCGGCGCGCTAGGGCCGCTTGGCATGGTGATGCCCGAACGCGTGATCACCAAGCCGCCCAGTGCGGAATTGAAGCCGGATCAGAAGGATCAGGATAGCCTGCCGCCCTATGATGTGCTGGACGCCATTCTGGAAGGCCTAGTGGAAGGCGAAAAATCCGTGGACGCGCTGGTGGCGGATGGCTTTGATCGCGCCTTGGTGTTGCGGGTTTGGCGCCTGCTGGATCGCGCGGAATATAAGCGCCGGCAAGCACCACCAGGTGTCAAGATCACGCCGCGCGCCTTTGGGCGGGATCGGCGCTACCCCATCACCAATGGCTTCACGGCGTTGATTTCATGAGCGGCGGTCTCGATCCTCAGCTTTTTGGTGGTGGCGATTTGATTGTCCGCATCATGGATTTGTCTGGCGGCAATGGCAGCGACCCGGTGGAAGAAATCCGTGGCTTTCTTTCCATTGAACATGCCAATGCCTTTGCGCGCCGCTATGTGCGGGATTCCGTGGAACGCTGCCGCGCGCCCGGGCTGGATGCGAAAGCCGTGCTGGATGCCTGGTTCGCCTTTGGTGAGGATGCGGAAGTGGTCGGTGCCGCAGAGAATGCCTGGGTCAGTGGCAGTGAATTGAAGGGTTTCGCCGAAACCCCCGTAAAAGACAGTGAAGAACGTAATTGGCGCATGCTCGACCCGCGCCGCGATGAGGATTCTGAGGACGCGGCATGAAACTCCGTTTTGCCCCTTCGCCCACCGGGCTTTTGCATGTTGGCAATGCGCGCGTGGCGCTGGCCAATTGGCTGCTCGCGCGCCGCCATGGCGGGGAATTCCTGCTGCGCCTGGATGATACCGATACCGAACGTTCCCGCACGGAATATGCCGAAGCCATAGAAGAAGACCTGACCTGGCTTGGCCTGCCCTGGGATGGGCTGGTGCGGCAATCCGATCGGCTGGATCGCTATGCGGAGGCTGCCGAAAAGCTGAAGGCTGCCGGACGGCTTTACCCCTGCTTCGAGACGGAAGAAGAACTCGCCTACAAACGCGAACGCCGCCGGCGCGAAGGCAAGCCGCCGCTTTATGATCGCGAAGCGCTGAAAATGACGGCCGAGCAATTGGAACGCGCCTTGGCGAACGGCAAGCAGCCCTATTGGCGCTTCAAGCTTTCCATGCGCTCGGTTTCCTGGCGGGATCAGGTTTTGGGTGATCGCAGCGTGAAGCTTTCGGCGATATCAGACCCCGTGCTGATCCGCGCCGATGGGTCGCCGCTTTATACCTTCACGTCAGTGGTTGATGATCTGGAAATGGGCATCACTCATATCATCCGCGGTGAGGATCACGTCACCAATACCGGCATTCAAATTGATATTTTTGAAGCGCTGGGCGGCAAGCAGGGCGCGCTGGCCTTCGGGCATTTGCCGCTGCTGACGGATGCGGAAGGGGGGGCGCTGTCAAAGCGCTTGGGCTCCATTTCACTCCGGCATTTGCGGAAAGATGGTATCGAACCGGCGGCGCTTGTTGGGTATTTGGCGGCGCTGGGCACTTCCAATGATCCGGTGGCCGGGATGCCCGCTGACCTCGCGCCGAATTACGATCTCGGCAAGGTCTCTCAATCCACGGCACGGTTTGATCCAAGGCATATGCTGGCGCTCAATCGCAAGCTTTTGCATGGCATCAGCTTCGACGCGGTGAAGGAACGGCTGCCCGAAGGCGCCGATGAAGCGTTTTGGCTTGCCGTGCGCGGCAATCTTGATCTGCTGCGTGAGGCCAAGCCCTGGTTTGATGTGGTGCGCGGCAGCATCGTGCCGCCGGTGCTGGAAAATGAAGGCGATTTCCTGCGCGCGGCGCTGACCGCCATGCCGGCGGAACCCTGGGATGGCACCACCTGGGGCGCCTGGACTGGCGCGCTGAAGGATAGCACCGGGCGCAAGGGCAAGGCGCTGTTCCTGCCGCTCAGGCTTGCGCTGACCGGTGAAGATCACGGCCCGGATATCGGCACGCTTTTGCCCCTGATTGGGCGGGATCGCGCGGCGCTACGCTTGAAGATTGCGGGAGGGGGTTGAGTCATGGTTGATTTTTTTCTGCATGATTTCGCGGCGCGCAAGAAGCGGCGATTTGAACCGCTCGATCCCCAGCATGTGAAGTTCTACGCCTGCGGGGTCACGGTGTATGACCTCGCGCATCTCGGCAATGCGCGCATGGTGGTGGTGTTTGATGTACTGGCGCGGATCTTGCGCCGGCTTTATCCGCGCGTGACCTATGCGCGTAACATCACGGATGTGGATGACAAGATCAATGCGCGCGCGCGTGAAACAGGTGAACCGATCGCCGTCATCACCGCGCGCACGACGGCGGATTTCCACGCTGATATGGCCGCCCTTGGCGCGCTGCCGCCGGATGTGGAACCACGCGCCACCGGCCATATCGCGGAAATGATAACGCTGATCGAACGGCTGATCGCCAATGGCCATGCCTATGCCGCAGATGGGCATGTGCTGTTCTCGGTCCCGTCCTTCGCCAGTTACGGCAAATTCTCTGGCCGCTCCCCGGATGAATTGCTCGCCGGCGCGCGGGTGGATGTCGCACCCTATAAGCGTGATGCTGGCGATTTCGTGTTGTGGAAGCCAAGCGATGCGGAAACACCTGGCTGGGACAGCCCCTGGGGCCGTGGCCGGCCCGGTTGGCATATTGAATGCTCTGCCATGTCCTGGAAGCATCTTGGGGAGAGTTTTGATATTCACGGCGGCGGAAGTGATCTGATTTTTCCGCATCATGAAAACGAAATCGCACAATCGGTCTGCGCTTTCCCCGGTGCGACCTTTGCCCGCTACTGGATACATAATGGCATGCTGCAGGTGGATGGGGAGAAAATGTCGAAATCCCTCGGCAATTTCCTCACCGTGCGGGATATTTTGAAGAAAGGCGCCTGGGCGGGGGAGGCGTTTCGCCTGCTGCTGCTGCGTACCCATTACCGTCAGGCGCTGGACTACACGGCGGCGGGCTTGGATGAAGCCAAGGCGGAGCTGGATGATCACTACGCCATGCTGGCGCGCGCCGGCGCAGCCGATGCGGATGATGATGCTGCCCGCATGGCGGAATGGGCCTTGGAACCGCTGTGCGATGATTTGAACACGCCGCTGGCACTCGCGCGGCTGCGTGACCTCCGCACCCTTGCCAATGCGCTGACGGTCGGCGGTTCGCCCAATGTGGTGCTGGAACGCATGGGGCTGCGGGATGCGCCGGAGATCGGCGCGGTGATCGCGGCCTTCCGGGAAGCCGCTTCCGTGCTTGGCCTGGCGCAATCCGACCCCGCGCAATGGCTGCAAGGTGGGCGCGATGACGCCGCCGCGATTGAGGCCGCCATCGCCGCCCGGCTTGCCGCGCGCAAGGCGAAGAATTGGGCGGAGGCGGACCGCATTCGCGATGAATTGAAGGCGCAGGGCATCATTCTGGAAGATGGTGCGGGTGGCACCACCTGGAAACGCGCTTGACCTTCCCATTATGGCAAGCGGCAAGGTTATCTCGCTGAGATGATGACCGGGAGATTTACCATGAAGCGCATCGCCCTTTGCCTCACCCTTGGTGCCCTTGCCCTGCCTGCCTTGGCGCAGCAGGGCCATCAAGGGCACGGCGCGCGCCCCAGCGCGAATGAACCTGCCTCCACGCGCGAATTTCGCGCAGCCAATGACCGGATGCATCGCGACATGAATATTCGCTTCACCGGCGATGCGGATCGTGATTTCGCCGCCGGCATGATCCCGCATCACCAGGGCGCGATAGACATGGCGCGCGTGGTGCTGCGCCACGGCAAGGATCCCGAAATGAAGCGCCTGGCCGAGAGCATTATCGCCGCGCAGGAAGCGGAGATTGCCCAACTGAGAGCGTTTCTGGCGCGATGACGGGTGGGCGCGGGGAAGGGGGGGCGCCACTCACGCCGCCACCGGGTGAAAGCCCGATCATCGTGCTGGTGCGCCCGCAAATGGCGCGTAATATCGGCAGCACCGCCCGCGCCATGGCCAATGGCGGCCTATTTCATTTGCGTATCGTCGCCCCACGCGATGGCTGGCCGCAGCCTGATGCACTCCCCGCCGCTTCCGGCGCCGATCCCATCATTCATGCGGCGCAGGTTTTCGAGACACTCGATGCCGCTGTTGCGGATTGCCATCGCGTGTTTGCCACCTGCCCACGCCCGCGCCATGTCGTGATCCCGGTGCGGGATGCGCGTGCGGCGGCCGAGGATTTGCGCGCCATCACGGCCCGCGGCCAGCGTGTCGCGGTGCTATTCGGCCCGGAGCGCGCCGGGCTGGAAGCCGAGGATCTGGCCCGCGCCGATACGCTGGTGCGCTATCCGCTGAACCCGGAACACAACTCGCTCAACCTCGCCCAGGCGGTGATGATCCTGGCCTATGAATGGTGGATGGTGGCTGAGGCAACGCCGCCGCGCTACCTCATGACCAATGAAACCCATGTCGCCACCAAGGGCGAATTGGACATATTCCTGGGCCGGCTGATCGCGGAATTGGATGCCTCTGGCTTTCTCGACAATCAGGAAAAGCGCCCTGGGATGGTGCGCAATCTACGCCATTGGTTCCAGCGCGGCGAAGTGACGGAACAGGAACTCCGCACGCTGCATGGCGTGGTGACGGAACTATCGCGCGGGCGCATGCAGCGTGGCCGCCCGCCGCGTGATGATGTGAAAGCCCCCTGGGACGAAACATAAATCTGGTCGCATTTTTCGAGCCGCCAAGCGATGCCACTTGGCTTGAAAATGCTCCATAAAAAACCCGGCTGATTTGCACCAGCCGGGTTCATCTCAATCAAAAGCCTATCAGCGCTGCAAGGCCTGCACAATTTCCTGCGTGACCTTCTTCGCATCGCCGAACAGCATCATGGTATTCGGGCGGAAGAACAGCTCATTATCCACGCCGGCATAACCGCTCGCCATGCCGCGCTTGATGAAGAACACGGTCTTCGCGCGTTCCACATCCAGAATGGGCATGCCGTAAATCGCCGATGATTTGTCGGTTTTCGCCGCCGGGTTGGTCACGTCATTCGCCCCGATCACAAAGGCCACATCGGCATCGGCGAATTCGGGGTTGATCTCCTCAAGCTCAAACACCTCATCATAAGGCACATTGGCTTCGGCCAGCAGCACGTTCATATGGCCGGGCATACGGCCCGCGACAGGATGGATGGCGTATTTGATTTCAGCGCCTTCCTTCTTGAGCAGATCAGCCATTTCACGCAGCACCTGCTGCGCCTGCGCCACCGCCATGCCATAGCCAGGCACCACGATGATCTTCTGCGCATTCTTCATCATATAGGCCGCGTCTTCCGGGCTGCCGGCCTTCACGGGCGGACGGTCCGCAGCCGCACCACCGGCGGCCGCCGCGCCACCCTCAGACCCAAAGCCACCCAACAGCACATTGATGATGCTCCGGTTCATGCCCTTACACATGATGTAGGACAGGATGGCACCCGAAGCGCCCACCAGCGCACCGGTCACGATCAGCAGCAGATTGCCGATGGTGAAGCCAATGCCCGCCGCCGCCCAGCCGGAATAGCTGTTCAGCATGGACACCACCACGGGCATATCCGCACCACCAATCGGGATGATCAGCAGGAAGCCCAGCACAAAGGACAGGATCGCAATCAGCCAGAACAGCACATCACTGCCCGTGATCACGAACAGCACCACCAGCAGCGCCAGCAGAATGCCAAGCCCCAGGTTCAGCATATGCTGACCCTTGAACATGATCGGCGCGCCAGACATGCGCCCATCCAGCTTCGCGAAGGCAATCACGGAGCCCGAGAAGGTAATGGCACCAATCGCCAGGCCGAGTGACATTTCAACCAGCGACGCGCCCTTGATATTGCCGCGCGTGCCGATGCCGAAGCTCTCCGGCGCATAAAAAGCTGCTGCCGCCACAAATACCGCCGCCAGACCCACCAGCGAATGGAAGGCCGCGACAAGCTGGGGCAGAGACGTCATTTGAATGCGCTGCGCGACAATGGTGCCGATGCCGCCACCAATGGCGAGGCCCGCAATCACCAAGCCAATGCCGGCGATATCCATGCCCGGCTTCAGCAGCGTCGCGACAATGGCAACCGCCATGCCGATCATGCCGAACATATTGCCCTGGCGGCTGGTTTCCGGATGGCTCAGGCCACGCAGCGCCAGAATGAACAGCACTGACGCGACCAGATACGCCAATGTCAGAAGAGTGGTTGCCATGATCTCAGCTCCCCTTCTTCTTGAACATGGCCAACATTCGTCGGGTCACCATGAAGCCGCCAAAGATGTTCACGGCAGCAAGTGTGACGCCAATGAAGCCGAAAATACGTGCAACCCAGCCATCGGCGGTGCCGGCGGCGAGGATAGCGCCCACCACAATCACCGAGGAAATGGCGTTGGTCACACCCATCAGCGGCGAATGCAGCGCGGGTGTCACATTCCACACCACGTGATAGCCCACAAAGCAGGCCAGCAGGAAAATGGTGAGCAGATACAAAAACGGCTCGGCCGCTGCGGCCACCGGGGCCACGGCTTCCGCCGCGCGGCGGGCCTGTTCGGCCAATTCAAGGGCGCGCTGCGCCGTGCTGGCCGCCTGATTGGCGAGTTCGGTCGCGTTCATCCGAATTCTCCTTAGCCTGCCTGGGCCGGCTTCATTTGCGGGTGCACCACGGCCCCGCCGCGCGTCAGCGCAACACCCTTCACAATCTCATCCTCTTCCGAAAGCTTGGGCGCCTTGGCGTCCTTGTCCCAGAAGGTAGTCAGGAAGGTCAGCAGATTGCGCGCATAAAGCGCGGAAGCGGCTGCGGGGATGCGTCCGGGCCAATTGGTAAAGCCCAGGATCTTCACGCCATTTTCCGTGACGAAAAGCTCACCGGGCTTGGTCAGCGCGCAATTGCCGCCAGCGTCGGATGCGATATCCACAATCACGGAACCGGGCTTCATGGCGGCGACCATCTCGGCGGTTACCAGAATGGGCGCGCGGCGGCCCTGCACGAGCGCGGTGCAAACCACCACATCCTGCTTGGCGATATGCGCTGCGACCACTTCCGCTTGCTTGGCGTAGAAAGCGGCCGATAGCTGTTTCGCATAGCCGCCTGCGGTCTGCGCGGCCTTGCTTTCCTCGTCCTCGTAACCGACGAAGCTGGCGCCGAGGGATTTGATTTCTTCCTTGGCGGCGGGGCGCACATCGGTGGCGGAGACACGGCCACCCAGGCGCCGCGCGGTCGCAATCGCCTGCAAGCCCGCAACCCCGGCACCCATAATGAAGGCATTGGCCGCGGGCACGGTGCCGGCGGCGGTCATCATCATGGGAAAGCCCTTGTCATAGGCGGTCGAGGCTTCAACCACGGCGCGGTAGCCGGCCAAATTCGCCTGAGAAGACAGCACATCCATGGATTGCGCGCGGGTGATGCGCGGCAGCAATTCCATGGCACAAGCGTCAATGCCGGCGGCGGCATAGCGCCCAGCGGCATCGGCATCGGCGGCCAGCGTCGCAATCAGCAGTGCGCCGCGCGGGATCAGCGAAAGCTCATCCACCGCGCCTTCGGCGGCGGCGAGAGGGGCGCGCACCTTCAGGACGATATGGGCCCCGGCCAGCGCCCCGGCGGCATCAGCAGCCAGGCTGGCACCTGCTTCCGTGAATGCCGCATCAGTAATGCCAGAGGCGAGGCCCGCGCCGGCTTCAACAGCCAGGGTGCAGCCCATGCCAATCAGCTTCTTCACGGTCTCCGGCGTCGCGGCAACCCGCGTCTCACCGGCCCGGCGTTCTTTCAGAACGGCCACTTTCATAAGGGATACCCCCAAAAGGACAGATTTTGCGCCGCACTACAGGCGCGGGGCCCGGGTGTCCACCCAGGCCGGCCCTTCCAAAAGGGGGCGAAGTGCCAAATTGCAACCCCAAGGCGTGGCTTTTTGGGCGCGATGTGCCTTGCGCATGGGCATTTCCCGGGCTCAGACTTGCCCTGTCTGCGATCAACGCAGCGGGAGGAAATCATATGTCCATGAACCGCCGCCACTTGGCGCTGGCTGGGGCCGCGGCCCTGACACTCGCCAATCTTACCCCCTCAACCGTCCTGGCCCAGGCCAGCGATGCCGCCGCCGTTGCCGCCGCGGTGGAGGCACTCACTAAGGCCATGCTGGCCGGGGACCGCGCCGGGCTGATGGCCGTGACCCATGAAAGATTAAGCTACGGCCATTCCGCCGGGCGGATCGAAAACCGCCAGCAATTCATTGACCCACTGGCGAACAAGACCTCGATCTTCCGGTCCTTGAATGTTTCGGATCAGACCATTGATGTGGTCGGCGATGACGCCATTGTGCGCCACGTGCTGCGGGGTGAATCCGAAAGCAATGGGCGGGTGAACCCGGTCAATATCGGCATATTGCAGGTCTGGAAGAAGCAGCCCGATGGCTGGAAGCTGCTCGCCCGGCAGGCTTTCACGCGGCCAAGCTGAGCAACCCAATAGCGTGGATTTGGCGGGGTCTGCTTTGCCGGGCCTCGCCCAAATCAGGAAGCCTGCCTGCCCTGATGGAGCTTCCGCCTTGCCTCAATCATGGACAGGGTTGACGGTGATTTTGCGATACGCCGCAACTTAAGTCTGGGAACTGCTAAATCATTATTCACTTTTCCGCGCGACCATTAGCGGGTTTAATTCGCCCGCAAGAATTTGATGCCTGAGATGAGGGGCCAAGCGATGCCGCACAACAAGAAAAACAAGGCCGCTGCGGAATCGCGGCGGAACCCGTTGGGACGGAGGCTCTTGGTCCTGCATCTGGCGGCGGCCCCTGCCCTTTTGGGTGCAACGCGCGGCGCCGCTGCTGAGCCGCGGCAAAAGG
>Ga0315907_10006116_pt1 | contig 12848 bp, 5 predicted proteins | sample LakEriMetagenome_3_FD_203525 | JGI IMG/M metagenome (GOLD analysis project Ga0315907, IMG submission 203525) | Freshwater fungal communities from buoy surface, Lake Erie, Ohio, United States - Buoy 12 MA123 | ecosystem: Environmental > Aquatic > Freshwater > Lake > Lake biofilm | place: USA...
ACCCTCTTTTATTATTAGAATTTCAACAATATGTAGAACAGCAAGCATTTAAAAGTGGTGGCGGATTACAAGTAGCACCAGCATCAAGACTGGTAGATTTTTGTACGCATAAGTTATCCAAGGATTTGCCAGATGCAAGTTATTTACCTGGCCTACATGCCGCTGATTTGAGTGATGTGTTACCAAAATTTGTGCATGAGACCTTACAAAATGGATTTATGGCATTTGGTAAAAAGATGAAGGGCTACTATACCAACGATGCCATTGTGGTGGCTACAGAAAGCAGGACTTCCTCGCCAGTGAGGATTCCAAGAGATGCAGATAGCTGTCAGCATCCTCAAATAAAAAATTTATACCCATGTGGCGAAGGCGCTGGCTACGCTGGCGGAATCGTTAGCGCCGCAATGGATGGCCAGAAACTAGCTCAAAGCATTGCGGCACAATTGAAATAAAATTTATTTTATTAATCTTCCGGCTTATCTTTTTTACTCATCAACAATCCGTCTTGAATTAATTTATTTTGTTTAAAAGAAGCTAATTCTTTGGCCAAATTCCCATTAACATCTCTTGTTAAAGTAAGTTGTGGCTTGCCTGCATTCACCCATGCTGTGTACCAAAAATCTGCAATCATATTAGCAGATGCAATTAATTGAACATTCACCGTATTGCCTAAGGCTTTTGCATACGCTTCTGCAAATGGTTTGGTATAAGCTTTCACTTCCTTGCCATAGCGCATTTGATTGCGGTACTTGGTCTCTGGGGTAAATTGCTTAGTCACTTCTGTTTCAATCGCTAACATTTGCGGCACCAATAAATGTGCTTTTCGAATATCCATCCATAGGGCTTGCGCAGGATTTTTTACATACTTTGCTTGATGCGTATTGTATAACATAAACTGATCTAAATTAATTTCAGGAATAAAAGTCTCCCACATATGGTGCAATCCTTTTTGTCCTGTCAATTGTCCGTCATAATTCATCGTTGTATGTAAAGGCACATGCAAGTCTGCCACATAATGTCCTAAGTCTGCAGCATAAAATAAAATACTGTCTTTATTTTTTGATTTGAATGCAGCAGTTAAATTGTCTAATTGAACCATCGCATTATAAGGACCCCATCCCCACTTGATTAAACTATCCTTACCATATTTTTTTACAGCAGCATCCCATTCAAATGGCATTTCATTTGCTGCATTAGGACCATACGCTTCTAAGTCTATAAAGTGTTTGGTATCCTCTGTTTTATCTTTATTTCTTCTGATGTCTGGACGAGGTGCATTTGCTACTAAATTATCCATATCCGTGTAGAAAAAACTACGCATTGGTTCTGGTAAATTATAGATTGCAATTTGATGGATCGTGCGGTGTACTAAGAATCCCCAACTAGAAAATCCAACTAAGGCTACTATTAAAAAAACATTGAGTGCCGATTTTTTTGAGTACATAATCTAAATATTTGCACGAATATAACCCAATATCACGAGCATACATTCGCTTAAGGCCTCCTTTTGCCCGTTCGTAATAAATGAGGCCTTGGAATTTCTAAAATCAATATAACTTTACATCAAATTAAATTTCATGGAGCCATTATTAAGTTTATCCCATTTGGTGAAACATTATGCCACTCAAAAAGCGGTAGATGATATTAGTTTCGACATTCAAAAAGGCAGCATTTTTGGCTTACTCGGGCCTAATGGTGCAGGTAAAACAACCTTGCTAAGAATGATCACTGGTATCTTTTATCCAGATGGCGGAACTATTCAGTTAGATGGTAAACATTTTGATCCATTATTAGATATTCGTGAGATTGGTTATATGCCAGAAGAACGTGGCCTCTATAAAAAAATGAAGATTGGAGAGCAGGCATTGTACCTAGCCCAATTAAGAGGTTTATCCAAAGCGGATGCTATGGAAAAAATCAAATACTGGTTTGAGAAATTTGAAATGCAAAGCTGGTGGAATAAAAAAGTAGAAGATTTAAGTAAGGGCATGAGCCAGAAATTACAATTTGTGATTACTGTTTTGCACGAACCTAAATTAATTATTTTAGACGAACCTTTTAGTGGTTTGGACCCGTTGAATGCCAACTTAATTAAGGATGAGATTTATAATTTAGCAAAAAAAGGTTCGACGATTATTTTTAGTACGCATCGTATGGAGCAGGTAGAAGAAATTTGCGATCATATTGTACTAGTGAACTTAGGAAAGAAAATTTTAGATGGCACTGTTGCTGATATCAAACAGCAATTTAAGGAATACATATTTGCCATTGAAACCAATCATCCTGAAATGATTAAAGACAATGCCCTATTCAGTATTATCGATAAAGCAGATAAAAATCCGAACAAAGTTTTGGTTAAATTAAGTCATGCAGTGGCTTCTAACGAAGTTTTAAAGTACTTAATTGAGCAGCAAATTCCTATCATTAGCTACAATGAAGTACTACCTAGCTTAAACGATATTTTTATACAATTAGTAGAAGATACCCACGCAAAAGCAAGGGCTTTTCAAAACATTAAATAAACACCCACTTAGTTTACTTTAAAGAATAAACTACACTCATACTCAAAAAATATTTTATGCATAAGATTTGGATCATCATACAAAGAGAATACACCAGCAGGGTAAAAAATAAACGTTTTTTATTGGTCACTTTTTTAGTACCCTTATTAATGGTAGGATTGATTGTAGGGTCTGCCTATTTTTCGTTTAAAGGCACCGAGGAACGCAAGATCGCAGTAGTCGATCCAAATGGTTTTTTTAAGGATAAATTAAAAAATAGCAGACAATTAAAATTTGAATTCCCAAAAGATATTGATACGAGCAACTATCAAGCAAAAGGATACTCTGATATTTTACTCATGCCTTTATTTGAAGGAGATAAAAAAGCAGATTATATCTTGAGGTCTAAGAAATCGATGGGCTTTAGTTTGCAAGAAACTATTAGTAGAAAAATCAATGCAGCTATTGAAGACCGAATGTTAGAAAAAGCGGGTATCCAACAAAGTATTTTAGATTCTATTCATCAATCTGCTCAAATTGCAGAATTAAAGGCTTATGAAGATGAAGGGAAAAGTAGTAAAGAAAGCAATGCAGCACTAGCAATGGGTATTGGATATGCAAGTGGCTTATTAATTTACATTACCATGTTTATTTATGGCACCATGGTATTACGTGGTGTAATGGAAGAAAAAACAAATCGTATTGCCGAAGTGATTGTAAGCAGTGTAAAACCATTTGAACTCATGCTTGGTAAAATTATTGGCATTGGTGCAGTTGGTTTAACTCAATTTTTAATGTGGATCATCGTGGTGATGACACTGACCGGCGTTGGTCTGAGTTTATTGCCAGCAGATATACAAAATCAATTACAACAATTACAAGAATCTGGAGGACAGATGGGTGCAGCAGGAATGGCACAGGCAAGCGAATCTGCAAAAAATATTTATGCATTCCAACATGTTTTATCTACAACCAATTGGCCATTGATTATTGGACTCTTCTTGTTTTATTTCTTAGGTGGCTTCCTATTTTATGCTGCTTTATTTGCTGCAGTAGGTAGTGTAGTGAATGAAGACCCACAGGATGCACAAAGTTTAATGTTCCCTATCACTATGCCTATTATCTTCTCATATATTATTACCAATGTAGTGATACAAAATCCAAATACCCCAATGGCTTTTTGGGCAAGTGTTATTCCTTTTAGTTCTCCAATGGTAATGATGGCTAGAATCTCATATGGTGTGCCAACCACAGTCCCTTATTGGGAACTTGCATTGAGTATGGTTACACTGATTGGTGGATTCTTATTAACTACATGGTTAAGTGCCAAAATTTACAGAACAGGTATATTAATGTATGGTAAGAAAGTTACCTGGAAGGAAATGGCCAAATGGGCATTCGCAAAATCGTAGATTTTGTGAAATATTTCCTAGTTCGCAAAATCGTAGATTTATAGTGCAATACGGACATTCACTCCTGCCCTTGTATTTGTTATAGGAGGTGCGGATGAAATATATGGTGTCGCCCTTCTTTGATCAAAGAAGAATCTCAAATTGATCTTGCTATTCAATACATAATCTACTGAAGGCTGCAATGTGATTTCCTTTTGTCCTCCGGTACCATAGGCGTTGGATTGATCCAATCTGCTATTCGTATTGAATACATCACGCACAGCAACATCCAACCTAAGCGTTAAATCGTTGGCCAATCTATTATTATTTAATCCAGGGATTCTAAATGGTAATTTTAAACCTCTTTTACGGTAACTCGTTCCAATCACCCATTCCGTACTATTATTCTCGCTCAGTTGATAGTCTACTAAGCTCAATGCTAATAAACGACTCTTCTTATATTCAAAACGGATAGACCATTGTGAAACTGTTGTGACATTCAATCCTATCAATGGCTCCATTCTTTCACTAATGGTAATATTCGGAATTAAGAAATAAGGCACATAATTCTTACTTACTGGATCTAAAAATGAAGGGGCTCCAAAACGTAATTCATCTGCATATAAGAGAGAACTGTTGAAACTATTCATAGATAAGCTTCCATTGTAACCATGTGTTAAAGAGATATTGGAGAATACCTCTGATATGCCTGGTATATTCGATAAACCATTGTACAATAAATTCCAGTTTGGCATTGGCAACATGCCTGAAAATGGATTGGAACGAATATTTGAATTGGTTTGATTCAATAAATTAACCCTTTGAGGATCTTTACCAGTGTAGGCAGCAATAAACGAAGGAATGAGAACATCTTGCGCATATCTGCCATAACCAGTTGCATATCCTGAATCAAATTTTTGATTATCTGGTAATTGTTTCCAATATGGATTCAAATTTGCTACTCTTAAAGAAATTGTATCTCTATAATCTTGAAAATCCTTAAACTGTTTAGAAATGGAATTAGGGTCATGTTTCTTAAAGAATGTTCTTAAAGCAATATAACTAATATTGAATCCACCAGCAGACAATGGATTATTATGCGTTCTATATCCATTCATTTTTTCGGTTGTGTCTTTAAACAATTCGGAGTATTCCTTTGTAAATGTTTTATCAAACCTTATATCGATGATCAAAGTTTTAATTGGCTCAATCATAACTCTTGCACTCAATCTTTGATCAAATCCTTGACGAAATAATAAGTTAAAATTCCTATCTGTTGTAAATAAACCTTTTCTTGCTTGCGCATTCAACCAATTACTATCTGGTTGCCTACCCATGGCATAATCAAAACCAGGAGCAAATCCATTAAAATCTTTATCTATAAACTGAACGCCTGACATAAATCCTGGCAAACGACTATTATAATTTTCTGCATAATCTATAGAAGCATTTTGAAGCATCGTCAATAAGCTTACTAAAGATTTTACAGGTCTAGGAATATTCAACACTTCATTTGCCTTGAGCACTCTCATAGCAATGCGTTCCTGTTTCCTTGCTTCCTTCCATATTTTATAAGCCGAATCTCTGGCCTTACCCGTAAGGCCATTCAATGCATCTTGCTTTTTAATAATCAACTTAGTTGATATAGGATTGGACTGACTTTGTGTAGGTTTTGCATCTGATAAAGCAGATCTAATGAATTTTGATTTATTGTAAAAACTATTAAAATTAAATTGCGCATTTACTTGATGCGATAGCGTATTTTCTATTGTATTACCTAAGGAGGTAAACAAACGGCTTGCACCAACCCAATTGTAATTGGAAGAAACATTATAACTTGCTAAAATCCAATCTGTTAATGGAAATTTACTAATTGGTAAATCATAACGTAATGTAAATTGCTGATTATACAATGTATTACGACCACCCCTTAATAACATCCTTGTCAAGGAATCTTTTTTCTCTTTTGTATCAATTCTTCCGTCTGGTTCATCTATTCTTGAATTCAAGTTTGAAACTAAATCCAAATTCATAGATCTGGTGATAGGCCAACGAAGATTAAAGATGCGTCCCATGGTAAAATATTTATCATAAGTCGTTTCTACTTTTTCTGTGTTGCCATCAAAGGGATCCACAACCCTTGGTGTATATTCCCCAAATTGTCGATCAAAAATAGTACGGTAGCTAATTAAACTAGGAGCAGGAGAAAAATTAATGTCTTTTATCAGAGATAACCAAGGGGAATTTGATTTAATAAACTTTGTAAAAGGCTGATAAGTTTTTCCTGAATTATTAAATGTATAGCCAATTGAACCCCGATGCTTTACCACCTGATTTAATTCAATCAGAGGGCTTGTTTGCTGCAACTCAGAATAAGAATAGCTAAAGTCAAAATTACTTGGACTCAATATGGTATTATTTTTACCAGGTAAAAATCTAACATTGGTAAAATTCAAGGTCTTAATGGTGCTTTCGTCAATAGATGCTCGTTTAATTGAATCTCGCTTAGAAGCATCTGCATTTTTTATTTGATCGGCATACAAAATATCTTTATCAAATGGATCAAACTCAGGATTTTCTTGTGTTTTATTTAAGCCAGCAAAAACTGGTACCGAAATTTTTGCTTGCTTAGGTAATAATTTAGCAGCATCAATATTTGTAGCAATATCCAACTGCGTAAAACCAGTTATTGCACGTTCGTTTATTTTTTGTTCAATGCTGCCAAAACCGGTTGATCTATTATTGACTGAGACTGCGATATTACCCAGATCGGCCAATATCATGTCCATTCTTCCTATTGCAGCCCAAGAGCCTCTTTCATCTAAATTTGAAAGTCTTAATTCATTGACCCAAACTTCTGCGTCTATCATATTTTGGCCAGAAGTATTTTCAAATGCAATTAATATACCACGCACTTCTCCTAAATTTGGATTACCCATCACCGAATAGGTATGATTATTAGGCTGAAGTCTAGTAAACTTACTAGTAAAAATATAGTTCAGGTTATCCCGATCGATTTTAAGTTTGACTAGATCAATTAAATTTAAATTCATTTCATTCTCTAACGGCCAAACATCTCTTACTTCAGAAATTGAATAGGCTTTTCTTTTCGTTGTGGTTAATGGAATACGTATTTCATAAAAGTTATTTTGAAAATCCTGACCTATACGAATTACCGCTGTAATCACCCCTTTCTCTACAATATCTGGCCTTGTTTTATTTTCGGCATGCAGGAACATGGATAAGCTTCCATAACGACGAATATCAATATTCATAGTTTTAAATACACCCCTTGGAGTTGTATTTTTTTGTAAATTATACAATTGAACACTTAATGCTTGTTCATTCTGCAATAAGTTCACTCCATTATTACTTAATAATTGCACACGCTCAATACCTGGAGGAACTAAATAATTCACTGGAGTTCTACTACCATTTTCTTCTAAACTTACTGCAATCGTATTCATGGTAGCTGCAGTACTAGAAGCGGATACCAATTTGTATTCTCCTGAACTATCTACATCGTACATAAACTGTCTCCACTGATTTCGGACTAAATCAAGTCTTGCAAAACGAAGTGTAATTGAATCCTCAAAACCTGTAAGGTACATTCTTAAAAAACGTATTGACTTATAATCTCGAATGCCGCCAATTCGTTTTGCTAGATTAGAATTAACTGGCACCCTAAATAAATACCAATTCTCAACAGACTTAGAACCATCCGCTAAAGTGACACTAACAGTTTTTGAATCTGTCACATACCTTGTTGAATTCACACCTATTCTCCCTTTTTGTAAATCAATTTCGTATTCAAAATAGGCTTCTGTTTCATTTAAAGTATTATCTCTATTTAAATCTTCATTATCAGGTAATAAAGTTGCGGCACTACTAAATTGACTATTACCAGCTAAAGCAGAGTTGCCTTGAGGATTATTAAAGAATTTATACCTGCTTAAAATATTCGCATTACTTGCATCATAACTTGCATCACGATACCAAACATAGTTATCGGCTGAAGGGTCCTTATTGAATTGTTGTGCTACATTGTTATTGCCAATTTGTTTAATCAGATAGGCTCTTTTAATTCTTTCATCTTCATCTCCTAGTCCATCAAAACCTATATCCTGAAATTTTCTATCTTCTGGATTATTACTAAATGCATTGGTTACTTGTATTGGAGTCACAGGCACCCTACCCCAAGTTGAACTATCAATGCTGGCAGGTATCGTAGGGGTTGGCATACCGTTTTCATAAAAACGTCTCCCGTCTTTTAAGATATCCTCACTTACATTTCCCAAGTTTAAGAATAATTTACCTTTAGTGGCCGCCGATCTAATAAATGGATCCTGTACCCAAAACTCAACGTACTCTATAATATTTGTTTCAAAATCTGTTTGATCTAAAGCACGCATAATTCCACCCCATTTATCTGAAGGATTTTTAGCATTTCCGTTTGCATCCAAGTCTTTGTAATTATAATTATACGGGCCTCTGTCTTTTGGATAGTAACTTAAATCAAAAGTAGGTAATTGAACATCTGTGATATTGGTTGTTCTTTGAGGAAATAATTCATTGGTAAATACTTGACGAACTCTTGGATCACTTAATGCTGGTATATTATTTGCTAATGGATTATTTGAACTATTTCGGTCTTGCAAATTAGGTTCAATTGTATACCAAGCTAACCTTGCTCTATTCTTGTTGTAGTCAACTGAATCGGCTAAAGCACCTTCCGGAAAACGATCTAATGGCGTGGATGCGAGTGTCCAAGCATTGAAAGGAAATCTTAAATCAATATTAGTCCTTGTAGCTTCAAAATCATCTAAATAAATTAAACCCGCAGCCCCTCTTCCAATTTGTTGCGCATGGCCTGGTTTTAATATAGCCGCTTCTCCATATGCAACTATCGATGATTTTGCTTTTGTACTATAAAATGGAAGTTTATCTAAGAGTCTCGTTAATCCAGGTAAATCTTTTTTATAGTTAAAATCAAAGCCATACATTGAATTGCTAATTGGATCAGCTCCATAATTTGTCTTAATAAAAAATGGTCGCTCATTTAAACGTGAAGAAGATAATCCAAAATTAAAATTCTTGCTCGCTAAATAATCAATCCTCAATGCCCTAAATCCACGCTCCTGAAATCCAAAACCTAAATTGTTTTCATATGAAACATTTACTGGAATATTAGAACTCAAAATACCAGGGTTGATTATTCTGACAGTACCAGAACCATAATCAACAAGATAATCAAACCCTTCTCTTAAAATTTGCCCCCCTGCGCGCACACTCACAGAGCCTGGTGGCACATTGAATGCATTTAAGCTAATTTCAGATCCACCTGCACTGCCTTTGACTTGTCCTTCCATCACAAAACGATTCAAGTTAGCATAGGTTTGTGCTTCTGCTTTGATATTTCGGTACAATTGATTGAAAATAAATTTTTTTGAAATACTTGAGTCAACGCCATCAAATGCAATGTCTTGCAAGTCTTTACCAAAGGGCTCTAACAAAGGAAAAACAATCCTACCCATATTGGATAAGACCGTATAGCCTTCTACATAATCGAATAATCCATCTGGCTGTGGGTCATTGCGATTGTTCAACTTGTCTAATTGTAAAATTTTAATCAATGAAAGTCCTTCATTTGCCTTATTGGTATTAGGCAGATATCTTTTTAGTCCTGCACTAGGCTCTTCATACAATACATTCAACTGAAAATCTTGTTGTTGAATAGCGCCGAATAAATCTAGTGAATATACGTTTTTCATCATCAAATCCCAGATAGGTAAATCTGTTCTTTGCGTAGTTGCTTTTAATAATTTTAAATATAAAATTTGTTGTACTCCATTATCTGGATTCAATGCAACCCCTTCAGAAAATTCCCCTACCTGATATAGTTTACCATTATAAGTATATTGAAATGCAACAGCCAAAACCTCATCTGCTTGTAAAGGAATATTTAAGGATAAAAATCCTAATTGACCATTAAAAAAGTATTCATTTTCAGTCAGCTTTCTTGCAAATGTGCGCTCATAATCCTCAGCAGATCTTAAATTAGCTGCAGCTAATACACTTGCAACACCCGAGGGTACTCTTGAATTGGGATTGACAATAATTTTTGAATACAAACTATTTGCATTGTTATCTGGAAATAGATTATTTGGATTGGTCTCTAAAGCTTTTTGTTCCTTTCTTAATACTGGTTCACCAATATCTGCTAAACCAACCACATCTCTTGCATTTGTAGTTTGACCATTACGGTTGGTAACCCAAACTTCTATACGCTTAATTTGAATTTGGGAATTAACTACTGGCAATGTACTCATTGCCTTATTAAAATTATTCCTAAAGTATTGTGCTAGTAAAAAGTGTCTATTTTCTTCATAATCATCCAGCCTTTTTTTGAATCGTTGTGTTGAAGACCCTCCTTGTAAGGCCAAAGACTGGCGTTGAGATTTTTGATTGGCAATGGCACCAGTCACAAATAATTTACCAAATTGTATTTGGGCCTTCACACCAAATAAATTTTGTGTACTTGGTATCAAAGTACTTCTCGAAACATAATTGATATTTCCTGCTTCTATAAACTTAACTAACTCATCCTTTTTACCAGTGTAATTTAATCGAATCTGATTATCGAATCCGAGATTTGATAATGAATTCAAATTGATTGGGAACTTTAACTTATCACCAATACTTGCATTCAAGCTAAAATTGGTATTGGCATCAAAGTCAAATCCACCATTTCGTCTGGCACGTTCTGGCAAAGTTGGATTCTTGACATTTTGTCCTTGATACCCTGCTCTTATGTTAATCTCTCCAACTGGTTTAATATCAATTTTTAAATCCGAGCCTGTCTTTCCAAATAAACGATCAAAATAACTGTTAAACACTTTTGTTTTAGGTCTTATTATCTTTCGATTTAAAACACCAAGTGAATTAGCACGTTGCATAAAATACGTTTGCTCATCCTTGCGTGTTTTTAATTTCCAGAATTCGTCAAAACTCAATGTAGAAGGAAAACGATTATATCCTGTTCCAAATTTTTCTGTTATATAATATTGCTTAGTTGTAGGATCATATTCGACCTTTCTTTTAAGCAAACTTGAATCTCTAATGTCAAAAGGATTATTACTTGGCTGAGTTAAAAAATCGGCACGTCTATCGGCAATTGGATACCTTAGTTTACCAACCAGGGTGTCAGCTGTTTTTTTAGTAGCAGTGTCTTTAAATGGAGCTATTATTCTACTAGTATCTTGCGCATAACTCGACTGCTTCCATAGAAGAAGTCCAGACAATAGCATGACAGTGTGAAAGAATCTCAAGAATAAAGCATTAAATATGACTGATTAACAATTTTTGAGGGCTTGTTTGATTAAAATTTCTAGAGAAACATCTGCTCCCTCTGATTGTATGGCTTTATCAATCGCTTTTTCTGCAACAACTTTTTGAATCCCTAATGAAACAAGTGCTTGAATAGCGTCTTGATGTGGTGTGGACTTACTAAATGTGGAACCACCTGACATCTGCATTGGCAATTTTGCCAATTTATCTTTTAACTCTAAGACCAAGCGCTCTGCTGATTTTTTACCAATCCCTTTTATTTGTTCTAATTGACGTGCATCACCCTGCACAATGGCACGGATAATTTCTTCTGGTCGCATCCCTGATAACATCATCCTAGCAGTACTTGCACCAACACCAGAAACACTTATGAGCTGCATAAAAAGTTCTTTTTCATCCTGCCCAAAAAATCCAAAAAGCACTTGTGAATTTTCAGTAAGATGTAAATAAGTATGAAGTAACCCTTTTTCTTTACCAGAGATGGATTCATAAGTGTTTAAACTTATGTTGACTTCATAGCCCACGCCTCCAACATCCACAATAAGTTTAGCTGGTGTCAATTGGACAAAATTTCCTTGTAAAAATGCAATCATAATTGAACCAAAAATAAGGCTTACACAATGAAAAATGGCCATTTTAGGTCATTCTTAAGCATTTTTTAAGATATTTGTGGCTTATATAAACTAGATACTATGTCCCAAAAGCTGAAAGCAGCAATCACCTCGGTTGGAGGCTATGTCCCAGAGACCAAATTGACCAATTTTGACTTGGAAAAGATGGTTGATACAAATGATGAGTGGATCAAGAGTAGAACCGGTATTTCGGAGCGAAGAATCTTAAGAGAACCAGGCAAAGCTAGCTCTGATATGGCTGCAAGAGCCATCGAAGAAATTCTAAGAAAAAAGCAGTTAGACCCTTTAGAAATAGATTGTATTATTTGTGCTACAGTAACTCCAGACATGGTATTCCCTGCAACAGCAAATATCATTGGCGATAAAATTGGTGCAAAAAATGCATTTGGTTTTGACCTTGGTGCAGCATGTAGTGGTTTCTTATTTGCCTTAACAACTGGTGCTAGTTTTGTAGAAGCTGGTAGATATAAAAAAGTGATTGTGGTGGGCGTGGATAAAATGAGTTCCATCATCGATTATACTGATAGAGCAACTTGCATCATATTTGGTGATGGCGCTGGAGCAGTATTATTAGAACCAAGTGCAGATGAGGATGGATTCCAAGATTCTATCCTAAAAAGTGATGGAAGCGGAAGAGAATATTTACATTTAAAAGCAGGTGGTAGTTTAAAGCCAGCAACCATTGAAACGGTGATGGCTAAAGAACATTATGCTTTCCAAGATGGCCAGCCAGTTTTCAAATTTGCTGTAAAAGGAATGGCAGATGTAAGTGCCGAACTTTTAGAAAAACACAATTTAACAGGAGAAGATATTGCATGGTTAGTCCCGCACCAAGCGAACTTAAGAATCATTGATGCAACAGCTGACCGTGTTGGTTTGCCAAAAGAAAAAGTGATGATCAATATTCAAAAATATGGCAATACCACAGCAGCTACTATTCCATTATGTTTATGGGAATGGGAGTCTCAACTAAAAAA
>Ga0315907_10006119_pt1 | contig 12845 bp, 12 predicted proteins | sample LakEriMetagenome_3_FD_203525 | JGI IMG/M metagenome (GOLD analysis project Ga0315907, IMG submission 203525) | Freshwater fungal communities from buoy surface, Lake Erie, Ohio, United States - Buoy 12 MA123 | ecosystem: Environmental > Aquatic > Freshwater > Lake > Lake biofilm | place: USA...
GGCGGCGTTCCACGCCCAGCTTGTCCATCAGGCCGGTGAAGCCGAAGCCGTCCATCAGCACGCCGATGCTGCCCACCAGGCTGGCCTTGTCCACATAGATCTCGTCAGCGGCCACGGCGATGTAATAAGCCCCGGAGGCGCAGATCTCCTCCACCACGGCGTACACCTTCTTGCCGTGCAAGGCCTTGAGGCGGCGGATCTCGTCATTGACGATGCCGCTTTGCACCGGGCTGCCGCCGGGCGAGTTGATGCGCAGCACCACCGCCTGGGCGCCTGGGTCTTCGAAGGCGCTGCGCAGCGCCGTGACCAGCAGGTCGGCGCTGGCCTCGGTGTCCATGGCGATCTCGCCGCGGATCTCCAGCAAGGCGGTGTGCGGTGCCGTGGGCGCGCTCACGTGCACCTGCTTGGCAAACAGCGCCCAGGCCACGGCCAGCGCCAGGCCCAGCCAGGCCAGGCGGAAGAACACGCGCCAGCGGCGCTCAGCCCGGCAGTCACGCAGCAGCTCTGCAGCCAGGAGGTCCAGGCGCGACTCCAGGCCTGCCGCGGTGACGGCGGGCGCAGCGGCCTCCTGGGCAATGGGCCGTTCCGCTGCCACAGGCGCGCTGTGAGCGTCGCCCTCAGGCGCAGGCTGCGGCGCTGAGGAGCCGTCTCCAGCGGGTGTCTTGGGCAGGGGCGCGTCGTGTGGATCGTTCATCAAGGGGCCCCTGGAGCGGGGTCGTCAAAGGAGACAGGGCGGATGGTCGAAGAAGGATACCAAGTGACGCGCCCGGACTGTTCGGCCACGCTCAAAGCCGTGAGGCGTCCGCGGCCGCAGGGCCCTGACACGCAGCGGCCGCTGTGCGGCTCGTAGGCCGCTCCATGGATGGAGCACTGGATGAAGCGGCGGTCGCTGTCCAGGAACTGGCCTTCCTGCCAGTCCATCTCGGCCGGCACATGCGCGCAGCGGTTGAGGTACGCCACCACGACACCGGCGTGGCGCAGCGCGAACGCCCGCACAGGCCGACCCCGCTCCTCCACATCGAATACGAAGGCGCTTCCGCCGTCCTCAAGCTCGCCGCCGGCGCAAAGATCCACGCCCTCGGACCGTGAAGACGAAGATGGTTCATCCATGCCGCACCAACCAGTCGTGCAGTTCGCGCGCGGAGTGGGCCACATGCAGGGGGGCATAGGCATCAAAGGCGCCGTGCTCGTGCGCCCCGTAACTCACACCCACCGACGCCACACCCGCCTGGCGGGCCATCAGCAGGTCGTGCGTGGTGTCGCCAATCATCAGGGTGCGCTGCGGCGGCACCCCCAGCTCGGCCATCAATTCATGGAGCATCAGCGGATCGGGCTTGGACGCCGTTTCATCAGCCGTGCGGGTGCTGTCGAACAGACCCTTGAGCTGCACCGTCGCCAGGACCTCGTCCAGCCCACGCCGGCTCTTGCCCGTGGCCACGGCGATGCAGTGATTGCGCTCTTTCAGGGCATGAAGCATGGGCAGCACGCCGTCGAACAGCACCAGGTCGTCCTGATGCTGGAGGTAATGCCGGCGGTAGGCGTTGCCCAGTTCGGGGTAGCGCTCCTGCGGAAAGCCCGGCGCCGCGTGCAACAGCGCGTCACGCAGCCCCAGGCCGATCACATACGCGGCCTGCTCGTCGCTGGGCACCGCAGTGCCCACTTCAAGGCAGGCCGCCTGGATGGAGCGCACGATGAGCGCCGTGCTGTCAAACAGCGTGCCGTCCCAGTCGAAGGCGATGAGGTCAAAACGTCGGGTCATGTGCGGGTCAGGAACGGAGGGCTGGGGCGTCAGGCGCCTTCCGAAGTTGGGAAGCGGCCGGGCCCGGATTCTGAAGCGAGTGCAGAAAAGCTGCACAGTCCTGCGGCAGCGGCGAATCGAGTTCCAGCGTCTGCCCCGTGGCCGGGTGCACGAAGCGCAGGCGCCGGGCGTGCAGGAACATGCGTTCCAGCCGCACCTGCCCTGCCACTGCGCGAGCCAGTCGCTTGTTCAGCACGAAGTCCCCATACTTGTCATCACCGGCGATGGGGTGGCCCGCGCCGGCCAGGTGAACGCGGATCTGGTGGGTGCGACCCGTCTTGATGGTGACATCCAGGAGGGTGTAGTCCGCCAGGCGCTGCACCACGCGTACCAGGGTCAAGGCGTAGACGCCCTCAGGATCGTCGGCGGTGGTGGCACGCACGCGGCGTTCGCCCTCGGGCGTGAGGAACTTGTGCAGTGGCGTGTCGATGACCTTCAGGCGCTCGGGCCAATCGCCCAGCACCAGGGCGGTGTAGGTCTTGCCCACCACCTTGTCGGCACCACGCGCACGGAACTGGTCCTGCAGGTGAACCAGCGCGCTGCGCCGGCAGGCCACCAGCAGCACGCCCGAGGTCTCGCGGTCCAGGCGGTGCACCAGTTCAAGAAAGCGCGCGTCGGGCCGGGCCTGACGCAGCTGCTCGATCACCCCGGAGCTGACCCCGCTGCCACCGTGCACGGCCACGCCCGCGGGCTTGTCGACCGCCAGAAGATGGGCGTCCTCGAACAACAAGGGGAAGTTGCGCGCAGGTACAGGCGCCGCATGTTCACGCTGGGCGACGCGCACGGGTGGCACGCGAACCTCGTCACCGTCGGCCAGGCGCGTGTCGGCCGAAGCCCGGCCGCCGTTGACGCGCACCTCCCCGCTGCGAATGACGCGGTAGACGTGGGTCTTGGGTACGCCCTTGAGCAGCCGCAGCAGGAAGTTGTCCAGGCGTTGCCCGGCGGCATCCGTGTCCACGACCAGTTTTCGCACTGCGGGCGGGGCTGCCGGTGCGGGATTGGCCCCTATAATCCGGTGCTCCATGTGACGGTTGCAAGTGCTTGATTTGCGGGAAGTTTACCCGCCACGGCGATGTCACCGGAGCGGCCGGCGGCCCTGTGTCGGGGACCAGCCAACGAGTTGACCGAACGTCAGCCACCGGCCACAAGCGTTGATGCAACGACTGCGAATCCGATCGGCTCCTGGCCCCCAAGTGGCCGCAGAGGTTGGGATTGCAAGCGGCAGAGACTCGAAGGACAGAACCCTTCTCGCCGATCCTTGATGGCGAGACTGCATCGAAAGATTCAGGGCCCAGAGGCCTTGTCCGATGTCCGGACAAACCGCTGAGCCCGGCGCCAGGCCCATCGCCCGCTGTGATGAGACTCCACTCCCCCACCGCCACACCCCTGTGCGCCCTGGCAAGGACGACCGCGCGTCGCCTGCCTCGGCAGCCCTGGGAGGCGCTGTCCCGGACACCCCCGTGCCCGGACGGGGGAAGCACCGGACTCCTTCCAAGCGCCGCTGAGGGTCTCGCGCCAGCGCCAACACGGCACTCCTGAGCACCGCGTCGCTTCCGCAGCAGCGGAAGGCCGGGGCCTCGACGTGCCGTCCAGGGCGGTTCGATTTCTCGGTTCTTCCCTCCTTTCTCGTGCATCTGAGAGGGCCGGCACTTCAGGGTGGCTGGCCGGGACAGGGCCTGCCAGCAAGGCAGGCGCAAGGAGTGCACGAGACATGAAACGCATGCTGATCAATGCCACGCAGCCGGAAGAGCGGCGCCTGGCGATCGTTGACGGCCAGAAGCTGATCGACTTCGAAACCGAGATCGAAGGGCGCGAACAGCGCAAGGGCAACATCTACAAGGCCGTGGTCACGCGGGTGGAGCCTGCGCTGGAGGCCTGCTTCGTCGAATATGGCGAAGATCGCCACGGCTTCCTGCCCTTCAAGGAAATCTCCCGCAACTACTTCCGAGACGGCGTGGACGTGCGCACCGCGCGCATCCAGGACGCCATCAAGGAAGGCCAGGAACTGCTGGTGCAGGTGGAGAAGGAAGAGCGCGGCAACAAGGGCGCCGCGCTCACCACCTTCGTCAGCCTGGCCGGACGCTATCTGGTGCTGATGCCCAACAACCCGCGCGGCGGTGGCGTCAGCCGGCGCATCGAGGGCGAGGAGCGTGAAGAGCTCAAGGAAGCGCTGGACCAGCTCGAATACCCCAAGGGCATGAGCCTGATCGCGCGCACCGCCGGCATCGGCCGCACCGCGCCCGAACTGCAGTGGGACCTGAACTACATGCTCAAGCTGTGGGACGCCATCGACGGCGCTTCCAAGGCGGGCAAGGGCGCGTTCCTGATCTACCAGGAAAGCTCATTGGTCATCCGTGCCATCCGGGACTACTTCACCTCGGACATCGGTGAGATCCTGATCGACACGGACGACATCTTCGAGCAGGCCCAGCAGTTCATGAACCACGTGATGCCGGAGACGGCCAATCGCGTGAAGCGCTACCGCGACGACGCGGCGCTGTTCAGCCGATTCCAGATCGAGCACCAGATCGAGACCGCGTTCTCGCGCACGGTGAACCTGCCCTCGGGCGGGGCCATCGTGATCGACCACACCGAGGCCCTGGTGGCCGTGGACGTGAACTCCGCGCGTGCCACGCGCGGCGGCGACATCGAGGAGACCGCCACCCGCACCAACCTGGAGGCGGCCGACGAAATCGCGCGCCAGATGCGGCTGCGCGACCTGGGCGGCCTGATCGTCGTCGACTTCATCGACATGGAGGAGAGCAAGAACCGCCGCGAGGTGGAGACGCGTCTGCGGGACGCGCTGCGCAACGACCGCGCCCGTGTGCAGTTCTCCTCCATCAGCAAGTTCGGCCTGCTGGAGTTGTCGCGCCAGCGCCTGCGCCCGGCGCTGTCCGAGGGCAACCACATCACCTGCCCGCGCTGCAACGGCACCGGCCACATCCGCGACACCGAAAGCTCGGCGCTGCAGATCCTGCGCATCATCCAGGAAGAGGCATTGAAGGACAACACCGCCGCCGTGCACGTGCAAGTGCCGGTGGAAGTGACCTCGTTCCTGCTCAACGAGAAGCGCACCGAGATCACCAAGATCGAACTCAAGCAGCGCGTGACCGTGCTGCTGGTGCCCAACAAGCACCTGGAGACGCCGAACTACAAGCTGGAGCGCCTGCGCCACGACGACCCGCGGCTGGAAAGCTACCGCGCCAGCTACACCATGATAGAGGAGCCGGAAGACGAGGTAGGCATCACCCGCCGCCGCGACGCCAGCGAGAAGGGCAAGGCCAAGCAGGAGCCGGTCATCAGGGGCGTGTTGCCTGACCAGCCCGCCCCACCGCCGCCCGCTCCCAAGCCTGAAGCGGCCCCGCCCGCGCCGGCCGCCACGGCCAGGCCCGCGCCTGCCCCGGCACCTACGGCGGCAGCACCGGCTGCCGGTGGAGGCTTCTTCGGCTGGGTGCGCAAACTCTTTGGCGGCGATGCGCCCGCACCGGCCCCCGAGACAGCTGCCCCCACGTCCGTGGCACCTGCACCCGTGGCCACACCTGCTGCCGCAGACTCCGGCGAGCGCAAGGAAGGCCGGCGCGGTGGACGCGGTGGCCGCCCGGAGCGTGGCGAACGTGGTGAGCGCGGCGACAGGGGCGAGAGAAGCTCCAGGGAAGGCCGCGAAAGCAAGGAAGGTCGGGAACAGCGTGCACGCGGGGGTGAGCGCGGACCGCGCCGCGACGAATCGGCTGAAGGCACGGCAGCGGCCGCGCCAGCGCGTGAGGATCGGCCCCGCCGCGGTGACCGTGGTGACCGTGGCGAACGTGGTGATCGACCGGAACGCGCTGAGCGCGGCGAGCGCGAGAACCTCGCACCCGTCGACGCGGGCGCCGGGCTGGTAGAGGGCTCTGTCAGCCAGGCCGCCGGTGAGGCTGCGGAAGCCGATCGCGAGGGCCGGCGGCGTCGCCGCCGGGGCGGCCGTGGCGGACGGGACCGCGACGAGTCAGGCTCTGAAGACACGGAGTTGACCGAATCCGGCGCCACCCCGCGCGAAGCAAATGCCGAGGTGGGTGCAGCACCGCGAGCCGACGGTGAGGTCGAGGCCGCCGATCGCTCCCCGGCGCCCGAGGCCGCCAGTGCGGACGGCGAAGAACGCGAAGACGGCCGCCGACGCGGTCGTGGCCGTGACCGCTTCCGTCGCGAGCGTCGGCCCCACGATGACGCCGGTGATGTCGGCGGGCTTGGAGGAGTCAGCGGGCCAGCGGGCGAGCAGACGCCAGGCGTCGGCGCAGCCTCCGAGACCGCAGCAGCCATCGAACCGGGCGCCGGCGGGACGGCTGCGATCGCGCAGTCGGCGGCATCGGACAGCGGCCCGGCACCCGCCACTTCGACGCAGCCCGCGGGCGCCGCCAGCGCGGCAACGGAAGCTGCGGCAGACCTTGCCGCCACTGCCGAGGCACCGGCCCCCAGCACCGCGCCGCGGGTCCGGGCGGAGCCTTACGTTCTGCCGGTGGCGCAGTTGCACCAGATCGCGCAGAGTTCCGGCCTGCAGTGGGTCAACTCGGATGCCGACAAGATCGCGGCTGCCCAGGCAGCGATCGCCGCGCAGCCGCAGCCCGTGCACGTGCCTCGTGAGCGAAAGCCCATGGTGGTGGTGGACGAAGGTCCGCTGGTGCTGGTGGAGACCCGCAAGGACCTCTCGCAAATGAAGCTGCCGTTCGAGAACGCAGCCGAAGCCCGCCAGGACTGAACAGACCCCGAGTCTGGGGGGCCTAAAGGCCCTCCAGCCCGGTTGGTCAGGTCAGGTCAGCAGGTCAGGTCAGGTCAGCAGGTTCAGCGCCTGCTGGTACACCGGTTCGCACATCAGTTCGTCCCAGGTCCACGGCGCGGTCTGCGGCAGCAAAGCCAGGCGCCGGGCCTCGCTGTCCTGCGCTGGCGTCCAACGGCCGTCGGCCTGGCAGGCCCACAAGCCGTCCAGCAGTTCGTCCAGGGCGCGGCCCCCTTCCACCTGCGACTGATTGCACATCAGGACCATGTCGCAGCCGGCCTGCAGGGCTCTGTGCGCTGCTTCCGTGTAGCTCAATGGTCGGCCCTCCAGGTGGCGGGCACCCTCCATGGTCAGGTCGTCGCTGAAGATCGCGCCTGTAAAACCCAGTCGGCCGCGCAGGATGTCCTGCAGCCAGCGGGGCGAGAAACCGGCGGGCAGCGCATCGACCTTCGGGTAGACCACATGGGCCGGCATCACGGCGGTCAGGCTGCTGGACAGCCATTCGTACGGCCGCGCATCGTCTTGCAGAATCGCCTTGAGCGATCGGCGGTCCACTGGCACGTCCACATGGCTGTCGGCCGCCACATAGCCATGGCCGGGATAGTGCTTGCCGCAGTTCGCCATGCCTGCACGCAACAGGCCGTGCATCAGGCTCTTGGCCAGCAGCGTCACCACGCGGGCATCGCGATGAAAGGCACGGTCACCGATCACGCCACTGGGGCCGTGGTCCAGATCCAGCACAGGCGTGAAGCTCAGGTCCACGCCGCAGGCCCGCAACTCGGCGCCCAGCACATAGCCCACGGCGGTGGCGGCATCGGTGGCCCTCATGGGATCGCGCATCCATTGCTCGCCCAGCACGCGCATGGGCGGCAGGTGGGTGAAGCCGTCGGTGCGAAAGCGCTGCACGCGTCCGCCCTCGTGGTCCACGCACACCAGCAGGTCAGGCCGGATGGCCTTGGCCTCGGCCACCAGTGCGGTGAGATGCCGGCGGTCCTTCCAGTGCCGAGCGAACAGGATCATGCCGCCCGTCAGCGGATGGGCGAGACGGCGGCGGTCTTCGCGGTCCAGCGCCGGGCCCGCAATGTCCAGCACCACGGGAGCCTGCAAGCAGGATGAAGAGGTCATGAGACTTGCTCCAGGGTCTCGACGACCACGAAGGCCGCCGCATACTCAGATTCATCGGTCACGGTGACGTGAGCCCGCAGGCCGCGCTGCGAAAACCAGTCGGCCAGGGCACCATGCAAGACCAGCTCGGGCTTGCCGCTGCGCGCCTTGACGACCTCACAGGCGCGCCAGGTCATGGGCATGCGCATGCCCAGGCCGATGGCCTTGGAGAAGGCTTCCTTGGCGGAAAACCGGGTGGCCAGGTAACGCACACCGCGCGCCGGAACCGCAGCACCTCGGGCGCGGAAGACCTCGATCTCGTGCGGGCCCAGCACTTTCTGGGCGAAGCGCTCACCGCGCCGCGCCAGCGTGGCCTCGATGCGACGGATGTCGCAGATGTCGGTGCCGATGCCGTAGATCACCGCGGCGTCACCTGCGCCTGCCGGATGCAGCGCTGGTACAGGCGCACCGTCTCCGCCATGCCGAACTCCAGCGCGTCGGCCGCGATGGCGTGGCCGATGGACACCTCGCCCACACCGGGCACGGCGCGCAGGAAATCCGCAAGGTTGTCGCGGTTCAGGTCATGCCCGGCGTTCACGCCCAGACCGGCGCCCAGCGCGGCCTGGGCTGCGGCGGCATAGCGCGCCAGCAGCGCGGCTTGTGTTTCGTGGCCGTGGCTGCGGGCGTAGGCTTCCGTGTAAAGCTCCACCCGGTCGGCGCCCACGGCGCGAGCCAGGGACATGGCCGCAGGCTCAGGGTCCATGAACAGGCTCACCCGTACGCCCAGCGCATGCAGCTCGTCGATCAAGGGGCGCAGGCGCTCGCCATCGCGCGCCAGGTCCCAGCCGTGGTCCGAGGTGGCCTGTTCCACGCTGTCAGGCACGAAGGTGGCCTGGTGCGGCCGCACCTCGCGCACCAGGTCCATCAGGTTGTGGAAGGGGTTGCCTTCCAGGTTGTACTCGGCCTGCGGCCAGCGCCTCATCAGCTGCGAAAGGTCACGTACGTCCTGGGTGGTGATGTGGCGCGCATCAGGCCGCGGGTGCACGGTGATGCCGTCGGCACCTGCTTCCAGGGCGATGGTGGACAGCCGCACCACATCGGGGATGCCCACGGGCCGTGAGTTGCGCAGCAGCGCGACCCGGTTGACGTTCACCGACAAGGCGCAACGTCCCGGGGCGTGCCGACCTTGCAGGTCGGCTTCGGAAGAGACAAGAGGATTCATCAGGCAGGGCGGGGTGGGGTTTCGAGCAGGCGCTGAACGCCCAGGAACACCTGGCGGGTGCGCAACTGGGACGTTCCGAAGTGATGATGCAGCAAAGCGCGCAGGCCGTGGCGCAGCGGCGCCAGGACAGGCAGGCAGGCGCGCTGAAGCGCATCCAGCCGCTCCTGGGCCAACGCGGTCTCCAAGGCCAGCAGCGCCGCGCCCTCCAGAGCATCCGATTCCTGGGCCTGCGGGGCCACGGGCATGACCCCGGCTTCGGGCCGAAGTGCATAGCTGCGCTGCGGCGCCAAATCTTGCTGCGTGGACGTCACCCTGGAAAGATCGGGCAGCACCCCTGTCAGACGCAGCATCAGCAGCTCGAACGCGCGCAGGCCTGCCTGCGCGCGCACGTCATCGGCTCCAGCCAGGGAGGGCAGGGTGGCCGCATAGGCGTCGAACAAGGCGGGATGCGGGTCCAGCCGTGCGAGGGACTTCAACAGCAGTTCGTTCAGGTAGAAACCCGCGAACAGCGCCCCGGCCGCCAGCGGTGGATGCCCCCCCACAAACTCGGCCTGGCGCAGGGTGAACAGATCGGTGGCCTCGTCGGCGGGAGCCTTGCCCAGGGCGATCGAGATCGGAAGGAACGGCAGCAGCACCGCCCGCAGCTGCGAGTACGGGCGCCGTGCGCCCTTGGCCACCACCGCCAATCGACCTCGCTCACGCGTGAACACCTCCACGATGAGGCTGGACTCGCTCCACTCGTGACTGTGCAGCACATAGGCTGCCAGGCTGGCCGAGCGCAGCGCCGCGCCCATCACTCGTAGCCGTAGGAGCGCAGGTGCTGCTCGTCACCGGCCCAGCCGCTGCGGACCTTGACCCACAACTCCAGGAACACACGGGCGTCCAGCAGAGGCTCCAGTTCCTGCCGAGCCTCGCTGCCGATGCGCTTCAGGCGTTCGCCGCGTTCACCGATGACCATGCCCTTGTGGGCATCACGCTCCACAACGATGGTGGCGGCAATGCGCCGCAGACCGCCCTCCTCCTCGAACTTGTCGATCACCACGGTAGAGGTGTAGGGCAGTTCGTCGCCCATGAGGCGGAACAGCTTCTCGCGGATGATCTCGCTGGCCAGAAAGCGCTCGCTGCGATCGGTCAGCGCGTCCTCTTCATGCAGCCAGTCCTGCTCGGGCAGGTAGCGCGACAGGATCGACAGCAAACGTTCGATGTCCGATGGCTTGCGGGCGGACAGAGGCACGTACTCGGCGAAGGCGCGCCGCTCCTGCATCGACCTCAGCCAGGGCAGGATGTCGGTGCGGCGGGTCACAGCGTCGAGCTTGTTGGCCACCAGCACCACAGGCAAGTCCTCCGGCAAGAGGGACAGCACCTTGGCGTCGTCCAAGCCGAAGCGGCCGGCCTCCACCACGAACAGCACCGCGTCCACATCGCCCAGGGACGACAGCACGGTGCGGTTGAGGGTGCGGTTCAGCGGGGCCGCGTGCTTGAGCTGGAAACCTGGCGTGTCGACGAACACGTACTGCGCCGGGCCCACGGTGCGAATGCCGGTGATGCGGTGTCGCGTGGTCTGCGCCTTGTTGGAGGTGATGCTGATCTTCTGCCCCACCAAAGCGTTGAGCAATGTGCTCTTGCCCACGTTCGGACGCCCCACGATGGCGATCATGCCGCAGCGGCGTGGGCCTTCGTCTGCGGGTGGAGCTTGGCTCGTGGACGTCATGAAAGGTTCCCGGCCGTCTGCGGCGGCACCGCCTGCGGCAGCAAGTCCAACATGCGGCGCGCCGCTTCCTGTTCAGCGGCCCGCTTGGAACGGCCCTCGGCCACGGCCATCAGCCCGAAAGCCGGAACCGCACATTCCACCTCGAAGGTCTGCGCGTGCGCCTGGCCCCGGGTTGCCAGCACTCGGTAGCTGGGCACGGGCAGCCGGCGGGCCTGCAGCCGCTCCTGCAGGTCGGTCTTCGAGTCCTTGCCCCAGTGCTGCACGTCGCTGCGGTCAATGAGTTCACCAAACCAGCGGCGCACCAGGGCGAGCGCCGCGTCGAACCCGGCATCCAGGTGCACCGCACCGATGAGGGCCTCCACGGCATCGGCCAGGATGGACGGACGTTGGGCTCCGCCACCACGGGCTTCACCCTCCGACAATTTCAACACCAGCGGCAGATCCAATTCCAGCGCCACGCGGTGCAGGCTCTCCTCGCGCACCAGGTGGGCCCGCACGCGGGTGAGATCTCCTTCGTCAGAGTCTGCAAAGCGTTCGAACAGCAACTCCGACACCGCAAGGTTCAACACGGCATCGCCCAGGAACTCCAGGCGCTCGTTGTGGTGGGCGCCGAAGCTGCGGTGCGTGACCGCGCGGGCCAGCAGCCTGGGTTGCGAGAACCGGTGGCCGATGCGCGCCTGGAGCGCCTGCAGTTGGTGATCCAGGTCCACGCTAGCGCAGGGCCTCGCGTGTGCTGCCCTGGTAGCGGATCAGCAAGATCACGCGGTCCAGGATCACGATCTTGTGGTCGTAGGCGTAGCTGATCACCAGGACGCCCTCCTCCCGGGTGACCACCAGATCACGACCGGTCAGGGATTCGATACGGTTGACGACGACGCGCGCGTCGAACGCCTCCTGCGCCTCCAGCGCGCTGGCTGGAGAAGCGGCGGCAATGCCACGCACCAGGGTGCCTACCCGCGAGTGCTCGCCGATGCCCGGGGCGACCTTCAGCACCAGGGCCAGCAAAAAAACCGCCCACAGGACCCAACCCAGACCCGCCAGGCCGATCAGGCCACGCTGATCAGTCGCCAGCCGTACGGGAACCGTGCGGAGTGCCGTCATGGCCGGGCCAGCGAACTTCTGCTCCGTCACTGGAAGCCGCCGATGCGCCCCAGGTTGCCGAAGTTCATCCACACGAAGAACGCGCGGCCCACGAGATTCTCGTCCGGGACGAAGCCCCAGTAGCGCGAATCCTGCGAGTTGTCGCGGTTGTCGCCCATGACGAAATAGTGTCCTGCAGGCACCTTGCATGCCACCCCTTCCGCGGAGTAGCGGCAGTTCTCGGCAAACGGAAACCGCGGGCTGTCCGTGCCGAAGAACGATGAGCGGCGCGGATCGACCAGGATGCGGTGGTCTTTCTCGCCCAGCTTCTCGGAAAACTGCGGCGCGTAGCGCAGGCTGTCCTCGTCGTAGAACTCTCCCAGGGCCATGACGGGCGCAGGCTGGCCGTTGATCGTGAGCTTCTGGTTCTGGTAGACGATCTCATCACCCGGTACACCGACCACACGCTTGATGTAGTCCAGCCGTGGGTCAGGCGGGTAGCGGAAGACCATCACGTCGCCGCGCTGCGGGTCCTTGTTCGCGATGACCTTCTTGTTCAGCACGGGCAGGCGTACGCCATAGTCGAACTTGTTCACGAGGATCAGGTCCCCGACCAGCAGGGTCGGCACCATCGAGCCAGACGGAATCTTGAAGGGCTCGAACAGGAAGGACCGCAGGAGGAACACGCACACGATCACCGGGAACAGTCCTGCCGTCCAGTCCAGCCACCAGGGCTGCATCAGCAAGCGGTCACGGGCCTCGCCGAGGTCATCGTCCACCACGGCGATGCCCTTCTGCTGCAATTGCTCACGTCGGGCCGCCTGCTGGGCCGCCAGCGCAGCCGCCGCCGCCCGGCGTGCAGGCAGGAAATGCAAGCGCTCAGCCAGCCAGTAAGCGAAGGTCACCACCGAGAGCAGGAACAGCAGCAACGCGAAGTTGCCGACCCAGAAGCCGAGGAACCAGCCTCCCAGGTATACGGCCAGCGCACCGTACAGCGCGGCGGTGAGTGCACTCATCAGGGGTTGCCTCGTCAGTCGTCAACTCGAAGAATGGCCAGGAAGGCTTCCTGGGGCACCTCCACCGTCCCGATCTGCTTCATCCGCTTCTTGCCGGCTTTCTGCTTCTCCAGGAGCTTGCGCTTGCGCGTGATGTCGCCACCGTAGCATTTTGCCAGCACGTTCTT
>Ga0315907_10006124_pt1 | contig 12842 bp, 9 predicted proteins | sample LakEriMetagenome_3_FD_203525 | JGI IMG/M metagenome (GOLD analysis project Ga0315907, IMG submission 203525) | Freshwater fungal communities from buoy surface, Lake Erie, Ohio, United States - Buoy 12 MA123 | ecosystem: Environmental > Aquatic > Freshwater > Lake > Lake biofilm | place: USA...
TGAGCGTGGTGGCGGTGACGAGCACGTTGGGGATGGGCAGTGTATCCGCGCCGGTCACCCGTCCGCGAATGATGTCGACCTGCTGCGCGAGGGCGGACGAGGCGCTGCCCGCGAGTGCGGCCAGCACGATCGTCGACGCGAACCAGAGGCGCCGGAGAAATGGCAAGGAAAGGGTCACGACGATTGGGACGGATGGGTCCGGGCATTCGTTAAGGGCCCGACCGAGGTGTCTCGACGACGGGGCCAGTCCTGCATGACAGGTAAATGCGCCGCCATCCGGTTTCGTTGCGCCTTTCGGCCGCGCCCGGCATGGCGCTGACGCGCGACTGACGGACGGATGCATATCTTTGGGCGATGGAAATCCTGCGCGATCCCCTCTGGAACAACATCCGGCTCGATCCGCTGGCGCTGGCGCTCCTCGAGACGCCGGTCATGCAGCGCCTCCGCTACGTGCGCCAACTCGGGCTGGCCTTTCTCGTCTATCCCGGCGCCACGCACTCCCGCTTCGAGCATGCCCTTGGCGCCTGGCACCTGGCGGGCATGGCGCTGCGCCTGCTCGACGAGCGGGGCGCCCTGCAGGGGATCAGCGCGCGTGAGCAGCAGGTGGTGCGCGCCGCCGCGCTGCTGCATGACGTGGGGCACTATCCGTTTTCGCACGCCCTCGAGGAGATCGGCGTCACCGATCACGAGGAGGTGGCGCGACCGCTCATCACGTCGGGCCCCATCGGCGACTGCCTGCGCGCGCATCTCGGACCGGACGCCGCCGAGGAGGTCTTCGCGCTCATCATCGGGCGCAGCCGCCACCCCCTGCAGGGGCTCATTTCGGGTTCGATCGATCTCGACAAGATCGAGTACCTCAAGCGCGACGCCACCATGTGCGGCGTGCCGTACGGCGAGATCGACGTGGATCGGCTGCTCAACTCGCTGGTGCTGGTCACGCTCCCCGAGCATGGCCCGTCGATCGGCGTGCACGAAAAGGGGCTCTCGGCGCTCGAGTCACTGCTGTTCGCGAAGTACCAGATGTACCGCAACGTGTACTGGCATCACGCCGTGCGCAGCGCCACCGCGATGTACAAGCGGCTCGTGGCCGTCGCCATCGACACCGGCGCCGTCGCGGCCGACACCGTGGCCCGCTTCACCGACGAAGGGTTGCTGGTGCACCTCGACACGCCGGCGCTGGTGCCCGAGGCGCGGGCCCTGCTCGATGCCATCCGCGTGCGGCGTCTGCACAAGCGGGCCTACGAGTGCCCCGCGGCCACCCTCGGCGACAACGTGGGCGAGTGGATCGCAAGCGACTATCGTCTCACCCGCCGCGTCGAGGATGCCTTCGCGCGCGATCTCGGACTGCCGCCGGGGGCCGTACTGCTGGACTATCCGGCCAAGACCCAGATGCTCGGCGTGGACATCCCCATGCAGCGGCGCGATGGTCGCGTGGTGCACCTGACGGCCGAAGGGTGGGAGGGCGCCCTCAACCTCCCGCGCCTCAGCGACGAACTCTACCGGAGTGCCCGTCGTCTGCGCGTGTTCACGGCCGCACGCGCACCCGTGCCGGCAGAACGCGTGCTGCACGTGCTGCGCATGGAAGCGGGGGCCGTCGCCGCGCGCCTCGAGGCGGGGCTCCCGCTCCTCTAGCGTCGGGAGCGGTCTCGGGTCAGCGCGCGACGCCGCGGTCGCAGAGGCTCCCGCCCCTGCTCGCGCGCTCGAGCATCTCCACCGCTTCCTGCGCAATCGCGCGCCCCTGATCCTTCGCATAGAAGGCGCGGATGCCCGCGTGCACCGAGTCGAGGCTGGCGCGCGCCCGCTCGGCTGACGACCACTCGCGGAGCGCCTTCGGCTGTTCGACGATGCACCCACGCTCCGCCCCGGTCCCGTCCAGCAGCACGAACGTCGGTGTCGCCACGCGCCCGTCGAGGGACCGATGCGCCTCCTGCACGGGTCGCCCCGCGGCGGGGAGGACGATGCGGAGGTCGATGCCGGCCTGGGCCGCGAGACGCGCCACGTAGGGGACCGTGTTCATCGAGTCACCGCACGCGTCGACCGCCACGACGAGCAGTCGCCAACTCCCGCCCACCGCCTTCGCGCGCGCCACGAGGGCCCCGTCCACCTGAGCGCTGTCGGCCAGCTTGAGCCAGCCCTCCCGACGGGCCTTGGCGGCCGCGACGAAATCCGCGAAGCTCTGCCCGCTGGCATGCAGCGCCGACAGGGTGCTGTCGGCGGCAGGGCGCACCGTGACCGCCGCTCGCGGTGCCAGGCAGGGCATGGCCGCAAGCGGCCGTGCGGGAGACCCACCCCACAGGGTGGCCACGGTGGCGGCGACGGCGAATCCGGCGAGGCTCATGGGTCAGGCTCCAGGGGCAGTGGGGACATCGCCGGGCCCGGGCTGGCCTCGACCACGGGCCTCCGCGAGTTTGCGGCCGATGCCACGATAGAAGGCGGCGTCGAGGGGCTTCCCGTCCGCCTCGAGCGACAGGGCACACCGCTCGAGGGCGTACAGCAGGTTGCCGAGATAGAGCTCGGCCAGCCCGCCGACCGATTCGTCAGCCAAGCACGGCGGGCATCTCGCCCGTGGCGATGCCGGTGACCTTGACGACCTGTACCACGATGGCCGTGATGTTGTCGAGACCGCCGCGGCGGTTCGCCTCGGTGATCATGGCGTCGACCATACGACCGGGCGTCTGCCGCGACTCGAGGATCTTTCTGAGCTGCGGGTCTTCGACCATCCCCGTCAGGCCGTCGGAGGCGACGAGGTAGAGATCCCCGACCTGCAACTCACCCGTGTAGATGTCGGCCTCGACCGCCGAGTTCGCGCCGACGCACCGGGTGATCACGTTGCTGTAGGGGTGATATCGCGCCTGCTCGGGGGTGAGAAACCCCGCATCGACCTGTTCCTGCACGTAGGAATGGTCCTTGGTGACCTGCCGGAACACGCCGTCGCGCAGCAGATACACCCGGGAATCGCCGATATGGCCGATGATGAAGCGCCCCTGGCCCATGAGGAGGCACGACGCCGTGGTGCCCATCCCCTGCTTGTCGGCCTCCTGAATCGTGCGCTCGTAGATCGCACGGTTGGCAGACCTCAGCGCCTCGGCCATGCGCGCGCCCGCGTCGTCGCCGGACAGATCACGGACGTCGGTCAGGTCACGGGCGACGATCTGGACCGCCATTTCGCTGGCCACTTCCCCGGCGGCGTGTCCCCCCATGCCGTCCGCCACGATGAAGAGCCCACGCTCCTGATCGGCGTCTGCATAAAGACTGTCTTCGTTGCCTGCCCGAATGCGTCCGACATCGGTCCCGGCGGCGACAGAGAGCTGCACGTGGTGTGGTGTTCGTCCAGGGGAAATGGCGGGAACTACGGCCGATGCCGCGGGGTAGCTACCAGGTCACAGGCGAAGCTACCCGACAGTCGCGTCGGTTGGCAAGCGTACCGACTCGTCCCGAACCAAGTTGCGGTCGCCCTCGTCCCCGCCCTGCACGCGGAACAGCCGGTCGTATGTACCACGCGCGGCCAGCAGTGTGCGATGCGTGCCCCGCTCCACGACCTCCCCGTGGTGCAGTACGAGGATCTCGTCGGCATGGGTGATGGTGCTCAGGCGGTGCGCGATGGCGATGGTCGTCCGGCCGCGCATGAGCGCGGCGACCGCCTGCTGGATCTCCGCCTCCACGTGGGAATCGACGGCGCTGGTCGCCTCGTCGAGCAGCAGGAGCGAGGGATCGGCGGCAATGGCCCGGGCGAAGGCGAGCAGCTGCCGCTCTCCCACGCTCACGCCGGCCCCGCGCTCCCCCAGCACATGGTGCCAGGTGCCCGGGAGACGCTCGATGATCCGGTCGGCGCCCACGCGCGCCGCGGCTCCCCGCACCGCCGCTTCGTCGATCGGCGACGACAGGCGCACGTTGGTCGTCACGTCACCGGCAAAGAGAAAGATGTCCTGCTGCACGTAGGCGACGAGCGATCGCAGCACATCCACGGGCGTTTCGCGGATGTCCCGGCCGTTGAGCAGGATCCGCCCCCGCTGCGGCTCGTAGAAGCGAAGCAGCAGGTTCACGATCGTGCTCTTGCCGGCGCCAGTGTGTCCCACGAGCGCGAGACTCTGCCCCGGCCCCACCCGGAAGCTGACGCCTTTCAACACCCAGCGGGGTGACGCGTCGGCCTCGTTTGCAGTCCCGCCCGCGCCCTCTGCGCCGCCCTCCTCCATGGCGGCATAGGCGAACCAGACGTCGTCGAACTCCACCGTCACCCCGGCGCGCGCCAGCCTCGCGACCTGCGCGGCGCGATCCGGGGTGGGGGTGAGCCCCGGTGTGGGCGGGGTATCGAGCAGTTCGAACAGACGCTCCGAGGCCGCCATGGCCCCCTGCAGGATGTTGTACTTCTCGGACAGGTCCTGGAGCGGCTGGAAGAAGCGTCGCACGAGCTGCAGGAAGGCCGCCACGGTGCCCACCGTGACCGCGTCCCGCGCGACCTCGCCGGCGGCGGTGACGAGCAGACTCGCGAGCGCCAGCGTGGTGAGGAACTCGATCACGGGGAAGTACAGCGCGTACACCGTGATCGACCGGAGGTGGGCGTCCAGATGCGCGTCGTTCAGCCGCGCGAAGCGCTCGCCCTCCGCCCCCTCGCGTCCGAAGAGCTGCACGAGGCGCATGCCCGTGAGCCGCTCGCCCACGTACGCATTGAGCTGCGCGAGGCGCGACCGGATGTCGCGGTACGCCCGCCGGACACGCTGCTGGAAGGTGCGCGACGCCAGGACGACGAACGGGATCACGGCGAACGCCGCCAGGGCGAGCCGCCAGTCGACGAGCAGCATCAGGACGCTGATCGCGAGCAGCGTACACAGGTCGCCGATCCCGGACACGACTCCCGAGGTGAACAGCTCGTTCAGCGCCTCGACGTCGCTCGTGACACGCGTGACGAGCCGCCCGACCGGCGTGCGATCGAAGTACACGACGGGCAGGCGCTGCAGATGCGCGAAGACCTCGCCACGCAGATCGCGCATGACCCGCTGGCCGAGCAGCGACGTGACGTACGTTTCGCCGTAGGACGCCGTGAACTGCACCATGAGGAGCCCGGCGAACGCGGCCGCGACGCGCCCCACGAGCGAGGCGTCGCGTGCCGGCAGCGCCACGTCGATGACCCAGCGGGTGAGCAGCGGGGTCGCGAGCTGCATGGCCGCCACCACGGCAATGCACCCGAGGGCGGCGACCACGAGCGCGCGATAGGGGCGCACATAGGCCAGCAGGCGCCGGACGAGCCGGGCATCGTAGACCTGCCCGAGTACGTCGTCGTCGGGGGGCGTTGAGGCGGCGGTGGCGGCAGGCGGCATGACCCGCGCAATCTAGCGACACGCCGGAATCCATTTGCGGGTCCCGATAGTTTACCTAGGATGAAGGACAAGATCCGCATCCGTGGTGCACGCCAGCACAACCTGAAGGGCTTCGATCTCGAACTGCCGCGCCGGGCCATCACCGTGGTCACCGGCGTCTCCGGCTCCGGGAAATCGTCGCTGGCGTTCGACACCCTCTACGCGGAGGGGCAGCGTCGCTATGTGGAGTCGCTCTCGGCGTATGCGCGGCAGTTCCTCGAACGCATGGAAAAGCCCGCCGTGGATGCGGTGGAGGGCATGTCCCCGGCGGTGGCGATCGAACAGAAGAATCCCACGCGGACGTCGCGTTCCACGGTGGGCACCGCCACCGAGATCTACGACTATCTCCGGTTGCTCTGGGCGCGGGTGGGCCGGACTTCCTGCCGGATCTGCGGACGCGAACTGCGCCCCGACACGGTCCAATCGGTCACGGATCAGGCGTTCGCGCTCCCCGAGGGGACCCGCTTCATGGTGACCTGTCCGCTCGTACGCTCGGCGCAGGTCACGCACGCGGTCATCGCGGAGAACCTGCGCGCCCGCGGCTTCGTGCGCATCGCCGTGCCGGGGGATGCGCCCCGAGGTACCGCCCCGTTCCTCGTGCCGCACGTCGTGCATCACCTCGACGACGTGCTGGAGGACACGCTGGACCTCTCCCGCACGCCCGACGTGCTCGTCGTGGTCGACCGCCTGCGCGTGGAGCCGGCGGCGCGGGGGCGCGTGGCCGACGCGGTGCAGACCGCGTTTCTGGAGGGCGACGGCGATGCGGTGCTGCTTTTCCCCGAGCCGGTCGTGCCACCCGCCGGGCTCAGCGCGGCCCCCGACGGCGTGGCCGTCACGCGGCTCGCGTTCACCGAACGGTTCGAGTGTCCCAACGACGGCACGCGCGCACCGGCGCCCACGCCGCAGCTGTTCTCGTTCAACAACCCGCGTGGGGCCTGCGGGACCTGCAACGGGTTCGGCGCCACGCTCGACTACGACGAACGCCTGATCGTGCCCAACCCCGAGCGCTCGGTGCGCGACGGGGCGATCGATCCCTGGACCGCGCCCCGCTACGAGAAGCAGCGGCGGCTGGTGGTCGACTTCGCCCGCGCGCTGGGCGTGTCGCCGGATGCGCCGTGGAAGGCGCTGCCGGCGAAGGCGCGCCACGAGCTGCTGCACGGCAGCACGCGCCAGTACACGGGCATCTATCCGTTCCTCGCGGCGCTCGAGGAAAAGCGCTACAAGCAGTACATCCGCATCTTCCTGCGGAAGTACCAGAGCGCTCGGGACTGCGCCGGCTGCGCCGGCACCAAGCTGCAGGCGGACGCGCTGCAGGTGCGCATCGCCGGACGCACCATCGCCGACGTTGCCCGGCTCGCCGTGCGGGATCTGCGCACCTGGCTCGATGCGCTCGCCCTCACGGGGAGCGAGGCGCAGATCGCCGATACGGTCCTGCGGGAGGCGCGCGCGCGCGTGCGGTTCCTCGCCGACGTGGGGCTCACGTATCTCACCCTCGACCGGGCCACGCGGACGCTGAGCGGCGGCGAGGCGCAGCGCATCACGCTCGCCAACGCTCTCGGCGCCGCGCTCGTGGACGCCACCTACGTCCTCGACGAACCGAGCATCGGCCTGCACGCACGGGACCTCGACCGCCTGCTGTCGCTGCTCGTGCGCCTGCGCGATCTCGGCAACACCGTGGTGATGGTGGAGCACGACCTCGAGGCCATGCGCATCGCCGACTACATGGTCGAGATGGGCCCCGCCGCCGGCGAACGCGGGGGGCACGTCGTGTTCGCCGGGCCGATGGCGGAGGTGGCGCAGAGCCCGCTCACGGGGCAATACCTCACCGGCGCGCGCCGCATCGAGGTGCCGGCGACGCGGCGCCCGCTGGGGCCTAGGTGGCTCGACCTGCGCGGCGCGCGCGCCCACAACGTCCACGGCGTGGACGTCCGCATCCCGCTCGGCGCCATGACGGTCGTCACGGGCGTGAGTGGCTCCGGCAAGAGCACGCTCGTGCACGACGTGCTCTTTCACGCGATCGAATCGCGTCTCCACGGCGAGCACTCCGCCAAGGAACATCTGGGCGAGACCGTGGGTGACTTCGTCTCGCTCACGGGCGACGAACATCTCGACGATGTCGTGCTCGTGGACCAGAGCCCCATCGGCAAGTCCCCGCGCTCGAACCCGGTCACGTACGTGAAGGCCTACGACGAGATCCGGCGCCTCTTCAGCGAAGTCCCCCTCGCGCGTACGCGCGGCTACGGGGCCGGCCACTTCTCCTTCAACGTGGCGGGCGGCCGCTGCGAGCACTGTGAGGGCGCCGGCGCGCTCGAGGTGGAGATGGTGTTCATGGCCGACGTGTTCGTCCCCTGCGATGCCTGCGGCGGCAAACGGTTCAAGCCCGACGTGCTCGAGGTGCGGCTCAAGGGGCGCAATATCGCCGACGTGCTCGAACTCACCGTCGACGAGGCGATCAAGTTCTTTCCGCGGGAAGACAAGCTCGCGCAGGCCCTCTGGCACGTACAGCAGGTGGGGCTGGGCTATCTGCGCCTGGGGCAGCCCGCCACCACGCTCTCCGGCGGTGAGGCGCAGCGGCTCAAGATCGCGCGCGAGCTGGCGCTCACGGCGCGTGGCGGCGCCCGCAAGCTCTACGTGCTCGATGAACCGACGACGGGGCTGCACCTCGAGGACATCCGCAAGCTCGCCCAGGTGTTCGAACGGCTCCTCGACCAGGGGCACACCCTGCTCCTCATCGAACACAACCTCGACGTGATCAAGCTGGCCGACTGGATCGTGGACATGGGCCCCGACGGCGGCGATGGCGGCGGGCGCGTGGTGGCCATGGGCCGCCCAGAGGAGATCGTGGCGGCCGACGGGTCGCACACCGGTCGCTGGCTGCGTACGGTGCTCACGGCGCCATGAACGGCCAGAGCACGCCTCCCAGCGTCGAGACCGCCGTCCCGCTTGACTCCGCCGGGGGACTCGTTGATTATATGAGGCTCTGGCGAGGCGGTTGGTCGCCGGAACGAGGTATTCCCGGGTAGCTCAGGTGGTAGAGCAGGTGACTGTTAATCACCCTGTCGGGGGTTCGAGTCCCTCCCCGGGAGCTGTCGTCAGGAACCACGATTGTCGCAAACGCCCGGCCCCGTGCCGGGCGTTTTGCGTTGGTGACCCCGGAACCGGGGCGCCGGCGGCGGTACCGTCACACGACCGGCATTTTGCAGTTCTCCCCCTCGTTCGGGAGCATTTCTGAAATGACCTGAACGCCGTTCGTTCGTCGTGATAGGGTAGACCCGCAGCGAACTGCCGCAGGGCGCACGTCGCGTGCTTCATGTGCTGGTGGCCTCCAGCTACCTCCCCGGCGGGGGTCGGCGCTGGCGGTCGCCCATTCACCACAGAGTCGTCATGTCCATCGCCTCCGCACGACGCCGGGCCGGCTATTCGCTGGTTGAACTGCTTATCGTGGCAGCCTCGCTCGCCATCGTCTTTGCGGTCGCACTGCCCCGGCTTTCGGCCATCCGCGAGAGCACGACGCTTCGCGCCGGGCGTCAGCAGCTGGCCGCGGCGTTCAGCTCCGCGCGCTCCGCGGCGCTGCAGAAGGGCAAGACCTCGACGCTCACCATCGATGGCAGTTCGGCCACCGTCACCGTACAGAGCGGCCTTGCGGGCACGGCGGTCCGGGTGTTCGGGCCGGTCCGCCTCGACTCGGCCCTTGGCATCACGCTCGAGCCGCTCGGAAACGCGCCGCGCACCGTCAACTTCAACGGGCGCGGCATGATGACGACCGTCATGACCGAGACCGACGAGGTGTTCCGCTATCGCCTGCGGTACGGCACCCTGTCCGACACCCTGTGCATCAGCACCGCCGGGCTCATTCTTCAAAAGCACTGCTCCCTGTGAGGCGACCCATGCGCCCCGCTGCCCTTCCCCCCCGCCGGCGCGGTTCCCGCCGTCGCATCGCCCTCGCCGGGCGGCGCGACGGCGTCACGCTGTTCGAGGTGCTGATCGCGGTGCTTATGCTCACCGTGGCCGTCGGCGGCCTGCTCGGCAGCACGGCCGCCGTGGCACGGCAGATGGGCGGCGGGGCTAGCCAGACGCTGGCCGCCAGCATCGCCCAGGCCCGCCTCGACTCGCTCACCAGTATCTCCTGCGCACAGCTCGGGGCGGGCGCGTCGAGCGGGGCCACCACGCAGCGGGGCGTGCAGGAGTCCTGGACGGTCACCGACGGGCGCAACATCAAGACCATCGACGTGCGCGTTCAGGTCCCGCGCCGCGTCAATCAGCTCCGCTACCAGATGGTGATTCCATGCCGCGACTGACCTGCAACCGTCGGGGGTTCACCGTTGCCGAACTGCTCGTCACGCTGGGCATCCTCGGCGTGATCGGCCTGATCGTCTCGCGCCTCATGATCGGGCAGCAGCGCTTCTACCAGCGCACCAACGAACAGATGGAGATGCGACGCGAGCTGCGGTCGGCGATGAGCCTCATCCCGGCCGACCTGCGGAGCATCTCGTCGTCGGGTGGGGATCTCACGGCCTTCAGCACCAGTTCCATCCAGTTCCGGGCGGTGATCGGCGCCTCGATCATCTGCAACAAGGCCAGCGCGACCCAGATGGACCTGCCGCCGCTCGACATGGCGCGCAACACGCTCACCAGCTGGTACAGCCCCCCTGTGGCGGGCGACACGGTGTGGGTGTTCAACGACTCGCTGGCGCGCGGTGCCGAAGACGACGAGTGGAAGCCGCTGCGCATCACGGACGTGTCGCAAGGCACGGCGCTCTGCCCGGGGTCGCCCTATCTGGATGCGTCGCTTGATGCCGGCAAGCCGCGCTTCCGCATCACGGTGGCCGCCAACATGGGGGACTCGGTGAAGACCGGGTCGGCCATGCGATTCACGCGCAGCACCCGGTACTTCCTCGACGACGAAGCGAGCGGCGCGTGGTACCTGCACCGCCAGGAGTATCTGGGCGGAGCCTGGGGCGATCCGGTGGCCGTGAGCGGCCCGTATGCCGCGCCGGGCAACGCGAGCGCCGGTCTTCGCTTCGCCTACTTCGACAGCCTCGGCGGTGCCATCACCAGCGTCGCCCAAAGCCGGAGCGTATCGCGCATCGACCTCCTCCTGCGCGCCAAGGGGGAGAACAGCTCGGGGCTATTCGGCACCGCGTCGACGACCAACTCCGACTCACTCGCTTTCCGCATCGCCCTGAGGAACCGGCAATGATGCACCATCATCCCCTGCCCCAGCCGTACGCGGCCCCCAGCCCGGGGCCGCGCCTCGTGCGGACTCGCCGTGGCGGCGCGCTCATCCTCACCCTCGTGGTGGTGGTCTCGCTGGCCGTGCTCTCCACGGGCGCGATCCTGAGTTCGATGCAGGAGTTCCGCGGCGGGCGCAACGCGCTGGTCGAGCAGCGCGCCTTCGCGGTCGCCGAGTTCGGTCTCAATTCCGAGATCGCCAATTGGGACCGCGGTCGCAACCTGCCGCCCCCGACCGGCATGGCCATCGGCGCGATCGATTCGGCCAACGTCTTCGTGGCCCAGGGTGACACGGCGAAGGTGTTCATCCAGCGTCTCACCGACAACACCTTCTGGGTGCGCTCCGTGGGGCGCGCGAGCATCGGCAACGCGCAGCTCGAGGCACAGCGGATGACCAACATGGTCGTGCGCATCGCCTATCCCACCATCACCCCCGGCGGGGCCATCGTCACCGCCGGCAACATCCGCGTGCAGGGCTCGGCGGAAGTCACGGGGACCAACTCCAATCCGTCGGGATGGTCCCAGTGCACCAACATCGCCGGGCGCGACACGTTCGCCCTGTCGTATGCGCCGGGGCGCAACGTGAACATCCAGAAGATGAATCTCGTGACTGGCGGGATCAACGCCGACCCTGCGGCCGGCGACTCCAACACGTACGTGCGGTACGGCACGGAAAGCTGGAATTCCCTCGTGGCGGCGGCCGACATCCGCCTGCCGGGCGGATCGTACGGCCCGGAACCGGTCGGTTCGGCGAGTGCGTGCACCTACGGCACCATGAACTGGGGGGAGCCACTCCGCGTGAGCGGTGGTGGCAGCACGTACGTGGCCGGCTGCAAGGACCACTTCCCCATCATCTACGTGGACGGGCAGGCGCAGCTCACGCGCGGACGTGGCCAGGGGATCCTGCTCGTCAACGGCGATGTGCGACTGACCGGCAACTTCCAGTGGTACGGGCTGATCATCGCGCGCGACGATATCGTGAAGGGCAACGGCACGTTCGACCTGTGGGGGAGCGCCATGAGCCGCAACGCCAACGTGCAGGACGGCAACGATATCGTGGGCAACTCCTTCTTCCGCTGGTCGAAGTGCGCCGTCGAGTCGGCGCTGCGCGGCTCGGCAATTCTCACGCGGACCAAGGAACGGAGCTGGGCGCAGCTCTACTGAGTGCGCGGCAACGTCCGGCATCGTGAACGGCAGACGGCAGACGGCAGGCACCGCAGGTGGGCAGAACGGCAGGGAGGCGGAGGAACGACACGGGGGCGGCCGCTGCGCGGCGCCCCCGATTTTTTGGAGCAAGGGGGGGACTGTCCCCGTGATCCCTTGATCGGTCGTCGACCGCTACAGATCGCCGCCCCCGCTCAGGTGCCCGACGGCCGCCGCCACGACCGCCGGAGCGCGCAGGATGCGCCGGTGCCCCACGCCATCCACCGGCAGCAGCGCGGCCCGCGGCCACGCGGTCGCCAGACGCTCGCCGTCGCTGAAGGGGACCTCGCGATCGTCGCGCGCGTGAATCACGAGGGCCTCGGCGTCCACGGCGCCGAGGAGGGCCGGCAGGTCCACGACGGGATGACCGCGGCGACTGACCTGCGCGCGCAGCCCCGCCACGAAATGCGCCGTCGCCCCCGGCGGCATCTGCATCGCGTGCGCGAACCGATGCAGCACGTCGTGCAGGGAGGCGGGGCTCGCAATGACCACGGCGCGGGGGACCACCAGCCCCGCCGCGAGTGCGATGCCGATGGCACCACCGCCCATGGAGTGCCCCACGAGCCCGTGCAGCGGACCGAATCGCGCCGTCACCTCGTGCAGCGCCTCGGCGAAGAGATACGGATCAGCGCGTGTGCCACGGCCATGCCCGTGCGCCGGGCCGTCCACGCCGATGACGCGGAATCCCGCTTCGAGCAGCGGCGGGACGAAATGCGCGAACTGCGTCGCGCGCCCCTCCCACCCGTGGATTAACGCCACGGTACGGGGGCCGTCGCCGGCCACCAGGACCGACGCACCGATCGGCAGCCGCTCCCGGCGCCCGCGCGCTTCGAAGTCCAGTTCCCAGTCACGCGGCGTGAAGCGCCGCGGGGTCGAAAAGAGGCGCTGGTTCATGCGCGCCACCACCCGGGGCGCCACACGCCCGAGCGTGCGGTTGGCGCCCTGAATGATGCGCAGCGTCGCCGGGACGGCCGGCGGAGTGGTGGAACGAGCGGATTCGGTCACCCCGCAGTCTACTCGGATTCGTCCGCGGCATGGAGAGCGCCCCTGCCC
>Ga0315907_10006128_pt1 | contig 12831 bp, 5 predicted proteins | sample LakEriMetagenome_3_FD_203525 | JGI IMG/M metagenome (GOLD analysis project Ga0315907, IMG submission 203525) | Freshwater fungal communities from buoy surface, Lake Erie, Ohio, United States - Buoy 12 MA123 | ecosystem: Environmental > Aquatic > Freshwater > Lake > Lake biofilm | place: USA...
CCGGATCCCTGGCTGACTTCCGCACGGACACCGACAATGACAACAGTTACCTCCTCCAGCGGGTCCTCCTCCGCGGCGGCTACACCGGTCGGTGGTTCGAGGTGTTTGCTCAAGGTCGCTCCAGCACGGTCACCGGGGATGACCGGTCCAGCACCGGCAACAGCGTCACCCAAGCCAGGACCCTGAACGGGGTCGCCATCCCGGCCTATCCGGCGGCGCCGGCCGGCGGGGGCAGCAGCCCCGAGTCGGATGGTCCCATGGACCTCCAACAGGCCTATGTGTTTTTGGGCAATCACAAGGAGTTTCCCGTGTCGCTCAAGGTGGGTCGTCAAGAATTGCTCCTGGGCGAGCAACGCATCGTGGGTCCACTGGCTTGGAACAATATCGGTCGCCAGTGGGATGCGGCCAAGGTGCGCTGGCAGAATCCGTACTTCGCCGTGGAAGGTTGGAGTTCGATGGTGGTGATGCCCGATGACAATGGCTTCAACCGGTCCAACCCGGACGAGATCTTTTCAGGCCTGCACCTGACCACCAAGGCGATCCCTAAGACGTGGACTGAGTTCTACCTCCTGAGCCGCAATGTGGGTCGTGATGGCAACGCGGGGAATCGGGGGTTGGTCCCGGCCCCCTTCCGACCACCGGAGGCCCAGGACATCTACACCGCGGGCACGTACATCCGGAGTTCCACCAACGACTGGGTGAATGTCGATTGGGGTGCCCAGGCCTATTACCAGTTCGGCAATTTCGCCGACGCTCGGGAGGCCGCCGGACTGGGGCCGCGCCGGGAGCATCAAGCGTGGGCGGGCGTGCTTTCGGGCGGCTACACCTGGAAGGAATCGGAGCTTCAGCCGCGCCTGGGCCTCGAATACAGCCTGGCCAGCGGTGACAACAATCCCAACGACGGTACCCATGGGACCTTCGTTCACCTGTATCCCACCGGGCACCTTTTCTACGGCTATGCTGATTTCGCATCGTTCCAAAACCTTCACAACGTGCGCCTCCGGAGCTCGCTCCTGGCCACGCCGCGGGTCCGGGTTCAACTCGAGGGACACATGAAGTGGTTGGCCACGGCCAATGACAACTTCTACAACGTCGCCGGCCTCCCGCGAGGTGGAATGACCTATCAAGGGGCCGCAGCCCGCGGCACTGGTTATGGCATCAATCCCGATGCTGGATCTTTCGTGGGTTCCGAGATTGACCTCGTGGTCACGTGGCAGGCCAACAAGTACTTGGTGCTCGAGGCCGCCTATTGTCGCTTCCTCCGGGGTGACTACATCCGAGACTCGCTGTCTAAGGTGGGTTCGCAGGACGCCGACTATGTCTATGTCCAGGCGCAGGTGAACTTCTGAGCCGGAGTCCGGCTTCCTCCGATGAACATCGTGCCCGAGACCGCTCCCTTCAGCCGAGAGCAGCGCGCATGGCTCAATGGGTTCCTGGCTGCATCGCTCTTCGATCGGTTGGGGGCCATGCCTTTGGGGGCTTCACCCTCCGGGTCGCCATCGCCCGCTGCTCCGCCTCGCGGTCTGTGGGTGGGATACGGCTCCCAGTCGGGCTCGGCGTCGGGGTTGGCCAAGAAACTGGCGAAGTCGGCTGAGTCCAAAGGCTTCGAGGTCACGCTGCGGGAGTTGAATCGGATCACCCCGGACGAACTGGCCGCGCAGGAGCGTCTGTTGGTGGTGACTTCTACTTGGGGCGACGGCGAACCCCCGGACAATGCCACCGCATTCTGGTCCCGGCTTTCGGAGGCGTCGGCCCCTCGGCTCGGATCCCTTCGGTACTCCGTGCTGGGTCTCGGAGATCGGAACTACGCTGATTTTTGCGGGGCCGCACGCCGCATCGATGAGCGCCTGTCGGCACTGGGAGCCCGGTGCCTAGTAGCTCGCGCTGAATGTGATGGTGGGGATCGGGCCCCCTTCGCAGCCTGGGCTGAAGCCGTGTGGCAATCGCTCGCCACGGATTCGGAGGGGTCTGTGGCTCCAGTCTCCGCCATTCCGGTCCCGAGGACCGTCACCGCTTCGGCCCATGCCCCGGAATCGGAAGCGGTCCCGCCGGCCAGCTCCTGGACCCGCCGCAATCCCTATCCAGCCCGGTTGCGGGTGGCCCGTCGCCTCAATGGAGCCGGCTCGGCCAAGGATACCCGGCATATCGAACTCGCGCTGGGGGATTCATCCCTCACTTACGAAGTGGGCGATGCCCTGGGAGTGCAGCCCTCGAATGATCCCGCGCTGATGGCCGAAGTGGTGGAGGCATTGGGTTGGGGTCCCATGGGTCCTGGACTGCTGGATACTCCGGTCTTGGAGGACTCGGTGACTCTCCAAGAGGCCCTGATGACTCGATGGGTCCTGACCCAGCCCTCGCCGGCGTTTCTGAAACGGTTGGCGGAGCGCGCCCCCGGCTCGCTCCTGGCCGGATTGTTGGAACCGTCGCGGCGCTCGGACCTCGAGTCCTGGTTGGTGGGGCGCGATGTGGTTGACGCCCTCAAGGCGGCACCGGGTGCCCGCATCGAGATCGCGGAGTTGGGCTCGTTGCTGCGTCCGCTTCCGCCGCGATTGTATTCCATCGCCTCCTCGCTGAAGGCCCATCCCGGTGAGGTGCACCTCACGGTGGGGACGGTCCGCTACGAGGCCCATGGGCGGCCGCGTCAAGGTGTCGCCTCGTGCTGGTTGGCCGACCGGGTGTTTCCCGGCGAAACCCCGGTGCCGGTGTTTGTGCAAGTCAGTCGCCATTTTCGCCCGCCGACCGATCCCTCACGAGCCATGATCATGGTGGGTCCCGGCACCGGGATCGCTCCGTTCCGCGCCTTCTTGCAGGAGCGTCGTGCCGTCGGAGCTCCTGGAAAGAATTGGCTCTTCTTCGGCGATCAGCGCCGTTCGTCCGACTACTTGTACGCCTCGGAATTGGATCCCCTGCATCGCGACGGATTCCTCACTCGGTTGGACTTGGCGTTCAGCCGTGATCAGGAGTCCAAGGTGTATGTCCAGGACCGCATGCGGGAGCAGTCCCAGGCTCTGTGGCAGTGGCTGGAGGAGGGGGCTCATTTCTACGTGTGTGGCGATGCCCGACGCATGGCCAAGGATGTTGAGGCGGCTCTGCAGACGGTGATCCGGACGGCAGGCGGGCGGACTGAAGAGCAGGCCTCGGAGTACCTCGAAGCCCTCCAGAGCGAGGGGCGCTACCAGAAGGACGTGTATTGAAACGGACGACACCACCCCTCCCATGACCCTGCCTTTCCAGCAAATCTCCGGACAGCCGCTCAATGCCGAGCAAACCGCCTACCTCGAGGGTCTCTTCGCTGGGCTCCGCAATCGGGGTCTCGGGTTCGCAGACCTAGCTCCCGCTCCGACCGCGCCGCCGCCCTCGGTGACACCAGACCTCTCCGAGTTGACGGATCAGGAGCGCATCAAACGCGAACTCCATCCGCTGGATGCCTACTCGTTGCTGTTGCAGCATGCGGCCTCCGATCAGGCGCCCGATCCCGACAACGCGTTCCGCTTCAAATGGCAGGGTCTCTTCTACATGAGTCCCATGAAGGAGGGTTACATGGCGCGCCTGCGGATTCCTGGTGGCCAGTTGACCTCCGCCCAACTGCGCGAGATCGCCGCCATCACCGAGGGTCTGACCACGGGTTACCTCCAGATCACCACGCGGTCCAACTTGCAGGTCCGGCACATTCGTTTTCAGGACGCGCCCGAATTCCTGCGACGCATCCAAGCCATCGGGCTCCACACCCGCGGGGCCGGGGCCGACAACATCCGCAACCTCACCTGCGATCCCACCAGCGGAGTCGATCCGATGGAGCGAGTGGAAACACTGCCGCTGACACTGCAATTGGGTCAGATGATCTTGAACCACCGGGAGTTCTACGACTTGCCGCGGAAGTTCAACATCGCCATCCATGGAGGCGGATCGATCCCCATCGTTGAAGACACCAACGACATCGGTTGGAAGGCTCTCCGTGTCTGGTCACCGGCCGAGTTCCAAGCGGAGGGTCCGTCTGGTTTTCGGCCGGGAGATCTCCTGACCGACGCCGTGCCCCCGGGGCTGTATTTCCGCTGCCTGCTGGGTGGTGCCACCGGTCACAAATCCTTCGCGAGAGACCTGGGTGTCTTGGTGCCGCCTGCGGAGGTGGTGCCGATCAGCGCGGCGATGCTCCGGGTTTATCTCGCCCACGGAGATCGGACCGACCGCAAGCGAGCCCGACTCAAGCACTTGCTGGAGAATTGGACGTTGGACCGCTTCCGGGCTGACACGGAGACGCTTTTGGGGCGGCCCTTGATGGGCATACCCCAGGGCGCCGAAGCGTCGGTGGCAGTCAGCGCCCCAGGCAATGGCGGCATGCACCCCCACCTGGGGGTTCACCCACAACGGCAGACCGGCCTCCACTGGGTTGGGGTCGCGGTTCCGGTGGGGCAGATCACTGCCAAGCAACTGCGGCGTCTGGCTGAACTGGCCGATTTGTACGGCAGCGGCGAGGTACGATTGACCGTTTGGCAGAACCTGATCGTGCCGAACATCCCCGAGGCCTATGTCGAGACGGTGAAGAAATCGCTGATCAAGGCCGGGCTCGATTGGAGGTCCAGCGCCCTCCGCGGAGGATTCATCGCCTGCACCGGCAACCGTCATTGCCGCTTCGCTGCCTCCGACACCAAGGGTCATGCGCTGGAGTTGATGCAGTGGCTCGATTCCCGGGTGACCCTGGATCAGCCGGTGAACATCCATCTGACCGGTTGTCCGAATTCCTGTGCTCAGCACTACATGGGGGACATCGGTTTGTTGGGGACACAGGTCAAGCGGGGTGGCCCTTCCCAGGAGGCCTACCACGTCTTTGTCGGGGGCGGATTCGATGGGCGACAGGCAATCGGGCGTGCGATCTTCCAAGGGGTGATCCTCGAGGAACTCGGGCCTCTCTTGGAGCGCATGCTCAAGGTCTATCTCCAGATCCGGAATCCGGGTGAGAGCTTTCAGGCCTTCACGGCCCGTCACGACCTGGGGCGACTCCAGGAACTCTTCTCGGAGAATCCGATTCTTTCCTGAGCACGCCTCCCTTCTGGTGAAAACAACCTCTTCATCACCCATGGGTACTGCGGACGAGGAGCGTCTTGAGACGCTGGTGGATGCCTTTCTGGCGGAGCACCGGCAACTGAGTGCGGTCGAGCGTTTCAGTCAGCGTCATGCCGACGCCCATCGCCCGTTGTTGGACACGCACTACCGGGCCTTGATGCCGGCGACGCCCCCGGGTCCGGGAGAACAGTACGCCTTCGAGGTGGACCTCGACCAGTGCTCCTCCTGTAAGGCCTGCGTCGTGGCGTGCCACTCGCTCAACGGTTTGGAACCCCAGGAATCATGGCGTGAGATCCGCCTGCTGGTGGGTTCTCGTCCGCCGGCCGCTTCGGCTGCTCGCGCGGAACCCGTAGCCCTGGCGGTCACCTCCGCCTGTCACCACTGCGTGGATCCGGGTTGCCTCAAGGGATGCCCGGTGCTGGCCTATGACAAGGATCCAATCACCGGCATCGTTCGTCATCTCGATGACCAGTGCATCGGGTGCAGCTACTGCATCTTCACCTGTCCCTATGAGGTGCCCAAGTTCTCGAAGTCCCGGGGCATCGTCCGCAAATGCGATTTGTGTCAGGGGCGACTTGCGGTGGGAGAGGCGCCGGCTTGCGTGCAGGCGTGTCCCAATGAAGCCATCCGAATCACCCGAGTCTCGGTGAACGCGACGACGGATCGATGCCGTGGCGAGACGTCCGGCAGTGACCGCAGCGAGCCCGGCTGTGCCTTGCCCGGGATGCCCTCGGCGGCCCTCACCGTCCCGACGACCGTGTACCGTTCGCGACACCCGCTGTCTGGATTGGAGTCCCGGCCCGTGTCGGGTCCCCCGGCCCCTCGGGAGGCTCACTGGCCCCTCATCGCGATGCTGGTGCTGACCCAATGGGGCGGGGGAATCCTCGCTGCGGTGGCTCTGAAGGCGGGACTGGCTGAGGGAACTCCGACGGCGCGGGATGCTGGGGTGGCGGCGCTGGGGTGCCTCGGCGTCCAAGGAGGGTTGATCGCATCGGTTTTCCACCTGGGCCGACCGCTGCAAGCCTGGCGGATCGGCTTGGGTTGGCGGACCAGTTGGTTGAGTCGCGAGGCCATCGCCCTCGGAATCTTTTCCGCAGTGTCCCTGCTCTTCACGGGGTTGATCGCGGCGGTTGCTTGGTTTCCGGCCTGGCTCATTCCGAGCCGTGTCCTTCCCGGAACTGCCGTGGTGCTGCTCTCGCTGTTGTTCGTGGCGACACTGGCCCAAGTTCAGGTGTACGCCGTCACCGGTCGGGTCCCGTGGCGTCTGGGACGCACCATTCCTCGGTTCGCCGGAACAGTCTTGATGGGGGTCGGTGTGGGCTGCGGTCTCTTGGTAAGTCCAACCCTGACTCCGGCCTTGGGCCTTCTCCTGATGGGTCTCTCGGTGGCGGAGCGCTGGCAGTTCTTCACGGGAAAATCAGTGGCGAACGCCGTTTCTCAGGATGGAGGTGTGCGATGACGTTCCCCGAGATACCTTGGAGGTCCTGGAATGGGCCGCTCACCGCCGACTTGGCTCGGGTGTCCGGAGGGTTTGGATTGGGCCAGGTGCCCGCCCGCCTGAAGCCCGACGGAACCACCGGTGTTGTTTGCGGGTTCTGTGCCACCGGTTGCGGATTGACGGCTCATCTGGTGGACGGTGAAGCGGTGAACCTCAGCCCGGATCCAGCGTTCCCAGTCAACCTGGGCATGGCCTGCCCCAAGGGTTGGGAGGCCTTGGCTCCCCTGGATGCGCCCGATCGGGCCACGACGCCTTGGTTGCGAAATCCGGTCACGGGCGTGATGGAACCGGTGGCGTGGTCCCGTGCGCTGGAGGTGTTCGTCTCCCGGATGAAATCGGTGCAACAGAAGTGGGGGCCGCACGCCATCGCCTTCTTGAGCACCGGCCAGATTTGCACTGAGGAGATGGCGTTGTTGGGGGCGCTCTTCAAGTTCGGGATGGGTGGTTTGCATTGCGATTCCAACACGCGTCAATGCATGGCCACGGCGCATGTCGCCTACAAGCAGAGTCTGGGCTTCGACGCGCCGCCCTACACGTATGCCGACTTCGAGGAGTCGGACTGTCTGGTGTTCGTGGGGTCGAATCCCGCGGTGGCCCATCCCATTCTTTGGCAACGAGTCCTGCGCAATCGGAGGCAGCCGGAAATCCTCGTGCTGGATCCCCGTCGGACGGAGACGGCCATGGCCGCCACCTTGCATGTACCGCTGGCTCCGAAGTCCGACCTGACTCTCCTCTATGGATTGGCCGCGGCCTTAATCCAGCGAGGTGCGGTGGATCGGTCGTTCGTCGAGGCTCATACGCGGGGGTTTCCAGAGTTCGAAGCCTTTGTGCGCGAGTTCACCCCGGAACGCGTGTGCGCCGAGGCGAAGATTTCGGACGAACTGTTCGAGACATTGGTGACTCGCATCGCGACTCGGGCTCGGGTGTCCTACTGGTGGACCATGGGCGTGAATCAGGGTCATGAGTCGACCCGCACCGCCCAGGCGATCATCAATCTGGCATTGATGACCGGGCAGATCGGCAGGCCTGGGACCGGCGCCAATTCCATCACAGGCCAATGCAATGCGATGGGGTCGCGTCTCTTTTCCAACGTGACCAACCTCTTCGGGGGTCGCGACTTTAAGAATCCGGCCGATCGGGCCGAGGTGGAGTCGTTGTTGCGGTTGCCCACCGGCACTGTGCCAATGGAGAACTCGTGGGCCTATGACCGGATCGTGGACGGCATCGAATCGGGGGCGATTCGCGGGCTGTGGGTGATCGCTACCAATTCGTCCCACTCCTGGATTCAACAAGGTCGGTTCAATGAACTCTTGGGCCGATTGGAGTTCCTGGTGGTCCAAGACCTCTACACCACGACCGAGACTGCGCAGCGTGCGGACTTGCTGTTGCCAGCGGCCGGTTGGGCTGAGAAGGAAGGGACCTTCATTAACAGCGAACGCCGTCTGGGGTTGGTGAAGCGCATCCGTCGGGCCCCCGGGCAGGCTCTTTCGGATTTCCACATCTTCCGGTTGGTGGCGGAGGCCTGGGGGTGTGCCGACCTTCTTCAGGAATGGCGCACACCCGAGGCCGTCTTCGAACTGTTGAAGCGATTGAGTCGCGGGCGGCCGTGTGACATCACGGGGATCGACGGGTACCGGGCCATGGATGCGCTCGGCGGGATTCAATGGCCGTTCTCGCAAGCAATGCGGGAGGCTGTCTTGGATTCTGCCTCCGGCGCTGCGCTGGAGACGCTGGCTGAGACCCGGGTTGCTGAGATCCGGGAGCGGCGACTCTTCGCCGATGGACGTTTCCATACCGCCGACGGGCGGGCCATCTTCCACTATTCGTCCCCGCAGCCTCTGCCTGAGCCCACCGATGGCCAATACCCGTGGGTCTTGCTGACCGGTCGTGGAACCAGTTCCCAGTGGCACACCAATACGCGGACTTCCAAATCAGCGGTGCTGCGTCAGCTCTATCCTGAGAACTGCTATGTGGAGATTCATCCAGAGGATGCGGTACGGATCGGGTTGGTCCCCGGGGGGCGGGTTCTTGTGCGTTCGCGCCGCGCGGAGTTGGTGGCCGACGCTTGCATCACGCCCATCGTCCAGCCGGGACAGGTGTTCATTCCCATGCACTACCGTGAGTTGAATCCCCTCGTCTTGTCCGTGGTGGATCCGCACTCCCGCCAACCGAGCTACAAGTTCTGCGCCGTTGCCCTCGAGGCTCTGCCGCCGGCCTGAACCCGACACACCAGAGCCAACGATCCATTGCCGTTCCCGGGCGTGCTTTGGCACTGCCGTTCCGGCGGGTTGCGAGGCAGGGTTCCCTCCATCATGCCCCGTGTGTTGTCGTTGCTCCTGACCGTTGGGTTGATCTTGGCGGTAATCTCTTGCTCTGGGTCTGCCGTCGATGCAACGGATGCGTGGCAGCCGGTACCCGTCCCCGGGCCGATCCCTGCCGCCGCCGCGCCATGTGCCCGGACGCGATCGGATCACCGTGCATGAGGACACCGACGGCGACGGGTTGCCCGACCGCCATACGGTGTTCCTCGAAGGGCTCAACATGGCCAACGCCGTTTTGCCGGGGCGAGGCGGGGTGTGGGTCATGAACACGCCCTACTTGCTGTTCTTTCCGGATGCCAATGGTGACGACGTCCCGGATGGCCCTCCGGTGGTGCACCTCGCCGGCTTCGGGCTCGAGGACACCCACTCGGTGGCCAATGGATTGGTCTGGGGACCCGACGGGTGGATTTATGGTGGGCAGGGCAGCACCACCACCAGCCGGGTAGTCCGGCCAGGCCTCGATCCGGAAGGGGTTCCAGGCATCCATTTCGAGGGCTGCATGGTCTGGCGCTATCACCCGGTGAGTCGGGAGTACGAGCTGTTTTCCGAGGGCAGCGGGAATGTCTTCGGGCTGGAGTTGGATGGCGAGGGACGGCCCTTCAGTGGCCACAACGGATCGGAGACCTGCGGCTGGCACTACCAGCAGGGCGGCTACTACCTCAAGCAGGGGGCTGATCCCGGGAAGTTCGGGCCGCCGCGCAACCCGTACATCTTCGGGCAATTGCCCTGGATGGCCCCAGCGGCCCCGTTCCAGCGCTTCACTCACATCCTGTCGGTGGTGGAAGGTGCCGCTTTGCCGCCGTCCCGGCAGGGGCAACTGTTCTGGTTCGATCCGCTGCACAACGTCGTGCTGGCCACCGACCGGCACCGCATCGGTGCCACCTTCGGCACCCGCGATCTGGGGCCGGTGCTCCATTGCAGTGACGAAGCGTTTCGACCGGTCTACCTGGCCAATGCCCCGGATGGGTCGATCATCATCGCCGATTTCTACGAGCACTACATCGCCCACGGTCAGCACTACCAGAGCCCGATCGATCCGACGAAGGGCCGGTTGTATCGACTGCGCCGGGCGGATCCGTCAGATCGAGGAGGCGCTGCGGAAGGCTCCGGGCAATCCGTACTCCGGCGAGGTGCTCTTCCAGCAACGGTGCGCCGCCTGCCACCGACTGTTCTTCAAGGGCGGATTTGTGGGCCCAGACCTGACTTCCTACCAACGCGATCATTGGGGGACTCTTCTGACGAGCATCCTGGACCCGAGTGCGGAGATCCGGGAGGGCTACGCCTCGGTCGAGGTGGAGACGCGGGACGGGCGGATCCTGGCGGGATTCCTGACCCATCGGGAAGACCGGCAGACCACGCCGCAGGGTCTCGATGGCCAGGATCAGGCTTTGCCATCGGCGGAGGTGCTGGCCGTGCGTCCGACGGGGCGGAGTCTGATGCCGGAGGGGTTGCTGGACGGGTTGAGTGACCAGCAGTTGCACGACGTCTTCGCCTACTGGCGCAGTTCGCAGCCCTTCAGTCGGTGAAAAACGAAGGCCTTGCGCTGTGAGAGGGGTCATCGATGTCTCCGAAAACACTCGAACGGTGAGCCATCCGGAGTGCTTGTCCTCGATGGTCATTCGTTTTGTTGGGTTTTTTGAAGGCTAACACCGGACTCAGAATTTCAGGGGTGTTACAAGGCAGAAATGGGGGTTTTCTGAATTGTTACCGAATCTGTCTTGAAAACTTGGTTGACAGAATTGGCATCGTAAATTTACCAACGACTCGTCACCCCTGCAGTTCAAAAATCTACCCAGCTATGAAGCATCAAAAAGTTGCCTTATCGGCACTTGCTGCGGCGTCGTTTTTCGCCGCCAGCTCAGCGCAAGCACAGACCAAATTGGTCGCATGGTGGGACTTCGAAAAGGTTGAATCCGACGGAGTCTCAGTCAAATCAGTGATCGGCGGTTATGCCGGACAAATCAAGGATCTCGCCGTCGTCTCCGCTGCCGGAGAGGGCAAGTCCGGCAAGGGCTTCGTCATGTCCCCTGAGGCCAACAAGGGCCAGCTCGTCATCGAAGCCGCCGGCAGCGACAACCCGCTGAACGTCGCCGCGGTGGATGACAACATCACCATCACCGTCTGGCAGAAGAACAACAGCAACCCCAACTCCAGCACGTTCTGGGCGGTCGCTGACGACGCGAGCCGCAGCACCCAGGCCCACCTGCCTTGGTCCGACGGCACCATCTATTGGGACACGGGCGGTTGCTGCGGTGGCGATACTCGTCTGAACCAAGCTCCCTCGGGCCACGACTTCAACACCTGGCACCTGTATTCTTTCGTCAAGCGCGGCACCACCAAGGAGATCTGGATCGACGGCAACCTCCTCAAGACTCAGGACGGATACAAGGCGCACAGCGTCCTGAATACCCAAATTTTTCTAGGCGGTGAGCCGAACGGCAACAACATTCCCGACGCCACGATCGACGACTTCGTCATCTGGCAGGGTGCTCTGACCGGCGACCAGATTAAGAAGCTGGCCTCTGGTGCCAAGCCGACCGATCTGGTGATCGACACCGACAAGGATGGCACGCCGGATGACTGGGAGACCCAGTATGGCTTCAATCCGAACGATCCGGCCGACGCCAAGACCGACTTCGACAAGGACGGCTTCGACAACGTGGCCGAGTACAATGCCGGCACCGATCCGAAGGACCTGACTCCGCCGACCCTGGTGGGTGCGTCGGGCTCCGCCTCGGGCACGACCCTCACGCTGACCTTCAGCGAGAAGGTGGATCCGGTCACCGCTGGAAACATCGCCAACTACAGCGTTTCCCCGGCCTTGTCCGTGACCGCCGCCGCGGTCAAGGGCAACACGGTCACGCTGACCACCGCCAAGCAGAACCTCAATGGCACCGAGTACGTGATTTCGGTGAGCAACGTGCAGGATTTGTCCAAGAAGACCATCGTCGCCGGCTCCAAGGTCAGCGCCTATGCGTTCGTCACCCTGCGGGATGGCGTTGCTAAGTTCTCGGCTTGGTTGGGCATCAGCGGCGGGCTCCAGAACCTGCTGGATGATCCCCGTTACCAAGCTGGCACACCGGATGTGGTTGGAGCCATGTTTGGTATGAATAGCCGTGATGTGTTTCCGACGGATGCGAATGACAATTATGGCGCGACCATGGAGGCCATCCTGACCCCGGCCGAAACTGGCAACTACCGCTTCTTCATCTACAGCGATGACGCGTCGCAACTGTTCCTGAGCACCGATGACAAGGCGGCCAATCTGGCTCAGATCGCTGAAGAAACCGGATGCTGCAATTTCTTCACTGAGCCCGACAGCCCCCGGACCTCCGAGCCCATCGCGTTGACCGCCGGCAAGAAGTACTTCATCCGTCTGGTTTACAAGGAGGGTGGCGGTGGTGACTACGGCCAAGTCGCTTGGCGTAAAGAAGGCGATGCCACCCCGGCGTCGGCCCTCAGGCCTATCGATGGCAAGTTCCTCTCGTCGGAGGCCGTCGCCTCGCCCGCGGGCTTCATCAAGAGCGTGACCCCGAGGCCGAGCACCGTGCAGGCCGGCAACAACATCGAAATCGTTCACGTGGACGGCCGCACGGTACAGTCCGCCGCGACCACCAGCCTGGAGGTCGATGGGGTGAAGGTGAGTGCTGACATCCAGAAGTCCGGCATCTTCCTGACCGTCAAGTACACCGCTAGCTTCGCGGCCAACACCAAGCATTCGGCCAAGCTCAACTACCTCGACATCGCCGGCAAGCCCACCTCCTACAGCTGGGAGTTCTCCACCAACCCGTTGAACGACGCCAACGCCCTCTTCATCGAGGCCGAAGACTTCGACTTTGACGGTGGTCAGACCATCACCGATCAGAAGATTGGCATGAACGGCAAGTATCCCGGCGATGCATTCAAGGACAAGTCCGGCATCCCGGGCGTGGACTTCAACAACCCCGGCGG
>Ga0315907_10006130_pt1 | contig 12829 bp, 12 predicted proteins | sample LakEriMetagenome_3_FD_203525 | JGI IMG/M metagenome (GOLD analysis project Ga0315907, IMG submission 203525) | Freshwater fungal communities from buoy surface, Lake Erie, Ohio, United States - Buoy 12 MA123 | ecosystem: Environmental > Aquatic > Freshwater > Lake > Lake biofilm | place: USA...
CGTGGCGCCGGTCACGGACGCCGAGCGCGCGCAGCTCGCAGTCGACGCGCCGCTTCGGCCGCGACGCCGACAGAAGGCGCCGCCGCCCGACGGGCTTTTCGGGACGCGGACCCCGGGAGAGAGCTGAACCCGGGGTCCGCGACGAGCCCGCCGCCGTAACTGAGAACCCCCGCACCCCGGAGGATGCGTCGGCGACCTCCGGTCCACCGGGCCCGCGGATGAAGTGCGCCGTCGCGCACGGCGGGTCAACCGGGGGCGGGAGGCCAGCGCCGGTCGACCCACTCCGCGATCTCGGCCGCGGCGGTCGCGTCGTCGAAGACGATGGCTACGGCATCACCTTCCCAGTCCCATACGGCCGGCACGATGTCGAAGCCGATCTCCCCGAGCCGTGCGCGCAGGAATGCCATCAAGTCGGAAAGCCCCATCCCGAGGCCGCCCGGCGGCACCCGAAGCTTGATGGAGCACCGCCGCATCCGGGCGGCTTGAAGGAGAGGGATCGAGGAACGTCGGTTCATCACAGCCCCGATTTGGCGAGGCGAAGGGGCATACCAACCCGCGATCTGCTCTTGGCAGCAAGGCATTGCCATTCCCGCAACGACCACCCGGTTGGTGGCGCCGGCATCAGAACCCGCCCCTCCCGCGAGCGCGCGCGACCCGCCACGGGCAGTGGGAGTACCTGTTACCCCGGCGCCCAACGCGAACACCGAGCATATCTGCGGTTTCCCGGCGCTCATGGCGTTGTGGTCATTCAGCAAGAACACGGGCCGGAATGGAGGCCGCGGAGGTTTCCGTGACCTCTTCCGCGACCATCAGGTGATGGTATTGAAAAAAGGGATCTCAAATTACTCTTGCACGCCTCGGATGAGTAGAACAATCCTCACAATTCACAGTCATTTCTTAATAAATTTCCTCATGAACAACGTATCACCCATAATCAGAATCACCATTATTGGAACAGATGCAATGATAGGCAACTTCCATGTAAGAACACCCCATACAGCAAATGCCGTTCCAATAACAGGCGTGAGGGAGAATATGGAAAGAGGAACCGAAATCCACCAACTAAATCCCAAGCCATAATGCAGAGCACTTGCAACAGCTGGAAACTGTATTGCCATTCCTAAAAATCCAAGTGCCATTATGATCTGCATGGCTTTCTCCATTCCAAAGAACCCGAAGCTCGGGCCATCACAGGTCATACTGATGCGAGAAATGAAAGAATGGAACTAAGAATACCAATACAAGGCGAGACGTTCGTAAGTGGCTACTGAAGCCTTCCTCCGAGGCGCCGGGCCGCCCACGCCCGGATGGTGTCGAGAACCGTCGGCGGGCGTCCGTCGGGCGAACTGGTGGGAGTGGCCGGCGGAGCCGTGGCAAGGGCTCGGAGCGCGGCGGCCTGCTCATCGAGGAGAGCGAGGAGCCGGTCGCGATCGGCGCGCAGGTCCCGGCGATCGGCCTCGTGGGCTGCGGTGAGACGCGCCAGCTCGTCGGCGTGGTCTTGGCGGAGACGGTCGCGCTCCTGCTCCACGGCCTCCAGCCGAGCCCGTACCGCCGCCAACTCTGTCACCACCCCCGTATCGGCACCCCCGTTCACACCAGATCGCGGTGATACCCCGTTCTTCGTTTGCTTCCGGCGGCGCGGCACCCCCGGGTGCCGATCGTCGGCACTCCGGCGTGCCGAAGCCGCATCGAGTACCGCCTTCGGGACGGCGACTAGCACGCCCCCGTCGTTGGCGGCCGGGTCCTGAGCCCTTGTCCATTGAGCGCGCACCGCCTTGATGCGCGCGCCCTCGCGAGAGATTCCCAGTTGCTCTGCGAGCGCCGAGTAGGACAACCACACCACCTCGTCCGCCATGCGACCCCCCGTACAGATACGGGGGAATCATCCTGTGACACCCCGGCGTATCGTCAACCCCGTACGAGGAATGTAACGGCACCCCGGCGTATCATGGCAAAAGGTAGGTGGATCACCTTGCCATGTGACGCCCCTGGATCGACCGGGAGGAGACGGTGCTGGGCGGATAGCGCCCGGCCGTGTACGTGCCCCCTGTTCGGGGGATCCCCCGGGAAACGAGCGAAGAGGGGTCCGGTGGCTTTTGCGTTCACCGGACGCAAATCGTTTCCTCAGCCCGAAGGGCGCGGGTCGCCCCGGATGCCGAGGCGGGTAAGGCGCGCTCGGAGCCCGCCAGATGGCCCGTGGATGGGGTGGAGGGCGCCGAGGGTGGGGAGATGCCGGCCGGGCGGTCGGAACGCAGCCACGGGCCGCGGGAGCGGCCGGGACGGGGGCTCCGTGTGGGAGGGTGCGGGCGGAGCTGCTGGACGCCATGCGGGAGGCTCCGGCGATGGGGCAGGGCGATCGGGTGGGGCCGGCGGCGGAACAGGTGGCGTCACGACGATGGCGGCGGGATCGACCCCCTCCACAACCAGCGTCAGCATCTCGTGGAGGAAGGCGGCGGGCACGGGCCGTGGGAGTCGCAAGTCGACGAAGGAGCACTGGCCCAAGCCCACCACCTCCTCGTGACGGACAGAGGCGGCGATCTCGGCAGCCTCGGCGCCCCAGATGGCCTCCTGCCCCATGACCCCTTGTAGCCGGCGTTCCGCTTCGGCCCATGCTTTCGGCGGCGGCCAGAACTCGACGGCGAGCACCGTGTCGCCCCAGTCGATACGAAGCGACCACTCCCGGCCGCACTCGGCCGCTCCGCCGGGTGCGGCCGCCGGAACAGGAGCGAGCGAGTGAGGGGTGGCGGGTGGCGGGGTGGGGGCCGGGCGCATCTCGTCGGGCGGGGATGGAGCTGGAGGGGCCGGCGCGGTGGCGGCGATCGACGCCGACGGCGGGTGAAGGCGGCTGTAGCCGGCTCGCCATCCAGCATCAGGGCGTGCCGGCGCGGTGGCGGCGTTGAGGGTGCGCCATTCCGCACGGGCCTTCGGGCCAAGTGCGCCGCAGACGACGATCTGCCGCCCGAGGTCCGGGTCGTCCACAGGGACGGCTGGCGCACGTGCCGACAGAACCCGTTGTTCCTTCGGCGTGAGGCGAGGGATTCCATCCTTGATGGCGCCCCGACCGAACTGCTTCAGGACGTAGACCAGCCCGCCGCGGTCCTCGATCGGCCGCACATGGACGGCGCCGGGGTTCGCGGCGCCGACCGCCCCCTCGATCAGCTCGCGGAAGGCGGCTTCGGGCAGGTGCCGCGGAAGCCGCAGAAGAACGTGACTGTGATGACCCACGTCACGATGCCACTCGTGCACCGCGATCCAGAGGATCTCCTTGGCGACGTTCTTCCCCCACCGACGTTCAAGTCGCCGCCGAATCCGCTTCCAAGCGCTGCGCCATGCCTCAGCGGGCGTCTGGCCGTAGCCTCCGAGGTTCGGGTCGCAGTCGCCCCAGTTGAGGCTCGCGAGCAAGCCGAGGCCCGGCGTGTCGAAGGAGCGGCCGATCGCCTTGGCGTGCCGGTAGGCGTCGTGCGCCTCCATTACCCGCAACACCTCCCGGCGAAGGCTTCGTCGGCGGATGCGTCGAGGGGCTTTCAGAAGGGGGATCTGGGGCCGGCCAACTACAGAAGAGAGGGCTGTGTCTGTCCACTGGCACTCCGCTCCCGTGTAAGCCGCACCGGACCTCGATTTTTCGGGCGCCCTTGGCGCTGACAGAGGGGTGGCACTTTGGTCACGCGCCCGTTGACGGCGACCATCCGCGAGATTGCCGGCGAGGCCGGCGGGCAGTACCCTCGGCGCGCGCATCGAAGACCTCGTTACGACGCCCGCCGGGGGAGCAGACCCGGCGGGCGTTGTCGTTCGGGATGGTCAGCTACGCGGCGCGCGTCTTGGAGGCGATCCAGTCCGCGAGCGCCGCGGCCGGGTAGGCGACCTTGCGGCCAATCCTCGCCGTCGGCGGCCCCTCGCCTCGTTTCGCGAGAAGCTGGAGAGTGCGGGTTGAGACATTGAGGCGCTTCGCCGCCTCCTTGCGTGTCAGACAGACAGTTGGGTCGATATGCTCCGTCATTCACCCCTCCGCTCAGTAGCAGTAGGCATTCTCTATTTACTTCATCGAAATGCGCAATGCTGTTTTGGAAAATGAATCTTATGGGGAATTCCCCTACAGTAAATCATTCTACTGTTTTTCATTCGGAAACGAGGTTCATCGTCTTGCGTCGCCGAGCTGGCCGTGGTTCGTCGGGCACCTCCAGCCCGAGGACGGCTGCGATCCGCGCCCGTGTGTTTCGATTTCCGCCGTGGCCGACTTCGATCTCACGGACGGTTCGCTCTGCCAGTGCGACCTTCTCGGCGAGGTCGTCGGTCGACCACCCACGCGCCTTCCGTTCCGCCCGCACCATTCCGCCGAACCGTTCGATCGCTTCCTTCATCTCGCCCTGCGGACGCCGTTCGCGCAGTCGATACTCGATCTGCTCCAGCCGGCCGGAGAGACCGGCGAGTTGGGCCGCGAGAGTGCGGACCTCCGCTGCCAGCGCCCCCGACTCGTCGCGGGGTGGAGCGTTGGCCAGAAGGGCTGCAAGGCGGTCGGCGAACCCGGGATCGAGGCGTAGGCGAGCTGCGATGCCCCGGATGATCGGGTGGTGCTCTCGAGGGGCACGGATCGAGGTGGTCGGCGTCGGCATCGTGTGTTCGCAGGTGTAGTTGATGCTGCGCTGCATCGTGCCGATTCCTGCGGTGCGGATCACTTCGGTTTTCGGGTCGGTTACCCACCGATCGAGGTGGAGCATCTACAGGTTCAACTACAGGATTCTCTAACTACAGGATGGGGGACCGTTTCATCCCCCTCGTGGGGGACCGTTTCATCCCCCTCGGGGGGACCGTTTCATCCCTGATAAGTCGAGCCGCCCCCCGGGTCATCCACCGCGCCTTGGAACGGCGGGTGCGCTCGGCTTGATGATGATCCCGCCGTCGGCGTCGGCGAGACGCAGCGCCGGGTACACGGACTGGACCTTCCGCAAGGCGGCCACGGCCTTCTTCCGGAAGTCCTTCGCGGTGGCGTAGTCGGCGCCCATCTGGGCGGCGAGGCTCGTCCACGGGATGAAGGCCGCCTTCCCGGTCTCGGTGACGGTGAACGTCCTGTAAGTCGCCCACCCGTAGAGATCCAACGCGAGCGGCGATCGTTTCAGTGCCCGAAGCGCCCGCATGTCGACCGGAACCGGGGCGGCGACGATCGCCTCGAAGAATCGCTCCCCCAGCTCGATGCTGCTCTCGAAGAGCGCGCCCTGCCGGGGCTCGCGGTAGTCCCACCAGAGGGTCCCGCCCGTGGTCACCGGCATGTCGAGCCAGCTCACGACCCCGGCCGCGTCGTTCCCTTCGGTGACCTCGAAGCTGATCGTCGCCCGGAAGAGCCGGAGCATCTGGTCGCGCAGCCGGCGAGCATCGGATCGCTTCGCGCCGGCCGACCCGTTGTCGGGGTTCAGCCCCAGCTCGCGCATGAACTCGCTGAGGGTGCTCCCGGGGTGGAGCGTCCGGGACTTCGTGCGGACGGCCTCGGTGGTCAACCAGAAGAGCAGAAGCCTCGGGACCGTCCCGTAGGGATGAACGTGTCGACCGGCCTTGCGGTCGAAGTGGGGCCGAACAACGAGGGTCACCCGGCCGTTGGAGCGCGTCCACACCGGCACGTCCCCGGGGTCCTTGTGCGGGAGGGTCGCCTGCACGAGCTGGCGGGCCATGAACGCCCGGTCGCGATCCGTCGGGATCGGATCACCCATGATCTCGGCCGCGGCCTCGACGAGACGGTGTGTCGCGAGGTTCATGGGTGGATCGTGCAGGGAGGCATGGCGGGGCATGGCGCCGGCATCGTCCTCCCGGGCGGGCGCATCGTCCACCGGAGACGTGGATCCCTCGGGTGAAAGCAGATCGGGGGGCCCCGTCGCTCGTTGGCGTCTCCCCCTCCCCGACCAAGGGGCACGCCGGCCCCGCCTCCGTCAGCCGAGGACGAGGCTGCCTTGCCGTTCATCCCCCACTCGCTCCGGCCCGGCGTTGGCGGCATCCGCGCGCGCGGTCACGACCGCGGCACGGTCGACGAGAGGCCCGGCGCAGACCCGCTCCAGCAGGTTCGCCTGCCGCGTCTCCAGCAGCACGAGGCGGCCGAGGGCGTGGAGGAGGTTGAAGAGATCGGTCGTGTACTCCGCCGGCCAATGATCGGGCTGGATGCGGTCGAGCGGCGAGGGCGGGCGCTTGTCGCCGATCAGTGGCTTCTCGCGGTTCCGGCGGCGGTACGAGAACCACTGGCGGAGCACGACCTTCCCCGACACCTCGTAGCCCCACACCTCGGGCGGCACGTTGTCGATGAAGCCCGCACCGACGTGGAGACGCCGCGACGCGGCGTCGTAGGTCATCTCGTCGGGCAGGGGATGGGGCGCGCCGGGAATGGCGCCACCGGCCGGGATGACAGGCCCCGTGCCCGCCGCCATGCGCGGCGGGGCTGCCGGCCGACCGGCTGCGGGATCGGCGAACCGCTCCCCGTAGGTGTGCAGCCACACCACCTCCCGGCCGATCGCGACGGCCTCGTCGAAGAGCGTGGGATCGGCGGTGAGCGGGACCCGAAGGCCGGGCTGCACAAGATCCGCGGCGAAGCGGGCGACGAACGCCGGATGGGCGAGCAGCGCCGCGACGTAGGCCATCACGTCGGGTGCCGAGACTGACCGACCCAGCCGGTCCGACAGCAGCGCCAGAAGCGCCAGCCGGATGTTGGGGCGTGTCGCTTCCCGATCAGTCCAGAGGGGCAAGACCCGGCCGCCACGGCCGTTGTAGTGGTGAAGGTCGGGGATCGCACAGGTCAGCGACACGGCCGGGCCGCCGTCCGGGGCGTGATCGTCAAGGCATGTGAGGTAGACCTGCTGGTCCGAGTGGTTGGCCCATAAGGTCGGGTTGGGACGGTTGATGACGCGCGCGTCGGGGATCATCCGCTGCCGGTCGAAGGACCGAAACCCGTAGATGACCGGCACCGCTCCCGGGCCAGTTTCGTCGAACACCGAACGGCGTGGGTGAGGGTGCCCAAACAGGCCCTTCTCGATCACCTTCCGCGTGTGCCGGTCAGCTGGTTTGCCCATGACGAGGTGGGGGTGGAACAACACCTCCTTCCGTGTGTCATCGGGCTCCTGCACGAGCGTCGCCCATCGGCGCCGCAAGGATTCGGCATCGGGCGCGATGATCCATGTGCGGCCCGGCATCACGCCTGCACCGTTGTAGGCGAAGAGGTCGGACAGGTCCGGGAACTGTCCCCACGCCCCCGTCGCCGCCGGCAGGAAGGGGGCGCGCCAGTCGTTGGGGCAGTCGACCCACCCCGCCCCGCCGAGGGTCACCCCCTCCAGCTCGACGAACTTCCCCTCCCTCCGGTCGGGTGTCAGCGCGCGGAACCGGACGCGCGCCGGCACCGTCTCGTCGGCGTTGGGCCGGCGCACCGCCAACACGATGCACACCGGGTGCTGCACCCCCTCGAAGATGCGGGTCGGCACGTCGGCCTGATGACCCTCGGGCGAACAGTCCACGATCCAGATGTGGGAGCAGGTTCGCCGCAGGTCGTCGCGCATCCTCTCGAAGCCGGGGCCGTTGAGGAAGCCAGCGACCGTGATGAAGCAGATGAGACCGGCGCGCTCCGTCTCCGGCAGGCGGGTGGAGGCGGAGAAGCCCGACCCGAAGACCTTCCACGTCGCCCACCGCCAGAAGAAGACGTAGAGGTTCTTGAGGTGCTTCGCGTGAGCGCCGATGCCCCACACCGGCGGGGGCGACCAGCGGTCCATCGGCGCCTCCAACCCCTTCGACCCCGCCTCGATCCATCCGCCGCGGCCCTTGGCCTTCTCCTTGTAGGGCGGGTTGCCGATGACGACGGTGATCGGCGCGTCGCGCTTGATGATGTTGGCCGACCGGCGCGACTCCCCGATGGGTCGCAACATCGCCGAGAACTGCTGCTGCTCGACGAGGGGATTGCCCAGCGTGTCGGTCACGAAGAGGCGCACATTGGGCAGGTTGGTGACACCGCGGCCGGGGCCACCGACGCCCATCAGATCCTGCACCTCCGCCATCAGACGGAGCTGCGCCACGGCGAAGGGACCGAACTGCATCTCGAAGCCGACGAGCCGGCTGGTGGCGGCCTCGATCGCCGCGGGCACCGCGCCCGGCCCCTGATCGGCCGTGACCGTCGCCGCGATCCGCCGCAGCACGCCCAGAAGGAACGTTCCCGTCCCGACCGCGGGGTCGGCCACCGTCACCGCGGGCGACGCGAGCCCTTCGTGTCGACCGAAGAGGGTCGGATCGCGGAGCGCGTCGTCCACGAGGCGGACCATCGTCGCGACAACCTCGGGCGGCGTGTAGTAGGAGCCCGTCCGCTTGCGGAGGGCGTTGTCGTAGACGCCCAGGAACTCCTCGTAGAAGTACAACCACGCCTCGGGGTTCCCCCGGCTCAACGTCGGCCAGTCCACGACCTCCAGCACGCGGGCGAGGGTGCCGAGGGAGGTCTTCAACGCCTCCCGCGTCTCGGGGTCGTCGACGAAGAGGCGGAGCGCGGTCCCGATCAGCGAGTTGGACTGGCGGAGCTGCTGTGCGGCGTGCTCGATCCCGGGGGCGAGGGAGATCCCACGAGCCCGCGCGACGAGAAGGCCGAAGGTGACGGCCTGCGCGAACCCGTCGGCGAACTGCTCATCGGTCGCCTCAGGAAAGAGCAGGTGCCGCCATTCCGCCGCGAGGTCCGTCAGCGCCCGGCTGCGGCGCCGGATCTGGTCGGTCACCTCCTCGCGGAGCAGGCGGCAGAGCCGGGCCGACACGTCGGCGAGCTGCTGGGGGCTGGTGGGTGGCGTCGGCGTCCACGTGAGGAAGTCGGCCACGACGGAAAGAAGGGCGGGCGGGGCGGCGAGTTTCGCTCCCGCGGTCGCCACGTCGCCCTCGAGTTGGACGAGGGAGCCGGGCTCCCCGTCGCGCCACAGGCTGAAGCTGTTGCCATCGGTGTAGAGCAGGTTCGGGAGGAACCGCAGCTTTTGCCACTGGCCCTTGTCGTGCGGGTCGGTGAAGCGTCGAGGGTCAGCCCCCTTGCCGGGCGCCTTCAGTTCGATGAAGCCGACCAGCGCGCCATGAACGACCACCGCGTAATCCGGCCGGGCTGCGAGGCCCGCCTGCACGGTCTCCCCCACCAGCTCGACGGAGCCGACGGGCATCCCGTGCATGGTCGCGAGGTCACGGACCAGACGTTCGAGCGGCGCGCGGAGCTGATCTTCCGGGTTGCCGGCGACGGCAGCGTTGGAGAGCTTGGTCTTCGCCTCGGCTCCGAACGCGGCGACCGCGCCGCGTAACTGCTCGATCGTCCCGGCCATCATCCCTTCCCAGCATTCGGGGATGCCACTTTCGCATAGGGCGGGCTCCTCGACGACTGTCTTCGGGGAACGGCCCGGCTACGCCCCGCCGGCTGATCAGGAGGACTTCCCCGAGCCCCCACTGCTGGAGGCACCGGTGCCTCCGCCCTTTCCCTTGATGGCGTTCTCCCATGCTTCGCCGGGGTCTATGTCGTCTTCCGCTGGGAGGTCTGGTTCCGACGGGAGGACGAGGCTGATCCACTCCAGAAAGCCCACCGCCTTCACCACCGGAAGGAGCTTGGTTCCCGGCTCCTCCTGATCCCTCTCCCACGCTATCGAGAGGCCCGTCAGATGGTCCCCGAGGTCCGACACGAGTCTTTCCCCCACCTCCAGCAGAGGGGCCTCCAGCACCATCGCCGCCCTGTCCCACGGGAGGCGCTGACGGATTTCCATCGCCGCCGTCACCGGGTCGAGGATCCACATTGCCGTCACCCGGCTTTCCAGTGCTCGCCGGAACGCCTTGGTCGTCATTTCCTCCGGGCTGTAGTGGAGCACCACCCCCGTTACCCGCGGGTCCGTTCCCTTCGGCGCCCACGCCATCTTCGGGGTCGACAGGTAGTCCTCCGCCCACAGCCGGTCGGCTCGACGGGGCTCCCGCACGTGCGCGCTCATACGTGTCTCCCACGAGGACATCGATTCCGCCGTTCAGTCCGTTTCCGGCAGGACCAGAGCCACCCACTCCCGGAAGCCCACCGCCTTGATCTCCGACAGGTGCTTGGTTCCCGGTGCCGGTTGCCCCGGCTCCCGCGCCCCCACCAGACCCGTCAGGTGATCCCGGAGTTCCCCCACCAGAATCTCCCCCACGTCCATCGGTTCCACCGCCAGAACCATTGCCGCCAGATCCCACGGAAGGCGACGACGGATCTCCGACGCTCCCCCCACCGGGTCCAGCACCCACATTGCCGTTACCCGGCTCTCCAGTTGGAGCCGGTACGTTGCCGGGTCGAGTTTCTCCGGGACCCGCAGGAGGACGCCCGTCACCCTCGGATCCCCCCCCTTCGGCACCCACGCCACCGTTGCCTTGCCCAGATAGTCCTCCGCCCACAGCCGTTCCATTCGGCTGGGCTCCTTCACGGACACGTTCATTCAGCGCCTCCCAAGAGGACAGAACCGGCAGGGGTTCGACTTTCGCATAAGGCGGGTCCCTCGACGACCTCGATCCGGGGGGCCCCATCGCGCGTTCACGGGTCCCCCCTCCCCCAAGCCCCCACCGGACGAGATGCCGACGGGCAGCGAGCGGCGAGAATTTCCGTGGAGCACGGATAATTTCCGTGCGTAGGCCGTGCATCGACCCCACAGGTGGACCGTGCCACGTGTATTCCGACCCCGGTGCGTTGAGCGGACGACAGAGCCCCGGGCACCGTACGAACACGAACGGGTGCCCACTGGCGGACTGCGATGACGACGGCGATCTACACGGACGAGAGCGGCGGGGCCGCGGAGCAGGAACCTCGCTTTCTCGTGGCGGCCCTGCGCATCGAGGACGAGGTTGCGCGCCGCATCCTCAAGCAGTTCCGGAGCGCCACGAGCTTCGACGAGCCGGAGATCCACGGAAGCAAGCTCTGGGACGCCCATCGGCGCGTGCTGGTGAGCATGTTGGCCGAGGCGAGGAGCGCGACCGTCTCCGTCGTGTGCGAGCGCCGGGATGAGATCGGGGGCCTTCTCATGAGCCAGCAGCCCGAAATCCGGCTCTGGCAGGCGATGACGGTGGAGGCGTGTGCGCCGCTGGTGACGCCGGATGTGCGCATCATCGTCCCCGATGGCGGGCGCTACCCGCGCCCCGAACTCGACGCCGCGGCCAACGAGATGCGCATCATGCTCGGCCCCTTCGGCTTCAACGGACGCATCCGAATGGGCGAGAGCATGGGAACGCCCGGCGTGCAGCTCGCGGATGTCGTCGCCAACATCGTCTACCGAGCGCGTCGCGGCGAGCCGGAAGGCGCCGCCCATGTCGCCACGCTCCAAGCTGCGCGACAGCTGAACATCCGGGAGGTGGAGGCGCCGCATCTCCTGCCGGAATGGGCGCTTCGGGTCCTCGAAACGCGAAAGGCCGCCCCGAAGGACGGCCTTGCGGTGGAGCACGACGCACCGCCTGTCATCCCGCCCCAGTGACTGACGGTGCCGCTCAGCGACCCCTCCTAGGCAGGCAGCGGGCGCGGTCCTTGCGGACGCTTACCCCGGCTCCATGAGTATTATGTAGGCCGCCCCGCTCCTCCGTCAAAGAATCCGCACCGTCGAGAGCGGGCGCAACCGGCGTAGTGGGCCGACGCACCCCGCTCGCGATCAGCCGGCGGCCTCGCGGCCGAGGAGGTTCCTCACCGTGGAAGCGTGCCACGCACCGCCCCGGGCGGTGCGGATGCCGCGGGCGTTCAGCGCGTCGGCGATGCCCCGCAGCTTCACGGTGCCGGCCGACTGGATCTCCCGCACGACGGGGCGGACGGTGGCGGCGAAGTCGTCGGCCACCTGTCGGTTGGTGTCGGCGGCCTTGCGGCGGGCATCAGCGAGGTTGGTCTGGTTCCCGAGTTGCACGCCCCGGGCTTTCGCCGCAGCGAGAGCGACGCGGGTGCGGGCGGCGATCATCGCCCGCTCCTTCTCGGCCAAGGCCGCGAACAAGTGCAAGGCGAAGGGGTCGGCGTCGGCCCCCAGCTCCGCGACGATGAACGGCACCTTCTGAGCCATGAGGCCGGCGACGAACGCCACGTCGCGGCTCAACCTGTCGAGCTTCGAGACGACGACGGGAACGTTGCGGCCGAGCTTGCGCGCCGCCCGGAGAGCTGCGGCAAGCTGCGGCCGGCGATCAAGGGCGTCGGCGCCCTTGCCGGTTTCGATCTCGACGAAGGTTTCGACAATGACGAACTCATTGGAGGCGGCAAACGCTTCGATGGCGGCCGTCTGCGCCTCCAGCCCGAGGCCGGAGCGCCCTTGCCGGGTCGTGGATACCCGGACGTAGCTGATCGCGGCCTGCATCGTCGTTCGCTCCCCTGCCTGTACATGCACTATATGGACGTTTAGATTTTGTACAAGCGAGGTGCGCGAGGCTGATCCGATCGAGATAGGCTCGCAGTCCGGACGAGGAGATGCCCCATGCCGAGGAAGCAGAAGTCGACCAGCTCCACCCCGCCAATGGCGTCGGCGCCGGCCGGGATCACGCTGGAGGAGATGGGCCGCGCCTTCGGGAACGCGGCGATCTTGTTGGAACGGCTGGAGGCGGCCGGCGTGCTGTCGCCGGAGGGAAAGGCGAAGAAGCCGCCTCGGGCGCGGGCGATCGACAAGACCGACTAGTGCAACCAGCTCGTCATGCCGGGGGGCGGACGATCCCGGGGAAGCCCTACTCCGTCGAAGCCGACGGTCAGCTCCTCCTCACGGGCGTGGCGCCGGTCACGGACGCCGAGCGCGCGCAGCTCGCAGTCGACGCGCCGCTTCGGCCGCGACGCCGACAGAAGGCGCCGCCGCCCGACGGGCTTTTCGGGACGCGGACCCCGGGAGAGAGCTGA
>Ga0315907_10006140_pt1 | contig 12822 bp, 10 predicted proteins | sample LakEriMetagenome_3_FD_203525 | JGI IMG/M metagenome (GOLD analysis project Ga0315907, IMG submission 203525) | Freshwater fungal communities from buoy surface, Lake Erie, Ohio, United States - Buoy 12 MA123 | ecosystem: Environmental > Aquatic > Freshwater > Lake > Lake biofilm | place: USA...
ATATTGGGCGGCTGTTTCTTCAAAAGCTGGCGCAGGTTGATGTGGATCGGCGTGTCATCGAGGTATTTATGCATGTGGTGGAGGGAGCTCATTTGCTGGAGGACAGTTCTGAGCGCCATCAACTTGCAGCTGTCGGACTAGTCGCTGGACAGCGAGCCCAGCGCTGCCTGGCCTTTGAGCTCGCTCTGCAGATGCTGGACACGGCTGCCGCGATGTTAGCCCCATCGGCATGGACTGATGACTACACATTGGCCTTTGGTATTCATCTTGCCCGGGCGCAGTGTGCCTATGCGCTGATGCGCTGGGAAGATTTCAATGAGGCCGTCACTACGGTGATTGGCAAGGCACACAATGTTGTCTACAGCGCTGAAGCATACGGCCTGCAGATTCGAATGCTGCATAGTCAAAATCGCTTTGCGGAGGCGGTGGACATCGGTACGAATGTGGCGGCCAGACTGGGAGTGCGACTGCCTCGTCGGCCGAAATTACCTCAAGTGCTGTGGGGGGCAATCCAAGCACTTGTGGTTCAGCAAGGCCGAAATCCACTTGAACTTGTACAGATCGGCGAGGCGAGTGGTGAACAAATCCGTTCGGCGGTGTCGCTTTTGACAAGCATTGCCAGCTCAGCCTATTTCGCTGAGCCAAATCTGCTCCCCCTGATAGCCACTACTTGCACATGTTTGTCGATCCGCCACGGCATCACACCCCATTCACCCTACGGATTTGCGGTTTGGGCACTGGTTTTGTGCGGCTCGCTCGGCCGGATTGAGAGCGGCTATCACTACGGCCTCCTTGCGCTTGAGATCGGGAGACGTTATGGAGGAGCTGAAGAGGCGCGTGCGCGATTTGTTGTCAATTGTTTCGTCAGACACTGGAAAGAGCCTTTGCCTGATGTGGCGCAGTTGCTCCACGCTGACTGGGCCCGGAATCGCGAGAACGGTGATACTGAGAATGCTACTTATAGCGCGGGGTCTGCGATCTATACCCACTTTTTTGCAGGTGGCTCTCTCGATGCTCTAGAACGCTATAGCGAGCCTATTCGCTATATTATTTCTAGCGAACAGACACAGGTAAAAGATTGCTTCATGGCCTGGGTGGAGTTGTTTGCGGCATTGCGAAATTCTGAACTGCCTGGCGAACTTGACGGTGACTGGTTCTCCTACCCAAGTCGTCTTCCGGAGCTTGAAGCAGCCCATAACGTCGTTCAGGTTGCCATGAGTTCCATTCCAGCAGGCCTGCTTGATTTCTTTGCCAGTCGGTACGAGCGTGCAGAGCGGCGTTTCGCGCTGGCTGCACATTGGGAAGATCACATTGTTGCTCAGGTCCTTGTGCCTGGCCTGGCTTTTTTTCGTGCGCTGAATGCCTACCGGCGGCTGGCGGCGGGCCTTGCAGGATCCAACCGTCATTCTGCCCTGCGCATGGCCCGTCGTCAGCGGGCCCGCCTGGCCCGCTGGGCTGCCTTCTCACCTGCCAACCTGGCCGCCCGGGTGTCGCTGCTCGATGCTGAGCATGCCGCTCTCCACGGGCACACGGCCGATGCGGTGCTCCTTTTACATCGGGCCATTGAGCAGGCTAGTGGTGGTGCCCTGCTTTACCAGGCGCTTGCTGAACATCGGCTTGCCATCATGCTGAAGATGCGGGGATTGAGTCGTTCAGCCAGTGATGCATTGGTGAGAAGCGCCGATTGCTTTCAGCGATGGGGCTCGGAGGCGCTTGCGGATCAGGTCGCCGGAAGAGAGGTCGGTGGATCCAGCCGACCTACCGACCTCTCCAGCCCCGCCTCCGCCGATCTGATGGGGAGCGATATCAAGACGCTCTGCGACGCGATTGCCACTATTTCTAGTGAGATCGACGAGCAGGAGTTGCTCCGTCGCTTGATGCCAACCATGATGCACGCCTCCGGGGCAGACAGAGGCCTCCTACTCCTGCTCGATCCCCAAAGCCGTCTCTGGATAGAAGCTGAAGCGAGCTTGACTGAAACGGCTAGCCGACGGATCTCCCTGGATGACTTCGCCAACGTAAGCCGGCGAGCGGTTGACTTTGCGTTGCGCTCGCGCCAACCGGTAGTGATCCATGACGCCCCAGCTGCCAATTTACTTGCGGGTGAAGATTACTCACGCGTGGCTGGTGTGGCAGCCATCCTGGCCATTTCCATTGCGGTGCGGGGACGAGGCATCGGCGTCCTCTATCTGGAAAATCACTGCGCGCGCCATGCGTTCACCCCCAAACGGGTGGAAGTGACCCTTGCTCTTGGCGTCCAGGTAGGCATTGCGCTGGAGAATGCTCGTCTTTATGGCCGCGTGGCGCACGCGCTCACTGAGCAGTCCGTCTTGGCTGAGGCCAATCAACGCTTTGTGCCTCAGCAAATTCTCTCGGGGCTTGGTGTCAACAGCATCGTCGATGTTCAGCTCAACGATGCCATGGAACATGAGATGAATGTTTTGTTTGTCGACCTGCGTGACTTCACAGCCCTATCGATCGCCCGTGGACCACGAGGCACCATTGAGATGATCAACCGTTACCTCTCCCATGTTCAACCAGGCATCGTCGCCTATGGGGGCTTTGTTTCACAGTACTTTGGCGATGGCGTACTTGCCCTTTTCCCAAATGATGCCGATGACGCGTTGCGGGGGGCTATGGCGATGTGTCGAGGCCTTGAGGGTTACAACCGTGAGCGGGGTGGCGATTTTCCTGAGTTGCGCTTTGGCATGGGTCTCCACAGTGGTCCCATCACACTTGGCACGATCGGCGATCCAGACCATTTCCAGTGCGGCGTGGTGGGACAGAGTGTCAACCTTGCTTCGCGCATGGAAGGGCTCACGAAGCACTTCGGCGCCACTCTCGTGGTGAGTGGCGCCACTCAGGCGCGTCTCAGCAGCCCAGAGCTTTTTGGATTAAGGCCGCTGGGCTGGGTTGAGGTGGCGGGCTGTGAGAACCCGATAGAGGTGTTTGAATGTCTCAGTGCTTACCCAGACGACGTTGCGGCGCGGATCATGGCCAATGACATCCTTTGGCAGGAGGCTCTGGCGGCGCATCAAGCCGGAGAATGGGAGTATGCATGGAAGTCATTTAGCGCATGCGTGCAGGCCTGTCAGCACGATCAAGTCGCGCGCTCCTTCGTGTCGCGCTGTCAACAGCATTGGCAGGCCGGGTTGTCCTGGGATGGGATCGAACGTCCAGCGAAATAAGATATTACGCTGTTCGTGGATGGTGGGCCAGGCAAACTTGTCGATCAGTCGCCTGATCTTCGATCAGATTCCTATTTTCGTGAGAATTGGGGTGGTTTCCCAGAGCCTCCATAGGTGCCCACACTATTGCTTAATCTCCTCATGCGGTGACTGTCAGGAAAGATGACGCCACTGGCCTGTGATCCGCTCGTCTACAGCCTGGCGGAGTGGCGCGGCCTGCCTGGCTGGAGCCCCCTGCTGGCGATGGCCCCGCGGAAGGACACCCGCTGGCTGGGGCGGGGCAGCCACCCGGTTGGGAAGACCCCAGTGGGGTGATGCCGCCCGCTGAACCCCGCGCCTGATTCCCTCCAGGCGATGTCCAGCCCCCGGCCAACGCGATCAGAAGCCCCGGCGAGAAAAGCCAGGGCGGCCGACCGCCCACGCCGGCCGCCCCCCTGCGAGAGAATGGCTCCAGCAATCTCCTCCGCCATGGCGCCGGCCGCTGTTCATCGCCTTGGCCATGTGGCCCTGCGGGTGCGGGACATGGAGCGGGCCAAGGCCTTCTATACCGCTCTTGGCCTGCGCCTCACCTGGGAGGCCGAGGATTGGTGCTATCTGCAGTGGCCCCAGAGCGGGGAGGGCATCGCCCTGCTCAGCCCCGCCTACCGGGCGGCGGGCCCGCACTTCGCGTTCCATTTCCAAGACCGCGCCGCCATCGACCAGGCCCGCGACGAGCTGGTGGCCCGGGGCCACAGCTGCGGCCCCGTGCACGACCACCGGGATGGCACCGCTTCTTTTTACATGCAAGATCCTGAGGGCAACTGGCTGGAGCTGCTCTATGAGCCGGCCGAAGGCCTGCCCTCCAACGTGGGCGCCGCCCCCATCCCCCTCACCTATCCCAGCGGCCCGGCGTGAGGGACGGCATTCAGAGCGAGGCGCTGGAGCTCCTGGAGTGGCCCCGTCTCTGTGGCCAGGTGGCCAGCTTCGCCGTCACCCCCGCGGGGAGGCGCAAGGTGGAGGCCCTGCCCTTGGGCGCCACGGCCGCCGAAAGTTTGGCGCTGCTGGGGGAAACCACCGAACTGTTGGCGCTCGATGGCCTCACGGAGGGGGGCCTGAGTTTTCAGGGGGTGGCCGACCTGAGTCACACCGTGGCCCTCTGCGGCAAGGGCGGCATCGCGGGCGGAGAGGCCCTGCTGGAGGTGGCCTCCACCCTGGCGGCGGCCCGTCGGCTGCGGCGCCAGGTCGATGACCCCACCCTGAGGCCGATCACCACGGCCCTGGTGGCTGAACTGCGCACCCTGCCGGAGCTGGAGCAGCGGCTGCTGTTTTGTTTGGAGGAAGGGGGGCGGGTGGCCGATCGGGCCAGCCCCGCCTTGCAAGGGTTGCGACTCCAGCTGGGCGGGGCGCGGGCGGAACGGCGGGAGCGGCTGCAGGAGCTGCTGCGCCGCTGGGCGCCCATGCTTCAGGACACGGTGATCGCCGAGCGCGACGGCCGGCCCGTGCTGGCGGTGAAGGCGGGGGCGGCTCCCCAGCTGCCGGGTTTGGTGCACGACAGCTCCGCTTCCGGCAGCACCGTGTTTCTCGAACCCCAGGTGGTGATCTCCCTCGGCAACCGCATTCGGGAGCTGGAGGGCCAGGAGCGGGAGCTGGAGCGGACGGTGCTTTTGGAGCTCAGTGGGCTGGTGGGGGAGGAGATCGAGGCCCTCAGCCACCTGCAAGTGGTGCTGTCGCGGCTGGAAACCGCCTTGGCCCGGGCCCGCTACAGCACCTGGATCGGGGGCCTGCGCCCCGAACTCTCCAACGATCCTCTGGCCCCCTGGACCTTGGAGGGTCTGCGCCACCCGCTGCTGCTTTGGCGGGAGCGCCAGGAGGGGGGGCATGCCGTGGTGCCGGTGAGCGTGCGGGTGGACGCCCCGGTGCGGGTGGTGGCCATCACCGGCCCCAACACCGGCGGCAAGACGGTGACGCTCAAGGCGGTGGGTCTGGCGGCCCTGATGGCTCGGGCCGGCCTGTTTTTGCCCTGCGGCGCCACGCCCCGGCTGCCCTGGTGCGCCCGGGTGTTGGCCGACATCGGCGATGAGCAGTCGCTGCAGCAAAACCTCTCCACTTTCAGCGGCCACATCCGCCGCATCGCCCGCATCCTGGAGGCCCTGCCGGCGGCGGGGAGCGCCGCGGGCGCCTCCCTGGTGCTGCTGGATGAGGTGGGCGCGGGCACCGATCCAACGGAGGGCAGCGCCCTGGCCATCGCCCTGTTGCGCCAGCTGGCGGAACGGGCCCAGCTCACGATCGCCACCACCCACTTCGGCGAACTCAAGGCCCTCAAGTACGCCGATTCCCGCTTTGAAAACGCCTCGGTGGCCTTCGATGTCGACACCCTCTCCCCCACCTATCGCCTGCAATGGGGAATTCCAGGCCGCAGCAACGCCCTGGCGATCGCGGCCCGGCTGGGCCTGGAGCCCGCCGTTCTCGATGGGGCCCGCGCCCTGCTGGCCCCCACGGGCGAGGGGGATGTGAATGCCGTGATCGCCGGGCTGGAGAGCCAGCGCCAGCGCCAGCAGGAAGCGGCGGAGGAGGCCGCGGCCCTGCTCGCCCGCACGGAATTGCTGCATGAGGAATTGCTGGAGCGTTGGCAACAGCAAAAGGAGCAGAACGCCGAGCTGCGGGAGCGAAGGCGCCAGGAGCTGGAGCGCTCGATCCGCGATGGGCAGGGGGAGGTGCGGCGACTGATCCGCCGGCTGCGCCAGGCGGGTCGGGCCCAACCGAGCGAGGCGGGGGAGGCCGCCCGGCAGGTGGGGCAGCGGCTGCGGAAGCTGGAGGAGGCCCACCGCCCCCAGCCGGAACGGCGGGAGCACCAGGGTTGGTTGCCGAAGGTGGGCGATCGGGTGCGGGTGCTCTCCCTGGGCAAGGCCGGCGAGGTGCTCGCCCTCGCCGACGACGGCCGGGAACTCACCGTGCGCTGCGGCGTGATGCGGCTCACCCTGGAGATCGGAGCGATTGAGGGCTTGCACGGGGAGAAACCCAGCCCGCCGGAGCCGCGCCAGCCGGTGGTGGCCGTGCGCAGCCGCCGCAACCCCGCCAGCCGGGGGCCGGAGGTGCGCACCGAAGGCAACACGGTGGATGTGCGCGGCCTGCGGGTGCATGAGGCCGAGGCGGCGCTGGAGGAGCGGTTGCGGGGCGCCAACGGGCCCCTGTGGGTGATCCACGGCATTGGCACCGGCAAGCTCAAGCGGGGCCTGCGCGACTGGCTGGCCACCGTGCCCTACGTGGAGCGGGTGGCCGACGCCGAGCGAAGCGATGGCGGGCCGGGTTGCAGCGTGGTGTGGGTGAAATGAGGGGACCGATGGCCCTGGCCCTGGCGGCCTTCTTGATTCCGATCCCCCTGCCCCAGGGAGGGCCCCGTCCCGATGGGCGGGCCTGGCGGGAGGTGATGGCGGGCTTTCAAGCCCGCGGCGTGAGGGTGCGCACCACCCACCCCCGCTGCGGCGAGCCGGATCTGGAGGGGCTCTATGTGCGGGGGCGGATGGAGGTGGTGGTGTGTCCAAGGGGGGAGCCAAGCACCACCCTGCGGCATGAGGGTTGGCATCTGGTGCAAAACCGCTGCCTGGCGAGCCGCACCTGGCTGGAACCCCAAACGGTGGAGGCGCGCCTGAGTCGCCGCGACCGCCGCACCCTGGACGCGCTCGTTTCCCCGGAGCGCCGCCCGTTGGAGGCGGAAGCGCGGTTCATGGCCCAGCTGCCACCGGCGGCCTATTTCCGAGCGGTGGATCAAGCGTGTGGGGAGCGGTTGCCGTTCAAGAGCGTGGAAGTGGCACCAGAGCGTCGCGGCTGAGGGCATCCATGATCCGTGGGCGGTCCTCCAGATCGCTCATGGCTCCGGATGCGGCGCCGGCCAACGCTGGGTGCGGCAGGCGTTGGGATTCACGGACCTCACCCTCAGATGGACGGGTTGTCCACGCTGCCGTCTTCCAGAACGCCAAGGGAGGCGGCGAAGGCCTTGAGACTGAAGGCATCGTCTTGCCGCAACCCGCGGGCCATTGGGGTGGGCTGGAAGACGGTGGCCGCGAAGCTCCAGGGCAGGGGCAGAGGCGTCCGGAGGGTGGGTGCTCCCCTCCCAATCGAGCAGACCGCGCCGCACCAGATCACGAAAGACGGCCGTCGTCTCGCCCAGGCCCATCCCCAGGGAGTCGGCCACCTCGCGGGGGGCGCGCCCCTGTTCCCCACCAGCAGGAGCACCTCCAGGTCGAAAAAGCTCAGGGTTTGGGAAAAGAGACGGTCCACGGGACGTGCCAGGGCTGGGACCCCTTTGGAGGTGGTCAGAAGTGTGGTGATGTCGAACCCCACGCGGCCTCCAGGCCTGATCCAGCGCGACCGAGAGGAACCGCGGGCGCGGCACGATGCGCGCCCACGGTGGAGACCGATGAGCGGTGGCCGCGGCGGTTTTTGCGGTTCCACCGCCCCCGCCATCCCCGGGAGATGGGCAGCGAGGAGGTGAATGCCTTAGCATCGGTGGAGGCAAGATCCAACTTCAAAACAACAGGGACGCCATCATTTCGATTTGAGTTTGATTTAGAAATCGGTCCGGAGCGCTGTGCTGGCAACTGGTATCAGCAAGCCGGCCAGCTGCCACAGCTTGCGTCATTCTTTTGCCACACATCTATTAGAGAGAGGACAGGACATTCGCACAATTCAGGAATTGATGCGTCACAAGGACCTAAAAACAACAATGATCTATACGCACGTTCTCAATCGCGGACAATTGGGCGGCGCGAGCCCGGCAGATTTCCTGTAAAGAAGCGGAAAAGAGCCGCCGGTGATACCGGGTCCGTATAAAATCCCGACCAAGTCACCGTCCAATCCCTCAGACCTAATGCGCCGCATGCCCTTTGGAGCAAGTTGCCGGCTTCCCATCGGCCGCTTAGGCCGACAACGACACCCACCGCGGAGCGGATACCGGACCCGCCCATTCAGCGTTAGACTGATTTAGTTTGTAACTTGCAGGAGATCTGTTACTCTACCAAATACTTTATTCTTTGCAGGAGCATCTAATGGAAGTCAAGGATTTAGCTGGTCTGTCAAAGCCTCTCGATAAACTAATTGAATCTGTTTCAACCGGTATAGGAATCTTATATGAACCGCATCGAATTAGGCGACGGGCTGAGGCCGAAGCGCACGGGGAGTTAATTAAAGCAGAGGCTGAATTGCAAAAAATAGAGTTATTTCAAAGAGCTGCTAGGCGCATTAGCTTTAAAGAGCTTCTCGCACAAGTAAATATTGATAATATAGTAGCTGAAGCCTCGAAGTATTTACCTGAAGCGGTAGATGAGAAACCAGTAGATCCAGATTGGCTATTAAGATTTTTCGACGACTGCCAATCAATCTCAGATGAGAGCTTACAATCAATTTGGGGCAAGATTCTTGCTGGTGAGGTTGCCAAACCTGGGAAGTATTCAAGAATAACCCTATCTATTTTGAAGAATATCTCCAAAGAAGATGCTCTTCTATTAGAAAAAGTAGCTTCTTTAGCGTGGCAAATATGTGGACCATGCCAAGCCAAGCCCTTTATATTTATTCCGGTTGAGTTTAATATCCCATCTCCTTTATTAATAGCTGGAGTAGAGCATGATGATTGCTTGCACTTATCCTCCCTTGGTTTATTGAACGTTGGCAAAGACCTTTTTCTTCAGGTTGTAGATGAAAGCACTGCCGGCTATTTTGGCAGTCGATATAAAGTTTTCTTGTCAAGTCTGTTTCCAGTAGATGCTGGAAATCTAAATGTATTTAGCCTTACTCGTTCTGGATTGGAACTTTTTCCATTTCTCAACGTTAGACATAATGCGAGCTGGGAAAGAATTGCTGTCGAAAGGATGTCAAGAATGTTAAAAGCTGAATTTAGAAAATATCTTTAAACACTTCTGATACGCCCCAATCAGTCTAACAACCTGCTTTCACCCGACCCTTTAGAGTGAGTTGCTTGGGAGTTCAAGGTTTTCTGCAGCGGGTGAAGCGGAGCGTTAGGAGCATTAGGGAAGTCGGCTACTCCCTTTTCTAAAGCGCTCCAACGAGAATGCATCCTTCCCCCAATCACCACAAGAGCAGCTACTATGACTAGATTTTTCGCTGGCTTTATCAATGGAAATGAGTGAACCCATACCGTTTCCTAATATCATTCCATCCTCCATAAGCCTTTCTCGGTTTACAGAGTATCAGAGAAATGACTTTGGCAGCGAAGAAGAGCTTCAATCACTTATTGCAAATCTGTTTTACCATCCTGAAGTCACAGCTTACTATTTCTGCGAGCACGGATGTCAGTGGGATCCCCTGCTATCTGAAGCAATAGGGCAAGACGAAGTTCTTGTCAAGAAAACCGAGAACTTTTTCTTCAGGCATCCGAACGCAAGTGGATTTGTCAAAATCGAAGTGCGTGATGATAATTATGAGTTTGAATGGGAAAGAGAGGTAGCATACGCAGGGCCAATGTTTAGCCGTTCAACCTTGATGCTCTCATCTCATAAACGACTTTCTCTTGAAACGTGGGAAAAGATTCACATGGAGGATCAGTATAAGGAGTTGAAACTTGAAACGGCCCATCAATATGATGTCTTTCTGAGTTACTCATCTGTCAACTCAAGTGAGGCATCTCAGATTTCAGATGCACTCAAGCATTCAGGAAGAAAGGTCTTTTTGGCTGAGAAGAGTATCCAGCCAGGCCATGATTTTGCAGAGGAGATACGAAGATCACTGAAAGGATCACGCGAAGTTTGGCTATTGGTAAGTCCCGCTAGCCTTAATAGCGAATGGGTAACTACTGAATGGGGTGCTGCTTGGGCCTTGGAAAAGAAGATTATTCCCATATTGCTTCGGTGCGATATTGATGCCCTGCCCGCCAGGCTGAAAGGTCTGCAGTGCATTGACTTTCATCGCTACGTTGAATTGATCAGTGCCCTCTCAGCCAAGGAATAATAAATCCGAAGCTCCTAACATCCAGATCAGAAGCGGGCAGGGCAGCGTCGCCTTGACAAGCAGCCCTTGCTCCCGTCTTCTGATCTGGAGCGTTAGGCTTTACATTCCGACCTACTCTGCCCTTCCGGAAACAACACAAACTGACAACATTATGTCGTTCAATTTCTCGATTCCTTTGTCAAATGGCTCCAACTTAGAATCCGCACTAGATATAGGTCAATGTCTTTTCGTCCTGGGGGCAAACGGAACTGGTAAATCGAGCTTAATGCATAGGCTCTATAGCGCCAATCACGGAAGAGCTCAAAGGATTTCCGCGCATCGACAAAATTGGTTTGAATCAAGCTCGATTACCCTATCACCGGCTCAAAAGAGAAACACAGAAGCAAACATTTCCAATAGCGATACCCATGCGCAGTCACGATGGAAAGATGACTATGCCTCGTATCGAGCCAATCTGGCAATCTACGATCTCATTGACGCCGAAAACATTCGAGCCCGAGGTATTGCTGGCGCCGTGGATGCAGGAAATATTAACTTAGCAACGACTTTATCAAAGAAAGATGCACCTATTAAAATAATAAATGAGTTGCTTCGCTTGTCTAATATACCAATTGAAATATCTGTGATAGCCAACGAGCAAGTCCTTGCAAGTAAGTCCGGTAGTGCTTCGTACAGCGTCGCAGAACTTTCTGATGGAGAGCGTAATGCGCTGTTAATTGCTGCAAGCGTTCTCACAGTGGCCCCTGGCACTTTGCTACTCATTGATGAGCCGGAGCGTCATCTGCACCGATCAATAATTTCACCCCTGCTGAGCCTATTATTTGCCAAGCGTTCTGATTGCGCATTCGTTGTTTCTACCCATGACATAATGCTTCCCCTCGACAATCCAGGTACGCGCACTATGCTTATTCGTGGCTGCGTCTATAGCGGCACAACAGTCAGCTCATGGGAAGCCGACGTAGTCCCCCCGGAATCTAGCATTGACGAGGATATAAAGAGGGATATTCTAGGTTCGCGACGAAAACTGCTATTTATTGAGGGTGATGAACGAAGTCTAGACAAACCTCTTTATAGCCTTTTATTTCCAAACGTGACTGTCATCGCAAAGAAAAGCTGTCGCGACGTGGATCATGCGATTTCGGGCATTCGGAGCGCAACAGAACTTGTTTGGCTAAGTGCTTTTGGAATTGTTGATAATGATCGGCGAACGGAAGACGATATTTCACGTCTCAGAGCAAAAGGAGTCTATGCGCTGTCCGCGTATTCCGTTGAATCGATCTACTATCACCCGGAGATTCAAAGCAAGCTGGCAGCACGTCACGCAACCGTGACAGGAGAGGACCCGGACGTACTCGTTGAAGTTGCAAGAACTGCAGCTCTTGCAGCGGTTGCGCCCCACGTAAAACGGCTCTGCGAACGCGCAGTTGAAAAGACTCTACGTGACGAACTTGACAAACATTGGCCAAAACAAAATGAAATATCTGCAGGAAATCCAATACGCATCGAAATCGACGTAGCCACAACAGTGAATGATGAGCTCAACATAATAAATCGTGCCTTGGCCGATAAAAATCTTGAGAAGATAATTACTCGGTATCCAGTTCGAGAAACGCCAATGCTAACCGAAATTACAAGGAAGCTTGGTTTCCAAACCCGAGAGCAGTACGAGAGTGCTGTAAGGCGACTACTCATGGACGACACAGGTTCACTTGATTTGGTTAAGTCACTGTTTGGGAATCTTTCATTCGATACTGCTAATGCATGATCAGGTTGGGTTCAATCATCTAGCGCAGCACACAAATTATAGGCGGCTAGCCAATTCTCTCGTCCACTTGGCGTTCCAGCCTAACTGTCGGTTCAACGCGGACGCCAACACTGGCCATGCCTTCGGCATTTTCATGGCCAGTGTCGGTACCCTCCGCGCTTCGCGCTCCGGCGCCGGTTAACCTGGGCGTTGGGCTGACTCCAAGACTTGGCCGGAGCACTTCACATACTTAGCCTCGGTACTTAGCAGATATCGCCTGAATTGATTTTTGGGTCTGGTGTTCTACAGTATCTGATTGAACAGAGACATCAACCTGAATTTCCAGGAGATCGCCAACGTCTATTTCGTCCCACAAGAGATCACCAAACTCCATGACTCCTTGATTGATATAGTAGCGATTTCTTTGCTGGTCATCCGCGAACATATATGGCGCATGTCGAGAGCTATCAAGCTTATTGCGTGGTATTTTGCTAACTGAAACAACGAGTGTATCGGGCGATTCAGCTCCCACTGCTACGACAGCCAAATCAGCAATCGTGTTCCAGTATTCAATCATTTTTGCGAGAGATTCCGCATTTGAATCTGTGCGGTAATGTTTTAAGTTGTTGGCTATGCCAAGACATCTCTCTGAGCTGGCCTTACGACAGTTAGCCTTGATATATCGAAGATGACATACACAAAAGTCAACAAGTTCAAAGCCGACTTTCTGCACCGCTTCAACAGACGATGAGCCAGCGATTAGACCTGATAATGACGTAACGAGCTTCCAGGCTTCCTCTGACGCTTCGCCTCTATATCCGAACCTCGCAAAAACAGAATTGAGCATGTCCATTGCCTTAAGGGCACCTCGAAAAATCAAAATGCTGCTTGGCCTTGTCGCGGCCCGGCGTATAATATGGTTGGAAAATATCGAGCCAACTGTGGGTCAGA
>Ga0315907_10006143_pt1 | contig 12821 bp, 12 predicted proteins | sample LakEriMetagenome_3_FD_203525 | JGI IMG/M metagenome (GOLD analysis project Ga0315907, IMG submission 203525) | Freshwater fungal communities from buoy surface, Lake Erie, Ohio, United States - Buoy 12 MA123 | ecosystem: Environmental > Aquatic > Freshwater > Lake > Lake biofilm | place: USA...
GACAGCGTTGACGCGGATTGCCGGGGCGAGGGCCCGGGCGAGGCTGATCGTCATCGTGTTGAGCGCGCCCTTGGTCGCCGCATAGGCCACCGACGACCCGATCCCGGTTACGCCTGCGATCGAAGAGACGTTCAGCACCGCAGAGGCCCGCCCCGTCTGCCGGTGTGCCTCGACGAGCAGGGGCTTCACTTTCTGCATCATCAGGAAGGGCCCGGCGACATTCACCGCATAGGTGTGCAGGAAGTCCTCGCGCGACAGTGCGTCGAGATCCGAATGGTCGCGCGCGTGCTTGGTGATGCCGGCATTGTTGACGAGAATGTCGAGCCGCCCGCCCTGCGCGGCGGCTTCCGCAAGCTTCGCGCAGCCTTCATCGGTCGAGACATCCGCCACCACCAGCCGCGCCTGCGCGCCGGCCGTCTGGCAATCCGCTACGGTCGCTTCACCGTCCGCCACCGACTTCGTGCAATTGACGATCACGCTCGCGCCGCGCTCGGCAAGGCGAAGTGCAATCGACCGGCCGAGGCCAGTCGCCGATCCGGTCACCAACGCGCGGCGTCCTTCGAGGTCCTTGGGCTGGTTCATGTTTCTCCTCCGGCGCTACGTGTCTGCTTGTTCTTCCCTCGTAACGCGCGGCAACCTGCTGTGTCTATCAGCTTGCTCGCATCGCGAGAGTGACCCCCCGGCTTGTAAGCAACCGGCGGACCCGCGAAAAAGTGTCAACACAGATTGACGGAATCGCACACAGTGTCTGGCCTCTTCAGGATCGTGTATGTCAGCACAGCCCAACCCGGGCTGGGCGACAGCGATATTGAAGATCTGCTCAACGTGTCCCAGTCGAACAATGACGAGCGCTTCATCACCGGCTATCTTGTCCACAACGGCCCGAGTTTCATGCAGCTGATCGAGGGCCCGTTCAACGAAGTCGACGAAATCTACGGCCGCATCCTGCGCGACAGGCGCCATTCCGGCATCATCCGGATCATGGCGGAATGGACCGACAACCGTGTCTTCCCGAACTGGTCGATGAACTATTTCCGCGTCGACCGGCACGGCTCGGTCGGCTCGATGATCGCCCGCCGCGCGGACTCCATCGACAACCTGATGGAAGCCGGCGTGCCGCGCGACATCCTGCACCTGTTCTCGAAATTCATTCAGCAGACGGAATATCCCGAGCCTCGCTCTGACCGCGCCGCCCCGAACGGCCGCGGCGGCGAAGGCCAGCAGCAGGACCCGCGCTAGGCCGCCTTACTCTTCCGCGTCGACCGCTTGCTGCACCGCCCGGTAAAAGCTCGCCCGTGCTGGCCATTCGCCATCCTTGAGGCCCAGCGCGGTCGTCCAGTTGGCGTTCGAGGCGATCACCAGCTTGCGCTTCGGGTCGATGAAGATGCCCTGGCCAAAGATGCCGTCGGCTTGGAAAGAGCCATCATCCCAGGTCCACCACTGGAAACCATAGCCGAAGCCTTCCTCGCCGATATCGGCCTGCTTCACGGTCGCCACCGCCAGCCAGTCGGGCGGCAGCAGCGCGCCGTCCGCCGTCACGCCGCCATCGAGGATGAACTGGCCGAAGCGCGCGAAGTCCCGCGTGGCCGCCTGGATGCAGCAGCCGGAAATCTCGTGCCCGTCCTGGCCCAGCAGCCAGGTCGCTTCCTGTTCCATGCCGTAAGGCTTCCAGATCTTCTCGGAGAGATACTCGGCCACCGGCTTGCCGGTCGCCTCGCTGACCAGCACGCCGATCAGGTTGGTCTCGCCGGTCGAATAGTTCCACTTCTCGCCGGGTGGGTGCGCGCGCTCCAGGCCGCGCATGTAGGTGACGATGCCGCTCTTGCCGGGCTCCGGCGCTAGCTTGTCGAACAGCGCGACATCCGAGGCCGGGTCTTCATAATCCTCGTTCCAGGCCACGCCGGATGTCATGGTCAGCAGCTGCGCGATCGTCACGTCATCATAGGGCGAACCGGCAAGGTCCGGGATATAATCGGTCACCTTGTCCTCAAGGCTTTTGATATCCCCGTCCTTCATCGCGGCGCCGACCAGCGTCGAGGTCAGGGACTTCGCCACCGAAAAGCTCGTCCAGCGGCCTTCGCCGGTGAATCCGATCCCGTAGCGCTCGAGCCGGATCTTGCCGTCCTGCAGGATCACGAGGGAGGCGGCGTTCTGCGCCTTCATGAAGGCATCGAGGTCAACCTGTTGGCTCAGGTCCAGCGGCTCGCCGTCGGGCAGGGGGTGGACACTTCCGCCCCCCTCGATGGGCCGCGATTCGATGATGAACGGCACCTTGTCGAGCATCCGGAAGGCGGCATCCCGCTGGGCATCGGACCAGAACAATACATCCCGGCCCGCGGGCGGATGCGTGATCAGGGCCCGCCAGTCCGGCCCGATCAGGAACCAGCCAGCCCCCAGCGCCACCACGAGCGCGCCTGCCGCCATGCCCAATCCCCGCAGCCAGTTGCGCGACTTTTCCATGTACCTAGGCCCTCCCGCCCGTATCATTTTCGCCAGCTTTAGCCGGCCCGGCATCGGCGGCAAGGTCCTGTGCCGCCGTTGCCCTATCGGCAAGCATGGACAAGGCGCGGCACGCGGCTTAACTGCGACACAAATCTTCCACAACGAGGGGCTATCCGGCGCATGTTCAGCAAGATTTTGATCGCCAACCGCGGGGAAATCGCCGTCCGGGTCATCAAGACCTGCCGCCGGCTCGGGGTCAAAACGGTGGTCGTCTATTCTGACGCCGACGCAAACTCCATGGCCGTCGAGATGGCTGACGAGAGCGTCTATATCGGCGGCTCGCCGGCCGCCCAGTCCTACCTCGTCCAGGACAAGATCATCGCCGCCGTGCGCCAGACCGGCGCCGAGGCGATCCATCCTGGCTTCGGCTTCCTGTCCGAGAACCCGGTCTTCGCCAAACGCCTTGAAGCCGAGAAGATCGGCTGGATCGGCCCGAACGCCTTCGCCATCGATGCGATGGGCGACAAGATCAGCTCCAAGAAACTCGCCGCCGAAGCCGGCGTCTCGACCGTGCCGGGTCACATGGGCCTGATCGAGGACACTAAGGAAGCCGTGAAGATCTCGCGCGAGATCGGCTATCCCGTGATGATCAAGGCCTCAGCGGGCGGCGGCGGCAAGGGCATCCGCGTCGCCTACAATGACAAGGAAGTCGAAGAAGGCTTCCCCGCCGTGAAGGCCGAGGCGAAAGCCTCCTTTGGCGACGACCGCGTCTTCATCGAGAAGTTCATCCTCGAGCCGCGCCACATCGAGATCCAGGTTCTCGGCGACAAGCACGGCAATTGCATTTACCTCAATGAGCGCGAATGCTCGATCCAGCGCCGCAACCAGAAGGTCATCGAGGAAGCGCCGTCGCCGCTGCTCGATCCGGAAACCCGCAAGAAGATGGGCGAGCAGGCCGTCGCCCTCGCCAAGGCGGTGAACTATGACAGTGCCGGCACGGTGGAGTTCGTCGCCTCCGGCAAGGACAAGGGCTTCTACTTCCTCGAAATGAACACCCGCCTGCAGGTGGAGCACCCGGTCACCGAGATGATCACGGGCGTTGACCTTGTCGAGCAGATGCTGCGCGTCGCCTATGGCGAGAAGCTGAAAATCAAGCAGTCCGACGTCAAGATCAATGGCTGGGCGGTGGAGAGCCGTGTGTATGCGGAAGATCCCTACCGCAATTTCCTGCCATCCATCGGCCGCCTGAAGCGTTTCCATCCGCCTGCGGAAGGAAAGCTGGGCAAAGGCACCGTGCGCCTCGATTCCGGCGTGCGCGAGGGCGACGAAATCTCGATGTTCTACGACCCGATGATCGCCAAGCTGATCACCCACGGGAAGGACCGCGATGCCGCGCTCGATGCGCATGGCGAGGCGCTCGACCGTTTCCACATTGAAGGCATTCAGGACAATATCCCCTTCATCGCTGCCGTGGTTGACGAGAAGCGCTTCCGCTCCGGCAACATCACCACCGCCTATATCAAGGACGAGTTCCCGCAGGGCTTCCAGGGCACCGAGCCCACCGCCACGCAGGAAGCCCAGCTGATCTGCTCGGCGGCCTATGTCCACGCCTTCTTTGAGCGCCGCGCCCGCCAGGTTTCCGGCACGCTGGCCTCGGGCGCCAAGCCGCGCCGCGACTGGGTCGTCATCCTGGGCGACAAGCACCACCCCGTTACAATCGATATCGGCGAGGCAGGTGAGGCCCAGATCTCCGTGGACGGAGGAAAGCCGCATAGCCTCGTCACGTCCTGGAAGCCCGGCGAGCATCTCGTCGATGGCGTGCTGGACGGCAAGCCCTATGCCGTGAAGTTTGCTGACCGCACCGAAGGCTACCTGTTCCGCCATCGCGGTGTTGCGCTGCGCGCGCTCGTCTGCACGCCCTTCGTCGCCGACCTGCATGGCCGCCTGCCGGAGAAGCCGAAAGCCGACACGTCCAAGCTGATCATCTCGCCGATGCCGGGCCTCGTGGTCTCGATGGAGGTCTCGATGGGTCAGGAAGTGCAGGAAGGCGAGGCGGTCTGCATCGTCGAAGCGATGAAGATGCAGAACATCATCCGCGCCGGCGCAACCGGCAAGGTGAAGGCCATCAACGTCAAGGCGGGTGACAGCGTCGCCGCCGACGAAATCATGGTCGAGTTCGCTTAAGCCGTCCGCCCGCCGGGGCCACACTTAACGTTCCGGAAACCGGTTCAACCTGCTATCCTGCGCGAGCAGCGGCGGAGCAGGAGAGCCTGCCTGTCAAATGACTGTGACCTGGCCGGCCTACCTTCAACGCTCGCCTTCAAACGAGGAGCTTTCCATGAGTTTTATCGACGTGCTCTTTAAGCCAAACGGCAGAATAGGATCAGGACAATTCTGGGCAGGCTGGGGCGCACTGGTTGCAGCCAACGTGATTTCGAACTTTATCCCCATCCTGAACATTCTTCTATATTTCGGCCTGATATACGTCGGCGTCTGCGTGTACGGCAAAAGACTTCACGATATGGGCCGCAGCGCATGGCTTGTGGCGATTCCATGGGGAATCGGCCTGGTGCTGGGTATTATAGGACTGTTCCTGTCGGCGCCCGGGATTATGGAACTGTCTCAGGGAGACCCACAAGCACTCGAAGACCCGGTCGTCGCCATGAGCGCCATGGGCCCTTATCTTGCGTTTGTCGGTATCGGAATGTGCTTGTGGCTCGCTCTGACTGTTTGGGTCGGTACCGGCAAAACTGATCCGAACGACAATCAATACGGTCCTGGCCCGAACGGATCGCAAGACGTATTCGTCTAACGGGCGCACAGCAAAGTGCGGAAATGTCAGAGCCGGGCCCGCGCCCGGCTCTTTTTTCTTGCGCCGGTTTATCGTTTATTGATAAGGGGCGGTTATGACCACTGGACTTGATCTCCAAGGAAACGACTATCCGCGTATGGACTACCGCTTCGTGTTCCTCGAGCCTCAGGGCCGCCTGGCGCCCTTGCCCTTCGCGCGCGGCTTCGTGCTGCTCACCGGCGCCATGCTGGTCATCACCACGCTCACGGCGGTTGCCTCGCCTAATCTGGGCATCCTGCAGTATGCGCTGCTGTTTCCTTATATCTGCCTGTTCGGCAAACGGCTCCATGATGCCGGCCTCAGTGCCTGGCTCTGGCTCGCTTTCCTGGCCGGGTTCGGCTTCTTCAGCATGTTCCTCTCGGCCATCCTGCTGCCCGTCCTCTCGCCGCAGGCTTTCGCAGTGCAGAGCGAAGTGCAGGTCATCATGGCCGAACAGGGCTTCGCGGCGGCTCTGGAATCGCTGACCGGGCGCGCAGCCGAGTATGCGCGCCTCTCCGCCGTCACCACGGTCGCAGCCTTCCTCCTCGCCAGCGGGCTGACCGGCTTTGCGGCTTTCCGCATGCGCTCCGATCCAAAGCCCAATCGCCACGGCCCACCCACCTCCGAAGGCCCGGCCGAGACATTCAACTGACCCTTCCGCAGAAAGCGACTGACCCGATGGACACCCACCCCGGCGCAATCGACCCGCATCGTCCTTGGATCCGCGACCGGCGCGATGATCCCGGCGCCATGAACTGGGCCGAGACCCTGCTGAACCCCTTCGGCGAGACCTCCAAGCTGCATTTCAGCCGCGCCTGGACCTTCATGTTCATGGGCCGCCTGATGCTCTATCTCGTGCCTTCGGTCACCGCCGGGGTGATCGGCATTGCCGGGGTGAAGACGGAGTTCCTGAACACACCGGTGGACCTGCTGCTGTTCACCGTGCCGGCCCTGTTGCTGCCTTTCGCGATCTTCACCATCGTCACCGAGTTCACCTCCTTCGTGGCGCACACCCGGCGCCTCGCCAATGCGCAGCGCCCCGCCTGGCTGGCCGTGATCGTCCTTGTACCGATGATCCTCGGCCTTGCTGCCTACGCCGCCGGCACAAGCATGGGCGCCGCCCAGCACCGCGCCATGAACGCGCCGCCAGCCGAGAAGGTTGAGGGCGCCAAGGAAGGCGAAGCCGCCAAGCCCGCCGGTGAGCGCCGCCAGCAGCAACAGCGCCGCGGCCCTCCGGGCCCGCCGCAAAGCGAGCGTCAGGCCGCGATTGCCACCGGTCTCGGCATGGCGATGCCGATCTGGTGGCTCGCCTCGTCCATCGTCATGGCCTGGACGCTCGTCTGGGTCGCCCGCCTGCCAAACGGCGGCCAGGGCCGCGTCCGCACCGGAAGCGACCTGACCCCGGACGAAGTTGAGGCAGGGGTCTAGAGCCCCGGCAACGCGACCCGCACCAGGCGGCTCCCGAACACGTCCTCGAATGCATCGCGCAGCGCCATGTCGGCCTCCGCCATGGAGACAACCCGGCCGAGCCCCGCAAGGCTCGTCACGCCATAGCGCGCATCTTCGATGCCGCAGGGCGTGATGCCGGTGAAATGTTCGAGGTCCGGCTCCACGTTCAGCGAAATGCCGTGCAGGCTCACCCAGCGCTTCAGGCGCACGCCGATCGCGGCAATCTTGTCCTCGCGCAGCGGCCCGCCGGCCTCGGTCCGGTCAACCCAGACGCCGACCCGGCCCTCGCGCACCCCGGCCTCCACATTGAAGGCCGCCAGCGCCCGGATGATCCAGGCCTCTAGGTTTGCCACGAAAGCGCGCACATCGCGGCCGCGCGCGCCCACGTCCAGCATCAGGTAGGCCACCCGTTGGCCGGGCCCGTGATAGGTATACTGGCCGCCGCGCCCGGCATCGAACACGGGGAAGCGGGCAGGGTCTCTCAGGTCGTCCGGCTTGGCAGACGTGCCAGCCGTATAGAGCGGCGGATGCTCCAGGAACCACACCAGTTCCCGCGCCCCGTCCTCGCGGATCGCGCGCGCTCTGGCCTCCATCACGGCCAGCGCCGCTTCATAGGAAACAGGGGCGTCAGAGACTGCCCAGTCGATGTCCGGGGAATTTGTCATGGCCTGTGGATATAGGCGTTTTTCAGGGCTTCACAAACCGGTGGGTGCGCCTTATACGGCCCGTCTGCCCCGAATATACCTTGTCTATGTGCGGTCGTGGCGGAATTGGTAGACGCGCAGCGTTGAGGTCGCTGTGGGGCAACCCGTGGAGGTTCGAGTCCTCTCGACCGCACCATCCCAGCCGGTCCGCGTCAGCGGATCATTTGGTCCGGGGGACCAAATGAAGGCGCAGGATGAAAATATGACTCTTCCTTCCCGGTCCGCAAAGCGGATCAATCGGTCACGCGGAAGCGATCCATGGTTGCAAGATGCCCCGCCTGCAAATGGGAACTGCCTATCTTCGGAAAGAGACCCCTCAAGAACGCAACGTTCAGCTGCCCTCGGTGTGAAGCAGACCTGATCTTCCGCACCCGGTCGTTGACCATCAAGAGCGTGTCCTTTCCCGTGTTGTTTGTGCTGCTTGGTGTGATCCGAGCGAACGATGGAAAAGAGTCGGGCTACTTGATGATCGGTCTTGCCTTGACGCTCATCATGTTTGTCGTCTGGCTGGCCCTTGAACGCTTCGAGCTGGCTGGTCCTTCTGCTGCAGCGGAGCCGGCCCGATCACCCTAGGCAGTCTCGCGCCGCTGTTGCTCATCCTCGTCCCGCAGGAACTTCAGCATCGCGTCAATCGGCTGCGGCTTCGAGATGAAATAGCCCTGCGCCGAATCTGCGCCCATCACCTTGAGCAGCGCCATCGCATGCTCGGTCTCGACACCTTCGGCCACCACCGACATGCCCATCGCGTGCGCAAGATCTATGGTCGACTGAATCATCAGCTGGTCTGAAGGCCCGTTGGTCATCGACAGGATGAAGGACTTGTCGATCTTCAGTTCGTTCGCCGGGATCTGCTTGAGGTAGGACAGCGAGGAGAGGCCTGCGCCATAATCGTCAATCGAAATGCTGATGCCAGAGCTGCGGAACAGGTTGATGATCCGAAGCGCCTTCGCCGGATCGTTGATCACCGCCGTCTCGGTGATCTCGAAACAGAGCCGCGCACGTGAGGATTTCACCTTGCCAAGCGCCCAGAGCGCAAAGCCGTCCTCATTCAGCTGCCGGCCGGAAATGTTGACGGAGACCGGCAGGTCAAAGCCGTTCGCCTTCAGCATCTTCTGGTCTAAAATCGCCCGAGAAACGACCCATTCCGTCAGTTGACGGATGTGTCCGGTTTCTTCCGCCATCGGAATGAATGTGTCGGGGAATATCCGCCCGCGCACAGGGTGATGCCAGCGGATGAGGGCTTCGAAGCCGCACACATGGTTCTCGGTCAGGCAGTATTTCGGCTGGTAGTGCAGCTCCAGCCCGCCTTCGGTCATCGCTGTCAGCATCTCGCTCATCAGCGACAGCGTGGCGGCCGGGTTGCCATATTCCTTGAGGTCGAACAATGCGACCTGGGCCTGGTTCTTCTCGGCAAAGTCTGCCGCCACGACGGCCTGGTCGATCGCGCCGATCGGCGCGCCACGCCCGGCGTCCGGGTCGGTGACGCCGCAGCAGAGCATCAGGTCCACCGACGCCTCGCCAATCGTCGCTGGCTGCGAACAGGCCACCACCACCCGTCGCAGCGCTTCCAAATTCGCGAACGGGCTGGAGGCCGGAAGGATCAGGCCAATATCGGCCGCGCTGATACGGTAAGGCACCGCGCCGTCCGTAAACGCGCTGACACGCTGCGCCAGCACCACAAGCGCCTGCGCCGCCGCTGTATGGCCGATGGCTGCGCGCACATGCCGGAAGCGCATCACGCGGATCACCGCCACGTGCGCGGTCTCTTCGCCGAGGGCCTGAAGGTCATCGTTCATCGCGCGCCGGTTCGCGAGGCGCGTCTCGGCATCCTCGCGCGACATTTGCACGATGGCCGCCTCACGCGCCTCAAGGTCGCCAAGCATCATGTTGAAACTCTGGGCGAGCCGCCCGAACTCGTCCCCACTCGGCACGTCAACGGGCTTGCGGTCACCGGCGGCCAGCGCCTGCACCGCCTGGTCAAGCGCCCAGATCGGCCGCGTCAGGCTCTTGGCAACAATCCCCCCACTGATGACCAGCAGGCCGGCTCCGAAAAGGCTGAACATCAGGATGGCCAGCAGCATAGGCTGGTAAGGCGCCATGGCGGCGCTGAGAGGATAAGTGATCACGAGGCCGATGTTTTCGGTGCCCGTGAACGACTTGAGATGTTGCGCCGTGCCGATGGCGACGTCCGTCTTGAACAGCGGCTCATGGCCATGTGCGGGATGGTCTTCGTCGCGGATCTTTGCCTCGATCCGGATCGCGGACAATTCCTCCAGTTCGGCCAGACGTGCCTCATCAAGCTCGGACCAGTTGAACGCCCAGCCAACCAGCATCGGCGCCATCACCGGCACGGCCACGGACTGGTAATGGCCGCCCCCGAACCCTACGACACCGCTGGCCTTGCCCTGATCATGCAGGGCGTTCAGCACATCTTCCGGCAACTGGGAAATGCTTCCGTCCGCAATGATGAAGCGTCCGTCTGGAAAGGCCACGCCCGCCTGCAGGCCGTCAAGCCGCGTCTGGGCATTGGAAACAGCCGATGCAATCGTCTCCATGTCTTCGGTGGCCACTGCTTCACGGAAGCCATAGTCCGCCGCCAGCACGGCCGCGTTGGCTTCCATGTGCGCGGCGGACATTTCCCACAAACTGTCGAACGCTGCGGCGCTCGCCAGCAATTCGCGCTCGACCGATTTCTGCGCATTGATCTTGATACTGAGATAAACCGCGCCTGCCACGAGCAGGATGATCAGCCCGAACAGGGCCGAATACACCACCGTCAGCTTGCGGCGGAGGGACTGGTCCATCCAGGCGCGCAGGTTCATCGTCTGGAGACTTTCAGCGTCACGGCCACCGGCGCGGTGCGCGCAGCGGGCAGGGCAACTTTCATTTCGCCCGGCCGGGCATCCGGGTGCCAAACAGTGGCTTCCTTGGCGCCGGTGGGCAGGTCGAGCACGACCTTGCCATCGGCATCGGTCTTCGCCGCGTAGGGTGTGTCCACCACGCGGATATAGGCGACCATGTCGTCATGGATGTTGCAGCCGAGCGAGGCCGTGCCCGCCGTCTGCATCGTGACAGAGCGCGTCTCGTCCTTGCCGAACAGTTTCAACTCGAACTTGTTGCCCTTCGAGAAGGAGTAGACGTGATGGCGTACTTTGTCGAAGTTTGGGAACTTCACCTCGGCGCCGACCGGAACGATCAGAACATAGGGGTCGAACATCATGTCCTGCTGCTTCATGTCATAGGGCCAGGTGAACTTCGTCGCCAGCTTGCCCTCGCCGGGCACCATGACCACGGCGTTGCGGACGGGTTTGCCGTCAGCATCTGACACCATGAATGTCGTTTTCTGGGCCACGGCATGACCCGTCAGCATACAGATGAACACGCAAAGGGTGACGGTGGAGCGGAGTGTCTGGAGCATATCCTCTCCTTGCCACGATATAATTTCCACCGCGTTAAGTACTTGGAAAAACTATCAACAGAACATGCACTTAGTAACCATCATCTCGTTGAACGCGTGCGGGCGCGCTTTCACCCATAGAAAGAAAGCCTTCAATCTATGTTCTCGAAACCTCTCTTCGCTGCGGCGGTTCTGCCTGTTGCATTTGCGCCAGTTGCGGCCTCTCAGGCGCTTCCGAACGAGCCCGGCGGCAAGCTGCTGCTGACGCGCGGCATCTCCAACCTTGAAGGGGCAGGCGGCGGCGCGCTGACCCCTTGGGCGCTGATCACCGGTAACGAAACCGATCGCGGGATCGGCGCCACGGCGCACTATGATTCCGTGACACTTTCGGATTTCGAAATCACCAGCGTTGGTGCCGCGGTCGGTCTGTATGACCGTCTGGAGCTGTCCTATTCGCGCATGATCTTTGACACGCAGGAAGCCGGCATTGCGCTCGGCCTCGGCGATGGCTTCGAGTTTGCGCAGGATGTCTGGGGCGCCAAGCTGCGTCTCGCGGGTGATGCCGTGTACGGACAAGATGAGTGGCTGCCGCAGATCGCCGTGGGCGCACAGTTCAAGTCCTCGAACCGAGATGGTCTCGTCCAGGCGCTCGGCGCAGACGATCACGAAGGTGTCGATGTCTATGCCTCGGCTACCAAGCTCTTCCTCTCCGAAAGTCTGCTCGCCAATGCGACGCTGCGCTACACCAAGGCGCACCAGACGGGCCTCCTCGGTTTCGGCGATGAAGCAAGCCTCCAGCCGGAAGTCTCTCTCGGCTACATGCTCAGCCGCCGCTTGATCGTTGGCGGCGAATACCGCTTCAAGCCGGACGAACTCGCCTTCGCGCAGGAAGATGACTTCTTCGATTTCTTCGGCGCCTATGCCGTCAACGAAAACCTGACCCTGACCGCAGGCTATGCCGATCTCGGCTCCGTCGCTCTCTTCGACGAACAGCGCGGCCTCTATCTCAGCGCCCAGATCGGATTCTGAACCATGACTAGACTTTCCTTCCTCATCGCCGCCCTCATCCTTCCCGCCGGTCTCGCCCTGGCCGAGCCACCGCCGGGCGAACTGCCGGTCGATCCCTATGAGATGAGCAACGAAAACGCCGGCGCCGATCCCTTCGAGGGCGAAGCTCTTTTCCTGGCCTTCAATGGCGAGGCAGGCATTTCCCGCGTCGTCGACGATATGGTCGACCGAAGCCTCACTGATCCCCGCATCAAGGACATCTTCGCCGCCAGTGATATCGTCCGCCTGCGCCGTACACTGAAGGAGCAGTTCTGCTTCATCCTCAATGGCCCCTGCGACTATACCGGCAAGGACATGGCCTCCTCCCACAAGGATCACGGTATCACCAACCGCGAGTTCAACGCCCTTGTGGAAAACCTTCAGCTGGCGATGAACACCGAAGGCGTGCCCTTCCGCGCCCAGAACAAGCTGCTCGCCAAACTGGCGCCGATGCAGCGCGATGTCGTTACCCGATAGTGCTTGGCGGGCCCTTGCGGGCAGTTTTTTTCGGTCCGGAGCTAACTTGAGGTTGTCCTTGCCGCCCTGAGACTCCAGATTGGGCGTATCCTGCCAATCTGAAGTCTCGATGGGGCCGAATGGAATCGACCAACCAGCTCATATTCTTTTGCGGGCTTCTGCTCTGCGCGGCGATCTTCGCGAGCTTCGTCTCGCGCCGGATCGGCGCCCCGCTGCTGGTCACCTTCCTTGGCGTCGGCATCCTCTTCGGTGAGGACGGCCCCGGCGGTATCGTCTTCAACGATGCCAACCTTGCCTATGTCGCCTGTTCCTTCGCCCTCGCGGTCATCCTTTATGATGGCGGCATCCACACGCCGATGAAGAACTTCCGGCGCGCGCTGCGCCCATCGGTGATCCTCGCAACCCTCGGCGTACTGATCACCGCCTCGATCGTGGCGCTCGGCATGTGGTGGTTCCTGGGCACCGATCCGCTCTA
>Ga0315907_10006146_pt1 | contig 12817 bp, 25 predicted proteins | sample LakEriMetagenome_3_FD_203525 | JGI IMG/M metagenome (GOLD analysis project Ga0315907, IMG submission 203525) | Freshwater fungal communities from buoy surface, Lake Erie, Ohio, United States - Buoy 12 MA123 | ecosystem: Environmental > Aquatic > Freshwater > Lake > Lake biofilm | place: USA...
AGAAACGATTGTAGAACTTAAATGATGATTGTGATGAACCTAATAAAATTTTGCGAGCACACCAAGGAGTGGGGTGGTTGCGTGTACTCCCTCCCTCTCGGCCAGTTTGCAGGTATGGAGGACATGGAGACTATTGAAGGAACGATTGAGGTGTACAGGTTCACTGACTTGGAATCAATCAAGCACTATGTCAGAAAGTATGTAGACAAGTACATCGATCAATTGGTCGACCACGACAACTACATGCGTTCATACGTATCAAACAGGAAGCTGTACATAAATATAATGAAACTAACTGACAATCAATAGGTTAGACAGAATAGTGTTGACTTGTGTTGAAAAATGTTAGTTTTTTTTCAAATCAACACTGATTAACTGTCTGATTTACAACGAGTTGTAAGTCAGAATGTTGAAATGTTAATTTTTGACCTAAAAAACTCTAGAAATTTTTTTATAGTAATATACTATACTATAGTACTATATATATATATTATTTTATTTTTATTTTCGAATTAGGGTATAAAAATTAACATTTTAACACTAACCCAATAGAATCAAGGGTTTCAGAAAAAAAAATCAACACTAAACCAACACAAACCAACATTTTTTAACATCTATTAACAAAAACCAACACAAATGAAAGCAAGAGTTAATCCGTTCTATCGGTCAGTAGTTCTGTCGGTAGAGCAATCTGAGGTGGCTGAGTTATTCTTTGAGGATACAAACGAGTGGCAATCGGTAGCAATCAATGGCAAGATGTATGACGTACATCTAAGCTACGAGCCTGTTGAGTCGTACAGGAACAGGCAGGCTTGGTTAGATTCACTAGTCTCCGTATATTTGGTAGGTGACTACACTGACGAGGAGTACTACTCGCGAAATTTAATAACAGAAGTAAAGCTAGAGCTATGAAAGAAGAAAGTTATTACATAGACAGGAGCATGTCTATAAGGAAGTCTGTGATAATTTATCATAACAAGGGTTCGGTTCACTCTCCAATCGTTTACATAAAGAAGCCGAAATGGGTGAGCGAAGAAGAGTTCAATGATTTTTTAGACAGGATGCAGATAATGGTTAAACCTAAAAAATATTAACATGAGCAATAAAAGTAATTCATCGGGAGGAATAGGTTTAGGTATGACCCTATTCTTAATATTCATGATTTTAAAACTAACGGGCTATATAAATTGGTCATGGTGGTACGTAACACTTCCGTTATGGGCTCCTCTTTCGTTAGTTATTATATTATCGGGTATAATGGTAGTATATAAATACATTAAAAGATATGATTAGATACAAGATAAGATACGTACAGAACGGAGAGGAAGAGAAGCTGTACGTTGTAGCCCCGAACGAAGACGTGGCAATGATGTTCTTCGAGTTAGTTTTTGACGATGTTGTCTTCCTATCTATCGACAAGGCAGTAGTACAGATAATAACACCGAAGCTATGCTCAAACTAGTAAGGTACACCATCATTTGGGTCAGCCAAAATCTAAGCATTCCGTTTTGGATGGTCGGACATGTACACCTATCGGTGAACATTTATGACGACATATATGAGATACTGGCATCCATGGGGATGAACATACTAGTAGCAGTTGGATTCGTGTTGAGTTATATTGACGAACAAAAAAAATAACGCCTATGACAAACTTACTTTTATCGGCAGCCGTATGGTTTCTGTCGTACTACCTAGCGCTTCGTTTGGTCAACAAGTTACAATTCACAACGCTTCCGTTGTTGTTGATCAACTTTATATCAATGTTTTCAATAATCTATAATTTTATAATGGTATGGCAATAATTCTAAATCAAATCCTCACACCCGATGGGACGATACTGAGGAGTACAAGTGGAGATGTGTATGACTTTCATCACGACAGTGTAACGAAAAAGTTGTACGCCGTTTCTGGAGGTATAAGTGAGGTAGTTCGGGTGATACCCGACAGAAATTCAAGAGACATATCCGTATGGTCTTACGACACTAACGATAGCCTAAAGGGACGGCTACACGTTAAGTTTAAAAATGAGATAGTCCCGATTCGTAAATTAAATAAAAAACAAGTTACCATGTACCTAAAAAATCTAAAAACTGAAAACCTGTACGATGCCATCTTACGCAACGTACTCACATCAATGATGATGCTATTCATCGTGTTCGGATCATTCGCTCAGAAGTTAATTCTAAGCGATAGATATAATTCAATATCCATGAATGAGTTCCCAGTGCACTACATGCACAGCGCAGGGTTCACAACAAAGGACGATGCCATACTTAATCATAAATATGTCTTGGCTATCAATGGTATTGACACATCTCTAACAACTGTTGAGTACGAGCTAGATGCACCAATATTTTCTAGCTTTTTACATGAGAGTGGCAAGAAGTTATTAATCGTTACATACATAAGAAAGAACATGTTCGGTGGTTACACAAGCTGTTTTATGGAATGTGATAACGTTACGTTTGACTTGTTCGAGAGCGATGGTTATATGCTAACACAGAAAAAAATTAAGTAGTATGAAAGCATGGGAGCAGATATCATCTAACGATGACAACAGGGTGTTCAGAACAATGAACAGCTCTTGGTACATTGACCATGGTGTGAAGATCGAGTGCTTTGATGAGGACGGCCGAATTGAGGTGATGAACGTCATGACGGCCTCCGACTTCCACGAGCCGATCACAGATGAACAGATGTACTTCTTTGAGCACATAGGATGGGAGGCAGGTTGCTACAAGGTAAATGTAGACACATGTGACACTCGCGCAAAGTTCTACGAGAGGCTATCGTATCTAGCAAAAGATGACCAATCTTTGTATGAATCTGAGACAATTGATGAAAGATTAAACAAAATGTTGGAAAAAAAAGATAAATACGTTAGGAAATTAGAAAAAATATTAAAAACTTTGTAATCAATTCAATTTAATATATGGCACACTGGAGAAATCTAATGAAAGACAACAAGTACCTCGGAGCGTGGGACTTGGAGGTTGACGGCAAGTACGAGCCGAAGATGGTAACTATCGAGAAGATATACCAAGACACATTCGTAGGTGAGATGGGCAAGGAGGACAAGGTATTCATCAAGCTAAAGGAGTTCAGCAAGCCTATGGTTTGCAACCGATCTAACTTTAAGAGGCTTGAGACATTCTTTGAATCGTTTGACCCTAGCTCATACATAGGCAAGCAGATAGTTATAACAACTGAGAAGGTCAAGTCTCCACAAGGACTGGTCGATGCGCTGAGATTCAGCACTCGTCCTTTACCTAAGAAGGAGCTACCAATGCTGAACGAAGATCAGTTGGAGAAGGCTATTGACGCTGTGAAATCTGGCAGAACAACGATCGAGAAGATCAGGAAGCAGTACACAATTACTGAGGACCAACTAAATATGTTCAGCAATGATTAATGTACGATCATCGGGATGCCATCCGTTGTTCAGCGGAACACGAGATGGACTAACTCCACTACAGATGGAGAAGCTGTTGGACTACAGAGGACGGCCAAAGCTAACTGACAAGCAACAAGAAGAGCTGTCAAAGCTTGAGATGAAGCTTATGTCTGGAGGTGACTTGAGCGAGGGTGCTAAGACGTACATAGAGGAGATGATTGACGAGAGGGTGTACGACTATAGAACACACGTCAGCACCAAGGAGATGACCAAGGGTACAAACGTTGAGGACGACTCAATCGAGGTGTACAACAGGTTGTTCTTTACTAGTCACTATAAGATGGCTGAGTTTGACGAGTTCTACGAGCTGAGGTACGGCATATCTGTAGGTCACCCCGACATTGTCGACAAGGAGGCAATGAAGGTGATCGACATCAAGAGCCCATGGTCAAAGAAGACAATGCCTAAGACAGTCAAGAAGGCCGAGAAGAAGGTCAAGGATGCAGGGTATGACTGGCAGGTCAAGCACTACCTCTACATGCTACGCAAGACAACAGGAAAGGATTGGAGAGATGGAGAGGTTGCGTTTGTGTTGACCAACACGCCAGAGGAACTGATATCAGACAACGAGAACGACAGCCTGCACTACATGGACGATCTTGATGACACGTTAAGAGTGACGATTGTGAAAGTAGAGCTGACGGATGACGACATCAGTTGGATGGACAGCCAGCTTGAGAAGGCAGAGAACTATGCAAGAATGTATTTTAATTACCTAAACAATAAAAACAAATGAGTGATTTTAAAATGAAGGGGGTTTTAAAGGTTATAAACCCAGCAGTACAGGTGAGCGAGAAGTTCACAAAGAGAGAGTTCGTATTGAACGAGCCACACGATCAGTATCCACAGGACATCTTGTTCCAGTTAACGCAGAAGAACGTTGACGTATTGGACAATTTTGTTGAGGGTCAAGAGGTTGAGGTGTCGTTCAGAATTCGTGGACGAGAGTACAACGGAAAGTACTTCAACAACATTGAGGCTTGGAGAATTGAGGCGATTGGTGAGATGCCTAGTGCGTCTCCAGCGAAGGAGGAAGATGCGTTACCGTTTTAATCTACTGCTAATCAAGGTGGGTAGTCACGCTACCCATCTTTAATTTAATTAAAATAAAATGAGCGATATAACAAAATGCTACGGGGCTGATTGCCCGATGAAAGAAAGCTGCAAGAGATTTATAGCTAAGCCAAATGATCATTGGCAGTCATACTTCCTTGAGCCACCATACCACATCAATGAGGGAGGATTCTTGTGCGACATGTACTGGGGTGCACACGCGGAGGGGGTATGGAACACGTTACAAGAGGCTGTCGGTATACACATTCCTAACTTTAACGATATTGAAATGGACTATGACGCTAAAGATCACAATTTGTGATGTCAACTTTTAGGCTTAAAAAACTTGACAAAATTTAAGTCTATAAACACTTTATTTTGTCGCAAATATAGGAGATACTTGCGACATAATTGATGGAATAACTTGTCATAAAAAGGATAAACTGATGCACTTTTGGGTGCTATAAAACACATTAATATGAAACAGACAGCAGTAGACTATATTAAAGAGAAACTAATGTGCAATGAGTATTGGTATGAAAATATGACCTTTGACCAAATAATTGAACAAGCCAAAGAGATGGAAATAAATCAACACAAAGAAACTTGGGATGTAGCACATCAATCAGGTAGATTTGAAGGCAAAGGTATTGCTGAGGAAAATTGGTTTACATTTGAAGAATATTGGGAAGAAACCTTTAAATCAGAATAGAATGAAAACAGCAATGCAACAACATATTGAGTGGTTAAAAGCTACATTAGACATATGTAAAGAAAACGCACCAACATTAGTTAATTGTATTAATTTATGTATATCTGATTCTGAATCAAGGTTAGGAACGGAGAAAGAGCAGATAGAAAATGCTTGCATGAAATGGTATGATGGCAGCAATGATAATGCAGGTGAACAATACTACAACGAAACCTTTAACAAATCAATAAAGAATAAGGGGTAAATTTTGCCACATTAACTAAATAGAAATGATATGAAAGCAAAACTAACATTTAACCTGCCAGAAGATCAATCTGACTTTGACTTTGCTGTTCAAGGTGGTAAGATGTACTCAGCATTATGGGATATATCTCAAGAGCTTAGAACGCTATGGAAGTACGAGGAACTTGATGAAAAAGAGTGGGACATGGTAGAAAGGATTAGGAACAAGTTCTACGAGATACTAGATGATCATCAGATAAAACTTGATAAATAGTCTATGGTCCCGTAGCTCAGCTGGATAGAGCAACACATTAGGTATTTGGTGGTCTCATAATTATTTTGTATCTTTATAGAAACAATTAACTATGAAACACCATACAAAAGACAAAGGAGATAAGGGCACAGGTAATGTAATTGCAGATCTATTATCAAAAGGAATTCAGATATGCTTACCATTATCTGAACACTTACCATTTGATTTAATTGCAGTTAAACCTGACGGTACATTAATGAGAGTTTCTGTTAAGTATAGAACATTAAGAAAAGGATCTGTTTTTGTATCCTTTTCAAGTTCATACTCTGACTCACATGGTGTTCATACAAGAGCAGTAGATAAGTCTCTTATTGATTTACTTGCCATATATTGTCCAGAAAGCAACGAAGTATACTATGTTATACCTTCACAGTTTGATAAAACAGTAACTCTAAGAGTTGAAGAAAGTAAAAACAATCAAACAAAAGGTATTAACTTAGCAAAAGATTATTTATTAGTTCCATAGTTAAAGGGATATAACACTAGCCTTCTAAGCTTGTATTCCTGGTTCGAGTCCAGGTGGAACTACATTTTCCCCTGCAAGGTGGAATGGATGTGTGTAATCAGGTAGACACTCCCCAAAACTAGTAAGGTAATGAGAGGCAAAACAATTGTCTGACACTAGGAAAATCGTGACAGCTTGGAAAGACAAGCAATATAGTCAGGTGGTGTAATGTAACATGGTCCTAATTTAATATGGTGAATACCAGGGCTAGTGCAGGTTCGAGTCCTGCCCTGACTACTTAGAGTTATAGTTACAGTTAGGGTTCTGTGGTTAGCCCCCATATAGGGTAAAAACTCTGCGCACATGGGTATGGACAGTGTGCGCTTTATTTTGTAATCGATAAACACAATACATATGGAATGGAAATCAACATCCACTGCCGACATAAAGGTTGACAGTGTAGTAGAGGCTGTAGTCTCTAAAATGCGGAGCAGATCAACCGTAGGGATCAAGAAGTACAACACAACAATGGATAGAAATGATCTGTCTGTTGAGGATTGGATGACACACTTGCAAGAGGAGCTTATGGATGCAGTTATTTATTTACAAAAATTAAAATCAATGCTATGATAACCTACTTTAAATCAATCAATGAAACTGACAAGCCTTACCACGTAGACGTACTAGTTGCATTAGATAGAATTAGAGATGGTGTATCGAGAGACCTAGTTGAGCTCATTCGTTCTGCCGAGGACAAGGAGCAACGCAACAATCTTAAGAAAGGTCTTCCTTCAATTTTATTTTCTGGTCAGTTTTCTAGACGTGCTGACAACGCTATAATTGAGCACAGCGGACTCATATGCATAGACTTCGATGGGTTCAAGGACGATCAGTCTTTGTATCAGATGAGACAGGATCTATGTAACGACAAGTACTCATACGCTGTGTTTACGTCACCATCGGGTGATGGACTCAAGGTGCTTGTTAGAATTCCAAAGGACGCATCTAACCACAAGAAGTACTTTGTCGCCTTACAGAAGTACTACAGCTGTGATGAGTTTGACAAGTCTTGCAAGAACATATCACGTGTGTGTTACGAGAGCTATGACCCAGACATATTTGTAAACGAGCTGTCAGACACCTGGGTAGAGATGGACAACAGCGATGACTTTGTTAAGCCAAAGCCAAGGATACGAGTCAACGACTCAAACGAGGTTGTAAGAAGGCTATCGTTGTGGTGGAACAAGAAGTACGGGATGGTCAAGGGGCAACGAAACAATAACCTATTCATATTTGCCTCAGCACTTAACCAGTACGGAATACCAAAGGACGAGGCACTTGATGTGTTGCTGTCGTATGACGATGGCGATATGGCATCTGAGATGAAAACAATTGTATGGTCTGCATACAAGAACGTACACGAGCATGCCACTAAGTTCTACGAGGATATTGACAAGACAACATCAATAAAGAACGACCTACTTAGAGGTGTTCCAATCAAGGAAGTTAAGGATCAGTACCCAGACGTTGACGAGAACGTAATCAACGAGATGGTAGAGACGCAGGAGTACAACGAGTTTTGGTCCAAGAGTAGCAAGGGGAAGATTGATCTTGTGCCTCACCTATTCAGAGACTATCTAAAGGGCAACGGGTTCTACAAGTACTACCCCAATGGATCAAACAACTTTGTCTTTGTCAGAATCATTGACAACATAATTAGCGATACCAACGAGGACATGATCAAGGACTTTGTGTTGGACTACTTGATGGGAATAAACGACATGTCGGTGTACAACTTCTTTGCTATCAACACGAAGTTCTTCCAAGAGACATTCCTAAACTATGTTGCCAAGGTCGAGCCAAACTTTATGGTTGACACCATAGACGAGGCTTACCTGTACTACAGCAACTGCGCTGTGAAGGTTACGGCAAACGATACGGTGATGATAGACTACAAGGACTTGGGTGGATACGTGTGGGAGAAACAGAAGATTAATAGAAACTTTAATAAATTAAAAATTGATGATTGTGAGTATAAGAGATTTGTCAAAAACATTTCTGGTAACAACGAGAGCCGCGTTCAGTCGATGGAGTCAACAATTGGTTATCTTCTTCATAGTTACAAGCCTGCTAGCTACTGCCCTGCTGTCATACTTAATGATGAGGTTATTAGCGATAATCCTGAAGGTGGTACGGGTAAGGGGATTTTTGTTAAGTCGATCTCGTACATCAAAAAGATGGTGATAATTGATGGTAAAGGTTTCAGCTTTCAAAAGTCATTCCCTTACCAACGTGTGCAGGTTGACACTCAGACACTAGTGTTTGATGACGTTAGCAAGAACTTTGACTTCGAGAGGCTGTTCAGTGTAATCACTGAGGGAATAACGCTTGAGAAGAAGAACAAGGACGAGATACATATACCGTTTGAGAGTTCTCCAAAGATTGTCATAACAACTAACTACGCGATCAAGGGTGCAGGTAATAGCTTTGAGAGAAGGAAGTGGGACCTAGAGTTCAAGCAGTACTACTCGAAGATGTTTACTCCAGAGACTGAGTTTGGTCACATGTTGTTTGCAGGATGGGATAGTAACGAGTGGTCAAAGTTTGACAACTACATGATATCAAACCTACAAATGTACCTATCCAAAGGTCTTATACGTTGTGACTTCATGAACCTAAAGACACGCAAGTTTATTGCTGAGACATCTGCTGACTTTTGGGAGTGGGCAACCTCAAGTGACAACGACTACATCAAGATTGACATTGCAAGTCCAGGTCAGTCAATGTACAACAAGTTTACAGAGGAGTACCCAGACTACGGTCCGTATGGAAGGTACAAGCTTTCTCACAACAGGTTCTACAGGTGGATGGACTCTCTTGGAGAGTACAAGTTCGGGGAGAAGCCTAAGATATTTAGGAACGCACATGGCAAGATGGTGCAGTTTGTTAATACTAATAATCAAAATGAATTAAACTTTTAGTTATGGAAATATGTAAATCACTTTTAAAGAGCAGGCTAGAGTTCTACGAGCTCTTGCTTAAGGTAACGTACAACCAGCACAGCGAGTACGACTCTATTGTAAACAAGATAGACGACCTTAAGATGTCAATTAACTTTTTGTCAAACATGGACAGGTCTTTGCTTAGGTACAGGCCAACGTACAGCATAACTGTCTTGATGGAAGGAAGAAGGAGGTTCTATGGGCATCACTACATTGATGTTCAGATGGAGATTGATGACTGCATATTACTCATGAAGAATGCAACTGAGAGAATATCAGATTAATATATCTAACCGAGGTTACGATATACTACAGAATAGTAAGATACTATGTCTGGCCATGGAAGTAAGGCTTGGTAAAACTTTCACATCGTTAGAGATATGTAGGAAATTTGGTGTTGGTCCTATATTGTTTCTAACTAAGAAGAAAGCCATGTCATCTATTCAGTCTGATGCTGATAAGATACTTCCTGGCCATGATATAGTTATCACTAACTACGAGAGCATACACAAGATAGATCGATCAGACTTTGACATGATAATATGTGACGAGTCGCACACCATGAGCGCATTCCCAAAGCCTAGCCTAAGAGCAAAACAAGTTAGGCAGCTGATCATCAACTGCGGATGTCCAAAGGTTATACTGCTCAGTGGTACGATAACACCAGAGTCATACTCTCAGATATACCACCAGTTTTGGGTTCACCCATACAACCCGTTCTCAGAGTACGCCAACTTCTACAGGTGGGCAGACACATACGTAGACAAGTTCCAAAGAAAGATCAATGGCCTAATGGTCAACGACTACTCAAGAGGAAAGGAGAACGAGATTATGTCTGTTGTGTCTCCATACATCATAACATACACCCAGAAGGAGGCAGGCTTCTCTACAGAGATTGACGAGGAGATACTGTATGTTGACATGCCAGATGTCATAAAGAACATAAGCAAGAAACTTGAGAGAGACCTTGTTGTTGAGGGTAAGGATGAGGTTATACTTGCAGACACTCCAGCGAAGTTGATGCAGAAGATGCACCAACTAGCAGGTGGTACAATAAAGTTTGAGAGTGGCAAGTCTATGGTCATATCAACGTTCAAGGCTGAGTTTTTAAGGTCGCAATTTGCGACCACAAGAATTGGTATATTTTACAAGTTTAAGGAGGAGCTGAACGCACTTAAGCAGGTATATGGAGATGATCTTACAACTGAGCTGGATGAGTTTGATACTGGTAAGTTTAAGGCTATTGCCTTACAGATTGTATCTGGTCGTGAGGGTATATCATTAAAAAATGCTGACTATCTAGTGTTCTATAGCATTGACTTCAGTGCTGTAAGCTACTGGCAGGCTAGGGACAGGATGACAACGATGGACAGACTTTACAACAAGGTATACTGGGTGTTCACAGAAGGAAGCATAGAGGATAAGATATACAAGGCTGTTAGATCAAAGAAGAGTTATACGTTAAATATTTTTAAAAAAGATTATGGAAGATAAAATGTTTTTTTTGTTGCCAGTTGTGGCATATAGTAAGATTAATGGTGAAGGAATGTTAATCGTTGGATGGTTTAATAAGTCACTCATTATCAGGATTGTATGAAGATGATAAACGACCCAATGATCAAGCTGTTGGTTGACACGTTTGATCTTGAGACACCAGATCAACAGGTACTTGAGATATGTGAGTACGAGTACAAGGATGGTGTTATTATAATAAAAAAAATAAAAGTATTGGATTCTGAATTAAATTTTGTTAGATTTGCGAATCTTGAGAAGGTAACAAAGTACCTTAGCAAGTATTACTGCAACTTCAATGACAGAACAACAGATACAGGCGAAGATAATAAAGAAGCTTGAGGCACAGGGTTACTATGTCATTAAACTGGTACAAACCAACAAGCCTGGAATACCAGATCTTATCGCTATTCCAAGAGACTCAAACGTTGAATTTATAGAGGTAAAGAGGCCAGGAAATAAGCCGAGCCCTTTGCAGGTATACAGAATGAAAGAACTAAAAGAACATGGAATTAAATCTTCGGTACAAGAATTCGCATGACAGGAACATGTACGTAAACGACAACAGAGTTCAGATCACAAAGATGCTAATAGAAGGTATGCATGTAAATGACATACTAAAAAAGATGGGCATACAGAACTACACGTTGAGTATGCTGTTTACAGAAAGGCCGACAAGTAAAATTTTAGGTCACAGAGACGAGACGTACTTCAGTGAGGAAGAACTACTAAATCAAAATTTCAATTTTAACTTTAATAATTTAAGCTATGACGAACAACAAATCTATCTCGAAAGAGAAAAAGCTGGCGTGCTTGGTAGGTATTTTGCCAATCATGATGGACTTCATGGAAGACGTGAAGGATGACTTTCCAAAACTTTATAAGCATCAAGTAAAAAAATCTGGAAATGATTTTGTTAACGAGGTTTATAAGATGGGAAATCAGATATATGAAAGAATGGACTATGAAAATGACAAAGAGGTAAGCGAGTTTTACAACGAAGTCATAAACATGGGTACAATTTTTCGTAATTGGATTGCAGACCTATAGATAAAATGTTATCTTTGTCTTGTTGTTATAAAAAAAGATGAGTAAACTAACTTACATTAACGTGTTGATGGCCGACATCAACGACTTGACTGACACATTATACGAGTCGTTGGTTGATAATGACATAGACGAATTAAATAAAACAATCGATATTTTAATTAAAATTTTAAAGGATGTCAAAAAAAGTCACGAATCAAACCCAGGAGATATTGGACCTATATAGGTCTGGTATAAGTAACAAAACAGAAATAACTAGACAAGTTTTTGGAGATGATAGCGAAAGAAATAGGATGACTGTACGCAGAGCTATTAGTAAATACGAAAACAATAGAGCTATTTATGATGAGTGTGATAAAGTAGGAATCCCAGTTGAGGACGTTAAGCACTACTGGCACAAGGGACAACACTTCAGCATTAATGTTAAGGGAGAGTCTCAAGACGTTGATCTTGAAGAATTTAAGTCTGAGCTAATTTCAGAGATAAAGAACTGGGCCCCATCTTACAAGAAGATTAAGAGAGAAAAGCTAAAGGATCCGCACTGCCTAGTCTTTGATCCAGCTGACGTTCACATTGGTAAGCTTGCATCATCATTTGAGACTGGTGAAGAGTACAACCAGCAGATCGCTGTTCAGAGAGTTATGGATGGGATGCATGGAATCATCAACAGAGTTTCTGGTTACAATGTAGACAGAGTAATTTTTATTGCTGGTAACGACATACTTCACATTGACAATCCAAAGAGACAGACTACATCTGGAACACCGCAGGATACAGACGGAATGTGGTACGACAACTTTGTAATGGCAAAGAGACTATTGATTGATGTGATAGAGACATTGATGACAATAGCTGACGTACATGTTGTATTCAACCCAAGTAATCACGACTTCATGTCTGGATTTATGTTATTACAGTGTGTTGAGGCGTGGTTCAGCGAGTGCGACAACGTTACATTTGATAATGACATGAAGCACAGGAAGTATACCGTTTATGGTAAAAACTTGATCGGGTCTACACACATGGATGGAGCAAAGGTTCAAGACCTTCCGCT
>Ga0315907_10006148_pt1 | contig 12814 bp, 11 predicted proteins | sample LakEriMetagenome_3_FD_203525 | JGI IMG/M metagenome (GOLD analysis project Ga0315907, IMG submission 203525) | Freshwater fungal communities from buoy surface, Lake Erie, Ohio, United States - Buoy 12 MA123 | ecosystem: Environmental > Aquatic > Freshwater > Lake > Lake biofilm | place: USA...
TGCTGTTTAAGGTGTCGTTAGCACCTTGCACGGCGACTTCTTTGGCTCGTACCAGCAAATCACTTGCGCTTTGAAGCGTGATGTCTTCGCCTTCCAGCCTGGCTTTAATGGTGTCCAAAGAGCTTTTGTAGCTGTCTTGTTTGTTCAAAATCGACTTCAAACGCTGAATGGAGGCTGCTTGATTAGGGGCATCACTGGCGTTGATAATTTGTTTGCCTTGTGCCAATTGGGCTTGAGTCTGGGTCAAGTTGTTTTGTACATTGCTCATCTGAGCCGAGGCTCGGTCAAACAATAGATGTGTTGAAATTTTCATAATGGTTTAGCTTTCACGCACTTCAACGAACTTGTAGAACGCTGTCAAACAATTGACTGGCCACTTGCAAAATTTTGGCGGCAGCTTGGTAGGCTTGTTGGTAGCGCACCAAGTCGGCAGCTTCTTCGTCCAAGCTCACGCCAGACACCTGATCGCGGGCCGAGACGGCTTGGTCATAGACCACTTTGAGGGCCGACTGGGCAATGGTGGCTTGACGTGCTATGTTGCCCATGTCGTTGACGTTGTCGATGTAAGCTGAGGCAAATGTTTTGCCGCCACCCATGACTGGTTCTGACTCAAGGTCGACCAGCTTCAACATGTTTTCGTTGTTGCCGGTGCCATCTTTGTTGCCATCAATGGTGAACACGTCGCCTGCTTTGGGCGCGTTGGACAAGGTCACTTGAATGCCTTGATAAGTAAACGCTGGCTCAAGCAAGTTAGGATCAAAATTTCGCGAGGCCACGATGGTGTCGGTAGCGACATCCACAATGGTGAAGTGTGTGGCCGAGTCAAAACGCACTTGCAGGGGCTGCGTGCGCATGGCTTGTTTGGCACTCACGGGCGTGCCCGAATAGCTGGCAGAAATTTTGGCTTCGCCTGCACCCGTTACAAATACCAGCAAGTCTTCCGAGGGGGTGCCTGAAATGTAGGTGCCGGTCTTGAAACCAATTTTGGACAAGTCGGCAGGCGTGCCACTGGCAAAGCCCAATTCAATTGGTGTGTCTGTGTCTGCTACCAATGCGCGTTCAATGCTGATGGTGCCGCCATAGCTACCGGCTTTGAGGCCCAAGGCATTGGGTGTGGCCGTGCTGTCAATGGCAATGTCTTGGCCTTCGCGACCCACAATGTTGGTCAATACCAAGGAGCCGGTGTCGGCAATGTAGGCGCGCACACCTGTGGTGCTGCTTTGCAAGTTGATGGCGTCAATCAACTCTTGCGGCGTATTAAGGTTGGTAGGGGTTGCTTTGATCACGGTGTAGCTGCTGCTATTGCCGCTCTTCAAAGACAGTGGCAAATCCAATTTCAGTTGACTAATTGGAATTCGAATTTCGTTTGAGGCACTGGCTGTAATGCCAGAGATACCTGCGGCTTGAATACCGGCTGCAATGTCGGTAGCTTGCAAAGTCGTCCCGCTGCTAGCCGTGATAGCACCCAAAGTGGTTCCGTTCAGTTTGAACAAGCCCGCAGAAATAGATGTCAAGCCCGTTTGAATGCGGTCACTGGTCAGTTTGGCAGGTAACTGCAGGTCGGTCGCCAAGCTGTGCTTGAGCGGGTCTTTCTCTGCCGTGTCCATTTGTAGCACCGAGCCAACATTGGCCTTGGCACCATAAAACACTTGGAGGTCTTTGTAGCTGTTGGTGCCATTGACGTTCAAATAAGTGCTGCTGTAGCTGGCATTGGTGGCAAAGCCGTTGGCCTCTGTCAACACAATGCTTTGCATGGAAGCATCAATGGCCGTGCCGGCAATTTGACGGCCATCACGCGTAAATATTTGCAGTTGCTGGCCACTGTCGGCCTCGCCCATAAAGATGCCAATGTCTGACAAGCCATTCGAAATGGTGGTCACAGCTGCCATGGGTTTGCTGGCAGTTGCTTTGACCGTAATGGCAGCAGCAGCGTTACTGTTGTTGGCAATCAGGCTACTGATGGGGGCTGGGCCATTGGCTGGGCTGCCAATGAACTCAATGCTGGCATCGGCAAAGCCGGTGTTGTTGGGCGACTCAATGATTCGAAACTGTGCTGCTGCCGATACTTTGAGCGCATCGTTGATGGCTACTTTGACCGTACCGGCAGAGCCAACGCTTGATTTATCAATGCTGAACAGATCTCCGCCTGTGTTGCCATAGGCGTCTACACCTGCCGAGTGAATGGCATTCACTTCTTTGACAAAGTTGTTGGCCAGCGTGTCCAATGACGAACGGCTACTGCCCAAAATTTGTTCACGGAAACTCATAACGCCAGACAGCTTGCCACCCGTCAGACCAGTCAAAGAAGTGGCCTCGCCATAGGGGTTAAGGATCAAGCTGACTTTTTCTGGCGAAGCCGAGTTGAAGTTGGTGCCCAGCATGAATGACTTCACGCCGTCGACCACCACATCGCGTGTGAGTGAGGGACCTAAGCTGACGGTGACCGCACCGTTTTCTGCAAAGGCTGTGCGTATTTGGGCATAGCTCGACAAGTCTTTGAGCAATAAGTCGCGCTGATCTAGCAAATCGGGAGGCTGCGACGAGGCCGATTTTTGCTTGGTTAACTGAATGTTGACGCTGGCCAATTGTTTGAAGATGGTATTCATCGAATTGACGTAACTCTTCACGGTTTCGTCGGTTTCGTTTTGCACCAAATCAAGCTGGGTCGACAACTCGCCAAAGCGAGCGGCCAAGTTTTCTGAATCTCTCAAGAAGCTGCCACGCATCACGGTGGAGGCAGGGTCTGACGACAGATCGCGCGCGCCACTGAAAAACTGATCGAGCGCACCACTCAAACCCATGGACGTGCTGCCCATGATGTCAATCACGCGGTTGGCAAAGTTGACCATGGGCTCTTGGCTGGCCAGGTCGCTGTTGCTGTTGCGCATGTTGGTTTCAACAAAGCTATCGTATTGGCGCTTGATGCCGTCGACCGTGACGCCTGTTCCCAAAAACACTGTACCCACTTTGGCCACCGGGTTGGCAGCCAAGACCACGTCTTGGCGCGAGTAACCGTCGGTAGAAACGTTGGCAATGTTGTTGGACACGGTGCCCAGCGCACGTTGGTACGACTGGACCGCATTGGAGGCAACGCTGACTAAATCGGTCATGAGCCACCTCCGCTAGCGGGCTTGGGCGGCAAGTTCAAAGGAAACACTTGGGCCTTGGGCAAAGCAAAACCATTTTGTTTGGGGTTGAGCTTGTCCAAAGCAAAACCCATCTGAGCTGGGTTCAGGGGAATAGGCTTGGCGGCAAGAGCGGCAGGATCTTGCCGCTGTTTCAACATTTCTGCCGTGGTGGCAATGTTGGCTTGTTGTTGTTCTAAGTTTTTAACCAGCATATCGGCCAGGCCCATGCTGTTCTTTTTGGCCAACTGCACCGACACTTCTTTGTCGAACATGCCTTCAAAGGTTTCCATGGTGTTGGACTCAGACAATTCGCTCTTCACAATGGATTCGCGCATGGACTTCATCATCATCTGCAGAAACAAAGCCTCAAATTGCTGGGCCGTTTCTCTGATGGCACCCTTAGCGTCTTGACGCGCCTGTCCCTTGAGCTGACCTAGACCATCAAAGTCGAGGTAAGAGCTGGTGGTGGGATTGTTAACGGCGTCCATGATGGTTTAACAGCAAGTGTTGTGCCAGTGATGTTCGAAGCGATTGCCGCTTAGATCACAATCAGTTCGGCACGCAAGCTGCCTGAGCTTTTGAGTGCTTCCAAGATGGCAATCAAAGAGGAGGGTGAGGCACCCACCTGGTTAACGGCATCCACAATTTGGCGCAAATCAACACCCGGCTGGAACAAGAACATGGGCTTGTTGGGTTCGCTCACCTTGACTTCTGCGTTTTGAACCGCAGCGGTTTGGCCCTGGCTAAAGGGGCCAGGCTGAGAAATTTCGTTGGTGGCGGCAATGGACACAGAGATGGTGCCGTGCGTGACCGCTGCGGCACTAACACGCACATTGCGGCTAATGACCACGGTGCCAGTTTTGGCGTTGACCACCACACGTGCTGTAGGCTCACCGGGCATGACGTCCATGTTTTCAACCATGCTCATGAAGGCCACGCGCTGTGTCAAGTCTTGGGGCGCTTGCAAAGTAATCGACACACCATCCAAAGCACGAGCCACATCGGCGCCAAAGCGGCCATTGATGGCACTCACAATGGCGTTGGTGGTGGTGAAGTCGCTTTCACGAACATTCAAAACAATGCGATCGGCCTTGTCAAAAGGATTGTCCACAATGCGTTCGACGGTGGCGCCGCTTGGAATGCGTGCTGCTGTGGGTACGCCAATGGCAACCTTAGAGCCAGCTGCTGCGGCATCGATGCCGGTAGCTGTTAGTGCGCCTTGAGCCAATGCATAAATTTCGCCATCCACGCCGCGCAAGCTGCTCAGCAACAAAGTGCCACCGCGCAAGTTGCTGGCCTTGCCAATGGCAGACACGGTAATGTCAATTTTTTGACCGGGCTTGGCAAAGCCTGGGAGTTCTGCCGTGACCATGACGGCGGCTACGTTTTTGATGTCGAGCTTGCCTGAGCTGGAAGCTGTTTCAAAGTCAGACAAAGGGCCTTCCATGCTGACACCCAAACGGTTTAGCAAGGTCTTCATGCTTTGTGCCGTGAACGACACGTCGGCGCCGTCACCGGTGCCTTGCAAGCCCACCACCAAACCATAACCAATAAGCTGGTTGGAGCGCATGGCGGCCACGGTGGTCAAGTCTTTGATGCGATCGGCCATGGCGCTGGTGCAGCTCAAGGTCAGCGCCGTGAGCATGATGAGCCAAGGTGACTTGCAAATTTGAATGAGTTTGTTCATGACAATCTTTGTGCGTGAAGTTCTAAACAAAGCAGCTTAGAAGGGCCAGAGTTTGAGCAGGGCACTGGTGCCCCAGCCGGCGCGAGTGGCATTGGCCAAGTCGCCTGTGCCGCGATAAGCAATTTGGGCATTGGCCAAACGGCGCGATTGAACGGTGTTGTTGGGTGCCACGTCTTCAGGGCGGATGATGCCGGCCACTTGAATAATTTCAGAGCCTTCGGTCAAAGCCAGTTGCTTTTCGCCGCGCAGAACCAAGTTGCCGTTAGGCATCACTTCCACCACGGCCACTGCAACCGAGCCATTCAAGCTGGCTGTTTGGTCGGCTGTGCCGGTGCCTTTGTTGCTAATGTCTGTCTTTGAAAAGTCGGTGCCTTTCATCACGCCGCCCAACTTGTTGCCCAGCACAGCCAATCCTGGCGAGAGCATTTCGTTGGTGGAGTTGCGGGTGATAGAACCCACTTGGCTTCTGGCAGCTTGCGTTGACTCGTTTAATAAAACAGTAATGACATCGCCCACTTGAAAGTTGCGACCCTTGCCAAACCAGCTGTCACTTTGACGGCCCACATAGATGGCGCCAGTGGCGGCCACTTCGCGTGTGTTGACCACTGGATAGACCGGCGCGAATTGGGGTGAGTGTGTCATGGCCTGCGGTGGCATGACATGGGTACATGCCGTCATGCTGAGAACTGTCAGGACGGCGCCCAACAAAGTTGCGCTGCGAACGACGCCGCTGCGAAGTTTTTGAGAAGTATTGGCTAGCAAGCTCATGAACTTTTTCCTTAGAGGTTGTTGTTAATGAACTTCAACATGCCGTCAACTGCAGAGATGGCTTTGGAGTTAATTTCGTAAGCGCGTTGGGTTTCAATCATGTTGACCATTTCTTCCACCACGTTCACATTCGAGGCTTCCAAAGTACCTTGCATCAAACTGCCGGCACCAGTCACACCAGGTTGCAATACTTGAGGTGCACCGGAGGCGGGCGACTCTTTCATCAAGTTTTGGCCTTTAGATTGCAAACCACTTGGATTGACAAAACGTGCCAACTGAATTTGGCCAATAACCTGCGAACCGCCGGCTGCCAATTCAATGGACACCGTACCATCGCGTCCAAACGTAACGCTAGACGCGGTGTTGGGAATGGTGATAGCGGGTTGCAACAAAGCGCCGTTGGCAGTTACAACTTGACCTGTATTGGAGAGCTTGAAGTTGCCGTCGCGTGTGTAGGCAATGGTGCCGTCGGCTTGTGCAATTTGGAAAAAGCCATCACCCGCAATGGCCAAGTCCAAAGGATTTTGGGTGTTGACCATGTTGCCTTGGGCGTGTTGCTTTTCGGTGGCGGCAATGCGCACACCGGTACCCAGCATCAAACCTGTAGGGGCCTGGGTGTTGGCACCTGTTTGGCCGCCAGCCTGGCGAATGTTTTGATACAGCAAGTCTTCAAACACAGCGCGGTCGCGCTTGAAGCCTGTTGTGTTGACGTTGGCCAAGTTATTGGAAATGACATTCATGCGCATTTGCTGCGCATCCAAGCCAGTTTTGGCAACCCACATGCTAGCGTCCATGGCAAGCTCCTTTTTGTGTTTGTTGAATCGTTAATGAATACAAGGCGTTATCAGGAAGCGCGCATCATGCTGCCGCCCGATTCGTCAACGTCTTTACTTTGTTTGATCACGTTCACTTGCATTTCAAATGTTCGGCTTTGGTCCATCAACTTCACCATGACTTCCATGGCGTTGACGTTAGAGCCTTCAAGTGTTTGGGGTGACAAGGTGGTTAATTTGCCTGTCACTGGAATGTCTTCGTTGGGCTTACCCACTACGCGATAAAAGCTGTCTTCACGGCGCTCAAGCTTCACTTCGCTGGCATCGCGCAACAAAATGCGGTCAATCAAAACAGGCGCAGCTACTTCGGCTTGGCCTGGGTTGGTGGCATAGATTGAGCCGTCTTTGGCGATGTCAATCAAAAAGCCAGGCGGAATGGTGATGTTGCCGCCGTTTTGACCGCGCACCATGGCACCGTTGCCAGTTTCTAAAACGCCTGTGCCGCTCAGTTTTAAATCGCCGCGGCGTGTGAAAGCCAATTCGCCGTTGGGGGCCGTAATGCCCATCACGGCTTGATCGTCCATGGCCACATCCAAATTGCGACCGGTTTTCATGATCACACCAGGCCTCATATTGATGTTGTCGCTAGAGAAGGCTTGAGGCTGCAAGCGCGATTCAAAGCCTGCGCCTTGAACCTTCAAAGTCAACATGGCCGACTCAAAGCTTCGCTTAAAACCAGGCGTGGCAACGTTGGCCAATTCGTTGGTTGTCATCTGGCGGGAGGTCCGCATTTCATTGATGGCAGCCGCGGCGTTAAAGGCTAAACGATCCATTTTGGTATCCTGGTGTTAAGTCAGTGAAGCGTTGTTTATGAACGCAAGTTAATGATGGCCGAAGTCATCGTGCTAGACGTCTCAATGGCTTTGGCATTGGCCTGGAAGTTACGTTGCGCGGTAATCAAGTCCACCAACTCTTGCGTCAAGTCCACGTTGGCTCGTTCTGTGGCACCGGCACGCAAAGTACCAAAACCGGCTGAGCCTGGTGTACCCAAAATTGGTTTGCCAGAAGCGGCAGAAGCCAAGAAGCTGGAGTCACCAATCTGACGCAAACCCACTGGGCTTGAGAAGTTCACCAGCAAAATTTTGGCCAAAGATTTTTGTGAGCCGTTGGAGAACGACGCACTGACCAAGCCGTCGTTACCGATGGTCACGCCCACCAAGTCACCCTCTGGGGCGCCGTCTTGTGACTGAGACAAAACCGCAAACGCAGATGAATACTGGGTAGAAGCAGAGTAGTCGATGTTGATGGTCAAAGCACCTTTACCACCCGCCAGATACACGGTTTCCAACTGAGTACCTTCGACTGGCGACACCAAGTTACCACCGGTGTCAAAAGTCAGCTCGCCTTTGTCTAGGTACACAGGAGACCATGTAGGCAAACCTTCATAGCCATCGCTGCTGGTTGTCTCGTTGCCTTCGCCATCAATGAACTTAGGTTGTTCGGTGCCGTTGTTGTAGTCGACGTGCTGTGTAGGCTTAGTCCACGTTTTGGTTACACCACGACCTGCTTCTACCGCAGATAAGCCCCAAACGTTTTCACCAGAAATTTTGATGAAGGAGTCAGAACCTGTCGTGCCGCTGGTAAATTTAAACGCTTTCTTAGTGGGGTCAAACTCAACCTTCACACCATTAATTTCTTTTGGGGTGAGTCCATCTTCACGTACTTCAGCAATCGCGTTGATTTTTTTCTGCAAGGCAGAGCAAAATTCTGCAACTGAATATTCATTCGGATCTACATAAACAGTTTCTTTGATGCCATCTACAGTCACAATGAATTTGTTATTCGTTGTGTCAACCCTAAAATTGGTACTGATGTTGATCGTAGGGGTGGTGCCGTAAGCAACTGCGGGATCGGAGGCAAGGCCGCGTATTGCTGTGGTTTCTTTGGCAACTGAGCCAAGTTTGATACCCAAGGCCGATGTCGTAGTTGCTTTGACAGAGGTAATTGCAATGCTAGAAGTATCACCCGTGGTGCCAGACTGAACAACGAATTTTTTGTCAACAGGGTCAAAAACAACCTTCATGCCGTAGCGTTCTCCGCCAGTGGTTGTCACGCCGCCAGACGTCAGTGTGCGCGAAGCACCAAAGCCTTTAATCAATTGATTGGTGGCCTCCTCTGCAATCATGTCACCTGTAATTTTGGTGCTGACAGGTAAAGTAGCTAGCCTAGACAAGTCCACGCTAACGGGTACGCCGCTGCCGTCAATGTCTACGGCAAATGCATCTGCCACTAACAATGCTGTTAAGTCAGCTTTGACTTTGCCATCCACCCAGTTGTATGCGGTTTCATCCACAGAACTGCCAATGACTTCGGCTGGTACAGAAATTCTCTTGTCTGTCAATTCATCCAATGAAAACAATTGTGTCTTGGCAGTTGTCAACTCGTCTTTTACGTCAGAGTAGGACGCAGTTTCGCCATACTGGTTCACATAAATTCTTTCATTGTTGGCGTTGGTTGCCTGGACCAATGAAGCATTCACTTGATCTTCACCAATGAACACGTGGGTTTGCCATTTGTTGAATGGCACATTTTGGTTGGCATTGGCGGTTTTGACGTAATAGATGGTGGCCAGATAGCCGTTGCCACCGTTGTCATACACCGTAAAGGCTGTAGATTTGTTGTAAGTTGAAGGGTTGCTTCGGTTAAATGTGTCTGTAATGACTTCGGCATCGGCTGGGAAATTCAGACCCAAAGCCACTTCGGAAGTTTGTTTGGCATCACCTGATGTCTTCTGTGGAATGGTCAACACCACGCGCTCATTGACGTTCGCAGAACCGGTCGAGTCAACGGTCGCCGCCATCAAACGCTGGCCTGAAGAGTTCACCACGTTAAATTGTTCGTTCAACAAGAACGATCCGTTACGTGTAAACAGTTCTTGTAAACCGTCAGCCGAGCGCATAGGGAAGAAACCGTCACCGGTCACGGCCAAGTCAAGCGCATTGGACGAGAAAGAAATATTACCCTGGGAGAACTCTTGAGACACTTGTTTCAGAGACACACCCTGACCCACTGTAGAAGAAGCTTTTTGCAGAGGTGAGGTCGCAAAAATGTCACCGAAGTCAGCGCGTGAGCGCTTGAAACCGGTGGTGCCCACGTTGGAGATGTTGTTACTGGTCACGCCCAACATGGCAGTGGCAGCATTCAATCCGGTCAGTGAGGTATAAAAAGACATGGTGGATAACTCCTAGGTTTGAGTTGGGTCTTGGTAAAAAGATTTAGAAATATTTAGGTGCCAACGCGTTGCACATCAGTGAGCTTCACTGACTTGCCGCCTGTCACTTCCAGCAAAATAGTTTTGTCGGCTTGTTGGTTCACGCCTGTCACGGTAGACAACACATTGACCACGGGGTTGGTGGTTTTGCCCTGGCTAATGACGGTGGCTTTGAAGGTGTAGTTGCCATCGGGCACTTTGCTGCCCGCATCGCTGGTGCCGTCCCAAGCAAATGGCATGTCGCCGATGCTTTGTGCACCCAAGACTTGGCTGGTGACCAATTGGCCTTTGTCATTGAAGACTTCAAACTTGACGCCTTCTGCGCCAGTAGGCAAATTCACAAAGCCCTGAGCAGGTTTTCCGCCTTGCGTCATGATGGCCGAGGCGCCTGGAACGGCCACTGTTTTGCCAATCATGCTGGTGCTGCTCATCATGCGCTCACCGGCCATGCTGTCGACATAAGCCTTCAGTGTGTCGGCCATGCTGGTGGTGGCTTCGAGCTGCGAGAACTGTGCAAGTTGGGCCACGAAGGCTTCGTTCTTAACCGGGTCTAAGGGATCTTGGCACTTGAGTTGTGTCGTGAACAAGGTCAAGAAATCTTTTTGACCCATGCCGCTCGATGTGCCTGATTTGGCAGTCAATGCTTCATTGGCCGCTTGGGCTGTGGTTTTAATGCCAGAAGGCGCATTGATCGTCTTGGTTGAATTGACGGCATTGGCCGCTGCATTCAATCCGGAGTTATTGGCTGATAAGAACATGATGGAAGTTTCCTGATCGTTGATTTGTGCTTGTTACAAATCAAGTTTTAATGATGTCGATGGTGCGCATCAGTATCTGACGCGTGGTGTTCACCACTTCCACGTTGTTTTGGTACGAGCGGGCTGCCGCCATCATTTCAACCATCTCGGTCATCTCGTTGACGTTGGCCAAATACACATAGCCGTCTTTGTCGGCCATGGGGTTGGTGGGGTCTTGCATTTTTCGAATTGGCGCTGTGTCGTCCATGATCTTTTCGACACGCACGCCGCCGGCGTAGCCTTGTTCATGCGACCTTTGCTGGCCTTCTAAGATGGTCTTGAAGAAGGGGCGCTTGCCGCGAAAAGCTTCTGCTTCATTGCCGGTTACGGTACCCGCGTTGGCCAAGTTAGAGGCTGTGGTGTTCATGCGGGTGGTTTGCGCATTGAGCGCAGAACCAGCGATGTTAAAAATGCGATCTAGTGACATATTGATTAATCTCCACGCAAGGCACGGCGAATTCCGCTGACACGGTTTTCTAGGATGTTCAATGTGGTTTGGTAGTCGGCTGCAATCTGACCAAACTTGGCTTGTTCAACGTTCAGTTCAACGGTGTTTCCGTCAAAGGCCGCGTTGAAAGGGATGCGATACATTTCGCCGCCTGGGTTTTCTTCCATGGGCATGGCCATGTGCAAGTTGCTGGTGGTGTTCAAAGCGGCTTCTTTGGTTTGTTTCAAGACAGACCTGAAGTCGATGTCCTTGGCTTTGAAGTGGGGGGTGTCGGCATTGGCAATGTTGCGCGCAAGCACCTCTATGCGCTTGCTGCGCAATCCCAGAGCCTGTGCGTGAACGCCCAATGCTTTGTCAATCATGTCCATGATGTGCTCTCCTTCGCGAAACTCTTCATGCCGGATATCCGACAGCCCAAAGAATTAAAGTTCTTTGCAAAGTGTTCGATTGCAAGAGCCGTGCCATGCTTTTCTTGCCGTTTGTCGATGGGTTTTTGACGGGCGCCCTGCTTGTTTTAAGAGGGGAAATGAGGGTTTGCGAGCGCCCAGCGATTCAAATTTCGAGCGCAAAGCAAAGCGGCAAACCCTTGCCGCTTTTCTAAAAATGTCGATGTAAGACCAACGCTTGCGAAGCCAAGAGGGCTTAGCGCAACCAAGTTTTGGGGGCTTCTAATGCGTCGTAGTCAGCGGCTTTTTGAACTTGCAATCGAATTCGCGCAGTGGAATTGGGGTGCGAATCTGATGCGGGATTCAATGCATGGTTGATAGCGTTGCTAACCGAGGGCGTTGCTGAGGTATTGACCATGGAACTGACGGGTACGCTATTGGTATGGGTTCGGAAATTTTTAAATCCCAAACGGTCTGCGGCGTTTTGCATCAAGCCTTGCGTGATAGAGGTGCGAGTCATTGGGCCTTGAGGATCTCTGCCCTCATACAAGTACTTCGCCTGTTTGCCAGGAATACCCAAGGGCTCCTCAGGACGTTTCTCGCCTCGCGCAGCGGGTTGTAGCACTGCCAAATACAGTTCGTCCAAAGGCACAGCGCCTTCTTTTTTCAGGCCCACTTTGTCAAAGTAGGTGTCGACCAAATGCAATTGTTGATAAACGCTCAGACCCAAAATGGATTTGGGCGATTGACCAAAGCCCACTTCAGCCGCGCCTCGCGCAGGGCCATCGCAAAATTGAATGATGCCGTGGCACCGTGTGTTGGTGGCCTGCGGGTTCATGCCGTCGCTTTCCATCAGGGTCAGGCGAGCAAAATCGTCTGGTGAAAAGTTGTGCTTGTTGGCCACTTGCAAAACTTTGTTGTAAACGTCTTGCTTTTCCACCTTGGGGATAAAGCCGCGGCTCACAGCACGGTCGAGGGTTTGGCTTAGCACGGGGTGAGCCACTGCGTTGATGTAATTGCCTTTGGGCAGAGCCGGTACAGATCTGCTGGCTGTGACCGTGACCGTTTCAATTTTGTCTTGGGTGATTGCTGGGCTGCCTTTGGGGCTTGTTTGTGCCAAGTTTTGCGGCTGAGTCTGTCCGGCCTGCCACTGATTCAACATATTTTGCAATTGAATTTTTTGGCCAGGGAAAATGGCGTTGGGGTTTTGGATCCCACTGTCAGCTGCTAAATTTTGCGCCCATCTAAATTCTTCTGAGGCAGAAAGCTTGACGCCTTGCAGCAGGGCTTGCTCTTTCACAATGCTGGTGAGAGTGTCACCGGCTTGAATGACTTTGACATTGGCAGGCTGCACCTGCTCCAAAGCTTTGGCAAAGCCAGGCCGAGCCAACGCCGCCGTGCCATTGGACGTGTTGTTGACAAGGTTATTAGGTAATTTGGCTTCAATTCTCATGATGATGTGGCATCTTTATTGCATGAACTCCGGTATGTTCAAACCAAGTGTCAAAACATCTACACCTGCTCAAGCACTGATGCAAATCCTGTGCCTGACGGTT
>Ga0315907_10006153_pt1 | contig 12808 bp, 9 predicted proteins | sample LakEriMetagenome_3_FD_203525 | JGI IMG/M metagenome (GOLD analysis project Ga0315907, IMG submission 203525) | Freshwater fungal communities from buoy surface, Lake Erie, Ohio, United States - Buoy 12 MA123 | ecosystem: Environmental > Aquatic > Freshwater > Lake > Lake biofilm | place: USA...
GCATCTAGACCAGGCGCAATACTACTTTCACTGATATAATTATTTGGTCCTACCCAAACGTAGTTGTAAGGAGGTGTTGCTCCGCTTGCTACTGCCGTCAGTTGACCATCACCGCTTTGATCGCAGAACGGTTGTTCTGGTGTTACGAATACATTCCAAAAATCTGGTTCGTTGATTTCGACTACAGTGCTTAAAACGACACCACAAGTAGTGGTCATATTGAGCGTGTATGTTCCTACTGGGGCATCGAATATGGTGAGTTCATTGCTGGTGTAACCATTGCTGCTCGTCCACTCGATGTCGCCTACAATACCGTCACCCACTACATAAGCGAATACAGAACCAGTGCCCACTTCGCCTTTATTTACCGGACAAGCAACATCATTTGGAATTGCTTCGAGGGTAACACTTCCATCATATGCGTTTACAGTAAGCTGAGCAGTTCCTGTTTCACCATTCCATCCATCCATTTGAACATAGTAAGTATCACCTGGAATAAGACATCCACTGTACATCAAAGAAGAGTATCCGTTGGATGTAGAGCAGCCACCAAACATATCATCATTAGAAGTAATCAGTTCAAAAGTGCTGAAATCAGCACAGTCGGAAGCATGCCACAAAGCAATTTGCGTATCAAAACCGGGAAGAGAGCCGCATGTTGTGATTTCATAATTCACTCCTTCCTCCGCAACAAAGTATGCCCAAACACTATTTGAGGAAGTTGATTCGCACCAAAATCCATATACCGCGCAGTTGTTATTAGAAGGAGCGATTTCGCCATAAGCTGCAATTGCATTGACATTGGTCAGTTCAACACCTTCAGAATTTGGTATAACCTCCGCCGCTCCGCACGGCTGGTCGTAAATTGGAATATTTGTAACTCCGGCTTGGAAAGTCCAAGTATTGCCTTCTCCGCCGCCATAATAGACATGCGTCAATTGTCCATTCTCGAAAACCTCAATGATTAATCCGCCGTCGCCGTAGCTATCCACGAAAATCAAATCATAGTAAGATTGAAGGTCCAGACAAAATGGCCCCTCCGTGTAGGTGCTGTTATTATCATAACCATTTGCGCTATTGCCAGATTCAGTGCCGGCGCACCCTACATTAAGATTAGCTCCCTCAGCGATCACATCATTACCACATGTAGCGCCTGACGGCACGAGTTGCCAATAATTTTCGTAGGCCCAAGCGTCGGTGTACATTACGAAAGTGACTTCTACTTGGTCACCCGAGCATTGGCTATATGCAAATCGGCTTATTGTAAATAATACAAAAAGGATGAAAATTCTTTTCATTTTGGTTAAGGTTGTATAGCCACAAATATAATAGACTGATAGGGTGTCGTTGATAAATCTTGCCTCGAAGTTTGACTCATCCGTGGATACTCACCACCTTTGCACAAAATTGATAGAATGCGAATAGCAGCGGGTAGAATTCAAGAATTGCCAGTATTTGACACAAACGAGCGTAGTTATATGCTTGGTGATGAGAACTTTTCAGTCTTATTACCAAAGCGTGATGTACGTGGAAAGCTTGAAGACGGCGCGTTAGTTACGGTATTTACCTTTTACAATGAGATGCGAGAACTAGAGGCTACAACGCAACTTCCAGAAATTGAAGTAGGCGGAGTTGGTTCTTTCACCGTTGTTACCATCAATGATTTGGGAGCGTTTATCAATATCGGCACCCGTCGTGATATGCTCATCCCTCGCCGCGAAATGCGCGAAAGCTTAGAAGAAGGAAGAAAAGTACTCATCACCTTACAGGATGATGCGCGCAATAAAAGACTCTATGCTTCGACTCGAGTATCAGCACATTTCAAGAATGTGTACATCGACCTAAAGCGTGGTGATGAAGTGGACTTGATCGTTGCAGAGAAAATCGAAATCGGTCGCCGCGTTGTCATTAATGGAAAATTTGCAGGAGTCATGTTCCGCCAGGAAATGCTTCGAACACTTCGCGATGGAGATAAAATCAAAGGCTATGTTCGCAAAATTGAAGGTTCGGAGATAACAGTAAGCATGTCTAAAGAAGGCGAAGCGCTTCTTGAAGATGCGACAGCAAGACTGATGGAATTCTTGAACAATAACAACGGTTATATCCGATTGACCGACGATAGTGATCCAGAAGAAATCAAACTTCGATTGAGAATGTCGAAGAAGACCTTCAAGAAAGCCGTTGGGATATTGTACAAAGAACAAAAAGTACTCTTGACAAAATTTGGAGTGAAACTCAATCGTAAAGATTAATTCTGTATTCTTACTTCAAATAACTAAGCCCAAGATTCTCGATATATGAGCGCTGAGCAGATTTTCAGTTGGATACATAACTTCCTTGTTTTCGACCCGAAAAATCCATTCATCTTTACCTCTGGACTATTCTGGATTTTCTTTGCTCTTGTATTAATTGTAGATAGTTTTATCTACAAGAAAAGACTCGTTAGACATGCCTTCCTCTTTTTGGTAAGCATGTTTTTTTATTACAAAACGACAGACCTGTTCTTTCTGCTGTTGCTCTTCACAGCTCTATGGGATTACTCCATTGGTGGCATCATACACAGAGCAAAGTCTGAAGGTGCGCGCAAAGCTTGGCTGACGGCGAGTATCATCATGAATCTCTCTATTCTCTGTTATTTCAAATACGCTTACTTTTTTACAGATGCTTATAATTCCATTGTTGGGACCAACATTCTAGCATTTGATATCGCAGCACATTGGAGCAACAGCTTTTTCGGAACACATTTTTCCATCGATAAAATTATCCTTCCTGTAGGTATTTCATTTTTCACATTTCAAAGTATCAGCTACACGGTTGAGATTTATAGAAGACAACTCGAGCCCGTAAAGCACTTCACCGACTTTGCATTCTTCGTGAGTTTCTTCCCACAATTAGTCGCTGGGCCAATTGTCAGATCTACCGATTTTATTCCGCAGCTTTATAAAGAATATAAACTTACGAAGGCCGAGTTTGGACTTGCTGTGTTTTGGATATTGAATGGTTTGGTAAAAAAACTTTTTCTATCCGATTACATCGCTGTCAATTTTATAGATCGCATTTTTTCCAAACCAGATTCTTACACTGGCTTCGAAAACTTGATGGCCATCTATGGCTATAGCTTGCAGGTGTATGCTGACTTCAGTGGCTATACAGACATGGCCATTGGTATTGCTCTGCTCATGGGCTTTTATCTTACCAAGAATTTTGATTCACCTTACAAGGCGACCAATGTCGGAGAATTCTGGCGCCGTTGGCACATGTCATTGAGTAATTGGCTGCGCGATTATCTCTACATTCCTCTTGGTGGTAATCAGAAAGGAAGCGTTGGCTCTTTTATCATCTTAGGAATATTCGTTTCGATGATTGCTTTGCTTGCGCAAAGTTTGTTGGTACTTGCTATTGGTAGTGGATTCATAATTACACTGAGTTTGCTAGGCTATTTTATAAAATCATTTGGAAAATGGCTCACTACTAATCTCAACTTGATGATCACCATGCTCATCGGAGGATTGTGGCATGGCGCTAGTTGGAACTTCATCATCTGGGGCGGCTTGAATGGTCTGGGCTTGGTGTTTTATAAGCTCTGGAAAAAGATTTCTCCTTGGGAAAATAAATCGAAGTGGTACTTCAGAGCTTGGGCGATCTTCCTCACCTTCTCTTTCATTTCTTTCACGCGTGTTTGGTTCCGTGCAGGATCAAATAATAGTTGGAGCGAGATGGAAGAAAAGCATGACATTGCTTCGGAATTCCTTTCTGCGACGACCATGCTTGATCGCATTTTCAATCACATGGACTTCACTATTGCTCCGCAGGTCATTATGGGTTATTGGAAAATCTTTGCAGTAATTCTCTTCGGAATGGTAGTTCACTGGTTGCCGAGTTCTTTCAAAGAGAGCTATCGAGAAAAGTTTGCAAATCTTCCCACAGCGGCAATTATAGTCATTTGCGTATTGACTGTTGTATTCTGCTACCAGATTATCTCAGCAGATTTACAACCGTTCATCTACTTCCAATTCTAAGAAAAAAAATTATTTGCTTCTTTTGAAATCAAACGTCACACGCGTTGTGCTGTTGTTTCTTGGCCCTTCGATATAAGCTTGAAGCATTGAATCGTTTTGCAAACGATAGACAATCTTTTGAGGGAAATCGTGCTCGGGATTTGAAAACTCGATTACATCCTTTGACTGCGCGCTCATTCGGAATGGTATAATATCCCCTTTGTTTTGATTCGATACTTGTGCTGAGTAAACCGGTGTGTTGCCTTCAAATTTGATGGAAAGGAACTCGATATAACTTGTATCCGCGCCTTCCATAACGAATCCCTTACCTCGCAAATTCTTTCCTTGATCGACTGCCCACTCTTCTATTTGCTGTGTGCGTGCATCGGTCGATTCCCATCGGCCAACCAATCTTCCTAAGTCAAATACTTTAGACTCCTCTACTTTCGAACGCTGTTGGCATTGAGAAAATAAAGTCGTGATTAGTGCAGCCGATATATAGAGTCGCTTGGTCATTCCTTGCGAATATAACAAAAATCACAGCCATCCCAAGATTAGCGCGACTGCGAAGATGATTAAGGTCCATTGAATAAATCGATTGATCCAATCCAACTCCTTCTTTTGCATCCACTTGTTACCTAAATAGGCGCCAGCAAATGCGGCAGCCGTTGCAATTAGAATGAGAGACTTATCTAGAGATTCAACGGCACTAAAAGCAAACGTGCTATACACAATGATACGCGCAGTGTCAACCATGCAAGCTACCACCACACGTGTGCCCATGAATGCCTCTTTGCTTAAACCAGCCTTCATCAAGAAAGCGCTGCGCAAGGCACCTTGATGGCCGCTTAATCCTCCGAAAAAACCAGATACGACTCCACCAATGGGCATCCACTTTTTATCCATCTTCAAAGCTTTAAATGAAGCATTGGTTTCAAGAATCGCAAAGCCCGCGACTATCAAACCAATCAAGACTTTGATCGAGGTGATTTCAAATGTTTTATTAAAAAGAATATACGACTTCAATACTTGATCCGAAGGAATCACCTTCAGCATCCAGCTGCCTAACAGAGCGCCCACAATCGAGAGTGCTCCGAAATATTTCACAATCGACCAATCAGCATGTTTTCCGACTAAATAAAGTTTGAAAATGTTATTTAGCATGTGAACGATGGCAGTGGCGGTGATGGCGAGTTCTGGAGGAAAGAACAACATGAATGCTGGCAGCAACAACGTGCCTAGTCCGAAGCCTGAGAAAAAGCTCAAGAATGAACCAGCCAAAGCGAAAATGATAACGATGAGTATATCTAAATTCATGACACAAAGAAAATCAAATGATTTGAGCGTCGGATTATTTTTCCGTTATTTGAATTGAAATATGAGCGACTCCAAGAAAAAGGCTTCCGATCGAGCCATAGCAGGATTGAAGAAGAAGGCCACCCCGATGGCCGCAAGTGCTTACTTGGAGGGCATTTTAAAAGGTGATGTCAACCTACTTTCTCAAGCCATCACACTTATCGAAAGCGCTGTTCCAGCGCATCGAAAAATTGCTGAAGAAATAATCAATGGATGTTTGCCTCACACGGGGAACGCAATACGTATAGGTATTACAGGTGTGCCGGGTGTTGGTAAAAGCACATTCATCGAATCGTTTGGCAGCTATTTAATTTCAAATTTTGGAAAAAAATTGGCGGTGTTGGCCATCGACCCTTCGAGCCCGATAAGCAAGGGCAGTATTCTTGGCGACAAAACAAGAATGGAAGAGTTATCGATGAATAAGTCGGCGTTTATTCGCCCGAGCCCATCGGCTGAAACTCTTGGTGGTGTAGCACAAAAAACAAGAGAGAGCTTATTGCTATGTGAAGCTGCTGGCTTTGATGTGATATTAATCGAAACCGTAGGTGTAGGACAAAGCGAAACTGCCGTGCATCAAATGACCGACTTCTTTTTGTTGCTGATGTTAGCGGGAGCGGGCGATCAATTGCAGGGCATCAAACGCGGCATCATGGAAATGTGCGACGCACTAGTGATTACTAAGGCTGACGGCGAAAACAAGAATGCCGCAAACAGAGCGAAGGCTGAGTACCTCAGCGCCCTTCATTTTTACCCACCAAAAGAATCAGGATGGATTCCGAAAGTGGATGCGTGCAGCGCTTTGACTAAGGAAGGCATGGATCGAGTTTGGGATATTATTTCTCAACATCATCAATGGCTTTCCGAAAGAGGATTGCTTCAATCAATTCGGAACTCGCAAGACTTATCTTGGATGAAAGAAACATTGACGGATAAAGTGCTTCAAGACTATTTTCAATCACCTGAAGTCATTGCGGAAATAAAAAAAATGGAAACAGAAATTTCTGCAAAAAAAATCACACCATTTCAAGCAGCCGAACGTTTGTTCGGCTTGAAGAAAAATTAGCGCACATCTCCGTCTAGATACAAGTCGATCATTCCAATTAGGAATCGCGCGATAAATGCGCAAATAAAGACCGCAGCAATGACGATGCGAATAGTCTTTTGACGTCCTTGTAGCACATCAAATTTGCTAATAGTATCTACGAAAATAGAAGCAATGGCCAAGAATTCCAAGAAGGTCAATAACCCCCAGTGTTCTTTTACGCTCAAATAAAAACTCGCGAAAAACCTTGGTACATCAGCGATAAAGAACTTCGAAGACCAATAAAGAATATTGTAAATTGCTAGGATAGCTACCACGGTAAGCGTGATGGGGCTTTTCGAATTCTCTTTCTGATTCATGCTGCGAAGATAAGTCGTATCTTAAATATAATCGGGACAGACTTTGCGAACAGGGGCAATTTTTGGTGAAGGAGGAATGATGTAAATCACACCAAATTCGAGCCCTCCTCTATTGTTACTTGCAGGTTCCAAATCGCTCAAGTTGATATCGTAGCTCACGCCAACGTCCCATTGATGATATCGTATTCCTGCCAACAAGTATCCCGCATCCTTTGTTCGGGCAAATGCTCCCACATATAGAGCCTCATAAGCCCATGAGTTCGGCTGGACAGTGTAATGCACTCGCCCGCCTAAATCAAACTCTCGAAACTTCCCTTGATTCATAAACAGCCCCATAGGCTCGATAGTCCACTGTTCATCAATCTTATATTGATAGCTTCCATGCAATACCCATCGAGGATCAAGGCGAACAAATGCCTCATCAAAGAAGCTCTGTTTCGGTGCAGACAAATTGTAAATTGAGGTGCCAAGGGTCCAAGATTTTTGATCATCCACTACTCTTCTGTAATGCCCTCCTATGTGCAGATTCATATATGCACGACTATCACGCGCATAAGATTCACCAGAGCTTAAGGATGGATCATAGAAGAGTCCGTTCCATTGATTGTCATAATTCAAGGCACTATAATCAATGCTCATCAATGTGAGGCCAAGCATCGCCCCCACTGTTAGCTGATCTTGCGGTCTGTTCGGCAAGACTAAAGCCTTTGATACCGCTCCATTTATCATGGTAGTGGTCAACTGTGAATCCCCTGCTTTGTCTGTAAAGATGGATAGTCCTGCATTGATATCCTGCTTTGTGAGATGTGGTTTGTCCACTGCAATACCCCATGTGGAATAAGGCACTGTCACACTTCTCCATTGGGTTCGTTGGTTTCCAACGAAACGCCAATCTCCATCAAACTGTCCAGTTAGAGCTGGATTCAAAGAAAACGGACTTTGATAAAATTGAGAGAAATGGATGTCTTGCGCACGAGATAAAATCGTGCAGAAAAAGAAAAGGATGATATGTAAAAAACGCATCCTCATCGAATCACAGTGATATTTCCTTTTTCAAAATAAGTAGCCCCTCCTTCGCATGTAGCTTCGAGGTAATAAACGAACACTGCGGGATCTACAAGCTTATCTCTGAAGTAGCCATCCCATCCGATATACTGCGAATTTGTTTCGAAAACTTTTTCGCCCCATCGATCATAGATCACGAAATTGATCTTGGTAACATTCAATGCTCTAACAAAAAGTTTTTCGTTACGACTATCACTATTTGGAGTAAATGCGTTTGGCACATAAATACTTGGAGGTCCGCAAACAAAATCAAGTACCGTAATTCTCAAGCTATCAGTTGCGGAGCATTCACCATCAGAAATGGTCACATAGTAGGTGGTGCTTTCCGTTGGTGTCGCTGTTGGATTTGGAATATTTGAATCACTCACAAACTCCACGGGTCCCCAAGAATAAGTGTAACCACTTGGCTCTACATTTAACTGTACCGTTTGTCCAACGACTATGGTAGTAGGACTTCCAGTAGCATTGATATTCATGCTTTGCAGCTCGCTCACATCAACGGTTACATCGTCGGTCGCAGTGCATCCCTCAGGTGTATTTGACACGACTGTAAACGTGGTTGTTTCATTCACAATAACTTCAACCTGTGAAGTATTTTGTCCTGAAATAATGAAAGCTTCTGGCGACCAACTGTAGGAAAAGGTATTGTTGGGATTAACAATAGCTAACTCAACCGTATCTCCAATACATGCAGTGAAATCACCTTCAATCTCTGTTTGAAACGAAACGATATTGATTTCCATTTCATCAGTAGCCTCACATCCGTTAACATCAGCAGTAACATATACTGTCGAAGGTTGGAGAACATTTGGGTTGAAAACTAACTCTCCCACTCCTTCGAGAATTGGTATGTTGGGATTAGGACTGAGGCTCCAAGTTATGTTTGCATTCGAATCAGAAACCGATGCGTTGATGACTTGAATTCCTCCATCACAAAGCACAAGGTCGTCTGGTAAGGTGATAGATATATCCGATACGATGACATCTTGAAATACTGTATCAACGCATGCTCCATGCTGAATCAACAAAGTGTAACTTGTAGATTCACCAGGAATAAAAATTGGATTCGGATCATTTGCATCGCTGAGGTAAAGAGCGGGTGTCCACTGATAAGTATCCCCAGGAATAACATTGTCCGGGCCTATTTCCACAAACTCATCATTGCAAGAAACAACATCATCTAATGAAGATGTTGATGGCTCTATGATCTCTATAGTCTTGCGAATGGTGTCTTGTAAATTACATGTTTGTGGATTGAGCACTACTAGCTCTATCTCGTATGTTCCTGCGGAAGGAAAAGTATATGTTGGTTGAAAAAGTGACGATGAAAATAATCCTCCAAAGTCCCATTCAAATGTTTGTCCAAGTTGACTATTGTTAATCACCGAAATGGGTTGATTGACGCAGGCTGTAGGTGGCACTTGAAAATCAGCGATAGTAAGAGGCAATTCAAAATTGAATTTGAAAACACCATTATTACAATTGAAAGAATTGTTTGTAGCGCTCACAACTCCGCCCATCGGGAAGATTGGAAAATCATCATTACTGCCGCAGCCAGCGCAAACACTTTGATAAATAATACCTCTTCGATCGAATCTACTTGTTCCTCCATCTACGTGTTCTTGGCTAGTGAGTCCACCAAAGAAAGATGCGTACACTAGATCACTTGCATCGCTTTCAATTACCAACAAATAAAAATCACCACCATTGGTAGATGACTGATACGCGTCTGATGTAGTGGTCATGCCAGTAGTCGTGTCTGTGTTAGAATTGGTGCTTGTATTGGTAGTACCGCCCCAACCACTGAGGTAAATCTTATCGCACACATCCACTGTAAATGCCGCTGGAGAAAGATTGCATCGGTCCTCGCCTGTGCCGAAAACAGTAGACCATATCAATTGACTTAGGTCTCCATTCATTTTTGTAACGAGCATTCCACTATTGGGCTCGCTCCATCCTGCATTGATCACAAACGTACTGCCATTGGCAAGCGTTTGACCATAAACCACCACATTATTTTCCGAATCAACTTCTACGAAATACAATTGATCATATTCATTTGCTCCGAGGAATGTTGCATCTAATAATGAACTACCAGCTTCATTCCATTTTGCAATAAATCCATCTGCAGTGCCGCCTTGGTAGCTCGACTGATAAGCACCAGCCGGCATATCATAAGTAATACTTGTGGTACCTCCGCAGAGATAAACTTCATTATCATCATTTACCGAAACACTATTTCCAGATTCAAATCCAGGACCACCGAAGTAGCTACTCCACATGATGTCAGAGAGATCAGGCTCAAGTTTTATGACACATGCATCTAGATTTCCTCCAAGGATATTTTGAGCTCCATTTACAATAGGAAAATTGGTACTGTAGGTACTGCTTGCGATAAGAATATTTCCATCGTTATCGAGGTCTACTTCTCCACGAAATTCGTCGGCGTAGTTAAACTTCAATGCAGCTGCAGTATTGACACCGTCGTTCGCAGATCCTCCGATGAATGTAGAAGCTTCAAGATCACTTCCATCTTGAGAAAGAATCGTAACTACGATATCACTTCCATTCACGTAATCGGTACCTACTCCTTGCGGAGCGAAAGCGGCACCGCCGCTGAATACATTATCAAAGGCGCCCGTAGTGGTAGGATAGCTAGGGCTGCTCGTGGTTCCGTAAACAACCACTTCGTCATTTGCATTACAAATCAAACTGTGCGGCAATTCATCATTGGGTCCGCCGATAAAGGTGCTCCAATGCATGAAAGAACCTGAATCATCATACTTCGAGATGGCCATATCAGTGCCGGGAAGTCCGCCGCCATCGCCACCTGCCCAAGTAACTTGATAGGCGCCTACAGTGGTTGGATAGCCCTGACCAAAAGCACTGCTGCCGCTGAATAGATTGCCTTCGCTATCGTAAGTGGCAGTGTATCCAAAATTGTCTGCAAAGCTTCCACTATAAGTACTGAAAACAAGCACCGGATCGATGATGAGCGTTTGCTCATTGTTATATCCTTTTGGAAAATGAAAGCTAACGATGCCATTGGCTAAGTGAAACTCACAAGGCACCAATACCTTCGCCCCATCAATGAATTGATAAGCGATAGGAGCTTGCTCATAATAAGTAAAAACACTACTGCTAATCTTTAATCTGCCATCTTCAATAATGGGTAGATCCACTCCTTCATACTTCCATTGAATAACTGAAGGATCATTACCTGGAAAAACAATCCAATCATATTTCAATGAAAAATCCTCTACATAATAATGCAGGTTAATTCCATTATACAAAGCCTGATAATTGACATCGCTATATGCGCGGCATCTCCCGGCCCATTGTTCTTTGTTATTCCCGAGAAAATAATTGTAATACGTTTTCTGAATTCCCGCCCCCGTGTGCCTTACAGATTCATTGGTGTTTAAAAACTGTTGCTGAAAAACATGACCTGAAAATCGTTTTTCCCCTGGCACTGGAACTTTACCTCCATTGTGAATCGCAGCGATTGGACTTAGATCGTAAAAGTGAAAGGTGAATTTATTTTTTTCAAGAAAAATCTTACCATGCTCCACGTCCGTTGCGTAGCGCACATTCTGGGGCCATTGACCTTTATTTTCTACAATATCAAAATAGCTATCTACCTGCGATATTGCAGATGTCAAAAATGCCATTAAGAATATTACAGCACTAAAGGTTCTACGCATTTGGAATGTGGTTATTCTATAGACGACTTGCGTTGCTCTCAAGTTGTATGTTTGAATCTACCTTTTTTCGAAAAATGTAATAGGCCAATCCAATCAGTACAAGATTTGCAAAGCCCATGAGGCCGCCTTCATCAAAGATAAGCATCCATTGCCTTCCTACGATATCAGGTGAATTAACCACTAATGGAATAAAGAGAATCACCAAAAGTGCGATTTGCCATCGCGACTTGGAGAGATTTGAATTTTGTAGCTGAATAAATAAATAGATCAAAATGGGCCATGTCCACATGAAATGCTCTGTATCTGTATGAATCAGATTTGGCATCAATGCTATGAGCATAAAAAACTCCATGAAAAAAGTCTGTCGCTTTTCTGGATTAACTTTATTTTTTTGGAAAATGATATAAAACAATCCAAATACAACGATTAACATCCCCAATACAAGCGGCTTTCCTGATTCAAAACCGATTGGATAAAGAATCCACATATTGTAAATACCGTAAATGGTATTTGGACTATTAGCTATGTCAAAACCAGGATGAAGATAAACATCTGTCCATTGCTGTAAGAGCAACCAACCTGTGGATGGACCGAACAGCAACAAAGGCAAAACAAGTCCAATAATGAAGGTCGCTAAGGCGCAGAGGACATATTTGAATCGAGACTTTAGTATAGCCCAAATCAGTATTAATGCATATGCTGGCTGAAATAGTAATATGATGCCTGTAATCACGCCAGCTCTTTGATCCTTTTGCTGAAATAGCCTGATGAAGACTACAAAAAACATCATGTGAAAGAACACATTGAGATTTCCCAAGTGTAATTCTCTTTCGATGTGGTCCACTAAAAATAAGTTGACCAACACCAAGAGCCATCCTCTATTCTTTGCCTCCAGTCCAATATTTTTCTCCAGCCAATAAACGATGTACAGCGAAAAGACAATAACAGAAGATAGAATTAAGAAATAATAAAGAGCACTTGACACGCCTAGTGGCAATAGAGTGAATGGTGCGAATAAAATAATAGTGATGGGACTATACCGATAGAAGCCTGCGCCACCATCGAGCGATATCCCATAAATTTCTTTAGAACTAAAAAGTCTTGAGGCAGCTTCGTAATACACCTCAAAATTGGACACTCCGCTTCGATGATGAAGTTTTTGGAGAATAAAATAACCCATGCAAAAAATACCTGCAAGTATGATATACTTGAGGGCTGCACGCGAATCATTTATCCATTTAGCAAAAAGTCTCATCCGCTGCTAAAATAACAGAGGATGAGACT
>Ga0315907_10006154_pt1 | contig 12807 bp, 13 predicted proteins | sample LakEriMetagenome_3_FD_203525 | JGI IMG/M metagenome (GOLD analysis project Ga0315907, IMG submission 203525) | Freshwater fungal communities from buoy surface, Lake Erie, Ohio, United States - Buoy 12 MA123 | ecosystem: Environmental > Aquatic > Freshwater > Lake > Lake biofilm | place: USA...
GTGATGACCTCGCGTGAAAGAGTCGATGCTACTTTTTCGTTGGGATCAAGAGCGGGAGCATACAAGTGCGCAGTCATCACGCTGCCCAATCCTTGACCGATCAGTTGTTTGTATGGATACAATTCAAGTGAGTCGAGGCGCTCGTAAGAATGCGCAACTACAGGCAAATCTTTGTGAGAGTCGGTATCCGTATCGCCATGTCCGGGAAAGTGTTTGGCACACGCCAGCACGCCGCCATCTTGCAAGCCCTTCATGTACATCGCGCCATGAGCAGCAACCAATTCTTTTTGCTCACCAAAAGAGCGACTTGAAATAACCGGGTTCTTCGCATTGTTGTTGATGTCGATGCATGGCGAGAAACTCACATGCACACCGAGGCGCTTAAGTTGGCGCGCCATTTCACGACCGAAGGCATACACCAGGCTGTCGTTGTTCGACGCGCCCAACGTCATTTGACGTGGATAAGCAATGGTAGAATCAAGTCGCATTCCCAACCCCCATTCAGCGTCCATACCAATCATGAGCGGAATACGCGAAGCCATTTGGTATCGGTTCGTTAGAGCTGCCTGGCGACCCGGACTTCCCTGCATGAAAATGAGTCCACCGATGTTGTAGTTCTCGATGAGACTTTGGATTTTTTGGCTGTTGTAGGCTTTGTGATTGGGGTCGCTCCAGGCGGCCACCATGAACAGCTGACCAATTTTTTGCTCGAGCGTAAGCACTTGCATCAGCGAATCGGCCCAAGGCGTAACACGCTGCTTAAAGCACGGCTGCTGGGCTTGCGCCGACAATTGGAACAAAAACAGAACTATAAATCCAAGTATGCTCGCTCTCAAAATTCTCATGTCAGGATAGTCTTTACGAATGATACGGCAAAATGCCAAAAAGGATACTGTCAGATGCCACCCATTTCGCATACTTTAGAACAACGGGGTGTGGAAGGATATTGTGGATAATAGCGGGTTCCGATTCTTAAATCTCCATCTTTCTTTGTTTGCATATTGTGACCTTGCATAAAACCCACCTCCTCGCCCACTGCATCGCTCAAGTCGACGCTTCCATTGCAGACATCAAAAAACAGATGAGCGAACTTGTGACGGAAGCAGCAAACGATAGCAAAAGTACCGCGGGTGACAAGCACGAAACCGAGCGGGCCATGATGCAACTCACCCAGGAGCAACTCGGAAAACAATTGCAAGAAGCCTAGGATACAGATTAAATTCGCTTCGCACACTCAGGAGTAATGTTATGAAAAATACCCGTTTTCACATTCCAAAATTCTTTTCTGCGAGGCGGGGCATTCTATTTACATGCACTTGTTTGCTTCTCGTTAGCTGCGGGAAAGAATACTCCGAATCAGAAACTGAATTTTTGACTACCAACCTATACCCGGGCGTTGAACTAACCTCAATTGATTCAGTGCAAATAATTTCAAATGGCCCCTGGTGTGTAGACTCAAACATTCCCATGCCATTAAGCGGCAATGATTCCTATACAATGGATGTTGATCAAGATGGAAATGGCGATTTCACCATCACAGTCAGGCATAATCCAACAACATGCATATATCCTCCCTGCGGAGAATATGCATCCTATTCCTGTATATTGGAAATCTTGGGAAACACCTGTAACGACTCAATCTTGGTCAAAAAGAATGAGTCATTCTACGAACACATTATTTTCCATGAAAAGGACACTATTCATTTATCCTCTTTTCAAGGAGTTCGCAATTGGTCCTCACTTTTATACGGTGCCTGTCCGCCGGCTGTCAGCGATGACTTGACGAATTGCTACATTGGAATCAAGAAGAAAAACTTTCTGGGCTGGATTCATTTAGACAAAATCTTTCACGGCATAAAGGTTATCGATTTTGGAATAAGCATTAAACGGGAAGACTTCATTCTAATCGAACAAATACCCTCCGAATGAAAGCCTTATTTCAATTGAATATCCTGAGATATGCCCTGCCTATGGCGGCTATAATCAACCGTGGTTTCAGGAGCTCAAAGCAAAATGGTATATCTTGACACGTAAGAATAACGCACCAAATACGGAACAACTGCTAACATCATTCTCATTTGTGAACAAATACGAACTCTTTCAATTTTGCATTTCTACAGTTGAATCTTCAATCGAGGATATACAATCTCAAATGCGCGAACTGGTTTCGGAAGCAGCAAACGATAGCAAAAGCACGGCCGGCGATAAACACGAAACGGGCAGAGCGATGATGCAATTGGCACAAGAGCAACTTGGCAAACAACTGCAAGAAGCGGAGTTCAAACGTAGCACTCTCGCACGCATCGATGCACATGCCCCACACACTCAGGTTGCGGAAGGAAGCATCGTCACGACTTCCGACAATACACTCTTCATTGCTGCTCCCATGGGCAAAATACATTTCGAAGGAAAAGATGTCTTTGTGATTTCAGCACAGTCGCCTCTGGGCAAACTAATCATAGGAAAAGCGGCCGGTGAATCCGTTTTTTTCAATCAACGAACCATCGCTATTCTCGACGTTGCATGATGCCCGACCCCAACATACTGCGCGAGCTCACCACCTTCGAAATGCCCTTCGGCAAATACAAAGGCTGCACAATCGCCCGCTTGCCGGTCTCCTACCTTGAGTGGTTCGAACGCCAGGGCTTCCCTCCCGGCAAACTGGGCATGCTGCTCTCCACCATGCACGTCATCAAAACGAACGGACTGGAAGATTTGCTGAAGCCGCTATTGAAAAGTTGAGGGCTATAGATTTTCAATCTGATTGGACGCGCAGCAGCGCGTCCGGGTCCGTCGCTTTTCACGAAAGGCCTTCTTTCAACAATGAATTACTGCTTTTAGCGATGGACGCGCAGCAGCGCGTCCCCGACCGTCGCTGTTCCTATTGAGTCTTCCCTAGAACCTAACACCTATACCCTATTACCTATCCCCTAATCTCCCCTATCTTCGCGCCAAACAACGCCGTTCCATCGCTCCGCCTTGTGCGGGGAGGAAAGTCCGGGCTGCAAAGGGCACCGCACCCTGTGAAAAGCGGGGGCTTTGTGCGAGAAACCGCACAATGACAGATAGTGTTGCAGAAATTTAAACCGCCACGTGCAAACGGGGTAAGGATGAAAAGGTGGGGTAAGAGCCCACCAGCAACGTAGGCAACTCGTTGGCTCAGACAAACCTTGCGGGCTGTAAGACCATGTAAACCGGGAATGTGCAGAGGGTTTATTTTTTTCCCTCTGCATTGAAGGATGGCCCGTCCGGCCCCGGAGGGTAGGTCGCATAGATAAATGATGGAAGCCCGCGCAAGCGGGATACAGAACTCGGCTTACAGGCGTTGTTTTTTTTTCCTTTACTGGATAAACTCCAGTCGACCGATATCGACCTTGGTCTTGAAAACTCCAATAGCTACAACCGCTTGCCCTTTGTCAAGCTCTATGACCTTACCGGTTTGCTTGGTGTTTTCCAATCGAACGGTTGATCCTACTTTTATCGCTCCCGTCCTTCGCTCCTTTGTTTTCTCTTCTTCCTTCTGCTTGACAATGCTTTTCTGAATGCTCTTCTGCTTGCGGTCGTCTTCAATCTTCGTCTTCTCCATAGCCAAGTATTTCTTTACTTCATCGAGCAACTCTTTATTCTTTGTGCGCAAATTGTAACTCTCAATGAACTGTACCAAACGACGTCCATGATTGAGATATTTATTGTTGCGCTCAATGCTGTCTTGCTGCTTCTGCAAGCGCTCTTCCATCTTCTCGCGCTTCTTCTCATACTCGGTGATGGCGTTGCTGGCCAACTCACCCGCCGATTGCGCGCTTTGTGTGAGCACCTGATACTTCGACTTCTCATCTTGCAACGAGGCTAGCATCTCATCCATCTGCACCTTCTGCGTGCTTAGTTTATTTTTTGCTGCATCGATCAATGCTTTGGGTATACCATTGATTTCAGCTACTTCGAACGTGAAGGAACTACCGGGCTGACCAATCGACAACTGATAAGTAGGCTCGAGAGTCTGTGTGTTGAACAACATACAACCGTTGCGTGCATTGCGCAGTTGAGCTGCCTTCAGCTTGATGTTGCCATAGTGCGTAGTGATTACACCAAACGACTTCCGGTTGTACAGTTCTTCGAAAAACACTTCCGCTAGCGCTCCTCCCAAATCGGGATCCGACCCGGTGCCAAACTCATCAAGCAATACCAAAGAGCGGCGGTTGGCTACATCGAGAAAATGCTTCATGCGCTTCAAGCGATAGCTGTAGGTGGAAAGCTGATTCTCGATGCTTTGATTGTCGCCGATATCGGTCAAAACCGCATGGAAAAACGACATCTTACTTCCGGGAGCCACAGGCACAAGCAATCCGCTTTGCAGCATCACCTGCAAAAGTCCAACGGTCTTTAGCGTGATACTCTTACCTCCCGCATTCGGGCCGCTAATCACCAGCATGCGACTGTCCTTGTCCATGCGCAACGATTGTGGGAAGGTGGTACGCCCCATGCGTCTATTCTGCAACATAAGCAGCGGATGGTAAGCCTTGCGCAAGTCAATTACAGGCTCGTCCTCTATCTCAGGAAGTATTGCATCAATATCGGCGGCCATGCGTGCTTTCGCTTGAATAAAATCAAACTCGGTCAAGCAGCGCTGGTAGTTGCGAATAGCAGGCAACTCATGTCGAATGCTTTGCGTAAGTTCCTTCAGAATGCGGCGTATCTCATTGCGCTCATCATCCATGAGCGACTCCAATTCAAAATTGAGTTGAATGTTTACTTCAGGTTCAATATACGTGAGCGATCCTGTCTTACTACTGCTGATAACAAGCCCGGGAACTTTGCGCTTGTGTGTGCTATAAACCGCCAGCACTTTACGCTCATTCAAATACGCTTCCCCTGTATCGCCCAGAAAGCCCTTGCCTGCAAGATCGCGCATCACCTTGGCGAAGTTCTTGGCAATGTTGCGACGAACGACTACAATGCCATCGCGAATGCTCTTCAACTCAGGCGAGGCTTCGTCGCGCACCTTCCACTTGTTGTCGAACACCTGCATGACGCGCTCCGGTATGTAGGTGCTCTTCTCAATATCAGAAACGAGCAAATGCAATTCCTTGCATGCTTCTTCAATGCCTTCAAATGCTTGCAATATTTCGTTGACAAGGATGTTGGCCTTGTAAATGCGAAAGAAACTTTCCTCGCTCAGCACGCTGTCGCGCAGCTGCAACAACTTGATTTCCTGATCGAGCTCCTCAAAATCGAGCGCCGGAAATGAAATGCCATTAGCCCGTATCTGAAGAAACTCATGCGTGCGAATCAACTCGGTTCTAAGCCTTCGATGATCGCGCAGAGGCTCCAGATCAATCATTCGCAGGCGTGCAGTGGGCTGCAAACAGAAATCATGAAGCATCAGCCGAATAAGATCGAACTCGAGGTCTTTTACAGCTTGTGAATCAAAATGCATCATGCCTTTTCCATTGGCGCAGAAAGTGTTTGCACTCTATCATCAACAACGGCATTGTCTGTTTTGTTCACATAACGATTTACACCTACAATGATGCGCTTACCTTCCTTCACCAACTCTTGCTGCCCTTGCGCAAATGAAAGAATGGCGGCTCGATGCTCTTGCCATACGCTATCAAGTCCATGCTTAGAAGCTTTTGAATCCATTACCTGAAATTGCTTCCAGGCTGCTTGCACCAGTTGACCGGTAAGCTCTTCGATGTAATATGCACCATCAGCTGCAGATTTAAACTGAGCCAAATAACTTTCCTCCAGCAAAAGCTGCTGAATGTTGCGAGACCAGCGTAAGGCTGGCTCATCAGCACCTTGCATTCCTGCATTGTAGGGTAGCACGCTCACGCTATTTGCTCCGCCCACATAGGCACTCATGGTTTGAGTGGTGGCGCGCAATAAGTTGTTGTGTTTGTCTTTGGCTGTCTGCAAATAGCAACTGGTTGATGCGTGTATAAACGTATTGACCGAACAGGCATGCACGGGGTTATAGGCTTCTATGACTCGCTTCCACATCCATCGAAATGCACGAAGTTTCGCTATCTGAGGAAAATAAGATGATCCGGTAGCGAAGTTGAACTGCATACATGCCGAAGCCTCATCGATAGTTACTCCTGACTCCATAAGCGAGACCAAGTTCGAATGGCCTGCCACGAGCGCCCACGAAAGCTCCTGAACCAAACTACCGCCCTGCTCATGCACAGAAGCGGCATCAATGGTTACCATTCTGAAACGTGGAAAGAAAACGCGCGTATTCGCATACCACACGCTGATTTGTTCTTTGCTTAAAAAGGGAGTCTGTGATTCGAATGATCCGCTCAGTTGCGTTTTATCGATCGATTTGCCGTCGCAATAAGATGCAAATGCAGAGGCCCACTGACCGCCATCATTCATATTCACAAAGTGAATGCTGATGTATTGAACCTCGATTCCCTGCAAAAGTGTTGGTAATGCTTCTGGAGAAAATGGCGCACAATCGATGCCTAAAGAATTGGTACCGCCCATCAACGAATCGAGTGCAATTCGATTCCACTCTTTAACATCCGAGTGAGTAATCAGCTGATACTGTTCGGTAGTTGAAACGTACTCCAAGTTGTATGCATGCGCTGCTTCGGTTTGGTAGGGACCTACCGAAACCTCTGCTTCTACTCCCCACTGAAGTGAATCGACCGGGCGCTCGCCTAATTCCTTTTGCACCAGCTGAAGCCATTGCTCTGCCGTGCTTGCATTAAATTCATCAAAATTCAAATCGCTCATACACGAGGTTCATCAAGGTTTGTAATACTTCATTGCCTCAGGCATAAAAGCCTTTAAATCTGCTATGCGCGTATCATCGCTCGGGTGCGTACTCAATAGCTGCGGAGGTGCTTGTCCGCCTTGTTCCGACATACGCTGCCAGAAACCAATTGAGCTCTGCGGATCGTAGCCGGCCATGGCCATGAAAACCAGCCCCAACTTGTCAGCCTCGCTTTCATGATTGCGGCTGTAAGCAAGCATGCCCAAATTCGAACCGATACCATACGACTGTAAAAACAAATTCTGCGTTTCCGGGGCGTGCTCCGAAAGCGCTACGCTCAAAGCAAGACCACCCAGCTGAACGGCTAACCCTTGACTCATTCGCTCATTTCCATGCCTAGCCACAGCGTGTGCTATTTCATGTCCCATCACCACAGCCAAACTCTTCTCATCTTTTGTTACAGGCAAAATTCCGGTATACACCACAACCTTTCCTCCGGGCATGCACCATGCATTCACAGTGGGGTCGTTCACAACATTAAACTCCCACTCAAAACCGTCAATACGCTTCAACTCAGCATTGTCAGTCAGATATTTTACAACTGCATCTTTAATCCTATTTCCGATTCTGCGCACAACGATGACGTCCTTGTGTGTATCGGGAAGCACCTGACTTGTATCTAAAAATTCATCATAAGCTTGCAACGACATACCAATCATGTCATTTTCACTGATAAGTCGCAATTGCTTGCGTCCGCTAATAGGCACCGTATCGCATGCGTTGAAAATCAACACGACTATCGATACCACCGTAAAAAAAACTAAGTTCCTTTTCATTGTTTCTTTTTTTGTTGGACGCACTGCGTTGCGCTCTTTTTGGACGCACAGCAGTGCGTCCTTACTCAGATTTTACCGAGCGTCGTCCCTCGCCACTCGCCACTCGCCATTCGCCACTCGCCACTCTCACTGTATTTCCGCCGTCAACCCTCTCTCCAAAAGCGCCGTGCACATTGGCTCTAGCTCTTCCCATGTGCCGTTTTTCACCGCGCATTTGCCTTTGTAGTGTACGATTACTGTGCATTGTTCCGCTTGCAACAGTTCATGTCCGCAAACATCCATCAATGCTTCGATTACAAAATCGAACGAATGCACATCGTCATTGAAAAGAATCAGCTTCTTGCCATCAGCAAGGAGCGTTTCCTCCAGCAATACCTCTTCTAATTCAGTAAACGGGCACATAGCAAATGTTTGAGTAACAAAGGTAATCAGGATGAGACCAACACAAGGGACTTGTGCGTTTCAAAATGCCCTACATTTGAACATCACTTTCGACTATGAAATTCATCTATTGCCTCGCTCTTTTGCTGCCTGTTTTGGCAGTTGCTCAAAACGAACCCACCAAATACTGGGAAGATAAATTCAAGCAATTGGGACCTGAGCTTGCCACACCCAATGAACAACGCACAGCCAGCGGAGCGCCCGGAAATGCCTACTGGCAGCAGCGTGCCGACTATGTCATGAACATCACCATCGATGACGCTACTCAAACTCTCTTTGGCGAAGAGACCATCACCTACTACAACCAATCCCCTGATGCGCTCAGCTACCTCTGGCTGCAACTCGACCAAAATGCGTTCGCCAAGGATGCCGACAGCTATGCAATTGAACAAATGAAATTGGGCGAAAGCGCAAGTTATAACGACTTGATTGACCTGAACCCTTGGTATGACGGCGGCTTCAAGCTCGACTATGTACGCGATGGTGCAGGCAAGCCTCTGCCTTATACAGTCAATAAAACCATGATGCGCATTGATCTCCCACAAACATTGAAGCCGGGGGGAACATTCGTTTTTAAAATCAAATGGTGGTATAACATCAACGACCGTATTCGTCTAGGTGGACGAAGTGGATATGAATACTTCGAAGAAGATGGCAACTACCTCTATACCATGGCACAGTTCTTCCCGCGCATGGTTGTGTATTGCGACAATCAGGGTTGGCAGCACAAGCAGTTTCTCGGCATGGGTGAATTCACACTCAACTTCGGTAACTACGATGTGAATATTACCGTTCCAGCAGATCACATCGTTGCTTCGACCGGTGTATTGCAAAATGCGAAAGAAGTGCTAACAGCAGATGAATTGAAGCGATTCAATGCCGCAAAAACCAGCGACGAGCCTATTGTCATTACCACGCAAGAGGAAGCAGAAAAAAAAGAGAAAAAGAAAGAGACATCGAAAACCAAGACGTGGCATTTCAAAGCCGAGAACGTTCGCGACTTCGCTTTTGCCAACTCGCGTAAATTCATTTGGGATGCGCAAGCCGTAAAGATTGGAGACAAAACTCCGTTGGCTATGTCATACTATCCCAAAGAAGGTAATCCGCTTTGGGGTCAATTCAGCACGCGCGTGGTTGCACATACACTGCGTAGCTATAGCGCTCATACCATCGACTATCCTTATCCCGTGGCCATTTCCGTGCACACCAAGTGGATGGGTATGGAATACCCGATGATCTGCTTCAACGGTGGCCGCCCTGAAAAAGACGGCACTTACGACCAAGGCACGCGCGACGGAATGATCTCCGTGATCATTCATGAAGTTGGGCACAACTTCTTCCCCATGATTATCAATAGCGATGAGCGCCAATGGACTTGGATGGACGAAGGCTTGAATACGTTTGTGCAATACCTCGCCGAAAAGGAATACGACCGAAACTACCCCACTCGCCGCGGTCCTGCGCGCAACATTGTAGACTACATGCGCGGCGACAAAAGCACGATGAGCCCCATCATGACCAACAGCGAAAGCATTTATCAGTTCGGCAATAACGCATACGGAAAGCCCGCCACTGCACTCAACATACTGCGCGAAACCGTTATGGGCCGTGAATTATTCGACTACGCCTTTAAAGAATACTGTCGTCGCTGGGCATTTCGTCACCCCACTCCGGAAGACTTCTTCCGCACCATGGAGGACGCGAGTGCGGTCGATCTCGATTGGTTTTGGCGCGGTTGGTTCTATGGTACCGACCATTGTGACATGGACCTGAAGGATGTGAAAATATTCCGACTTAATACGCACAACCCAGAAATTGAAAAGGTATTGGAGCGTGAGAAAAAGGACAAGGCTGCTCCCGACATTTCTCTTCAACGTGATGTAGCTGAAAAATTAAAAGTGGAGGTAGACAGCGACGCCGACATGCGAGACTTCTACACATCTTATGACCCTTATAAAGTTACCGCGCTAGACCGAGTGGAATATGATGAATACGTAAAAAAACTCACAGATAAAGAAAAGGAATTGCTCGCTAAGAATATGCTCTATTATCAAGTGACAGTCGAAAACAAAGGAGGGCTAATCATGCCCCTCATTTTCGACCTGGAGTTCCTCGACGGCACAACACGCAGAATAAACATACCTGCTGAAATCTGGAAGAGAAGCGAGAAGGAAGTAACGAAGGTATTCGCCTGCGAGCGCGAGGTCAAATCAATCATTCTCGATCCACAATTGGAAACAGCTGATGTCGATATTTCGAATAATACATGGCCGCAGCGATTAGCTCCTACACGTTTCGAATTGTTCAAGGAAAACCAGGGAAGGTCAAGGGAAAATCCGATGCAACGGGCAAAGCGGGAAGCTGAGCTCAACAACAAATAATCAGAGCAGCAGCGCAAGCGCAACTAAACTCAGGCCTACCCCTATCCAGTTATATCGGGTAAGCCTTTCTTTAAAAACAAGCACTGCGGCCAGCGCTGATACCAGAACTACCCCCAAATTGTTGACGGGCAGCAAGGCCGACTTCTGCATAATATCTGAATCATAAGCCAGCACCAGAAATAAGATTGAGCCATAGTTGATTGTCCCCAAAACAAGCCCTCCGATTACGTCTCGCGCAGTCAACGTCATCCGACCAAAGTAGAGTTGAATGCCCAGGAAGGTAGCACCGCAAAATCCTGCCATCCCAAAAGATAGACATGAATATAGTTTTAATTCGTCGTCGTTAGATGGAAACGAAGAGAAGTATGCAATTCCGAAATCGACTCCCGTGCTGCCCAACAAAATAAGAGCGGGCAATAAGAATGATCGAATGCTCAATTTTCGCCCATCATCTTTTAGAGAAGAGAAATACACGCCTGCCATAGCCACTATGATTGCCAAAATTTTTGTCAGGGTTAAATATTCGTTAGGATCAATCCAAACAAACAGCAGAACTGCGAGGGCAAGCGACATCTTGGAGGCTATAGTGGTTACCGATACACCAATGATGCGCGCCGTTGTGCCGGTCAGATAGAAAACAAGGATAAACAATATTCCAAGCGACAAACCGCCAACCATCCAACGCGGCCAAAGAGAAGCGCCCTCTAAAGCATGTCCAAGATCCGGTACAACAATTAATCCTACCGTACACGCCATGAAATAATTTACAACTATAGCCGGAAGTGTCTGAACCTTATAGCGATCGAATAGCTTAAAAAGAAAGAAAATAGCCGCATTCGTAAGAATGCTCATGAGCAAGTAAAACATGCAGCAATGATACGCTCTGTTTAAGAATTATTGATGTAGAAACGAATCGTGTCTGTTGCACTGTGTTCCACATGTTCGACTTGATTTGCAATCAACGGTGCTTGCATACCCTTTCCCATAGCATTGTCTGAGACAATAACACGTGACTCATCCCAAAGTCCGCTTGCCAAAAATGCCTGAAGTACCATAGCGCCACCCTCAACCAACAACGACAAAATATTTTCATCATACAACCGACTCAACACCAAATTCAAATCATGAACGTTTCCGCATGCCAAATAGCGAACGGAACCTACCGCCTTCTCCGTAGAATTGGTAAGAACCCAAGTTGGAGCTTCATCCTGACTCAACAGAAACTCCGACAAATCGATTGGTTCAGAAGAAAGAAGAAGCCTCAGCGGATTAGTACCTTCAACACGGCGAACGGTCAGTGAAGGATTATCGTTGTAGAGAGTATTCTTTCCAATCAAGATAGCCGCCTCCTCCGACCTCCATCGATGCACAGCCACTTGCGTGTCGGGGTGCGATATCATAAAGGAACCTATCTCACCGGTTGTCCGCTCCATATCCATGAAACCATCCGACGACTGCGCCCACTTTAAAACAACGTATGGTCTTTGCTTTTCATGAAACGTAAAAAATCGACGGTTCATGAAACGACACTCGTTAACCAGCACATCCGTTTCAACTTGAATACCGGCTTGGCGCAATTGCTCGATGCCTCGACCATTAACAGCCGGAAAAGGATCAAGGCTTCCGATAACTACGCGAGGAATTCGCTTTTCAATAATGAGGTTTGAGCACGGCGGTGTTTTACCAAAATGAGCGCAAGGCTCCAACGTGACATACAGGGTTGATTCCTGGAGTAGCGCCGGGTCTTCAACCGATGCTATAGCATTTACTTCAGCATGGGGGCCTCCATACTTTTCGTGAAATCCTTCACCGATAATTCTTCCATTATGTACAATCACACAACCCACCATAGGATTAGGAGCAACATGACCATTGCCGGTCAAAGCCAATTCAATGGCGCGTTTCATGAATCGGGAATCAACAGAATCATGCATGCCGCAAATGAATGAAAGAAACAAGAGAGTCCAATCCAACTCGTGAATAGATTTTTTTCATTGACTCACAATAAAAAGAAATCGAATACAGTTATACAGCCAAATTACAGCCCATGACCGATTTTACACTTGAAGATTTAATGGAGATAACGCAAATGGAGAACGAGATGATGAAAGTGCTTTTTGCCTCTGACATCGAAGACCACTGCGAACCTTCCAACGAGACTGTGAACACCCTTTTAGCCTATAGCAAGGCTTTGAGCATCCGAAAGTCCCGTTCGATGAACAATATTCGCCTGGTCTTAAACTAGAAAACGGAGTAAAATCCGCAAAAAGAGTCCTGCCTAAAGGCAGGATTTTTTTTTAGAAAAACCGGGATACACACACTAAAAACCCCGCCTAAGCGGGGTTTTTCAATTTAACCTTAACCTATAACTTTACTGGAACATGGGCATTTCCAGACGGTGCTTCTCTATCAACTTGCGCAAATTAAT
>Ga0315907_10006155_pt1 | contig 12804 bp, 14 predicted proteins | sample LakEriMetagenome_3_FD_203525 | JGI IMG/M metagenome (GOLD analysis project Ga0315907, IMG submission 203525) | Freshwater fungal communities from buoy surface, Lake Erie, Ohio, United States - Buoy 12 MA123 | ecosystem: Environmental > Aquatic > Freshwater > Lake > Lake biofilm | place: USA...
GTGTTTGAATCAGATTTTGAAGTCCGTCTGCCAGATACCTATGTAAATAATGTCGCGGAACGCTTGAGTTTGTATCAGGCCCTAGATAATTTAAAAACCGAAGCCGATCTGGATAATTTCAAGAAGGAGCTTATGGATCGGTTTGGTCCGATTCCAAGAGCAGGAAAAGAACTCTTATTTTCATTTCAATTGCGCTGGTTGGCGCAAGAATTGGGCATGGAGCGCTTAGTGGTGAAATCTGGAAAACTCGTGGCGTCTTTTATTTCTAATCCGCAATCCCCGTTTTATGAAACCGAGGCCTTTACCCTGCTACTGCATCGAATCAATGCCATGGGCAAGGGGTATCGACTCGTTCAAAAAGACGATAAACTTCGCTTGGTGATTGAGCCCATTCTTCACATTAAGGATGCCTATGAAAAACTTCAGGCCTTGAAGGGGGAGCGTTAACGGGATTCATCTGCGATCTTTAATTAAATTTACAATAGAAAAACGAAGAGCTAATGCAAACATTTCAAAATTATATACTAGGCCAATGGGTAAGTGGCGAGGGCGTAGAAACGGAGCAGTTCCATGCCATAACGGGCGCAAAGATCGGTGAAGTTTCAAGTGCTGGAATTGATTTTTCTGAGGTATTAAACTACGGTAGAACAGTAGGAGGACATCCCCTTCGAAAAATGACCTTTCAAGAACGTGGTCGGATGCTAAAAGCACTTGCGCTCTATTTAATGGAACGCAAAGAAAAATACTATGAGTTTAGTGCCCTTACTGGCGCCACGCGCATTGATTCTTGGATAGATATTGAGGGAGGAATTGGTAATTTGTTTGCCAATGCGTCGTTAAGACGACAATTCCCGGATTTACCTTACTATGTGGACGGGGTAGCCGCACCCTTATCTAAAAACGGGACCTTTATCGGGCATCACATCATGTTACCGAAGCAAGGGGTAGCGGTTCACATTAACGCGTTTAATTTTCCAATATGGGGAATGCTTGAGAAAATCGCTGTTAACCTGATGGCGGGTGTACCAGCCGTAGTTAAGCCTTCCGAATACACGAGTTTTTTAACGGAAGTAGTCGTGCGTGACATCATTGCTTCTAACATCTTACCCGAAGGATCCCTTCAATTAATTGTTGGCTTAGGTCGGGGGATTATTGATCATGTGCAAACGGAAGATACCGTAACGTTTACGGGTTCTGCAAAAACAGGAAAACTACTGAAAGGCCTTCCGCAAATTGCCGATCGGAGTGTTTCTTTTAATTTAGAAGCAGACTCCCTTAATGCCTGTATCCTGGGTGAAAAAGCAGTTCCTGGAACAGCCGAATTTGAGTTGTTCATTAAAGAAGTGAGCAAGGAAATTACTGTGAAAGCAGGTCAAAAGTGTACGGCCGTTCGCAGAATTTTTGTGCCCGATGCATTAATTGATGAGGTTCAATCCGCGCTTATCAAGCGATTGGCCAGTACCAAAGTAGGAGATCCTTCCCAGGAAGGGGTCCGCATGGGAGCCTTAGCCACACAATTGCAAGTGGCGCGAGTTCGAGAAAATGCAGAACTATTGGCTAAATCACAAGAAATGGTGTTTGGTTCCTTAGATGAGGTTCAGGTGCACGGTGCTGACGCAAAACAAGGTGCGTTCTTCTCTCCGATTTTATTTAGAAATAACCATCCATTTCAACACACGGATGTGCATGACATCGAGTGTTTTGGACCCGTTTCCACCTTAATGCCCTATAAGTCCTTGGAGGATGCCATTTCCTTAGCTCGGATGGGTAAAGGCTCCTTGGTTTCTTCCATCGTTACACCAGACGATCAAGAAGCTATGGACTATGTGCTTGGCGCAGGAAGCATGCATGGACGAGTATTAGTACTCAATGAGCGCTGTGCAAAGGAAAGCACCGGACATGGTTCTCCAATGCCATTGCTTACCCACGGTGGACCAGGACGTGCCGGTGGTGGTGAAGAAATGGGAGGTAAACGCGGGGTGTTACATTATCTTCAACGCACCGCAATCCAGGGACATCCATCAACCATTACAAAAATCACCCAGCAATTTCAGGTGGGAGCCGACATGCCGGAAGCGAATCCACATGTGTTTAGAAAGCATTTTGAAGAATTAGTGATTGGCGAAACGGTATTTACGCATAAACACACCGTAACCGATGCCGATATTGTGAATTTCGCAAATGTTTCTGGGGATAATTTTTATGCGCACATGGATGCTACTTCCCTGGAGGGAACCATCTTTGAACGTCGTGTAGCGCATGGATATTTTGTGCTTTCCAAAGCTGCAGGATTATTTGTCGATCCGAAAAAGGGGCCGGTCTTGTTGAATTATGGGTTGGATGAGGCACGATTTACGAAACCCGTTTATCCTGGGGCAACCTTGGGCGTTCGGTTTACGGTAAAAGAGAAAATAGATCAGGAGAAACGATCTGAAGAGGATATTGCCAAAGGAATTGTAAAGTTCCTAGTGGATGTGTATGATGAGACGGGAGAAACCGTTGCTCTAGCTACGATTCTAACGATGGTGAGGAAACTAGATCAGTCGAATTGATTCCATAATTCCCAGCTTTTCAAGGCTTGTGCTTTAAGCATCGGAAGTCCATTTAGCGTTGCTGCGCCGCGTGATTTTGCCTCCTTCAACAGCAGTGTTTCTTCTGGGTTGTATATTAAATCTACAACTAAATGACTAGGTCCAATACCTTGGAAACTGGGTAAAGGACAAGCATCTATGGCGGGAAACATCCCTACGGGAGTACAGTTAACAATCAGTTTACAGGCGCTCAGCATGGCTTCATTCACGTGCTCGTATGAAAATTGTTGACCTCCAGGTTCGTTACGGCTAAGAAAATTCACTTGAATGCCTAAGTTTCTTAACACATACCCCACCGCTTTGGAACTTCCGCCTGTTCCAAGAAGTAAGGCTCGTTCATGTTCAAAGGTTAAAAAAGGTTTGATGGATTGTTGGAATCCGAACGCATCAGTATTAAATCCAATCGCCTTTCCTTCGCTGAACACGATGGTGTTTACTGCCCCAATTGCCTTTGCTTCCGGACTCAATTCATCCAGAAAGGGAATGATTTCTTCTTTATAAGGAATGGTAACGTTTAATCCATGGTAGGCTTCATCAAGTATGGGTTTAACGCGTCCAATGGCATCAAGCTCAATCAACGTATAGCAGGCATCGATTCCATTGTCCTCAAAAAAGGACTTGAAAAAACCAGGAGAAAAACTATGTCCTAGCGATTTGCCAATTAAGCCATATGTTTTCATGGTACGAAGAATTCAGGTCGGTATTCGAAGTGCATGGTGTCATAATGTTTCCATCGCCCCCCCCAGATAAACCCATGTTTTTCAAAAATCTCTACAATTCCCATGGGTATTTTGTTTTTGTATCCGAGTGTTGCATCTTCATTCTTACATCCACATTCCCACTGCCAGTAATTAGAATATGCCGTGTTGATGTCTATGGTAATTCCAAACGAATGCGCACTTAAGCGTGTGGTCCCGCTGATAACCCGCCAATTAAACGTACCTCCGATGTTGCTTAGGTATTTTTTCCATTCTGGATGTTGATCGAGTTCATTGGAAACCTTGATTAGCGCGTTGCTGGCCCCATTGACTTTAGAGAATTGAATTTTTTGGTTCACTAAGGTGGGACACCACGTCACAGTGGTTAAGTTCGCTTGTACTTCCGCGGCGGATTTCCCATAAACTTCTTTGAAAAAAGCATCATTTCGTATTCTTCCTGCATCTGTGTTTGCTTTCGAATCTCCTTGGTTATAGGGGTAATGCAGTTGATCTTCAATGTCTGGATTATCCAGTAATTCTTGGGTGCTTTTTTGTTTTTTATCGTCGTATGTAAGGGTCTTCCCGCTGTGAAACACGGCTTTGTTATCCTTGATTTCTTTGATGTGATTCGGGTATACAGTAGCCCAAGGCATGTCGCTTGTCCGTATCAATAGCGAAAAATACACAAGGAATTGCAGCATTTAGTCGCAATCAGATTGAAAGGTAAGCACATTCGAAGAAAAAATTTGACGGCTCGCCTCTGGGTATGTAGAAACAATACATGCATACCAAACATCGGTAGTAAATGCGCCATTGGCTTTCAGTACCCAGGAACCATTAACCTTTTTGAAAAGGGCCTCTACATGACAGCAATCATATGCTTCATCCGGAAATTTAAGTTCCTTACCATCTTTTCGCTGCGCTGTACCTTCCATCCATGCATAATTACCATATACTTTGAAGTGATTTACGACAAAAATTACGTCTTGCTCCAAATCATTTTTAATATCGGTCCGCAGAAGATCTAGCATGGCAGTACGTTCCTTGGCGTTCGTTTCTGTTTTCTTTTTGAAATCGCGAAGCGTTTGACTAAAGCCGAGTTGTAGGGACAATAGCGTGGTAAAAAGTAGAAAAATGAAAATTCTCATATGTTTGTTTTTTTCAAAGGTAATAAGTTCAATTTAGTTAACGGTCATTTTGTATTTTTACGGAAAATCTACACCTATGAGTACCTATTACACCAAGATTATTTTCACTTCGCTATTTTTTTTAGTATTCGCGCCATTTTATGCTCAACAGGTAAAATCTATAGATATTCCTTGGGTTAATGTTTCATCAGAAGATTTGTCTGCTTATGGAGAGCCGCGCATCAAGGCTGTTGAATATCAGGTCTTTCGCTTGAATACAGATCCGTTGCGTACTGCCTTACAAGGAATCACCTATCGTGAAGGAATGTTGAATGGATTTATTGCATCGGTAAGCTTTCCGTATGCTGACGGGACTCTGCATCCGTTTACTGCCAAACGAAATCAAACGATGCATCCTGCTTACAATGCAAAATTTCCCGAATTAATTACGCTTGACGCATATGCAACAGATGGTTCAGGGGCCTATGGGAAATGGGATATTACACCCACCGGATTGCACGCCATGATTTTCATTCCAGGACAATCTACTATTTTTATTGATCCCATGTTTGAGGGAAATCATGAATACTATATCGTTTATAGAAAACGGGATTTTATAACGGACAAAACGGTACAGTGTGATGTAGAGAATTTCGATGAAGCGAAACCTGTTCAGTCCAATAAATCAATGTTTGGAACTTGCGACCTTCGCACCTATCGCCTAGCCTTGTCTGCAACGGCAGAATATACAATTTTCCATGGCGGAAGTGTTGCTCAGGCAGCTGCCGCTCAAGTGGTTACTATGAACCGTGTAAATGGAGTGTACGAAAAGGATATAGCCATCACCATGGTCATCGTCCCTAATAATAACTCTTTGATTTATACCACGGCAGCAACGGATCCATATACCAACGGTACCCCGGGAACCATGATAAACCAAAATCAAACCAATGTGGATGCGGTAATTGGGAGTGCAAATTATGATATTGGTCATGTGTTTGGCACCAACAGCGGTGGCTTAGCCGGACTCGGTGTGGTGTGTACCGGAGGGCAAAAAGCGCGTGGTGTTACGGGTAGCGGTGCGCCGATTGGAGACCCGTTTGATATTGACTATGTTGCGCACGAAATGGGGCATCAGTTTGGAGGTAACCATACTCAAAACAACAATTGCAACAGCGTTGCCGCAGCCCGAAGAGAACCGGGAAGCGCAAGTACGATTATGGGGTATGCAGGGATTTGTGCACCCAATGTACAAAACAACAGTGATGATTATTTTCATGGATATAACTTACAAGAAATCAGCAATGAAATCTTAAGCAATGGCCATCAATGTGAGGTAATTACCGCCTTAAACAATACACCTCCTGTGATTAACTCCACCAGTGGTAATATCGTGGTTCCAATCTCTACCCCGTTTATTTTAACTGCACATGCAACAGATGTGGACGGAGACGTGCTCACCTACCTTTGGGAACAAATGGATAATGAGGCAAGTACGCAGCCACCGGTCGCAACTGCAACTGGAGGGCCTAATTTTAGAAGTTTTGACCCCTCATTAGATTCAAATCGTTATTTCCCAAACCTTACTTCGCTCGCTTCAAATGGTCCCTTTACATGGGAAGTATTGCCATCGGTAGCGCGTGTAATGGATTTTAGGCTTTCAGTGCGAGATAACCACGGCGTGGGTTCTTGTAACGATTTTACCGATGTTACGGTAACTACAAACGCTGCTGCAGGCCCCTTTGTGGTAACCTATCCTTCCGCAACCGGAATTACTTGGGTTGGAGGTAGCTCCCAAACCGTAACATGGTCTGTTGCGAATACCAATGTGGCCCCAATCAATTGCACCGACGTTCGAATACTCCTTTCGGTCGACGGTGGTCAAACCTATCCGTATGTGCTTTCTTCAAGTACGGCCAACGACGGAACAGAGACGATTACTTGTCCCAATCTAACCACAAATACGGCACGAGTGATGGCAATGTCTGGAGCACAAACCTTCTTTGATATTTCAAATAACAATTTTACAATAACCTGTGGTACCACCCAAACTCCCGTGTTTAATGCCCTTCCAACCGCATGTCAAAATGATGCGTTCTTTGCCTTGCCGAGTATCTCGGACAACGGAATCACGGGAACTTGGTCACCAGCCCTCGATCTTTCTTTACCCGGAACATTTACCTACAATTTCACGCCTTCAGCAGTAGAGTGTGCTTCTCCAAGCAGCGCTCAGTTGATCGTAACGCCTCAGGTAGAGGCTGTGTTTACGCATCCAACGGAGTTTTGTCAAAACGATCTTTTTGTTTTACCGAACATTGCACAAAATGGTGTTACAGGGACATGGAACCCTCAAGCGAATACCCAACAAGTTGGTAGCACCATGGTAACCTTTACTCCAGATGCAGGGCAGTGCAGTAATTCAGTAAATCAAACGATAACGGTTAATTCTATTCCATCAAATGGTATTAGTCAAAATGGAATTACGCTCACCGCTACTGCAATAGGTGTTACCTATCAATGGATTGATTGCATCACCAATCAACCCGTGGTTGGTGCTACCAATCAAAGCTTTACTACTACAGAAGCTCTTGGCACGTACGCAGTCATTGTTACTGCAAATGGGTGTTCGGATACCTCAACGTGCATAAGTGTTGATCAATCCGGACTTAGCGAAGGGGACTTTAATTTTGGATTAATTCCAAATCCGGCCAATGAAAGCGTATTGATTCAATGGAATTCTGATGCTACTGAAGTGATTGAACTTCTCGATGAGGCAGGAAAAATTGTACGAAGGGTATTGGTTACAGACAACACTCAAGCGGTGGAATTTTCCTTAACCCACGTTGCAGCAGGTGTATATCACGTGCGCTTAAGTGGAGCAGAGAATATATCAATTAAGAAACTCATAAAATTATAATGCGCCATCTTTCTTTAATATTCTTCCTTGTCGCATATTCAGTTGGGTCTGCTCAGACCTATTATTTAACGGGTCGACCTTTTCCTTTAGAACGAAATAATGCCATCAAGGAGGTAGGAAAACAATGGGGAATTGACGTTAAATATGTTGGTAATGACGTGGTGGAGGCAGTTGGACTTGATTCGTTGAATCAGTTAATTGATGTTCAATACGCCCTTATTCAGACGAAAAAAGGCCCCGAGTGGTTAGGAGATTTTTTTAAACAAGTAGATGAGGTGCAAGCCATCCATGAAGAAATTAGGCATTACGTCCTTTATGCAGAGTACATTCCAAGGGGCGATTACCCTGAAAGGAAATTAATCATTGCTCGAAGCAATAAACGAATATATCGCGTGGTGGTCGTTGAAGTAGCATCAAGTGAGCGCTTTACGTGTCTTTCCGAGTGCCTTGTGCGTTGGACAAAACGTAAAAAGCTGACCCCACAGAAAGGTTGTTCGCTGCCTTATCAATTTCCGGAAAATGGAATTACACTAAAATAGGTTGGAAGCGAGGGTTTTAAAATCAACAGGTAGTTGGTATGTGGTGGAAACAGCAACCGGAGAGGTGCTCAATGCCCGCCTGCGGGGTAAATTAAAACAATCGGGACTGAGGTTAACCAATCCCATTGCCGCAGGGGATCGAGTTACCTTAAAGAATCAAAGAGATGAGGAGGGGAACCATGTCATTGAAGACATCTTGCCAAGGGTAAACTATGTTTCTAGAAAATCTACCAATTTAAGTAAGGAAATGCAGATTTTAGCAGCGAATATTGATCAGCTGTACATCATTGTTACCCTGAAGGACCCCAAAACGCACCCCTTATTTATTGACCGTTTTTTGGTGGCGGCAGAATCCTTCAGAATACCCGTTACCGTACTCTTCAACAAGGTGGATTTGTATACCAAGGCAGAGGTGGAGTTATATAAATCTTTGTCCGAAATGTATGAGCGCATCGGTTATCCCTGTTATCAAACACAGAGTACAGACAAGAAATCGGTAGAATTCCTTAAAAAGTTAATGCAAGGCAAGCAGGTGATGCTAGGAGGAAATAGCGGGGTTGGAAAATCATCGATTGTGAATGCCTTGGACGCTGCAGTTCAGTTAAAAACAGGGGAAATATCCGCCGCTCATCAACAAGGAAAACACACCACCACCTTTGCAGAAATGCACAAGTTGAGTTTTGGTGCCTATGTGATAGACACTCCGGGAATCAGATCCTTTGGATTGGTCGATTTAGAAAAGGAACATTTAGGACATTATTTTCCAGAAATACGGACAGCCATGGAAAATTGTCGCTTTAATAATTGCATGCACTTGAATGAGCCGGGGTGCGGTGTGGTGAAGGCGGTAGAAGAGGGACGCATTTCAGGTCTACGTTATACGCACTATAAAGCGATTTTAGAAGAAGAAGATAACGACCCCTACAGAAGAAGTAAATTCCAATGAGAGTAGTCATTCAACGTGTTTTAGAAGCCTCTGTTGTAATCGATGGAGCGGTTCATAATCAAATAAATCAAGGGTTTGTCGTCCTTTTGGGTATCGGTCAAATGGATGAGGAACAAGACATTCATTACTTGGCTCAAAAAATCTTAGGCTTGCGCGTCTTTTCCGATCATGAAGGAAAAATGAATTATTCCTTAGAAGAGGTAATGGGCGAAATCCTCCTCATTAGTCAATTTACATTATTCGCATCCACAAAAAAGGGAAATCGTCCGAGTTATATCGATGCCGCGCCTCCAGGAATGGCGATACCCTTGTATGAAAAATTCATCGAAGTCATACACGTATCCATAGGCAACCGCTTAAAAACCGGAATATTTGGTGCCGATATGAAGGTGAGTTTAATCAATGATGGTCCTGTGACCATTCAACTAGACTCAAAAAACAAGGCTTAGTACCCTGATTCTTTTTCTTTGGTATCGATGGTATATACCAAACCAAAGTTTAACCCTGCGGCCGCAGCGCGAGTTTTGTAGTAGTCTGGATACAATAAACTGTTCGATAGGGAATTCCCATAGGCATCCACCCCTTTTGCATCTTTAATTCCATATTGTAAACGTAAGCCAAAAATAATTCCAAGGGGAACACTTTTGAGGATTTTACGATTGATTCCAAATCCGATAAAGGCATTCGAATAACTTTTTGCGTATTCTCCGGATTTATCTGACGCTGTAGGAAATAATTCTTCTCGGGTGTATAAGGCACTGCGGATTTTATTGTATTGAGCGCCTAATTCGAAATATGCCCCGCCTTTATTCTGAAAACGCAGGTATATAGGCAGTTGAAACGTTTTCAAATTTACCATAGAAGTGTAGCTTTGAGAAAGGACTTCACCCGCATACTCCGCATTGTGGGCTCCAAAATTGGTTTCCATACCCAAGCTAAAGAATCCCATACGCAACCCAAATCCTAGGCCGTAATTACTACCCCAACTCGGTGCATAATCCTGTTCTTTTCCTTGTTCTGAAATATTTTGATTAAACAACCACGTGGAATTAAATTGTCCTTTGGCGGCAATATCGAATCCAAGTTGAGCCATGGAGTTGCTTGTAAGTACACCAATAAAAAGTAGGGAATAGAATAATTTCATAAAAAATAGTTTTTACAAGTATAGGAATTTCTCCTTATTGTTTTTGCTGTCGAATGTACAAAATGTAAAATATCCCATCCTTTTTATCCAACAATTCCATTTCGGCCATGTAATATGGGGCTTGAATTTTTTCGCCCGGTTCGTAAACGGGTTTGAAATTACCCTTACTAATGAGGATGTTGTATCCGTCTCCACTGTTTATGAAGGCTTTTTCAATGGACCAACGCACCCCTTCAGGAACAGTTAAACTGCTTCCTCCGTAGGCGGATTTAACAAAGGTAGTGTCTTGAGCGAAGGATGTTCCTGCCCAAATCAATACAAAGAAAGAAAACAACTTGCTCATGGGATAATATTGAATTCAATGACCGAGTAACCTCGCGCACAAATACCAGAATTGGTACAGGTGCAAATGGTGGACCCAGCAGGTACCCATATCGGTAAATTTGTCATTTGTTCTCCGGCACTGTGAATTCCAAAACTGATGGGGATACTGTTAATCGCCAGATAACGCCCAGAATAGAGGTAGTAAAACGTGGCTACCCCACATGCTGGAAATAGTGACAGGTTTGTTCCAGATGTTTGAACACCATAAACATCTTGATCGCCAGCAGTAAATACACTTTCAATTTTCCATACCTTACCTGCGGGCACGGTTTGGGGAGGATCTATGTTCGAAATTATTTTTACTTGATTAAACTGTAGGTTTCCTTGAGCATGTATTTCGACGAACCACACCAAGGATAAAAGAAAAATAAAAACGTATTTCATCAAGGTATAATATTAAATTCTAAAACACTCGCTACACCGCTTGTTAAGCCACTGAAAAACACATTTTGCCCACCGTTTAACCAATAAGGAAAGCTATCAAATACGGGTCCGTAACTGGTGTGTGTGTTTTTAAGAAATACCTGTTGTCCCGCAACAGACACGCTAAAAAAGGAAGTATATGAACTCAAGCCGACCCCTTCAATTTTCCATACTTTACCCGCTGGAACGCTGAAATTATTCCCATTGCTTGTAAACGATAAATTGAGCACTTGATTGAGCTGAAGATTTCCTTGTGAAAAGCTGTTCATGTAAAGTAAAAAACAGCAGATAAATAATAGGGTTCTCATGGAATAATATTGAATTCGATAACGCTAATGTACGTTTTTGCCGTTACATTGGGTGGTGGACAAATGCAGTTGTTGCCATAGGCTCCGGCATTGGGTGTACAGGTTTTAGTTTCTCCAGCAAGCGTAGTTCCAGCGGGAAGCCATAGCGGTGAACCCGTATTTCCCGCACTTGCTTTTACGCCATTAATGGTGATGGGATTGGTTGAAGACACTTGGCAAGATTGTGTCGTGTAACTAGACCATAGTTGAGTGGATCCATTGCATGGGGAGCAACTACCGCTGCCGCTACTTGCTTGAAAATAAGGCACTGCTTCATATACAATGTTTTCAACTTTCCAGACCTTACCGGCAGGAACAGTTGCGGTATTATTGTCAATGAGCAAGACTTGATTGAACTGTAAATTTCCTTGGGCGGAGACCCTGCAAAAAACAAACATTATTGCAGTGATTACTAAAAGTTTCATGGTATAATATTGAATTCTAAAACCGAAATCATCGAGGTTCCTGGGCCAGAAATTAAGGTTGTTCCGGAAGGAAGCCAAATCGGAAACGAATGCATAACAGGGGAGTGACTTCCGGAGCTGTAGTTATAATTGACGCCCCCACTTAAACCTACAATTCGCGAATCCCCATTAATTATAAGGGCGTGTGTTTGGGGATTTCCGTTATGAGAGCTGTAGGCGCTTGAAGGGGTATACGACTCAACTTTCCAAACCTTACCGACGGGAACCGTTAATTGGGTGTTGGTAACGATAAGGGCTTGATTGAACTGCAAATTTCCTTGAGCGAATCCTTGGAATCCGGCAAAAAGAAGTGTAAAAAGCGTGAAATATCTCATGGGACAATGGTAAATTCGAGGATGTTGTAATTCGTGTTTTGTGACCACCCAGCTACGGTTGCACCAGCAGGCAACCATATTGCACCAGAAGGCAATGATCCACTAGTGCCATTGTGAAACCAATTGATCCCGTTGATAACCAATGACGAATAAAGACCATTTCCACTACTAGAATACGATTGCGCTTGGTGTTCAATTTTCCACACTTTACCCGCAGGGACGGTTTGAACCGTGGTCCCGTTGAACAGAAGGGCTTGGCTGAATTGCAAATTCTGTGCACGACACCAAAACATGCTTAGTACGATTATCCCTGAAAATAAAAATCTTTTAAATCGCATTTCCGAGTTTTTGCTAAAATTAAGAATATTGTGATGGAATTATGTTAAATTAAAAAGAACTAACTGAAAAGTGCATTATATTTTAATGAGTCCTTATTCCTAAACTTTACTATATTCGTTAACAACATTCCACAAAAATTTAGAAATGAAAAATATAAGAATACGGCGATGGATTATTTTGACAGTGCTTTTTATGTCATTTTATTTAAAGGCTCAAACACCCGAAGGCATTAATTACCAAGCGGTTATCCGTAAAACCAATGGAGCCTTAGTGACCAATACTACTGTTGCGATTCGGATTCAAATTAAGCAGAATTCCGCGAATGGAACGGTCGTTTACGCGGAACGACAAAGTGTCATTACTTCTCAATATGGCTTAGTTAACTTTGTAATTGGTCAGGGTACCATTCTTTCGGGCACATTCTCAGCGATTAATTGGTCTACAGGGAATTATTGGGTGAGTTTAGGGGTTGATTTTGTGAACGGAACCAATTATTTAGATTACGGCTCTCAACGTCTAATGAGCGCCCCTTACGCCTTGTATGCAAAAA
>Ga0315907_10006159_pt1 | contig 12795 bp, 10 predicted proteins | sample LakEriMetagenome_3_FD_203525 | JGI IMG/M metagenome (GOLD analysis project Ga0315907, IMG submission 203525) | Freshwater fungal communities from buoy surface, Lake Erie, Ohio, United States - Buoy 12 MA123 | ecosystem: Environmental > Aquatic > Freshwater > Lake > Lake biofilm | place: USA...
CGAAGCCGCGGCCCACGAGCTGGTCAGGTACTGCCTGAAGGAGCTGGCCTACTACAAGGCCCCTGGCTGGGTCGCCTTCCGCGAAGCCCTCCCGGTGACCCCGACCAACAAGATCCAGAAGAACCGCATCTTCGAGCCCGGCCAGGACCCCAGGGAGGGTGCGATCGACTGTCGTGCCCTGAAGAAGCGACCGACCGCGGGTTGAGTGATCCACCTTTGCGCACTGCAACCCCAAACCCCAGGAAAAGACCATCACATGATCGACTGGCACCCCGAAGACCCCGCCACCCTGGCGGACCCTTACGACGTGTTCACGAGTCTGCGCGACGAAGACCCGTGCCACTGGAGCCCACGCTTGAAGAGCTGGGTGCTCACGCGCTACGACGACGTGAAAGCCGTGTGCCTGGACAAGGAGCGCCTGTCGTCGGACCGGCTGCGGCCGTTCTTTGCCTCGCTGCCGTCGCCAGAGGCTGAGCGCATCGGCCAGATCATCCGCTACCTGTCGCAGTGGATGGTGTTCAAGGACCCGCCCGACCACACCCGGCTGCGCCGCCTGACCAGCCGCGTGTTCCACGCCAAGTCCATGCAGGCCATGCGGCCGCAGGTGGCAGACATCGCCGACTGGCTGATGGACGGCATCGGCGAGCGCACCGAGTTCGACTTCATCACCGACTTCGCCGGCCCGCTGCCCTGCCTGGTGATCATGGCCCTGCTGGGCGTGGAGCGCTCGGAGCTCGCGCGGGTCAAGCGCATGAGCGACGACATGGCGCTGTTCATCGGCTCCTCGCGTACCTCACCCGAGAAGTACGACACCGCCGAGGCGGCCACGCACGAGATGGCGGAATTCTTCCGCGAGTTGATCGAAGACCGCCGTCGCGCGCCCCGTGCTGACCTGATGAGCGAACTGGTGCACCTGCGCGACGATGACGGCGACCGCCTGACCGACGACGAGCTGGTGGCCACCTGCATCCTGTTGTTGTTCGCCGGGCACGAGACGACAACGAACCACATCGCCAACGGCATGCTGGCGCTGATGCGCTTTCCGGACCAGATGGCGCTGCTGCGCGCTGACCCGGGCCTGGCCAACGACGCGGTGGAAGAACTGCTGCGCTACGACGGGCCCTCAGGCGCGCAGGTGCGCATCGTCAGCCAGACGCACGAACTGCACGGCAAGACGCTGGAGGCCGGCCAGCGCGTGTTCATCATGCTCAACGCCGCCAACCGTGACCCGCGCGCCTACCCCGACCCGGACCGCGTGGACCTGCACCGCGACGGCCCGCCGCACCTGAGCTTCGGCTTTGGCATCCACATCTGCCTGGGCTTTCCGCTGGCGCGCACCGAGGGGCAGGTCGCCTTTCCGGCACTGCTCAAGCGCTACCGCGACATCGAGCCCATGACCCTGTCGCCGACGTGGATCAATTCGCTCGTCTTTCGGGGAATGACCTCATTGCCGGTGCGCGTGCGGCACGCTTGAATGCGCTCTCCCTCCTGCAGACCCGATGACCGGACATACCACTTCAACCACACCCAGCCCTGAGGCTGGCGGCGCAGCGCTCGCACAGGCCGAGCCTGTGCTGCGGGCCGAAGGGGTGTACCTGGGCTTCGGCGGCATCCAGGCGCTGGCCGGGGTGTCGCTGGACGTGAAGCCGGGTGAGATCACGGCCGTGATCGGCCCCAATGGCGCGGGCAAGACCAGCCTGTTCAACACCCTGTCGGGCTTCTATCGACCGCAGCGCGGGCGCGTGCTGCTGGAAGGGCGCGACCTCACGGGTGTCAGCGCCGACCGGCGCGCGGCGCTCGGCCTGGCGCGCACCTTCCAGAACGTGGCGCTGTTTCGCGGCATGTCCGTGCTGGACAACATCAAGCTCGGCGGCCACACGCGGCTGAACACGAACCCGCTGACGGCGCTGTGGTACCGCGGCCCGGCGCAGCGAGAGGAGGTGGCGCTGCGCCAGGAGATCGAGCGCGACGTGATCGATTTCCTGGAGATCGATCACATCCGCCACCTGCCCGTGGCCGGCCTGCCCTACGGGCTGCAAAAGCGCGTGGAACTGGCCCGGGCGCTGGCCATGCGCCCCAAGGTGCTGATGCTGGACGAACCCGTGGCGGGCATGAACCGCGAGGAGACCGAAGACATGGCGCGCTTCATCCTGGACATCCAGGAAGAGCGTGGCATCACGGTGCTGCTGATCGAGCACGACATGGGCCTGGTGATGGACATCTCGCACCACGTGGTGGTGCTGAACTTCGGCCAGGTGATCGGCCAAGGCACGCCGGCGCAGGTGCGCGCCAACCCCGAGGTGGTGCGTGCCTACCTGGGGGATGAGGCGACGCGGAGGGTGGCCCAGTGAACAGCGGATTCGACTGGATCGCCCTGGCCGAGTTCTCGGCCATCGGGCTGTTGTCGGGCGGGCTGCTGGCGCTGATCGCCCTGGGCTTCGTGCTCATCTACAAGGGCACCGGGGTCATCAACTTCGCCATGGGCGAGTTCATGATGCTGGGCGCTTACTTCTTCTACACCGCCAACGTGATGTGGGGCTTGCCCATGTGGGTGGCGCTGCCGGCCACGCTGGCGGCGGTGGCCGGTTGTGCGGCGCTGGTGGAGCGCGCCATCCTGCGGCCGCTGGCCGGGCAGCCGGTGATCTCGGTGCTGATGGCCACCATCGGCCTGGCCAGCGCCCTGCACGGTGGCGTGGACGCCATCTGGGGCGGACGCAACTACGAGATGCCCACGCTGCTGCCGCGCCAGCCGCTGCTGATCGGCGACGTGCTGATCCCGGGCAAGGTGCTGTGGAGCTTCCTGCTCGCGGCCGTGGTCATCACCGCGTTCACGGTGTACTTCCGCCGTTCGCGCACAGGCGTGGCCATGCGCGCCGCCGCCAGCGACCCCGTCACCGCGTATGTGCTGGGCATCGACGTGCGCGCCATGCAGCGCCTGACCTGGATCTTCGCCGGCCTGGTGGGTGCCATCGCCGGCATCGTGGTGGCCTCGATGACCAGCCTGTCGCCGGCACTTGGCAGCGCGGCGCTCACGGTGCTGGCCGTCATCATCCTGGGCGGGCTGGACAGCATTGCCGGGGCCATCGTGGCCGGCCTCATCGTGGGCCTGCTGGAAAGCCTGACGGCCGGCTATCTGGGCGGCAAGGTGCGCGACATCGTGCCCTATGTGGTGGTGCTGGTGATCCTGCTGATCCGCCCCTACGGCCTGTTCGGCACCCGGCAGATCGAACGCTTGTAAGGCACCCGGCCCATGCGCATCCACGACTTCCGCCAGAGCTATGCCGATGACCAGGCGCTGTGGCCCACGGGCGTGCAGCGTCTGTGGCTGCTGGCGCTGCTGCTGGCCATCGCCGTGTTCCCGCTGGTGGGCGGGGGCTACGCGCTCGGGCTGATGTGCGTGCTGGGCATCCACATCATCGCCGCGTCGGGTCTGAACATCATGACCGGCAGCACCGGGCTGATCTCGCTGGGCCACGCCGCCTTCATGGGCGTGGGCTGCTACACCGCGGCCTGGCTGGCGCAGCGCGGCCTGCCCATCTTCGTCACGCTGCCAGCCGCCGGGCTGATGGCGGCGGCCCTGGGCATCGTGGTGGGCCTGCCCAGCCTGCGCATCAAGGGGCTGTACCTGGCGGTGGCCACCCTGGCCATGCAGTTCCTGATGGTCTACATCTTCCGCGAGTGGGAGTCCGTCACGGGCGGCGTGCGCGGCGTGAACGTGCCGCCGGCCGACTTCTTCGGCATCCCGCTGAACACCGATGCCCGCATGGCCTGGCTCATCGCCTTCTGCGCCGTGGTGATGCTGATCGGGGCGCGCAACCTGTTCCGCACCCGAGTGGGCCGCGCCTTCACCGCCATCCGCGACAAGGACATCTCGGCGGAGGTGCTGGGCATCAACCTGCTGCAGTACAAGCTGACCTCGTTTGCCATCGGCTCGTTCTATGCCGGCGTGGCGGGCGCACTGCTGGGCTACTTCTACCGCGCCATGACGCCGGAGTACTTCACGCTGCAGCTGTCCATCTTCTATCTGGCCGCCATCATCGTGGGCGGCCTGGGCAGCACCTTGGGCACCATCCTGGGCGCCTTCTTCATGACGCTGGTGCCCGAGCTGCTGCGCGCGGGGGTGTCGTTCGCGGCGCAATGGTCGCCGCGCGCCGTCGAGATCCTGTCGCCCATCCAGCAAGTCGTCTTCGGCCTGCTGATCATCGGCTTTCTGGTGTTCGAGCCGCACGGCCTGGTGGAGGTCTGGCGGCGCATACGGCGTTTCTTCCACCTCTGGCCCTTCCGTTCCTGAACCGCGGGCGGGCTCTCAGAGCGCTGACCGTGCCGCCCCTTCAACCCATCCCAAGGAGACATCGATGAGCAAGACCGAACGAGACATCGCCAGCACCACCCGTCGCCGCCTGGTGCAAGCCGGCTTGGGCGCTGCCGGCCTGGGTGCGCTGCCGCTGAGCACCGCCTTCGCGCAGAGCGGCGAAATCGTGGTGGGCGCCGCCCCGCCCATCACCGGCGTGTTCGCCTTTGCCGGCGTGGGCTTACACCAGGGCCTGGGCGACTACTGCGAATGGCGCAACGCCAACGGCGGTGTGGCCGGACGCAGGCTGCGCTACATCGGTGAAGACTCGGCCTACAAGATGGACCAAGCCATGGCGGTGTTCAAGAAGATCATGGGCGCACACCGTCCGCCGGTCTTCTATGGCGACTCCACCGCCTGGGCCAAGGCCTCGGCGGCCGAGGTGAGCCAGCTGGGCACCACGCTGACCTCCAGCCCGTCCTTCGCCTCTGACCTGGCCGACCCGGTGAAGGTGCCGTACTACTTCATGGCCGGCCCCACCTACGAGGCCATGATCGAGATCCAGCTCGAGTTCATCAATTCGCAGGCCAAGGCCGGGGGCAAGCCCTCCGTGGCCATCGTCTACAGCGACACCGAGTTCGGCCGTGACCCCATCGAAGGCGCGAAGAAGCACGCGCAGAAGCTGGGCATTCCGCTGGTGCAGGAGATCGTCACCAAGCCCGGCGCCGTGGACGTCTCGGCCGAGGTGTCCAAGCTGCGCCGCGCCAAGCCCGACTATGTGATCTTCCACGGCTACGTGCTCGCGCCCATCCCCGAGTTCATCAAGCAGATGAAGGAGGCCGGCATGAACGTCACCTCCATGGGCACCATCTGGAGCATGGACAAGACCACGGTGGACGCGATGGGCGCGGCCGGCGAAGGCTGGATGGGCGTGATGCCCTACCGCTACAGCTACGACACCGCGGGCGCACGCAGCATGCAGGCCATCAAGGACTTCGCCGCCAAGGCGCGGCCGCAGATGAACTACATCCCGCTGTTCTACACGCACGGCTGGCTGGTGGGCTCCATCTTCTGCGAGGTGATGGAACGCTGCCTGAAGGCCAACCAGCAGCTCACGGGCCCCAACATGAAGGTGGCGCTGGAGTCCATCCGCAACTGGGACACTGGCGGCATCATGGGCCGGCCGGTGTCGCTGGCGCGCCACCAGATCCCCATGGGCCGCATCTATCGCTACGACGCCAACAGCAAGCTGCTGCAGCCGGCCAGCGACTGGATCACGATGGAGGGTTGAGGCCGTCATGACCGATACGCCCGTCGCATCCCCTGTACCGGCCCTGTCGGTGGAGAACATCGAGGTGGTCTACCACCACACGGTGCAGGTGCTGCGCGGGCTGTCGCTGGCTGTGCCCGAACGTCAGATCGTGGCGCTGCTGGGCAGCAACGGCGCCGGCAAGACCACCACGCTCAAGGCCATCTCGGGCCTGCTGCCGCTGGAGGTGGGGCAGGTGCGCGCCGGTGCCATCCGCTGGCGCGGTGAGCGCATCAATGACGTGGCCCCGCACCGCCTGGCGCGCATGGGTATCGCCCATGTGCGCGAAGGCCGTCATGTCTTCGAGGACTTGACGGTGGACGAGAACCTGGTGGCCGCGAGTTTTGCGCTGGACGGTCGGCCGGGCGCTGGCAAGGCTGACACCGCGCTCATCTACGAGTACTTTCCCCGCCTGAAGGAGCGGCGCGCCCAGCGCGCGGGCTACCTCTCGGGCGGCGAGCAGCAGATGCTGGCCATCGGCCGCGCCCTGCTGGGCCAGCCCTCGCTCATGCTGCTGGACGAGCCCTCGCTGGGCCTGGCCCCGCTGGTGGTGCAGGACATCTTCGACATCATTGCGCGCATCAACCGCGAGCAGGGCGTGGCCATGCTGCTGGTGGAGCAGAACGCCATGGCGGCCTTCGGCATCGCGCATTACGGCTACATCATGGAAAGCGGCAAGGTGGTGATCGACGGCCCCACCGACAAGCTGGTGAACGATGCCGATGTGCAGCGTTTCTACCTGGGCTATGGCGAGGGTGGGCAGGACGTGTCGAGCTTTCGCGACGTGAAGCACTACAAGCGCCGCAAGCGCTGGCTGTCGTGAGCAGGTCCGCCGAGACGAGGGTCACACGATGAGCACTGTCGACATCGACCGCCTGACCCTGCCGCAGCAACTGCGCCACTGGGCGGCTACGCGCCCTGGCGATGTGGCCCTGCGTCAGAAGGACTTCGGCATCTGGGAGCCCGTGACCTGGAAGGGCTACGAGCAGGCCGCGCGCCACTTCGGCCTGGGTCTGGTCGACCTGGGGCTGGGCGAAGGCGGCCACTGCGCCATCATCAGCGAGAACCGCAAGGAGTGGGTCTTCACGCAGCTCGGCTGTGGCCTGGTGGGGGCTGTCACCGTGGGCGTGTACCCGACCTCGCCCGCAACCGAGGTGGAGTACCTGCTGCACAGCAGCGACGCCGAGATGGTGGTGTGCGAGGACCAGGAACAGCTCGACAAGGTGCTGGAGGTGCGCGAGCGGCTGCCCCGCCTGAAGCACCTGGTGGTGATCGATCCCAAGGGCCTGCGCCGGTACCAGGTGCCTTCGCTGCTGACCTTCGACGAGGTGCTGGCGCGCGGGGCCCGCTTCGAGGGCAGCGCGCGCGATCTGGTGGACGAGCGGCTGGCCCGGCAGTCCATGGACGACACCGCGCTGATGATCTTCACCAGCGGCTCCACCGGCCGGCCCAAGGCCGCGATGATCAGCTACGGCAACATCGCCGCCATGGCCGCCGGCACCGACGCCATCTACCGCTGCTCGCCCCAGGATTCGATGGTGTCGTACCTGCCGCTGTGCCATGTGGCCGAGCAGATCTACACCGTCCATCTGCCGCTGCGCTCGGGCGCGGTGGTGAACTTCGCCGAGAGCCTGCGCACCATCCAGGCCGATCTGCGCGAGATCGCACCCACGCTGTTCCTGGGGGTGCCGCGCATCTGGGAGAAGCTGCACGCCTCCATCGAGATTAAGGTGCGCGAGGCGGGCGGCCTGCGTCGCCGGCTGTACAACGCGGCTCTGGCGGCCACGCTGCCCGTTGCCGAAGTGCCGGCCGAGCGCTGGAGCCTGGCTCATCGTCTCACGCACGCCTTCTGGTACTGGACGGTGCTGCGCGCCTTGAACAACTTCATCGGCCTGCGCGAGTGCCGGCTGGCCTTGTCGGGCGCTGCGCCCATCGCCCCGGACATGCTGCGATTCTTCCGCGCGCTGGGCGTGCCCATCCGCGAGGGCTACGGCATGACCGAGACCGCGGGCGTGGTGACGGTGCAGCGCAGTGCCGCCTCACCCGTGGGCACCGTGGGCGCGGCCGTGCCCGGTGTTGAACTGCGCATCGCCGAGGATGGCGAACTGCTGGTGCGCGGGCCCACGGTCTTCAAGGGCTACTACCGCAACGAGGCTGCCACGGCCGAGGCCATCGATGCGCTGGGCTGGCTGCACACGGGCGACGTGGCGCTGACCGTGCCCGGACCCGAGGGCGACGAGTTCCGCATCGTCGACCGCAAGAAGGACATCATGATCACCGCCGGGGGCAAGAACATCACCCCGAGCGAGATCGAGAACGCCTTGAAGTTCAGCGCCTACCTCAAGGAGGCCATCGTGGTGGCCGACCGTCGGCCCTTCGTGGCCGCGCTCATCCAGATCGACTTCGACACCGTGGGCAAGTGGGCCGAGGAGGAGGGCCTGGCCTACACGCACTTCCGCAGTCTGGCCGAGCATGAGCGCGTGCGCGCGCTGGTGCAGTCCGAGGTGGACCGGGTCAACGCCCGCATGCCGCAGGTGCAGCAGGTGCGCAAGTTCCACCTCCTGGTCAAGGAACTCGACCACGACGACGGCGAGGTCACCGCCACCCTGAAGGTCAAGCGCAGCAGCATCAGCCAGAAGTACGCGGCCGAGATCGAGGCAATGTATGGGGCCAGGGGCTGAGGGGAACCCCGTGCGGGCCAAGCCCGTCGAAGCCCGCTGAACGCGACGCACGGCAACCTGAACAAGGCACACCCCATGAACGAGATTCGCTTCGACGGCCGCGTGGCCGTCATCACCGGTGCCGGCGGCGGCCTGGGCCGCGCGCATGCGCTGTTGCTGGCGAAGCGCGGTGCGGCCGTGGTGGTGAACGATCTGGGCGGCAGCGTGAACGGTGTGGGCGGTGACAACGCCGCGGCCGCCCGCGTGGTGGCCGAGATCGAGGCTGCGGGCGGGCGGGCGCTGGCGAACTACGACGACATCGCCACGCCCGAGGGCGCGCAGCGTCTGGTGGACGCCGCCCTGCGCGGCTTCGGCCGCCTGGACGTGCTCATCAACAACGCCGGCATCTTGCGCGACAAGACGCTGCACAAGATGGCGCCCGAGGATTTCGAGGCCGTGGTGCGCGTGCACCTGCTGGGCTCGGCCTGGTGTTCGCGCGCCGCGCTGCCGGTGATGCAGGCGCAGCAGTACGGCCGCATCGTCATGACCACCTCGGCCGCCGGCCTGTACGGCAACTTCGGCCAGAGCAACTACGGCGCGGCCAAGCTGGGGCTGGTGGGCTTGATGAACACGCTCAAGCACGAGGGCGGGCGCTTCGGCGTCAAGGTCAACACCATCGCACCGGTGGCCCTCACGCGCATGACCGAGGGCCTGCCGCTGGCGCAGCTCATCGGCGAGGCCTCGCCCGAGCGCGTGTCCGCCGGCGTGGCGTACCTCGCCAGCGAGGCCTGTGAGGTCAGCGGCTGCATCCTCTCGGCAGGCGCGGGCTACTTCTCCACCGTGCAGATCGTCGAGGGTCTGGGCGTGCACGCACCGGCCGACGACATCACCCCCGAGTTCGTGGCCGCGAACTGGGGCCGCATCGCCGACATGTCCGCCGCCCGCCCCTTCGACAGCGCCATCGACGCCCTGATGGGCGCCTTCGGGCCGGCGAAGAGCTGAAGGGGGCGAGCATGAGCGCCCGGGCTGAGCCTGTGGAAGCCCCCGCCGGGCTTCCCCGTACCCGCACCCGCGCCCACAACCGCCAGCCGCAACTGCTGGAGGCCGCCGCGCGCGTGTTCCGCCAGAAGGGGTACGCCATCACCACCATGCGCGACATCGCCGCGGCCACGGGCATGACGGCGGGCGCCATCTACTACCACTACCCCTCCAAGGGCGAGCTGCTGCTGGCGGTGTACGCCGAAGGCGTGGCCCGGGTGTCCGCTGCGGTGCAGGCCGCGCTGCAGCCCATTGGCACGCCGTGGGAGAAGCTGGAGCGCGCCATGACCGCGCACCTGCAGATGATGGTGGGCCAGGCCCCGGACGACGCGCCTTTTGCCGGCGTGTTCGTGCAGGTGCAGCCGCACGACTTTCCGCCCGAGCATCATGAGGCGCTGATTGCCCTGCGCAACGGCTACGAGGCCACTTTCCGAACCCTGCTGAACGCCCTGCCGCTCAAGCGCGGCACCGACCGCCGCCTGCTGCGCCTGCAGCTCATCGGCGCCCTGAACCACGTCCCCCAGTGGTACCGCCCCAACGGCCCCCGCACCCCCCAAGCCATCGCCCGCGTGATGACGCGGCACCTGCAGGCGGGGTTGGAGCCTGTGACAACATGATCCTGCAGCTTTGCGAGATTGGGCAGCGGCAGCCCACCCCTGCGCTCATGCCACGCGCAGGAGCGCGTGGCGCTCGCCAGGCACAAACAGTCCCCCGGACTGTTCGTGTCCTGGCTCTCTCCCCCGTCCGGACTGCGTCCGGCCTCCTCCTTGACGTCGCTCCGCGGTGGGCCACCGCTGCCCAATCCAGCCAAAACCCAGGTTCGCTCGCTGCCGTGGGTACGCCAAGGTCTTTCCAGAAGGGGCGGCAGGGGTGCTGTGCGTAGCGAAGTCAAGGAGGAGGCCGGGCTTGCCCGGCCGGGGGACATGAGCGCAGCACAGTGCCCCTGATGCCCCTTCACGCGATATCGTCACCCTGATCTGGCCACGCAAACCATAGAAGTGCCATTCATGACCCTCGACACCCTCTACCCCCCCACCTCCCCCCTGGACACCCCCGAGCACCAGACCTTCCGCGCCACCGTGCGGCGCTTTGTGGAGGAAGAGATCACACCCTTCCATACCCAATGGGAGCGTGACGGCCAGGTGCCGCGGGAAATCTGGAAGCGCGCGGGCGAGCTCGGCCTGCTGTGCCTGACCGTGCCCGAGGAATATGGCGGCGCGGGCGTGGACTTCAGCTACAGCGCCATCGTGGTGGAAGAACTGTCCCGCGCCGGCGCCACCGGGCCCATCTTCTACCTGCACTCTGACATCGTCGCGCCCTACATCGTGCAGTACGGCACCCAGGCGCAGAAGCAGCGCTGGCTGCCGGGCATGGTGCGTGGCGAGATCATCGGCGCCATCGGCATGACCGAGCCCGGCGCCGGCAGCGACGTGGCGGGCATGCGCACGCGGGCCGAGCGCGAGGACGGAGCGAACTCGGCAGAGGGCCCCGGCTACCGCATCAACGGCCAGAAGATCTTCATCTCCAACGGCCAGTTGTGCGACCTGCTGGTGCTGGCCGCCAAGACCGACGCCACCCGCGGCGCCAAGGGCGTGAGCCTGCTGCTGGTGGACACCCACCTGCCGGGCTTCGGGCGCGGGCGCCGGCTGGAGAAGATGGGCCTGCACGCCCAGGACACCTCCGAGCTCTTCTTCGAAGACCTGCGCGTGGGGGCCGACGCCCTGCTGGGCGAGGAAGGCCGCGGCTTCGTGCAGCTGATGGAGCAATTGCCGCAGGAGCGGCTGCTGGTGGCCATTGCCGCCGTGGCCGCCATGGAATCGGCCGTGATCTGGACGCGCGACCACCTCCAGCAGCGCCAGGCCTTCGGCGCGCCGCTGTCGGACAAGCAGACCGTCCGCCACCGCCTGGCCCAGGCCCACGCCGACACCCGCGTGGCCCGCGCTTTCCTCGACGACTGCCTCAGGCGCCACCTGGCAGGCGCCCTGGACACCGCCACCGCGTCGATTGCCAAGTTCTGGTGCACGGAGATGCAGTTCCGCGTGCTGGACGAGTGCGTGCAGCTCTTTGGCGGCTACGGCTACATGCGCGAATACCCCATCGCCCGCGCCTGGGCCGACGCCCGCGTGCAGCGCGTCTACGGCGGCACCACCGAAATCATGAAAGAGATCGTGGCGCGGGAGCTGTTCGGGCGCTGAGGCCTTAGGCGGCCCCCGCCGGCCCCCGCCGGCCTCCGATGGCACATGCCACCGAGCGCCAGAGGGCGTTCCCCCAACCCCGATACTTCGCGCCATCGTCCAACCTTCCGCGAGCCCGCCATGGCCCTTTTTCCCCAGGATGCGCTCAATCCCGGCGTGCGCAGGCGCGAAGTGCTGGGCTGGGCGGCCTATGACTTCGCGAACTCGGGCTACACCACCGTGGTGCTCACGGCGGTGTTCAGCGCCTACTTCGTGGGCGGTGTGGCCGGCGGCGCGGACTGGGCCACCTTCGCCTGGACGCTGACGTTGGCCGCCTCCAGCCTGCTGGTGATGCTGACCATGCCGGCGCTGGGCGCCTATGCCGACCTGCGTGCGGCCAAGAAGCGACTGTTGGTGCTGTCCACCGTGGGCTGCGTGCTGGCCACGGCGGCGCTGGCCAACGCCGGCCCGGGCGACATCTTGTGGGCGGTGGTGTTCGTCATCCTGTCCAACGCCTTCTTCTCGTACGGCGAGTCACTGATCGCCGCCTTCCTGCCCGAACTTGCGCGCCCCAACAGCCTGGGGCGGGTGTCGGGCTGGGGCTGGAGCTTTGGCTACTTCGGTGGCATGCTGGCCTTGGGCGCGAGCCTGGCTTACGTGCTGTGGGCCCAGGCGCAGGGCCTGCCGGCGGCGCACTTCGTGCCCGTGACCATGCTGCTGACCGCCGGCATTTACGCCGGCGCCTCGCTGCTGACCTTTGCCCTGCTGCGCGAGCGTGCGCAGCCCCAGGCCGCCGCGCTCGCGGTGGCGGGCGCGGGTGGCGCCGGGCTGGCCGCCTCTCTGGCGCAATTGGCGCGCACCTGGCGGCAGGCGCGGCGCTACCGCGACTTCAGCTCGCTGCTGGCCTGCGCCGTGGCCTACCAGGCGGGCATCTCGGTGGTGGTGGCCCTGGCGGCCATCTATGCCGAGCAGGCGCTGGGCTTCAAGCAGACCGACACCATGATGCTCATCTTCCTGGTGAACATCGCCGCGGCGGCCGGCGCTTTCGCCTGGGGTTACGTGCAGGACCGCATCGGCCACGTGCGTGCGATTGCCATCACGCTGGTGGGCTGGATCGTCATGACCCTGCTAGCCGCGCTGGCCACCACGGCGCCGCTGTTCTGGGGGGCGGCCGTGATCGCCGGGCTGTGCATGGGCAGCAGCCAGTCGGCCGGCCGGGCGCTGGCCGGCGCGCTGGCGCCCGAGCAGCAGCGCGCGGAGTTCTACGGGCTGTGGACCTTCGCCATCCGGCTGTCGGCCATCATCGGGCCGCTGACCTACGGC
>Ga0315907_10006163_pt1 | contig 12791 bp, 13 predicted proteins | sample LakEriMetagenome_3_FD_203525 | JGI IMG/M metagenome (GOLD analysis project Ga0315907, IMG submission 203525) | Freshwater fungal communities from buoy surface, Lake Erie, Ohio, United States - Buoy 12 MA123 | ecosystem: Environmental > Aquatic > Freshwater > Lake > Lake biofilm | place: USA...
GAATAGCAGATGTGGGATGTGGTTCGGGCCAACTTTTGTATGAGATGAGCATCTCAGGGTTTACAGATCTGCATGGATTTGACCCATTTTTACCGGAAACCAAGAAAATAAATTCTGGACTTAGCCTCTGGAAGTCAGACATCGCCTCCTCAGGCTTACGCTTTGACGTAATCATGATGCATCATTCCTTCGAACACATGGATAATCCCAGGCTTGTGCTTCGAGATGCCTTCGATGCCTTACATCCTGGAGGAATACTTCTTGTCCGATGCCCGGTGACAGATGCTCTGGTATGGAAAGAAAAAGGCCCTTTATGGGTGCAGTTAGATGCTCCAAGGCACTTACATATTCCCAGCACGAATGGGTTTCAACTGGCGGCAAAAGAAATAGGCTTTGCCATCAAGGAGATAATTTTCGACTCTACCAGTTTTCAATTTTGGGGAACAAGCCTTTATGAGCGTGGAGAGGTTTTGGATAGAAAGAAAATCAAGAGCTATTTTCCCGCTCAAGAGCTAGCTACATGGGAAGAAAAAGCCAAGCAGTACAATCAATCCGGAGAAGGAGATCAGGCCTGTATTTATTGTCAAAAGCCCAAAATATAAGCAGTCATGAAGCAAATGGGAAAATACTATTTGGCCCTACTTCCCCCTGATCCCATTGAGCAAGAAATAAGAGCGATCAAGGAACTTCTAAAAACCAAGTTTAACGTCAAATATGCCTTGAATTCTCCCTCCCATGTTACCCTTAAAATGCCTTTTAGTTACCAAGAATCTAAAGAGGAGTTCTTGGTAAAGCAGTTGACCTCTTTCCTTCATACCTATACTCCTTTTTCCTTGAAAATTTCGGGACTTGGACACTTTGGAAAGCGAGTAATTTTTCATCCCATACTTCTTTCCGAACCACTTTCGGCGCTTCAAGCGGCACTAGGTGCGTATTGTAAAAAATCCTTGCATCTTCCCTTGGAGTTAAGTGATCAAAATTTCCAGCCTCACCTTACCTTGGCCTACAAGGACCTCAAAAAAGACACCTTTCTGGAGGTCTTAGCCTTGGCCAATGCCTATCCTGTAGAAGCTGAATTTGACGTTGAACAGCTTTCCTTGATGAAAAGAACGAAGGGGCGTTGGAATATCCAAGCTCACCTTCCTTTGGGTAATCCTCCTGCCTAGACTTAGTCAATTAGAAAATGAAGTTTTAGTGTACCTGTATCCTGCTATTCTGTACGATTTTCTTTGCAAACGAAACATTTTGCCCCTAAATCCTGATTTAATTGTATAGCATGGTCCCCATGAAAAAAGCACTTGTAGTAGGTTCAGGAATCGCAGGAATCGCAGCTTCCATTCGGCTTGCGGTAAAAGGATATCAGGTGGAAGTATTTGAAGCCAACGCCTATCCTGGAGGAAAACTTTCACAAATCGAATTATCGGGGTATAGATTTGATGCAGGGCCTTCTTTATTTACCCTTCCGGAGCAAGTGGAAGAATTATTTCAATTGGCAGGAGAAGATCCAAGCAAGCATTTTGACTACGAAAAGTTGGAAGTGGCTTGTCATTATTTTTGGGAAGATGGAATCCACCTAAAAGCCTATGCAGAACCTCATCGTTTTGCCGATGAGGTAGAAGACCTTTTGGGTGAGCCCAGGGACCGTGTTCTGCAGGCAATGAAGCAATCTGCCTTTCTTTACCGGTACTTAGCTCCTTTGTTTATGCACAAGTCCTTGCACAAATGGCAGACCTGGGTAGGGCCTAAAGCGCTTTCAGCCTATCTCAAGCTAGGAAAATTGGGTATTTTTTCCACGATGAATAAGGAAAACGAACGCCTATTTTCACATCCAAAATTGGTGCAGTTATTTAACCGCTATGCTACATACAACGGTTCCAATCCCTACCAAACCCCTGCTACCCTCAATATCATCCCGCATCTAGAATATAATATTGGAGCCTTTTTTCCTAAAAAAGGGATGCATGATATCACCCAGAGCTTGTATTCCCTATCCTGCAGACTTGGAGTTCAGTATCATTTCGATTCCCCAGTGCAAGAAGTTTTGGTAGAAAAAGGTAGGGCCGTGGGGCTGCTGGTGCATGGTAAAAAGGTAGAAGGACAGGTGGTAGTTAATAATATGGACATGGTCAATGCCTACAAAACCATTTTAAAGAAACAACCTCAGCCTAAAAAATTACTTCATCAGCCTAAGTCCAGTTCGGCCTTGATTTTTTATTGGGGAATTTCTCAGCAATTTTCCCAGCTCGGATTACACAATATCTTTTTTTCGGAAGACTATGCTTCTGAATTTGACCATATCTTCAGCAAAGGGAGTATCGTTTCCGATCCCACGGTGTACCTCAATATCACCTCTGTTTGTAAGCAGGATGATGCCCCACAGGGATGCATGAATTGGTTTACCATGATCAATGTTCCCAACAATCAGGGCCAAGACTGGGATGTGCTGATTGCTACAGCTAGAAAGAATATTTTACAAAAGTTGAGCCGTATCCTGAAAACGGACATCGCTCCCTTGATTCAGGTAGAAGAAATCCTGGATCCCAGGAGTATTGAGTCCAAAACTTCTTCTGCTTTGGGAGCTTTGTATGGCAACAGTTCTAACACGCGATTTGCAGCATTTCTTAGGCATCCCAATTTTTCCTCCACCATTCAAAACCTCTACTTCTGTGGAGGATCCGTACATCCTGGGGGAGGAATACCCTTGGCCTTGCTTTCTGCCAAAATCATGTCCGAAATGGTGCCCAAATAAAAAATTGCATCCCAGTCCAAGGAAACTTCAACAAAAAAAGGCCCGGGAGAAATCCTGGGCCTTTTCTTCAATAACTACCATTAGCGAACTCTTTCTGCTTGATTAAAGAAAAAATTGCCCTCAATGGCAGCATTTTCATCAGAGTCTGATCCGTGCACGGCATTGGCCTCTATGGATTTTGCGAATATTTTGCGGATGGTGCCTTCTGCAGCTTGAGCAGGATTGGTGGCACCAATGAGCGTGCGAAAATCTTCCACTGCATTTGCTTTTTCCAATATGGCAGCAACAATTGGTCCTGAAGACATGTAGGTACACAAATCCTTATAAAAAGGCCTTTCGCTGTGTACAGCATAAAATTTACCGGCCAATTCTGGAGTCAATCGGGTAGCTTTCATTGCTACTATATTGAAGCCTGCCGCCTCAATCATCTTGAAAATTGCGCCAGTGTTGCCTGCCTCAAAAGCATCTGGCTTAATCATGGTGAATGTTCTATTTCCTGCCATAGGATTGGAGTTTCATTGGTTTATTTCGGGTGCAAAAGTAGGTCTTTTTGAATCAATATTTTCTATGGATCAAATAAATCTCTGCTAGCCCCTTCAGTATCAATGTCTTCCTGCTTTGGGAATTGTCTAAAATTTGCTGACCTTTGCTGCCTTTGGAGCCAATTGTGCAGCTGAATCGAATAAATGAAAGATTTAGGTACCTTTAAAAAAGAACTTTCCTCTGCTAGGAAAATAGTCATAACCACTCATGTAAAGCCAGATGCTGATGCGCTTGGCTCCTCCTTGGGACTTTACAATTACCTTATTCGAAAGGGGCATGAGGTTAACGTCATTACACCTTCTGACTACCCTTATTTTTTGACTTGGATGAAAGGGAATGATGAGGTTTTGGATTTTTCTTCCCATACAGATAGGGAAAAAGCACTAGCCAAGCTAGCGACTGCAGAAATCATCTTTTGTTTGGATTTTTCTGCCCTAGATCGAGTAAATGCCATAGGCGATTTGATTCGGAAGTCCGATGCGTACGTTGTCAATATCGATCATCACCAAGACCCTGAGGACTTTGCCGACTTCAGGCTTTGGAGTACAAGTGCTGCGGCTACTTGCGAACTCGTCTACGAGTTGATCGTGGCCCTGGGAGACAAGGCCTTGATCGATAAAGCTATCGCTTCTTGCTTGTATGCAGGAATTATGACCGACACCGGGGGCTTCCGTCATCCCAATACCACTAAAAATGTACACTTAGTAGTGGCAGAATTGTTGGAGGCTGGGGCGGATTCCGCCAAAATTTCCAATTTGATTTACGACTCTAACTCCATCAATAGACTCAAATTTATTGGATTTGCGATTACCCGTAGGTTGGTAATTCTAAAGGATTTACATACTGCTTATTTTATTATCAGTAAAAAAGATCTTAAAAAATATCAAAGCCAAACTGGGGATACGGAAGGATTGGTAAATTATGCCTTATCTTTGGAAGGAATAAAGTTGGCTGCTTTATTTTCCGAGCGTGAGGATGGCATCAAAATTTCGTTTCGTTCTAGCGTGGAAGTACCTGTAAATAAATTCGCGGCGGACCACTTTCAAGGAGGAGGTCACGTGAATGCAGCCGGTGGTAAATCTTCTTTGAGCTTAAAGAAAACCGTGGAGCGATTCGAATCCTTGGTACAGGAGCATCAAGAAGCTCTTTTCCACGCTCAAGCAGAACCCATTCATTAATCTAAACACCTTACATGTTGAAAATCATCCACTCTTTTATGAAAAATTATAAATCTCTTTTACTTGTATTTGCCTTGATTACTGGGGTGAGCACGCTTTCTTCTTGTCAAAAAACCAAGGTCACCGAAAAGGATGCTATAGAATATACCTATATCAAGGAGGGTACTGAAAAGCCAACCAAGGACCAATTTATTTTATTCAATTTGGAAGTTTTTGACTCAAATGATTCTTTAATTATTTCAAGTATAAAAGACCCAGTACCTCAATTTATGCCTGGAAATGATTCAATAAGTGCGCAAAGTGGCATTGAGGAGATATTATTTGGTTTAAGAAAAGGAGATTCAATTACCTTCCAAATACCGGCCAAATTTATTTTCGGTGAAGTTCCACCTGAAGGAATTCAAGCAGATCAACAACTAAAAGTATTTTTAGGTGCATTTGATATAAAGTCTCAACAAGAGATGGAGGTTTTTATTGAAGGAGCTAGGCAAAAAGAATTTCAAGAAGCAGCTGAAAAAGCAAAGGCCTTGATGGTGGAAGAGTCCAAGACCATCGAAGCTTACTTAGCGAAGAATAACTTGAAAGCAAAAAAGACACAAAGTGGACTTTATTACGTGATTGAAAAAGAAGGAACGGGTGATTCCACTACTCAAGGGTCAACAATGTATGTTAACTATGCCGGTTATCTACTTGATGGAACTATGTTTGATACTTCTTGGCCGGACCTAGCTAAAGCAAAGAATAAATTTATTGAAGGGCGTCCTTATGGCCCATTAGATGTTAATGTAGGCATAGGTCAAGTTATTCCAGGATGGGACGAGGGCTTGATGCTATTGAAAAAAGGATCCAAAGCCAAGTTTATCATTCCATCTCCATTGGGTTATGGAGAGCTTGGAGAACCTAGAGCAGAAATTCCTTCGAACGCTATTCTCGTATTTGACGTAGAAGTCACAGATGTAAAAAAATAAACGAGCCCCTTAACCTACTTATTTAAAATCTATGGCTATGAAATCCAATGGTTTTGCAGCAATCGCCTTACTTGTTGGGCTGTTTTCTTTGGTTTCTTGTATTGATCCCGATCAAACTCAGGAGGTAATCTTGGAGAAAGATAAAGAAGCCATAGAAAAATTTCTACAAGAAAATCCCATCTCGTCTGTAAAAGAATACAGCGAACCCATAGAAGGTTTTTATATGTTTTGGCAAGTATCTACCAAAGAAGCTAGGAATAGTATTTCCCGAGGGGATACCGTTACCGTCAATTACACCGGTAAGACCTTAGACAAGAAAATTTTCGATACCTCATTTGAGCAAGTAGCCAAAGACAATGGGATTTTTAATTCCACAAGAAAATACCAGCCCTTACGCTATGCTATTGGGTATGGATTTACCATATCAGGATTTGAATTTGCACTTTCCATGATGCATCCTGGAGAAAAGGCTACGGTGATCTTTCCTTCACGATTGGGGTATGGGTCTCAGGCAAATGGGTCTATCCCTCCTAATTCTCCTTTGATATTTGAGCTTGACTTACTTCAAGTGGCCAAGGGGCCTAATTTGAATCCATGATGCGTAACTATTTACTATTTGCCCTTTTTTTAGTACTCACTTTGAGTTCTTGTGAGGCGCCCAATCCATTTGACCAAGGTCCTGCCTACGATTATGAAGGTAATTTGGCGATAGATAGAAAGAAGATTGCAGCGTATTTAGACACGGCAAAAATTGATAGTATCTATCGAATACACGACCCAAGTGGAGTAGTGATCATTGTTCAAAAAGAGGGCGTAGGTACCCGACCTTCTTCCAATACGGTGGTTTATACCGATTATATAGGTAAGGTAATGCAAGGAGGTACCGTGTTTGACACTTCCTACGAGTCTATTGCCCGTGCAAACAATATTTTTGTTGAAGGAAGGGTGTATAAGCCTTTTAGTTTTGTAGTAGGGGCGTCCAGTGTGGTCACAGGATGGGATTTTGCCTTTAGAAGGCTGAGGCCTTTATCCAAGGCTGTCTTGGTCATTCCTTCTCCTTTGGGTTACCAAAGTCAAAAAAGCAATCCTAAAATTCCAGAAAACTCCGTCTTGGTTTTCCAAATTGACTTTTTAGGAATAGATTAATATATAAGGGCCGAGAGGCCCTTTTTTTATTCCTTTCCCATTTATGAGCTGAAATGTATGATTGTCTAGGCAAAAGACCTTTGCCTTTTCAATGAGCTCATTTTTTTCAAGAGGTGCACTCTTTTGCCTACAAAAATCTTGTTAACTTGGGTGTAAGAAATAGCAGTCCATGAGTTGGCCATAAGACCTTTCCACAGTTAAGAGATTTAAACCCAAACCCTAAAATTTTTATGAAAATTGGTATTATCCGTGAGGGTAAAGTTCCTCCGGATCATCGTACCCCGTTTACGCCCACTAGTTTAAAAGAGATTCTTTTGGCCTACGGATCCAAATTTTCGTTTTGTGTACAATCTAGTCCTTTGCGATGTTTTTCCGATCAGGAGTACACCCGGTTGGGGATTGACGTAGTGGAAGATATTTCTCAGGCAGATCTTTTATTTGGGGTAAAAGAAGTCCCTATTTCTCAGTTGATTCCTGGTAAAACGTATTTTTTCTTTTCCCATACCTTGAAAAAGCAAGCCAGAAATAGGGCACTGCTGCAGGCTATCCTATCCAAATCCATTCGTTTGATTGATTACGAAGCGCTCAAAAATGAAGAGGGAGCTCGGGTAGTTGCCTTTGGAAGATGGGCAGGTATCGTAGGGGCTTACAATGCTTTCTGGACTTATGGCAGAAAGACAGGCTTATTTGAATTGAGAAGGGCGGTGGAATGCGAGGACTTGGAAGATTTGAAGCAAGAACTTAAAAAGGTGGTCCTTCCTCCCATAAAAATTGTAGTTACAGGGAAAGGCAGGGTAGGAAAAGGGGTCCTTGAGATTCTGAAAATCCTAGAAATAAAGGAGGTAAGCCCAAAGGAATTTATTCATGACTATTTTGAGGAAGCGGTTTTTGTAGCCCTGTCCTCCTCAGATTACTACCGCAGAAAATCAGATGGGGGATACGATCAAAGTCAATTTTATACTTCTCCAGAAGGATACGAAAGCTATTTTTTGAAATTTGCGGAAGTAGCCGAACTCTTGATTGCAGCTGCTTTTTGGGATCCTCGAGCCCCAAGGCTCTTTGATCTGAGGGATCTCTCTTCCTCAGAATTTTCAATCTCCGTCATAGCAGATATTACTTGCGATATAGATGGTTCGATTCCCACCACGCATAGGGCTTCAAGTATAGCCGATCCAGTATACGATATAGATCGAATTACTACCAGAGAATTACCCGCTTTTGGCAAGCAAGATAGTATATCGGTCATGGCCATTGACAATCTTCCTTGTGAGCTGCCTAGGGAAGCTTCTTCTGAATTTTCAGAGCAACTTAGTACCTGGGTGATTCCAGCACTTTTGAGTGAGCCTTCCCCCATTCTAGAAAGGGCTACCATTGCTAGGGATGGAGATTTGACGCTGGAATACATGTACCTCAGCGATTATGTAAGCGATAAGGAAGCTGAAGATGAACAAGATTAAACTCAATAGATACCTGGAATCTACCTTGCTCAAGCCAACGCTTACCGATAAGGAGGTAGATCTCCTGGTATTGGAAGCCGTGGAGGAGCAATTTGTAGGGGTGTGTGTGCCTCCCTTTTGGGTGAAAAAAGTTAAAAGAGAGCTACGAGAAGAAGACATTCAGGTAGTTACCGTCATTGGATTTCCATTTGGATACGAAACAACAGAAACCAAAGTGGCTCAATTGAAAACAGCCCTTACCGATGGAGCCGATGAATTGGACATGGTCTGGTCCCAAACTGCTTTTCATTCGGGAATGACCTGGCCAAAAATTGAAATCGCCCAGCTGGCTAAAATCTGTCACCAAGAGGAGAGGGTACTAAAAGTAATTATTGAGACTGCTTACTTGACCCCTTCCCAGATTCAAGAAGCGTGTATCATTTGCCAAGATGCAGGGGCGGATTTTGTCAAAACGTCCACAGGATTTGCACCTCATGGAGCTACATTGGAAGATATAGCGCTCATGCGAGAGACGCTTCCTTCTACGGTTGGAGTAAAAGCCAGTGGTGGAATAAAAACCTTAGAATTTGCCCTTGACTTGATTCAAGCTGGAGCTGATCGCATAGGTACTAGCGCAGCTAAATCCTTAATGGAGGCCTGGAGGGCATGCCATTCCTAAATTTTGTTTAGATAAATCAGCACCAAAGGAAGAATAAAAAAGGTCAACAGAATATAGGCAAATACCACTACTCGGTAACTAGTAGATGCTTTACCCATAAAATTTGCCAATCCTACTGGAATTCTTCTGATTGCAGCAAAGGGTAAAAATACCAATGCCCCAACGCTATTAAAGAGCACGTGGACCAAAGCTAGGGCGATAGCTGCCTCCGGTTTGTATATGGAAGCAATCACGGCCGTGATGGTGGTCCCGATATTCGCCCCGACAATAAATGGGAAAGCTTTTCTGACCGATACTTTTTTGCTAGCAACCAATGGAACAACCAAGCAGGTGGTCACGGTGCTGGACTGAATAGCAGCGGTGAAAAATAGGCCATAAAAAAATCCAAGGCCTGTTTTTTGAAAGATCACTTTATTGATGTCCTTAAATGAATTTTTCACAAAGGAGCTGTAAACCGAGGAAGACAAAAATTTGATGGCTAAAAATACCAGGATTACAGAAATCGCAACCGCCAACAAGGGGTATCGTAACTGGGTAATTACCCAGGAGGTCAAGTCTCTTGTAAATAGTTTGTTGTAAACGATGGGGCCTTCAAAGGAATTGTCTGAAGCAAACCAGTCCGCAATGGTAGCTGCTGTATTGGAAAGAAAACCGAAATAAAGTTCTAGAGGGAAAAGAAGAACTACGGTCAAAATATTAAAAATATCATGGGAGATGCCTGCTGAGAAAGCCCTTCGGAATTCCTTCTTATTCATGATATAAGACAAAGACACCAAAGTAGAAGTCAGGGTAGTACCAATATTGGCTCCAAGTACGATAGGCACCGCTTGTTGCAAGGTTAGGTTGCCTGAGGCAACTATTGCCACCACACTTGCGGTTACCGTAGAACTGCTATGTATTAAAGCAGTAACTAAAATCCCAATAAATAAACTGATAAAGGGATTTTGCGTGGCCGAAAGAAAATCCTTTACAATTCCCTCGTTGATATTTCCTACCCCTATAGTCAGCAAGTCGATGGCGAAAATAAAAAGTAATAAAGCCAGAAATACTTTTAGGTATTGGAGAATCTTGGAGGGTTTAGAGGACGGATGAAGTTCTTCCAAGGCAAAAATGGACTAAATGGGACCTACAGCAACAAACATTTCTCTTTTGATGGTACCTGCGTAAGTAGGGAGGCCTTTTCAAAAGATATTCCTTACAAAAGTTGACTTTTTTTTCTCTAAAATCAATTTTTAGACTGCCCAAGCCCCTAAGTTTTCCTTATTTTAACAATTTAATAATACGTGTTGCCGAATATCTTGAGTAATTTTAGTCCCAATCTCACCTTCTCATTCCTATGGCCAAGCAAAAGCCAATAGATCAAAATATTAATCAGCAAAAACTTTCAAAAAAGACGTACTGGATCTTTGATTTAGCAAAAAGTGAACGACCGTTTTTGATCATTACTTGTATCCTGATTTCCATTGCTGCGCTGATTACTGATTATACCTATGCGGCCATGTGGTTTGGATTTGCCTTGGCAGCCTATTCCGCCATAGCGAATGATAGCATTCAGACCATAGGAACGTTTATCGTTTCCAACCAAGCCACCAAATGGTATTGGCTCTGGCTGTTTATTGGCTTGATCTGGGTGGTAACCATCACCTACAGTTGGTTTGTGTTCAATGGGGATGTTTCTTTTCAATTGCTTACCACTAAGGGCTTACAAAAGGCTCCGGTAGGTTTTGAATTTCTTCAATTAGCTGCCCCCATAGTACTCTTGATAATGACCCGCATGAGATGGCCGGTTTCTACTACCTTTTTATTGTTAAATGTATTTACTAGTGAAGCCGGGACTATTGTCTCTGTAGTTCAAAAAAGTCTTTCCGGGTACTTTTTAGCGTTCGTATTGGCGATTCTGGTTTGGTTTGTCCTAGAGCGCTTTGTAGAAAATTATCTAAAAGGCAAAGCCAGACCCTACTGGATGGTCCTGCAATGGATTACTTCTGGGACGCTATGGGCGGTTTGGATCATGCAGGATGCGGCCAACATTGCTGTTTTTTTGCCTCGGCAACTCGATACTATGGAGTTTATTGCCTACACTGGGTTTGTATTTTTTGGATTAGGACTAATATTTTACCTGAAAGGGGATAAAATCCAAGATATCATCAACGAGAAAACAAATGTTACCGATGTGCGCGCTGCTACCTTGGTAGACTTGGTCTATGCGGTGATCTTATTCTATTTCAAGATGTATAACAATATTCCTATGAGTACTACCTGGGTATTCATTGGCTTATTAGCTGGGCGAGAATTTGCTATCGCCCTAGGAAAGCATGAAAAATCCAGCAAGAAAACAGCCTGGTTGGTAAGGGCATTTAGACTGGCTAGAAAAGACATAGGGAAGGCTCTAGCGGGGTTAGTGGTTTCCTTGATTTTGGCGGTCATCATCAATAAGGGTGTCCGAGATGAGATTTTTGCACTTTTCCAGTAAACCGCAGGATCCTTGGAACTTTATTCTCACGAATATTTTATGAATGAGGCTTTAAAGCAGGCCAAAATTGCTTTTGAAGAGGGGGAAGTTCCTGTAGGAGCGGTAATTGTTTCCAAGAACAAAGTGATTGCGAAGGCTTACAATCAAACGGAAAAGCTATCGGATGTCACGGCGCATGCAGAGATTTTAGCGATTACTGCGGCATCCAATTACCTGGGATCAAAATACCTGGTGGATTGTAGGATGTACATTACCTTGGAGCCTTGTCCCATGTGTGCTGGAGCATTGTATTGGGCTCAACTTCCAGAAATTTATCTGGGAGCTTCTGACCCAAAGAGGGGATACCGTAGTTGCAATCCAGACATGCTACATCCCAAGGCGAAAGTCTATGCTGGGATTTTAGAAAAAGAATCCTCCCAATTGCTGCTTGATTTTTTTCAAAAAATGCGAAAAAAGTTATCCTAGATAGATAGAACTTTTTGACGATAAACTTCGTTTTTATATGATGTGAAGTTGTTTCCTACTAAATTTATAGCTTACTAAATCTTATTCTTATGGCTTTTGAACTTCCCGCTTTACCCTATTCCTTTACTGCACTTGAGCCCCACATAGATGCGCGCACTATGGAAATTCATCATGGCAAGCACCACAATGCCTATGTGACCAATCTCAATGCCGCCATTGCGGGTACTCCCCTTGAAGGTAAATCTTTGGAAGAATTGATGAAAGTTGCTGGCTCCAATACGGCTGTAAGAAACAATGGAGGCGGACATTGGAACCATAGTTTGTTTTGGCAAATTCTCTCTCCTTCAGGAGGGGGACTTCCTAGCGGAGAACTTGGGGCTGCCATAGATGCAAAATTTGGGTCCTTCGAAGCATTTAAAGAAACTTTTTCAAAAGCTGCAGCTACTCGATTTGGTTCGGGATGGGCTTGGTTATGTGTGGATACCAAAAAAGAATTATGCGTTTGTTCCTCTCCCAATCAAGATAATCCTCTCATGGATGTTTCCGAATGTCCTGGGACACCCATCTTGGGGCTAGATGTTTGGGAACATGCCTATTACCTGCATTATCAAAATCGTAGACCCGATTACATTTCTGCTTTTTGGAATGTAATCAATTGGCAAGAAGTAAGCAGAAGATACGCTGCTGCCAAATAACTGTTTTTTTTACTTGGTTTTCTCACTCCCAGGCAGGAATGCTTGGGAGTTTTTTTGTTCCATTTTGAAAAAAATACTGTTCGAAAATGTGACATTATTTTTACCCTACGTATTCATCATGCCCTTTTTGAAATATTTGAGGGCATTTTTTGAATTGGCACAACCTTTTCTTAAGGTTCTGCATCTTATTGAAAACTAAACCAACCTATTTCCTATGAAGCGTTCTCGCTTTTTTTCATTCGCCTTTTTTGTCTATTTCTTAGGGGTAAGCACGCTGTCAGCGACTCCAATAGTACCTTCTCTACTACGAGGAAAAATCGTAGACCAGAAAGGACAAGCCATAGCCTATGCCAATGTTGCCTTGGTTGCGGAGGAAGGGACGCTTCTAGATGGGGCTGTTTCAGGAGAGGATGGAAATTTTTCCATTACCTCCGCCAAATCTGGAAAAGTAAAGTTGGT
>Ga0315907_10006165_pt1 | contig 12787 bp, 11 predicted proteins | sample LakEriMetagenome_3_FD_203525 | JGI IMG/M metagenome (GOLD analysis project Ga0315907, IMG submission 203525) | Freshwater fungal communities from buoy surface, Lake Erie, Ohio, United States - Buoy 12 MA123 | ecosystem: Environmental > Aquatic > Freshwater > Lake > Lake biofilm | place: USA...
AGGGAGAATAACAAAAGAAGAATTCGAAATGGGCTCATAACTACGGCTTTCTAGTTAAACTCATTTGAATCAATGAAGTTCTAACTAGGCGTAAAAATCCGAAAGACGCGCCAAACCCTTCTTATCTTTCAAGAAAATTTTTTTTCCTTCCAACTCAATCAAACCATCTTTTTTGAATTCAGAAAGCAATCGGATCACTGATTCGGTAGCCGTACCCACCATACCAGCTAGTTCTTCTCGAGTGAGCAAAAGATCGATTCGTTGGTAACCTCCCCCATCCACGCCGTAGGTGTTCGCTAATTGTAAGAGTAGAAAAGCAAGTCGCTCCCGAATACTTTTTTGGGAGGCGTCTGTTAGTTTTTCTTCCATGACCCCAAGTTCATGGCAAAGCTGCTTTGTAATCCGCTTAAAAAATTCAGCATTCTTCATCATCGAACCTAGAAATGTTTCTCGAGGAATGAAGCAAATTTTGGCATTCTCAATAATCATCGCCGAATTCGTGTAATTCTCTTCCCCTAACAATGCGGAGTAGCCCAAAAAATCTCCCTGTTTGGCTAGGTATAAAATTTGCTCCTTTCCATTGGAAGCGGTTTTGTACACTTTTATCACTCCTGCATTCACACAAAAAATACCAAGTGGTTTTGTGCCTTCGTAATAAAGAATTTGACCTCTTCGATGGGGAGTTAGATTTTTGGACTCCGAGATAGCACAGAGTTGAGCTTCAGGAAGTGCGGAAAAAAGGGAGTGCTTTCTTGAACCGCAAAGATCGCAGGGTAGAGTTGAAATTGTAGCTTGCATAGATATACTCTTTCTTAAAAAATTTTAGAAAAGTTAAAAAAAATCGATCATAAATGCAATTTAAATCGTTAGCCTGGTACAGGAGGCAAGCTATTTTGCTGTATAAATTTTCCTTCTTCCTCCACATAACCCATAAAAACATGTCTATTCCCATTACTGAGTGCAATGAATGGGCATTTAAGAGTTTGATTGTAGGAAACCGCTTGGGATAATACTTTTTGGTTAATCTCCACCTCAGGGGCTTTGCACTCGATCAAAAAGTAGGGAAGACCCTGTCGATCAAAAATCAATAAATCGGTTCTTTTCTGTAAACCATTGTAGACCAATCCTCTTTCACTAGTCACTAAGCCTTTTGGAAATTTTTGGTGATCTATAAGAAATCGGATCCAATGTTGCCTCACCCATTCCTCTGGAGTAAGCAACAAATGCTTTTTGCGTAAAACATCGAAAATAAATACCTGGCCTTCTTTTTTAAGAAGTTGGGGTTCAAATGCAGGTAAGTTGAGTTCAGGTAAGGAAATCACAGGGAAAAGAGTTGGTTCCCACTGCAAATTATGGCTTTTTTAACTAGAATTCTAGTTACTTCTTTCCTTCCTCCACTTCCTCCACATCAAAGTCTAAATAGGGTCCAATTTTGCTTACCCAAGCTGCTTTAAAGATCTTAACCTTCAACAAGTCATCCAATTGAAGGTAAGGGCCATGTTGCAAGCGATAGGCAACTAATACTTTAGCCTCTTGGTAACTAATGTAAGGATGCTTGGCCAGTTCCTCCACCGAAACAGTGTTGAGGGCAAGGCGCCGCGGTGCCACCCTGTCAAAATCAAAATACTCCCAAATGACCGGAATGGTCTCAGGCTTGAGCCCATACACTTCATTCAGCTGGTCCACCTGGATAAATCCTCCTAAACTTTCCCGATGCTTGATGATCCTGCCCGCAGTCAGGGCTCCGATGCCTGGCACAATTTGCAACACCACGGAATCTGATTCGGAAAAAGGCAAGCGCTTGATCCGGTCAGACACTTTGTCCGAATGCGAACGTCTCAGGGTGTCTTCAGGGTTGAAAGTAGGCAATGGAGATACCAGCAATTGGACCCCTGCTCGTTCCAAACTGTCCACTTGATTCAAGTAATGCTGATAGAGCTTTCCCGCATTTCGATCCTTTGCCCAAGCAAGAACTTGAGACGCCCCTACCAGCAGGAGCAAACAGGGAATCAAGAGTAAAAAACCTCGGGATTCCTTAGCCGAAAAACCTAGATGGGTTTTAAACCAAAAAAATAGCCTTTGACGCATCAATTAAAGTTTAAAAAGTAGATTTCAGTGAATTTAAGGGGTTTATAATTCACAAGCAATCGAAAAAGATTAACCTTCGTTAATTTATTATTTAGATTGATTTTAAATTAGAGAAGTCTTGATTCAAAGAAACTATTGAGGGGCCTACTTCTGTTAAATTTGTAGGCTTAGTAAGTTGTGATGCAGACCAAATTTCGAGTAGTCAGTTTATCTCATAAAAGTGCACCTGTTCACATTCGGGAATTGATTTCCTTGGATGAGGCTGCAATTCAACGCTTGCTTCTCAAGCTCAAGGAATTTTTTACCGTCACAGACGCCTTGGTGCTCTCCACTTGCAACCGGACCGAAATCTATTACAACCACGAATCAGACCTGAGTAATGAATTAGTCAAGTTGATTGGTATTGAACGTGGGCTTTCTGACGCGATCTCCTATCTCGATTATTTCCAAATTTTAAATGAGGAAAAAGAGGCTGTTACTCATCTTTTCCGTGTTTCTATGGGGCTTGAAGCACAAGTAGTTGGTGATATTCAGATCTCCAATCAAGTCAAAAGAGCCTACCAAGCTGCTGCAGATTTGGATTTGGCAGGCCCCTTCCTGCATCGCCTGATGCATACCATATTCTTCACCAACAAACGCGTGGTGCAGGAAACCGCTTTTCGAGATGGGGCAGCCTCCCTTTCCTACGCCACAATCGAATTGATTGAGAGCCTCACTCAGAATATTTTTCAGCCCCGAGTTTTGGTGATTGGCTTAGGTGAGATTGGTGAAGATGTAGCCAAAAACATGGTGCATCTCCCAACTGCTCAAATCAAAATCACGAATAGAACCCTTTCCAAAGCAGAAGAGATTGGGCTGCCTTTAGGATTTGAGGTAATCCCGTTTGAATCCTGCCTGACCGCCATGGAAGAAGCGGATGTGGTCGTTTGCTCGGTGCGTATGCAAGATCCATTTATCACCAAACAACTCGTTGAATCGTTTAACATTCCAAGCTTTAAGGTTTTTATAGATCTTTCTGTACCTAGAAGTATTGAGACTTCCCTAGAAGAACTTGCCGGAGTAGTCCTCTACAATGTGGACAATATTCGAAGCAAAGCCACTGCGGCCCTACAAACAAGGCTGGACTCCATCCCCTCTGTAGAAGCAATTCTGGAAGAAAGCATCGAAGAGTTTGGGGCTTGGCAAAAAGAAATGGTGGTCTCCCCCACCATTCAAAAACTAAAGCAATCCCTGGAGCAGATTCGCCAGGAAGAGCTGGGTAGGTATTTAAAAAATGTGGACGAAAAAGAATTTGTGCTCATCGATAAAATCACGAAGAGCATGATGCAAAAAATCCTCAAAGTACCCGTAGTCCAATTGAGAGCTGCATGCCAACGAGATGAAGCGGCTGAAATGATTGAATTGATCACAGATCTTTTTGACTTGGAGAAGTCAAAAAATGAAAAATAAATTAGGTGCCGGATAGTCCATCCCTGGCCGATTTTTCCCATTACCCCAAATTCTTGCCATGAGAAATCTGATTTATCTTGTTTTTGGAAGCTTTCTGTTTTTGGCCTCTCCTAGTATGGGGCAATCCTGGGAAGTGTACGACTTTGGTGGTAGCCTCCAAACTAGTGCAACCTATCAAGAAATCGACATTCTTGGGGAATCTGTAATTACTGGAAAAAATGCGGAAGGCTTATTCTTGCTATCTCCAGATTTACGTCCAGTGGTAAACCTCCAAGGTCAAGAAGTTTTCCAATACCTCAAGCCTTGGATTTTGGTCAAAGGTCCAAAAGGTATTGGTGCATTTCATGAATACGGACAGCCTGCCCTTCCCCTAGAATATGAGGAGATCAGCACGTTTACCAATCGCCTATTGGCGAGAAAGGGCACAGACTATTGGATCTATGAAAAATCGACAGGGAAAACAAAGTGGCTAGGGGCAGCAGAAGAAGCCAAACTCACGCGTAATGGCCAGGTGATTTTGAAAAATCAGGGAAGCTACTATTTGCCGCTGTCTTCTAATCCTGAAAAAGCCTACGAGCTCTTGCTAGAAAATCAGGGAAACTTCCTCCTTGCCAAAGAAGCTTCTGGATTTGGTTTAATCAATCAATTTGGAGACTATGTTTTGGACCCGGTTCTTGACCAATTGGAACCTACTCGGGGTGATAATTACTTTGGTTTTGACGAAAACCAATACCTACTCATCCGTGGATTTGAGGCAAGTGCTCAGGTACGTTACAATTCCTACCACAAAATCACCAAAGAAGGTGATCTCCTTCTCGAATTCATCCATGGTAAATTACGTCGTGTTCTGGAAGAAGAAGGAATATTGCTCGATGCCGTAGGAATGGAAGAAGTTAAATTAATCGCACCCGATGCATTCAACATTCGATTCCGAGAAAATAAGTTAGGTCTCCTTGGTAAACAAGGTTGGCTAGTCGCTCCCAATTCAGATGCCGAGTGGATTGGTATTGGCAGCGAAGGCCTTTTTCCAGCACTCAAACATGGGAACTATGGTTTTGTAAATAGCGAAGGCGCATGGATCATTCCTCCAAGCTTCATGGAGGTAGGTTCATTTTCAGAAAAAGTAAGCAGCTACCGAACGGGAGCTACCTGGGGAACGATCAATGTCGAGGGTAAAATCCTTTCAGAAGCGAAATGGGAGAAAATTACTAATTTCTCTGGGGGTCTAGCTATTGCCATCTCGGCAGGAAAACACTACCTAATCTATCCATCTGGTGAATTGGCCTATCCGGAGGGATTGGATCAGATTTCAAAATTGAAAGAGGGCTTTTACTTAGTTGAAAATAATGCCAAAACAGGCCTACTCAATTCACTCGGGAAGCTTATCCTCCCCATCGCTTTTGACCAAATTCAAGTAGAACAAAAAGATTTTTTTAGAGTGGAAAACGAAGGGCTTTCTGGGGTTATGAGAGCCAATGGCAATGTATTTTTACCCCTCAACTATTCCCAAGTTGCCATAGACTGGAACGAACAAAAAGTATTTGTAAAAAGTCAGGAAGAGGTAGTAGAGAAAGCGGAAGTTAATCCAACCTCTGCAACCCAAGGAAAAAGAAAAAAGGGAGTGTAAGCTCCCTTTTTCAATTAGTTAAGACTTTAACGACCCTGAATCCTTAGACTCCTTACCAGAATTGGCGATGGAATCTCGCATTGCTGTATCGGATTTCACATTCTCCATCTTATAGTAATCCATCACGCCCAACTGTCCAGATCGGAAAGCTTCAGCAATGGCTTTTGGAATCTCAGCTTCCGCCTCAATTACTTTTGCACGCATTTCCACATTTCTAGCTTTCATTTCCTGCTCCAAAGCAACAGCCATAGCTCTTCGCTCTTCCGCTTTTGCTTCAGCCACTTTTAGGTCGGCAGAAGCTTGGTCGATTTGAAGTTTGGCTCCGATATTCGCCCCCACATCAATGTCTGCAATATCAATGGATAAGATTTCAAAAGCCGTTCCTGCATCCAAACCACGCTGAAGCACCAATTTGGAGATTTTATCTGGGTTTTCCAGTACCGATTTGTGTGTGGCAGCCGAACCAATAGAGGTGACAATGCCCTCGCCCACTCTCGCCAAAATGGTCTCCTCACCAGCACCACCCACAAGTTGCGCGATGTTTGCACGAACCGTTACTCTTGCCTTGGCCACCAACTGAATCCCATCAGCTGCTACTGCCGCCACGTTAGGAGTATTGATCACCTTTGGATTCACAGAGATTTGTACTGCTTCAAACACATCCCGTCCCGCCAAGTCAATCGCGGTGGCCTGCTTGAAGCTCAAAGTAATATTCGCCTTATCCGCAGAAATCAAGGCACGAATCACTGCAGGCACATTCCCTCCAGCCAAAAAGTGAGTTTCTAGATCATTGGTAGTCAATTGCAAGCCCGCCTTTGTAGCTGTAATCATCGCATTGACAATTAGGCTAGGGGGCACTTTTCGAATTCGCATCCCAATCAACTCGCCAATCCCAACCCGAACATTTGAAAACTGGGCCGTAATCCAAAGATTAACCGGAACAAAATACAAGAAAATAAACAGAAGGGTGATTCCTGCAAAAGCAGCAATCAAGACGAATAAAGAACTGTCTTCAAACATAGTTTATTAGTTTACACTGATTTTATTGTTTTCAATTTTTGTAATCGTCACGGGCGTATTGACCTCAATAAAACCCGATTCGGACTTCACTTCCACCCAAATTTCATTGAAGGAAGCTTTGCCATAAGGTTTGATATCGGAAACGGCCAAACCTTTCATTCCCACTTCCAATCCGTCTGTTCGGCCATCAAAGGCTCCTCCCGATTGGGTGGATTTCAGCGAAAATTTCTTCCAAATCCCGGAACTAAATCCATACCAAACTGCTGCAAAATTAATGACCAAAGTCACCCCAGTAATCCCGATTGCTATCGAATAATCAAAATTAAGAAATGCAAAAGCTAGACCCGCTAGGCTTACCAAAAAACCAAAGATCCCTACTACGGTGGTTCCAGGAATAAAAAGAATCTCAACCAAAAGTAGGATTAAGCCAATGACTAGCAGGGTACTAAGAACTAGAATTTCCATAAGGAGCAAAATGAACTGCCTCTAATCTACAAGAATCTGCCGAATACTTTATTCAAAATAAAAAAACCCGGAAAATTCCGGGTTCAATTCCTTTCTCAAAAGATCAATAAGCTTTGGCAAAAAGCACTCTGCCAGTGGAAGGCTTCCCGCTGTATACACAGCTGCCAGCCTCCTGCACCTGATCTAAAGGAATGCAGCGAATGGTCGCTTTGGTGAGTTCTTTGATTTTGTCCTCCGTCTCTGGTGTACCATCCCAGTGTGCCGAAAGAAAACCGGCTTTTTCCTCCAATACCTGCTTAAACTCCTCCCAACTATTGACCTCAGTGGTATTTTCTTTCCGAAAGTCAAAAGCCTTTTGGTAAATACCTTCTTGAATTTCATCCAAAAGCCCGCCGATTTTTTCAGCAATTGGCATCTCCTCCCATTGGAAGGATTCTTTGGTGAGCGTGTCCCGTCTCGCTAGCTCCAAGGTCTTGTTTTCCAAATCTCTCGGTCCTAGCGCAATGCGAACAGGCACCCCTTTCAATTCGTATTCGGCAAACTTCCATCCTGGCTTTTGAGTGTCTCGATCATCGTATTTTACGCTGATACCAGCTTTCCGAAGATCAGCCATGATTTCCTTGGCCTTCACAGAAATCAAGGCCAACTCTTCTTCCCCACGGTAAATAGGCACAATGACCACTTGAAAAGGAGCCAATTTAGGAGGCAATACCAAACCATTATCATCCGAATGCGCCATAATTAAGGCACCCATCAAACGCGTACTTACACCCCAAGAAGTTCCCCATACATATTCCAGTCCTCCTTCTTTCGTGGCAAACTTCACCTCAAAAGCTTTCGCAAAATTCTGACCCAAAAAGTGAGAAGTCCCAGCTTGTAGCGCCTTCCCATCCTGCATCAAAGCCTCGATACACAAGGTGTCATCTGCACCTGCAAATCGCTCATTCGCAGTTTTTCTCCCCTTCACTACAGGCAAGGCCATAAACTCTTCTGCAAACTGTGCATAGACATTCATCATCTGCACAGTCTCTGCCATCGCTTCTTCAGAAGTAGCATGGGCAGTGTGTCCTTCTTGCCACAAAAATTCAGTCGTTCTCAAGAACAATCGGGTTCGCATCTCCCAGCGCACCACATTTGCCCACTGATTCACCAATAAAGGCAAGTCTCTGTAGGATTGAATCCAATTTTTATAGGTGCTCCAAATGACCGTTTCAGAAGTTGGGCGCACGATAAGTTCCTCTTCCAATTTTGCCTCTGGATCCACAATTACTCCTGAACCATCTTCCGCATTTTTCAAGCGGTAGTGGGTCACTACAGCACATTCTTTGGCAAAGCCTTCCACATGGCTCGCTTCCTTACTTAAAAAAGATTTGGGAATAAATAGCGGAAAATAGGCATTGGTATGCCCCGTCTCTTTGAACATTCGATCCAATTCGGCTTGCATTTTTTCCCAGATAGAATAGCCATAAGGCTTAATTACCATGCATCCTCTTACTGGTGAATTTTCAGCCAAATCCGCTCGTTTAACCAATTCATTGTACCATAGCGAATAATCTTCGCTGCGTTTTGGAAGTCCTTTACTCATTTACTTGTTGTATAGAAAGAAAAGTGTTTATTTTGATCAAAAGGAAGTACAAATATAACCCAAAAAGTACAACCTCTGCTTGGTCATTCCGTATAACCAAGCATAAATCTACTTCACCCATGAAGAAACTAGCTTTTATTTCCGCCTCTGCGCTGCTGTGCACCTCGGTCTTGGTTTCCTGCACTTCAAACAAAATGGCAGTGAATACCTTTGACGATAACTTGTATTTCATGTCGGCAGACGTGAAAAAAGCAACGGAAAATGCAGTTGCTAATAACCAGCCTGCCACGTTTCAAAACCTAGCTAATTCAACTGTGGTCCCACAGGAGAATTTTAGCTCGAAAAACGTCAATCCAGATTACTTGGCTCGTTATGGACAGTTGAACACCTCTTCAGGTCAGGATGTGGTCTACTTTGAGGAAAACCAAGGTTCTGTATCTGGTACAACTCCCAATATTGACATCTACAATAGCTTTACTGTTTCCAACTTCAACTCCGGTTGGGGCAACACTGCATTCAACTACGGATTTAGTCCTTTTGGTATGGGAATGTATGATCCATTCTGGGGCCCAGGATGGGGATGGAGACCAGGATTTAACATGGGAATGAACTTTGGCTGGGGAAGACCTTTCTACAATCCTTTCAATCCTTACCTAGGTTGGGGCGGATTCAACGACCCTTTCTGGGGTAGCAATGCTTGGGGTTCGCCTTGGGGATGGAATAGACCGATCTACACTACAGGCCCAATTATCATCCTTCCAGGTAACGAAAACCCAGATAGACGTGTGGTGTATGGTGCCAGACCAAGCCGTGGTGCATCCATGAGCAATGGTGGTGGTGGGGTAATGCAGTCCGTAGGAACACCCAATACTGCAAGAGCTCAAGCTAGAGAAAATGTAGCCAATGCAACTGGAGCGTCTCCACGAAGACTAGATTCCACAGAGTCGCCTCGATCAGCTAATCGTGATTTCAGTACCTCACAAAACGATTACTACTCTACAGGAAGAAGTCGCGTAGAATCAACTACTAGAAATGTGAATTCGCCCGCAACAGACAGAGGAACAATGTCTACTAGCAGAAATGCAAGCCAATCGGCAAGACCTTCTGCTATGCCAAGTAGCACAGGAAGAGGATATAATTCTTCCCCAAGCAGAAGTACTTACAGCACAGATCCGGATCGGACAACTAGCAGTCCTTCATACAATAGATCATCTGGAGCAAATACAGGTACTCGATCCACCTCCTCTTTTGGAAGAAGTGAGTCAAATGGTTACAGCACAGGAAGCGCTCCTAGTAGGTCAAACTACAACTCGTCAAACTACAGTGCTCCGAGCAGATCTAGTTCTGGAGCTAACTATAGCGCACCAAGTAGAAGTTCAAGTGGATCCTCAGGTAGCGCGAGCTCAGGAGGATCCAGAGGAAGGGGGAATTAATTCCCCTTTTTTTTTGGATAATATATCCGAAAACAACCACCGCTTCGTTACTAATCCAACTTAACCCTTTTCTACATGAGGTTACTTACATACATTCTCTGCCTTAGCCTGTTCACCACAGGTGCAGCAGTAGCTCAAAGCGGCTATTTTGAAGACGCCTATCGCTTTAGTAAAACTACCCCAGCTGGCTCTGCACGAATTATGGGCGTTGGAGGAACACAATGGTCTCTAGGCGGAGATGTGTCGAACCTAGCGGGCAATCCTGCGGGCCTAGGCTTCTTCAGAACTTCTGAAGCAAGTTTGAGTTTGGGCTACGACCTTTGGTCTGCAGATGCAAGCTATTTGGACCAGACCAAATCCTACCGCACCTCAGACTTTTCACTACCCAACCTCAGCTTTGTGGGCGCAAATCCAAAGGGCGTACTTGAAAAAGGCGCATTTAAAGGAGGGGCTTGGGGCTTCAGTATCCAGCGAATTGCCAATTTCTCCAATGAATTTGGGTATTACTCTGACAAATTAGGGGAGAGTTCAATCCTTGATTTTTATTTAGACGACTCCTTTGGCGTACCTGAAAACCAAATTGAAAATCGTGGCTTGACCGGCCTTGCCTACCAAACCTACCAAATCAACCCCATCACCGTGGATGCCGCTGGTAAACCCATTACCAATCCAAGAGAATACGATTCCTTTGTTCTGGGTTTACCCTTTCAAGACGAGAATATCAGGCAAGAAGGCAGTGCAAGCCAAATCAACTTTGGGTATGGTGCCAACTTCAATCACAAATTATTTGTTGGAGCAAGCTTAGGCATACGCTCCATCGAATTCTCCTCCAAGAAAGAATACAATGAAGAATTTGGTGACCAGCCACTCATCAATTCCTCTTTATTTGAAAGCTTGTTTATCAATGGTACAGGGGTTAACCTCAACTTAGGGTTAATCTACAAACCCATCGATTACCTGAACCTGGGCTTTGTGCTTCAAACCCCTACAGCGTTTGCAATGAATGAAGAGTATGAGGCGAGCATGACTGCTACCTATGACGGATACTATTTCGAACCTGAAGACAAGATATTGGGAAATGAGACTGCTGTTTCCGATATCTTTATGAGCAACTATGGCCTCTACACTCCCTTTAAAGTAGGTGGTGGCGCCACCGTGTTTTTAGGAAAGCATGGGTTTATCTCTGCAGATGTGGACTGGGTGGACTACAGCGCTGCCCGACTTAGTTCCAGAGACTTCAACGAAGGCCCAGACAACCAAGTCATCCAAGACTTCTACGGCAGCACTATCAATTACAGATTTGGAGCAGAGGGAAAATTGGAGAATTGGAGAATACGTGCTGGGTACGCACATATGGGTGATCCATTTTTTGATAATTCAGGACTTGACCAAAGCACGCGACAACTTTCAGGGGGTATTGGAATACAGTTTGATGTGCTTAAGGTAGATTTTTCTTTAGTCAACCAGAACTTCAACTCCCTGTATCGTAGTTACAAAGTACTGGACAACAATGGGTTTAACTACGGTCCTTTGACAGAAATAAAAAATTCAATTACCTCAGCGGTAGTTACGGTCGGCTTTAACTTTTAAGCCTAGAAATCAATTCGACCAATAAGAGCTCAGCGGAAAAGTCTTCTCCGCTGAGTTTTATTTTTGCTTGGCTATAGAAATGCTCTCGAGATACCAATAAAGACTTGAGTTTTAAGGTGAGCTCTCCTTGATCTAAACCCTGAAATAAAGGTCTTTGCTGTGCCTTAGAAGTTTGCAGTCGACGAGAAATGGATCCCAAAGGCACATCCAAATAAACTGAAATGGCTTGGGCATTGATCAAGTCCATGTTATCATTGAAACAAGGAGTTCCACCGCCTGAAGCCAAAATGTAAGCCCGATCCTGTTTCAAAGTGTCTTGGAGTACCAAAGATTCCCATTCTCGAAAAGTTCCTTCCCCATGCATTGAAAATATCTCCGAGATCTTTAGTTGGTAGCGCTCTTCAATTAATTGGTCGAGGTCCAAAAAAGGAAAATCCATTTCTTTAGCAAGTTGCCTACCAAAGGTACTTTTCCCCGATCCGGGTAATCCTACCAAAACAACTTTGAGCTGCTTATTCATCAAAACAAGTCAAGTACTTCCAAAGCATCTGGAGTATTGTTGTAGTGGTATTTACCTACCACTACCCCGTCTTTCAACAGCATAATTCCCGGATTGGCACGCATGATTGTTTTCACGACCGTAGCATCCGCTTGCAAGCCCTTGATCTTCCATCCATTTTTAGCGATGACTGAATCGATCTCCTCTTGGGTAGCAGCTGCCATAAAGATGACCTCAACGGGTGCTTTTTCAAGGGAAGTAAAAAGCTGGGTGATTACCTCAAGATTAGTCTCACTCATCCTAGTCAAGTTGCTGCTTAACAAAAGGACTTTATTTCCTTGAAACAAATATTCGGATTGGTCCCCTTCCCCGTTCCAGGCGGCGAAATCAGAAATTTTAGGCAAGGCTTCCGGATTGTTAAGGGTCATCTCCACAAACTCATAACTTTCCTCTGTAGGGTATTGGTCCAAGTAAACAAGTTGCCCCCCTTTTTTCATCACATAGGTATAGACCAATGGAGCAGAGGGCTGCATATTTACTGGTATGCTGACGCCAATTTTGTAGGCACGAAAATCAATGAATGGTAAATTCTGAATCGCATACACGGCCAATCCAAGCGAAAGCGCTAAACTTACTCCAGCAGTATAGGTCGCCCATTTCGGTGTTTTCTTCGGAAGGTCCTTTCTGAAAATGAACAAGAATGAAATCAGCACCAATAAAATGATGTCTTTGTAGAAGGATTCCCAGGGCGTTAATTTAATGGCATCCCCAAAGCATCCACAATCCGTCACCTTATTGAAATAGGCAGAGTAAAAAGTCAGAAAGGTGAAAAAGAGAATCATGCTGGCCAATGCCCAAACGGTTTCCTTGAGTCGTACACCAATCAATAACATGATACCCAACACCACCTCAAAGACCACCAAAAACACCGCTAATGGTAGCGCATAAGGCTTAAAATGGTGAAAAAAGGGGGCGATATCGTTGGAGAATACGTCGAAGTATTCTTCCAACTTGATGGCCGTACCCACGGG
>Ga0315907_10006167_pt1 | contig 12783 bp, 6 predicted proteins | sample LakEriMetagenome_3_FD_203525 | JGI IMG/M metagenome (GOLD analysis project Ga0315907, IMG submission 203525) | Freshwater fungal communities from buoy surface, Lake Erie, Ohio, United States - Buoy 12 MA123 | ecosystem: Environmental > Aquatic > Freshwater > Lake > Lake biofilm | place: USA...
CAGGCGTAAGCCAGAACTACATCGCGCTTGAGGCCTTCGCCTTTGGCGTACATCTGGGCCAGTTCGAACTGCGCAGCCATTTGGCCTTGTTGGGCCGACTTGGTGAACCACTGCGCCGATTCGGACAGGCTGCGTGGCACGCCATCGCCTTTTTTCAGTTTCATGCCCAGATCATACTGACTGTCCTTGTCGCCCTGTTCGGCGCCCATTCGGTACCAGCGCAAAGCTTCCTGCTTGCTTTCCTTCACGCCCTGGCCGGAGGCATACATGAAGCCCAGTGTGCTTTGTGAATAGGCGTTTCCGTTTTCCGCAGCTTTCTGGAACCACTTCGCAGCTAGCCCGTAATCCTGAGCGGTATCGCGACCTCGGTAATATTTGATGGCAAGAAACATCTGCGAATTGGTATGGCCCTGTTCGGCGGCGCGTGTATACCAATCAATGGCTGCCTTTGGATCGCGTGGTGCCTTCTCGCCAGTATCAAACAGCAAGGCCAATTTGTATTGTGAGATGAGATGCCCCTGTTCGGCCGCTTTCTGATACCACTCCATGGCTTCAGGAACGTTTTCCGGCACACCCTTGCCGCCATAGTACAGTTGACCCACTTGATACTGGGCTTCGGCATCGCCGGCCGTTGCCTTGGCGGTATAGGCGACCATCAGCTTTTTGTAGAGTTTCGCTGCATCGCCGGCATTCTTGCGGACACCAATGCCGTATTCATACATGTAGGCCAGTTGCGCCATGGCGGGCGCATGGTCTTTTTTGGCAAGCGGTACGAGCTGCTTGTAGGCGCCGGAATAATCCTGCTGCTGGTAGGCCAGCATGGCCTTGTTGAAGCCATGGTCGGCCTGCAGTGGGGATTTACTCTGGGCCGATGCCTGCGTGGGCAGTGTGAGCGCCATGAATAAGGCGATCAACGCCCAGGATGGTTTGCCATTCATCCGGATATTTTATGGAAAATGCTCAGCGCTGGTGTAAATTTTCTGTTGCCGGGTTCCCGCCTATCCACGTGTTGATGACACCGATACGGTCATCCACCAGCACCAGATCAGCTTGGTAACCGGGCGCAATCGAACCCAGTTTGTCGCCCAAACCAAGAAAATGCGCCGGATGTGAACTGGCCATGTTGGCGGCTTGGGCCAGGCTGACCCCAAGCAGATCCACAGCGTTACGGACCGCGCTGGCCATATCCAAGGCCGAGCCGGACAGAACGCCGTTATCATCGATGCAGCGTCCGTTTTCAACAAAGACGGTTTTCCCCTGCAATTGGAATTTGGTCGCACCGGTGCCCAGATTGGGCATGGCGTCGGTGACCAGCATGAACCGGTCCAGGGGCTTGCAGCGCAGTGCGATGCGCAATGTGATCGGATCGACATGAAAGCCGTCGACGATGATGCCGCACCAGCTCTGGGCATCGTATAGCGCGGCGCCGACGGCACCCGGTTCCCGGTTGGTCAGCGGCGACATGGCATTGAACAGGTGGGTAAAGCCGCTCAATCCGGCCGCCAATGCCGTCTGCATTTCCGCGCAGCTGGCATTGGTGTGGCCTGCGGAAACGATGATGCCGCGCCGGACAAGCTCACGGATCAGCGCGGTACTGTTGCGTTCCGGTGCCAGGGTGATCAGGGTTTTCCCGTGCTCCAGACTGCAGAGCAGCGCCAGATCGCTGGGGTCGAGCACACGGAATTTATCCTGATCGTGCGTGCCTTTGCGCTCGATGTTGATGAACGGCCCTTCGATATGCAGTCCGAGGATGCCGGGCACGCCTTCCTGCAACGCTGCGTCGGCAGCTGCGATGGCGCAGGCGATGACATCCTGGTCATCACTGATCAGCGTAGGCAGCAAGCCCGTGGTGCCGAAACGGCGGTGCGCATTGGCAATGGCTTTGATGCCGTCAACAGTCGGTGCATCGTTGAACAGCACGCCGCCGCCGCCATTGACCTGCACATCGATGAAACCCGGAAGCAGGGTGTGGCCTTTGCAGTCATAGGTCTCGATGCCGGTGAGCTGAGGGTCATCCGCGGAAACCAAAGCGGAAATCAATCCATCCGCAATGACCAGCGCAAGCCCTTCATGGAAATCGGTACCGATCAGGATGCGCGCATTGGTGAGGGCATGGCGCATCAGACGGTTTCCGTCACTTTGCGCAGGTGGGCGGGCTGGTCTGGGTTCAAACTGCGAGAAACAGCCAGAGAATTCACCATCTTGTAGAAACTTTGGATCATCAGCAACGGTTCAATGACCGGATGGCAGGTCATGGTGGGCAGGGTGTATGTTCCAGGCACTGCTGCGCCGGCAAGCCATACCGGCACGCCGCGGTCGGCAAGGTCGCGGGCTACGTTGCATAAACCGTCGCGGGTTTCGTCGTTCTGTGCCAGCATCATTGCGGGAAAGTCAGCGCCTAGCAGCGCCTGAGGACCGTGTTGGACTTCTGCGCTGCTGAATCCTTCGGCATGCAGACCGCTGGTTTCCTTGCACTTCAAAGCGGCTTCCAGGGCGATGCCCAGTCCGATGCCACGTGCCATCACAAACAGGTGTTCGGCATCCCGCAATTGTTTCGCGGCTTCTGACCAATCCAGTTCCCAGGAGCGCTCGAGCAGCACAGGCGCATCTGCCAGAGCGGACAGTAATTCGGCATCCTCCGTCCAGGCCGCAACCAGGTGAACCAGGGCGGCAAGCGAGGCGATGAAAGACTTGGTGGCGGCGACGCTGCGTTCCGGTCCGGCACACAAGGGAAGGCAGAAATCCGCCATTTGCGCCAGAGGCGAGTCCTCGGCGTTGACCAGAGCCACCAGCACGGCGCCGGCTTCTTTCGCGGCGTGTGCCGTCGCCAGCAGATCCGGGCTTTTGCCGGATTGGGATATCGTCAGAAACAGGCAGCCGTTGAGGTTCTGCCTTGCGAAATACACCGAGCTGATCGATGGCGCGGCGGAGGAGGTCAGCGTACCGGCCCGGGTTTCAATCAGGTACTTCGCAAAGGTGGCGGCATGATCCGAACTGCCTCTGGCGCAGGTGATCACCGCCCGCGGCTTGAGCTTCCTCAGCTCGGTGGCTAGGCGCTGCATGGTGCCATGATTGCGCACGAACTGACGGGTCAGGACGGCAGCGGACTCCTGCGCTTCGCTGTACATCAAGGTCGATGACGGGTTCTGTGCTGTCATTGGCACGGGTGATCCTTAAGGTTAAGTCAGATATCGCTGAGTTCAGCGATGAAATCGTAGGTGTCGCCGCGGAAAAACGATTGGCAGAATTCAACGGCGCGTCCGTCTTTCAAAAAGCCGATGCGTTCGACCAGAAGTCCGGCATCGCCTGCTTTGGCGTTCAGCAGATTGGCTTTCTTCTCATCCAGAAGCAGGGCGCGGAGGCGCTGCAAGGCACGCACCGGGCGATATCCGGACTGGCCGAGTGTTTCATACAGAGAGCTTTCCACGGAATCCAGGGACGGCAGGAATTCCGCCACGATGGTGGCGTATTCCACCAGCATCGGCTGGTTGTCGGCATAGCGCAGCCGGTGGAAACGGAAAACCGGCGTTCCCGGGCTCAGATTCAACGCCAAGGCTTCGTCGGGGGAGACCAGGCCCTGGGTTTTGCTGATCCACGAACTGCTGGGTGTCCGGCCTCGGGCGCGCATGTCCTCGGAAAAAGAGCTGATTTTCGCGAAGTTCTTTTCAATCCGCGGACGCACGAACGTGCCGGAGCCTTGCCGGGAGAACAGCAGTCCTTCCTGGATCAGCCCTTCAATCGCCTTGCGTACTGTGATGCGGGATACGCCCAGTTCTTCGGCGATTTGCCGCTCGGGCGGAAGGGCCTCATTGGATTGGTACGTGCCGCTGTCAACCGATCGGCGCAAGGCCTGCTGTACCTGCAGGTAGAGCGGCTGTTTGTTACTGCTATCCAAGGGCTGGAGGCTGTGTGTTTTCGGAGGCATCGTCTGGTTTTGTGGTGATTATGTGCGCAAAGTCATAAAAGTGATTGGCAAGCCCCAATAGGTATACCACATAAATACCAATTAAGTACCAAAAATGCTAATAGTCTATCAAGCAACTATTAAATATTTTAAGTAATTACACTAATAGTCACAAATAAACATATTAAATCATGTAGATAGATAATTAAATACCATCCAATCATTGGTATTGTATTGGGCTTGTTTATCGTGTAGCTTGTGTTTGTTGCAGAGTATCGTAACCGGGGAATACGGTAGGCAAACAGATTTTTACCTTGTTCAACCAAGCACACAAACAAATCAACCAAAGGCTTCGGCCGGCGAACAGAGAGAGAAAAAACATGAAGTTACGTAAAACACCCATCGCTTCTGCTGTAGCCATCGTGCTGATGAGCGCGGCTTTGAATGTGCAGGCCCAGGATGCAGATCCGAAAGAGCTTGATGCCGTGCAGGTCAAAGGCATCCGCGGCGCCATTGAAAAATCACTGGATACCAAACGCGAAGAAGATACCCGCGTCGAGGTCATCACGTCCGAAGACATCGGCAAGATGCCGGACAAAAACGTCGCCGACTCGCTGCAGCGCGTGGCCGGTGTCAACATCAGCGCCGCCAGCGCCAACGAAGGCGCCTTTGACGAAAACGACCGTGTCAGCATGCGCGGCACCAGCCCGAGCCTGACACAGACATTGTTGAACGGCCATAACGTCGCTTCCGGCGACTGGTTCGTGCTGAATCAGACCGGCACCGTAGGTCGTAGCGTAAGCTATTCGCTGCTGCCCTCCGAACTGGTCGATAAAGTCGTGGTCAAGAAATCCTCGGAAGCCAGCCTGGTTGAAGGTGGCGCGGTCGGTTCCATCGACATCATCACCCGCAAGCCCCTACAGTTCGCGGACAACTTCACCGGCGAAGCCTCGTTGGGCGTGGTCTACGCCGACCAGCCGGGTACCAGCGATCCACAGCTGTCGGCTTTGGCCAACTGGAAAAACGACGCCGGCACCGCAGGCATCATGGTCCAGGCCTTCAGCGAACAGCGCCACCTGCGCCGCGACGGCCAGGAGCTGCTCGGCTATGACACCATCAAGGCCACCGACGGCGCCGGCATGGCGCATGCCGACCTGATCGGCGTGTATTACCCGGTGCTGATCGGCTCGGCGCTGTTCGAACAGGAACGCAAACGCACCGGCGGCCTGATTTCCGCCGAGTTCAAGCCGTCGGATACCGCCACCCTGGGTTTCACCTACTTCACCTCGAATCTGGATGCCGCCAACTACAACCGCAACTACATGCTGTGGGGCAGCCGCATCATCGGCAGCGGCCTGGTGCCGAACGCCGGCTATGTCGTAAAAGACAACACGCTGGTCAGCGCCGAATTCGCCGCCGTCGCCGGCAAGCAATACGGCATTTACGACCAGATTTCGCGCCCGGATTCCAGTTCGAATTCCAGCTTCTTCAGCTTTGACGCGCAATGGGATCCTTCCGAAAAAATGTCCCTGAAGATGCAGGTCGGCACATCCAAAGGCAATGGCAAGACCCCGACCCAGGACGTTGCCGAATGGGATGTTGGATTCGGCAGCGGTGCCGGTTGGTCCTTGAACGGCATCGGTGCCGCCGATTGGAACTTGGGCACCACAAACACTGCGCAGCCGGGCACTCCTGGTACCGATTTCCGACTGGATTGGATTTTCGGTTTCCAGGACGTGGATGTAAAGGATAAGGAGGAATGGGTAAAGTTCGACGGCGAATACTTTATCGACAAAGGATTCCTGAGTTCGATGCAGTTCGGCGTGCGTAATGCCGAGCATACACGCGAGTTAGGCCAGGTCACCGCTCAGGGCCCAAATTGGGGTGCTGATCCGTTCAATCCAGCCAATTGGACCGGCGATTTCAAAAACTATCCGAGCGATTTCGGATCCAGTCTGGGTGGCAACTTCCCACGTGACATCTGGTATTATTCGCCGGAATGGCTGGCCCAGTTCAATGACGAACAGGCTTTCCGCGACCCGACCCTGCGTTACTATTTCCCAGCTTCCTACGGACTGGTAGAGGGTAGTTCGGCCGCTTACGCGCAGCTCAACTTCAAGGGCGAAAGCTGGAGCGGCAATATCGGCCTGCGTTACGTGCAGACCCGCGAAAACATCACCAGCTACGTGAATGCCGACGCGAATGATCCGGATGCCATCACGACATCCCTGTTCGGCCCTTATAAAACGGTGCTGACCGAGCATACCTATAACAATATCCTGCCAAGTGCCAACCTTCGCTTGGAATTGAGCGATGAATTGGTAGCGCGCTTCGCTGTGTCACAGACGTTAACTCGTCCGGATTATTCAGCACTGGCCGGCTCGGTATCCCTCAGCCCGCCGGCAGTTCCAGGTGGAACGGGCACCGGCTCCGGCGGCAACCCCGATCTAAAGCCGATTACTTCTACGAACATTGACGCCACACTGGAATGGTACTTTGCGCCGCGCTCGTTGGTCTCAGGCAGCGTGTTCTACATGGATATCGAGAATTATATTGCATTGGGGCAGGAGACCAAGTCCTATTTCACTATTGACCAGAACAACCCGCAGGGAACCTACGTCGATTACCTCTTGACCGTGCCGGTCAATTCGAACGCCAAAGTAAGCGGCATCGAGCTGGCATGGGAACAGGCTTTCGGTGAACACTGGGGTGGTTTTGCCAACTACACATACGCGGACGGATCCACTGATGACGGTACCGACATGCTCGGAACTTCGGAGAACACTTTTAACGTCGGCGGATACTTCGAGAACGAGAAGTTCAACGCCCGTTTGAACTACAGCTACCGCTCCGAGTTCTACAGCGGTCTTGACCGAGCCACCGCGTTCTATCAGGATGCCGTGGATACAGTTTCGGCTTCGTTTGGCTACAAGATCAACGACAACTTCGCTGTCACCCTCGATGGCTTGAACCTGAACAACCCGAAGACCGCGTACTACGCAGAAAGCAAAGAGCGTCCGCGTTCGATTTACGAGAACGGCCGCCAGTATTACCTGACTCTGCGCATGAAGTTCTGATTGGAACACCGGCCCGTCCGAAAGGACGGGCTTTCCTTTTAACAGCTTTGCGGGGAGAGGTCTTCCCCGCATTTTTTTTACTATACTTGAGGCATGGCGCTAGCATGCGCCGGGCCTGGGCAGACGAGATGACGAGTACATGTCTTATTGGTTCTCCGCTGAGCGGATGGGTTATCCCGCTTGCTCAGATTCCCGATCCCGTGTTCGCACAAGGCATGGCTGGCGATGGTTTGGCCATTGATCCGACAAGTCCTTTTCTATGTGCGCCCTTTGACGGCATCGTGCGCTGCAATCCAGCCAATGCCCATGCCATGAGCGTACGTTCCCATGATGGCATTGAAGTGCTGATGCATATCGGGATCGACACCGTGTTGTTGAGGGGGCAAGGTTTTAGGGCGCTGGTCGCGGATGGCGATATGGTCAAAGCCGGGCAGGAGCTGCTGGAATTCGATCTGGATCTGGTAGCCGGCCAAGCCGCCAGCGCCGTCACACCGGTATTGCTGGTCAGCGGCAATGCCAGAATCATTCAACGCAACATGAACACGGCAATCACCGCCGGCGATGTTCTGTTCGAAGTCGAACCGGTTGCCGAACTAATGACGACCGGCGATAAGGCGCACGGCTCAATCCAAACAACAATCACCGTGACATTCGATCAAGGCATGCATGCCCGTCCGGCGGCAGCTTTGGCCGCGGTTCTGCGGCCCTATAAGTCGGATGTTCAACTTGTCCTGGATTCCAAGCGAGCCAATGCACGCAGCATGGTCGCCGTGATGTCACTGGGCATCAAGCATGGCGATGTCATCGATCTGGACGTGGCCGGATCGGATGCGGAAGAAGCATCTGCAGCGGCCCTTGGCTTCTTCAGCGCGGAAGCCAAGAACCATGACCATGAGCAGCTGCAGCAGGCCGGGAATACGACGGCACAGCCTGTAAATGGCATCATTCAGGCCGTGATTGCCAGCCGCGGTTTGGCGGTAGGCAAGGCGTTCCACTTGGTAAGCCATGTCATTGCCGTACCGGAGCAAGGCACTGGTATTGAGGCAGAGTTGCAGTCATTGCAGAGTGCTCTAAATCGTCTCAAATCCCATTTAACCCTGCAGCTCGGCGATGATGCCGATCATCGGCACAAGATTCTGGAAGCCCACATCGGATTACTGGCAGATCCAGCTTTGTATGAACATGCGGAACGACTGATTCGACAAGGTAAAAGCGCCGGATTTGCCTGGCGACAGGCCACTTCGTCCGTGGTGTCGACCTTAGCCGCGATGGATAACGCGTATATGAAGGAACGCATCGCGGATTTCCGTGACATCGAGCAAGGGCTGTTGAAGGCATTGGCCGGACAGGATCTGGCCGATGTTGATCACTTGCCGGATCAATGCATCCTGATCGTCGATGAACTGCTGCCCTCGCAGTTGTTGGCATATGATCCGGGCCGCATTGCCGGCATCTGCAGCTCGGGTGGCGGGCCCAGCGCGCATGCCGCCATCATCGCGGCATCCTTGGGCATCCCCTTTCTGGTTGCGGCGGGATCCTTTGTACATGACATCAATACCGATGTCATGTTGATACTTGACGCAGAAAATGGCTGCCTTCATCTCGCGCCGGATGCGTTGACCTTGGCGGCAGTTACGCAGCGCATTGCGCGTCGCAAGGAACAGGCCGCTGGGGATATGGCCTCGGCACAGCTTCCTGCGCTGAGCCAAGATGGCGTGCCGGTCAACGTTTATGCCAATCTGGGCGGCAGTTCGGAAGTTGCCGATGCCTTGACTGCTGGTGCCGAAGGTTGCGGTTTGTTCCGAACCGAATTTCTGTTCATGGACCGTCAACATGCGCCGGGAGAAGAAGAGCAGTTCAGAATATATTCCGAGATTCTCGGCCGCATGCCGGATAAGCCCCTGACGATCCGAACCATGGATATCGGCGGCGACAAACCGATTGCATATCTGCCGCTTCCAAAAGAGGAAAATCCGGCACTCGGCCTCAGGGGGCTGCGCACGAGTCTTTGGCGCGACCAGCTTTTTATAGACCAACTGCGAGCCATCCTTCGGCTGCCAAGGCCGAACCAGGTCAGGATTCTTCTGCCTATGGTCAATGATGTCGGCGATATTGCACAGGCCCGGCATTACATCGATCAATGCGCACTGGACTTGGGTCTGGATGGCTTGCCTGAAATCGGTGCAATGATTGAAACACCGGCATCGGCTATGATGCTCGATCAATTACTGGGTGTCGTGGATTTCGTTTCCATAGGCAGCAACGACCTGTCCCAATACGTACTTGCCATTGACCGCGGCCATCCAGTACTCGCTTCGAAGCTCGATGCCCTGCATCCAGCTGTTCTCCGCATGATCAAGCACGTGGCGGAATCGGGTCGTCGAGCCGGAAAGAAAGTGTCGCTTTGCGGCGGACTGGCATCCGATCCGATAGCCATCCCAGTGCTGCTGGGCATGGATTTGCTCGAGCTTTCCGCAGTGCCAGCCATGATACCGCGCATCAAGAACCTTATAAGGCATCTGGATATCAAAGCCTGCCATGATTTTGTCGGGCAGGCGCTTGCAAGCGGGGATGCGGCATCGGTCCGGAAACTGTCAACTGAATTCATCGCGCAAGCGGAGCAGGGAGCCTGAGCATGAAGAAACTTTTGCCATTCTTGCAGCAACTGGGCAGAGCCCTGATGTTGCCGATTGCGGTCCTTCCGGTAGCCGGCCTGTTGCTGCGACTCGGACAGCCTGATCTGCTCGCACTGCCGTTCATCGCCGGCGCAGGGGATGCCATCTTCTCGAATCTCGGCATATTGTTCGCCATCGGCGTCGCCGTCGGTTTGGCGCGTGAAAACAATGGAGCGGCGGCATTGGCGGCGGTGGTCGGTTACTTCGTGGCAACCAAAGGCGCTGAAGTCCTGATACAGGTGCCTTTGGATCTGGTCTCAGCCGGTGAAGCGCACGCCGGCCTCGTACAGGCAGCCTATAAAAGCAAGGAAATCGCCAAGCTCAGCGTACCCATTGGTATTCTTTCCGGCTTGATTGCGGGTTACCTTTACAACCGGTACAGTGCCATCAAATTTCCCTCTTATCTGGCGTTTTTCGCCGGCCGGCGATTCGTGCCGATTGCCTCGGGGTTGGTTGGATTGGTGTTGGCGGTGGTTTTCGGTTTCGGCTGGCCGGTCATCGAGCAGGGCATGGATCAACTGTCCTATGCGGTGGCCGAATCCGGCAAGGCTGGCCTGTTCGTCTACGGCGTCCTGAACCGGTTCCTGATTGCGACCGGCCTGCACCACATCCTGAATAACGTCGCTTGGTTCATCATCGGCGATTTCAACGGAGCCACCGGCGATCTCAAGCGTTTCTTCGCCGGCGATCCTTCGGCCGGCGCTTTCATGAGCGGCTTCTTTCCGGTGATGATGTTCGGTCTGCCGGCAGCCTGTCTGGCGATGTACCACACGGCCTTGCCGGAGCGGAAAAAGGAAACCGCCGGTCTGCTTTTGTCGATGGCGCTGACCTCGTTTTTGACCGGCGTCACCGAGCCGATTGAGTTCACCTTCATGTTCCTCGCGCCGCTGTTGTTCGCACTACATGCGATCCTGACCGGAACGGCGATGGTGGTCATGGACCTGCTGCAGACTCGGCTGGGTTTCGGTTTCTCAGCCGGGCTTTTCGATTACCTGCTGAATTACAAGCTGGCTGAAAACCCCTTGATGCTGATACCGGTCGGAGCGGCGTATTTTGCCCTGTATTACGGCCTTTTCCGGTTTTTCATCCAGCGTTTTAATATCCTGACGCCTGGTCGCGATGTGCTGGTACAGAACACCCCATCCGTTTCGGCAGCAAAGGATGATGCCAGCACAGCGAACGCATTCATACGCGCCTTGGGCGGCCCGGATAACCTGCAATCGGTCGATGCCTGTACGACCCGTTTACGCCTGCAGGTGGCGTCGCTTGCCGCGGTCAATGAGCCGGAACTGAAATCCTTGGGAGCGATTGGTATCGTGAGCCTCGGCCAGCATGGTCTTCAGGTGGTGCTCGGTCCGGTAGCTGATCAGGTCGCGGGCGAAATCCGGGCACAATGGCAAGCGCAAGCCAAAAGCCCGGTGATGGATGCAGGTGGCCAACCCCTGCCAGAGACGTGCCAATTGCCTGAGGCGTTTGAACGGGCTCTTGGCGGTAAAACCAACATCATATCGACGCGTGTGGCGGCCGGCCGCATCATGGTCGATCTTGTTCACGCGGACCGGATCGATACAGCGGCACTGCAGTGCTTGGGTGTCAAGGCCCATGGTCAATCCGGGCAGGGTACAGTCCATCTGTTGCACGACGAAGCCATGAAGCTATGCGGTCCATGAAGCGGATTGGCCTTGTGTCATTGGGTCTGATGCTGGTCAGCATGCAGGCCGCCGCGTTCACCACGCAGACGGAATTGGATGAGTTCGCGCGTAGCGCCGAACTCAAACTCGGAGTCGTCAGCAATTTCAACGCCAACGGATCGTTCAAGGGTCAGTTGGTGTTGCGAAATCGCTCACGGCTGGCGTTGGCGCCCGGCACAGGTCGCTGGCAATTGTATCTGCATTCCATCCGTAAGCTGGTAGATGCCGAGATCGCGGGACTCAAGCTGTCGCATGTGCAGGGCGATCTGCATAGCCTGACGCCGACCGGCGAATTCAAGGGTCTGCCGGCCGGCGGCACTCTCCAGATGCCATTCCATGGCGCCAACTGGGTGGTCAGCTACACCGACTTCATGCCGCGCGCTTTCCTCGTCAGTCCGGGCCTCAAACCGGCCGTGCTGGCCGGTACCGATACCGAAGACCTGCGCCAATTTGTTCTGCCTTTCGAAACCGCCGAACAACAGTTGCGCCAAACCGATGACCGTTACCCGATCGCCACCGCCCAGAGCCGATTTGACAGAAACCGGGCGGCTAATGCTGTCCAGCTGGATCATGACGCCATCATCCGGAGAATTTTTCCGACACCGAAGCATGTGACGTATCCGGGTGGCTCGGTCATCGTTGATGACAGTTGGCATCTCGAGGACGTGAATGACCTTACCGGCAATGTCAGGTATCTATGGCGCGGTCTTCAGCAGCAAGCCGGCATGACACTGCCAATTCGGCAAAATTCCCCATCCAGCACCCATAAATCCATCCGCCTGGAAGTGGATGCGGCTTTAGTTCACGCGGAATCGTATCACCTGGAAATCAGCGGACGAGGCATTATCATTCGCGGCCGTGACGCCACCGGAGTTTTTTACGGGATCCAAAGCCTGTTGAGCCTGATTCCCGCCAAAGTGGACCCTGATGCCCTGAGGCTGCCGCTGTTATCCGCCCAGGATGTGCCGCGCTATGGCTGGCGTGGCATGCATTACGATATGGCGCGCAATTTCCACGGTAAGCCGGTGACCCTGCGTCTGATCGATCAGATGAGCCGGGTTAAGCTCAACAAATTGCACCTGCATCTCAGCGACGACGAGGGCTGGCGGCTGCAGATTCCGGGCTTGCCTGAATTGACCGAGCTGGGCGCGACGCGATGTTTTGATCTCGAGGAACAACGCTGCCTGCTGACACAGTTAGGAACCGGCCCGGATGAAAACGGGTCAGGAAACGGCTATTACAGTCGGGCTGACTTCATCGAAATCCTGAAGTACGCCGCTGAGCGGCACATCGAGGTCATACCGGAAATCGACATGCCGGGCCATGGACGGGCCGCGATCAAAGCCATGCAATCCCGCTATCAACGCTTGATGAAAGCCGGTGACGCCACCGGAGCGCAGCAGTACCTGCTATCCGATCCGGCCGATACGTCCACA
>Ga0315907_10006170_pt1 | contig 12781 bp, 11 predicted proteins | sample LakEriMetagenome_3_FD_203525 | JGI IMG/M metagenome (GOLD analysis project Ga0315907, IMG submission 203525) | Freshwater fungal communities from buoy surface, Lake Erie, Ohio, United States - Buoy 12 MA123 | ecosystem: Environmental > Aquatic > Freshwater > Lake > Lake biofilm | place: USA...
TCTTAGGATCAAGCCAGGCATCCCAGCGATTACGCGGCATGAAGACTGGCATTCTGCTGTGAATCGTTGCAAGTTCACCTTGTGCCTCTTGAGTAATAATCGATGCGCTCTCAATCACTTCACCATTAGGTGCGCGCCAGCTGCTCCAGATTCCTGCGATTGAGAGCTGTGCACCATCGCGAGAAGAAATATAGAAAGCCTGCTTTGGCTTGTATTGCCCTAACGCAGTTGCCCATTCGTAGTAACCCTGGGCTGGAACTAAACATCTGCGTTGTTTAAATGCATCTCTAAAGGTTGGTTTTTCATGAACGCTTTCACTGCGTGCATTTATAGCTCGAGATTGTGATGTTTTCGCTTCTATGACATCACTTAACCATGGAGCAATTAATCCCCAGGAAACTATGGCCAAATCTTTCTTGGTTTCACTTTCTTCTTTAATGGGGGAGCGAACAATATAAATGGGATTCGTTGGGGCGATATTCCAATTTACTGGAATAGATTGGCCAGGAGCGCTGCCCGTGACTTCAAACTGCTCCATGAGTTCGCGCATATCTGCACTTTGCGCATAACGACCACACATGTGCAAAGGATATGCGTAAAACGAGAGTGTTGTTAGCCGCGATAGACTTAGGCGATGATGAATAACAACGCACACTGGCCCGCGCTCTTTCGCGGCGCACAACCAGTAGAGGCCTTCGTTGTCATTCCCGGATCTAAATCTGTAACTAACCGTGCATTGATTCTGGCAGCCCAAGCTGATTCCCCATCCATTCTTCGCCGCCCACTTGTTTCTCGCGATAGCGAATTGATGGTTGCAGGTTTGCGTGCACTGGGTGTTGGAATTGAAGAAAAGAACGTAACAACCAATGGCGTAGAAGAACTTCAGTGGGTTATTACACCGGCTCCACTTCGTGGCGGCGTGAAAATTGATGTTGGTAATGCTGGAACAGTGATGCGCTTTCTTCCGCCACTTGCAGCCCTTGCAACTGGTGATGTTGCATTCGATGGTGATCCACGTTCTTATGAGCGTCCACTAGGGCCAGTAATTAAAGCTTTAGAGGAATTAGGGATTTCAATTGAGCATGATGGTCGATACAGCTTGCCCTTGAAATTACATGGAACTGGCAAGATTCCAGGCGGTGCGTTAACAATTGATGCAAGTGCATCTAGCCAGTTCTTATCAGCACTTCTACTGGTTGCGCCAAGTTTTGAAAATGGCATTGATGCAACACATAAAGGTGGTCAACTTCCATCTATGCCGCACATTGAAATGACTGTTGATATGTTGCGCAGCTTTGGAGCACAGGTAGAAGTTGATAAAGCAGCGCAATCATGGAGCGTGAAGCCTGGAAAACTTCATGGTCAAGAGTTGGTAATTGAACCTGATCTATCTAATGCTGCACCATTTTTATCTCTTGCCATGGTCTGTGGTGGAAGTATCACTATTGCTGATTGGCCTAAGACCACTACACAACCTGGAGATCAATTACGTTCGATTTTTAGGCAAATGGGTGCACAAGTTTCAATGGATGAGCGCGGATTAACGTTAAGTGGAACTGGCGTGATTCATGGAATTGATATTGATTTACATGATGTTGGTGAGCTCACTCCATCAATTGCTGCAGTTGCAGCCCTTGCCGATTCACCGTCACATTTGCGCGGCATTGCACACCTTCGCCTGCATGAAACAGATCGTCTTGCTGCTCTCACACGCGAAATTAATGCCCTAGGTGGAGATGTAGTTGAGGAAGAAAGTGCCCTTCACATAACTCCAGCCCCATTACATGGCGGCGTATTCCACACATATGACGACCACCGCCTAGCAACTGCGGGCGCTGTTCTTGGTTTAGTAGTTCCAGGAATTGAAGTGGAAAACATTGCAACTACTCGTAAAACTCTGCCTGATTTTCCAGGTCTATGGAGTTCTCTTCTTGTTTAGTCAGAGAATCAAACTATGAGCCCACGCGAATACGATGAATCAGATGCGCGCGTAAGGCCTGCACGCAGTACACGTCCGCGAAGCAAAGATCGTCCTAGTCATTCCACTGCTATTTCAGCACTTGTCACTGGAGTTGATCGCGGGCGACAAACATGTATTACTGATGATGGCGTGATTATCACTGCAATGCGTGCAAGAGAACTTGGACCTAAATCTGTTGTGGTGGGTGATCGAGTTTCTATTGTTGGTGATGTTACTGGCGATGAAGGCAGTTTGGCTCGTATCGTTTCAGTCAATGAGCGCAGAAACTCACTGAGCAGAACTGTTGATGATGCTGCTCAAGTTGAGCGCACAATTGTTGCCAACATAGATCAACTTGTAATTGTTGTCGCAGCACTAAATCCTGAACCACGACGTGGTTTGATCGACCGTTTTCTTGTTTCAGCCTTTACCGAGGGTATTACACCAAAGTTAGTAGTCACTAAAACAGATTTGGGAGTTGTTCCAGAGTTCTTGGCTGAGTATGCAAAGTTAGATGTTGAAATCCTGCACACTGCAATCAAGAGTGATTCACGTGAAAAAGATTTAGAAGCACTACACCAGATGCTTTCAGGCAAAATCTCTGTGCTCGTTGGTCATTCAGGTGTTGGTAAATCAACACTTATTAACGCACTTGTTCCAGATGCAGATCGCTTAACTGGTGATGTGAATGAGGCAACGGGTCGTGGTCGACACACATCATCTAGCGCAGTTGCACTTGCACTAGACACACACGATGGATGGATTATTGATACACCAGGAATTAGAGCATTCGGACTCTCCCATATCGATGTCAGTCGAATTGTTGATGCCTTCACCGATCTCTCACTTGTAGCTGCAACATGTTTGTCGAATTGCTCACACGCTGAAAGCTCTTGCAAACTTGATGCATGGGCTGCGCCTAACGGGGTAGTTGACCCCGAGAGAGCAGCCAGATTAAGCAGCCTTCGCTCGTTGTTATCGGTCAAGGACCAAGCAGTATTTGTGCCAGAGGATTAGTATTGAATCTGTAGATAAGGCGCATAAGTTGATTGAGGGAAGGATAGAAAATGAGCGAAAGTAAGTACGCCGAAGATTTAGCTTTGGCACACCTACTCGCCGATATTGCAGATGCAATCTCACTCGATCGCTATCAATCCTTAGATTTAGTAATTACTACAAAGCCAGATAACACACCAGTTACTGATGCTGATCGCGCTGTAGAAACGGCGATCAGAGAAGCACTTGCAACGCACCGCCCCAATGATGGATTACTCGGAGAAGAGTTTGGCAGTGATATCACAGGTGCCAAGCGTTATTGGGTCATAGATCCCATTGATGGAACTAAAAACTTTATGCGTGGAGTTCCAACTTGGGCAACTCTTATTGCACTTGTCGAAGTTGCAGAAGATGGAACGCAGGAAGTTGTAGTTTGAATCGCTAGTTCTCCAGCATTAGCGCGACGTTGGTATGCATCATGTTGTGAGGGTGCATATGTCACCTTTAATGGCCAGAGTAGAAAATTAGCTGTCTCACAAGTTTCATCTATAACTGATGCATCAGTTGCATATTCAGATTTTGTTGGTTTTGGTACACGCTTAAAGGCTTTTAACTCAATTCTTTCTACTGCTTGGCGCACTCGGGGAATGGGTGATTTTTGGTCACACATGTTGGTTGCAGAAGGCGCGGTAGATATCGCCATTGAACCAACTCTTGCTGTGTGGGACATGGCTGCCCTAGACATCATTGTTCGCGAAGCCGGAGGAGTGTTTACAAATACTTCAGGTGAACATGGTCCATTTGGTGGCAGTGGTGTTTCAACAAATAAGGCAGTCCATGAAGCTTTAATCAAAGCGTTGAATGCATAAGTGGCCATGGCAACTGAAACGATCTTAGAACCCACAACCCTTTCAATTGAGGGAATGACCTGTTCATCCTGCGTGAATGCAGTTGAAAAAGCACTCAATAACATGGATGGCGTTCGAGCAACTATTAACTTTGCAACCGAAACTGCCCATGTAATGGCACCTGCAGATATGGATATTAAAGAGTTAATCAAAACAGTTGAAAAAGCTGGATATAAAGCCAGTCTTTTGCAAGATGCTCAGGCAGTAACGTTGCATAGTAAGAAATCAGCACGCGCCTTATTCTTCGCCTTTATTTTTGCAGTTCCTGCCGTAGCACTCTCGATGGTTATGAGTTGGCACCATGCAATCGATATGTGGATTCATGATCAGTTAGATCTCTTTGGACTTCCACATCCACTCTATTCAGCCACTGCATGGCTGGTGATTGCACTCAGCGCACCCGTTGTTTTACTTGTTGCTTGGCCAATTCACCGTGCTGCGCTACGAAATCTTAAGCATCCAACAATGGATAACTTAATTTCAATGGGTTCAATTGCAGCATTCACATGGTCGATTTATGCGAATGCAACTGGTGAGGGCGATGTCTATACCGAAGTTGCTGCCGGTGTTATTTTCTTTGTCATCTTGGGACGTTTCTTAGAAACAAGAGCCAAGGCACGTGCTGGCGCGGCCCTTTCATCTCTCTTAGCTTTAGGCAGTAAAGAGGTAACGATTGTTCGTGGGGGATTCCCACTTATTGTTCCAATTGAGCAGCTACAAATCGGTGATGAATTTGAAGTTAGACCAGGAGATCGTGTTGCAACTGATGGCATCGTGGTCAGTGGTCAGAGCGCAGTTGATAACTCAATGCTGACAGGTGAATCAAAACCTGTAGAGGTCGGTCCTGGATCTCAAGTAATTGGTGCATCGGTTAATCACAACGGTCGATTAATTGTCCGGGCCACACGAGTAGGCAGTGACACTGAACTTGCCCGCATCACTGCAATGGTGATCAGTGCACAAGGAACCAAAGCTCCCATTCAGCGCTTAGCAGATCGAATTAGTGCAGTCTTTGTTCCGATTGTTACGGTTCTTTCAATTGGAACATTTACTGCTTGGTATTTGAGCGGCTATAGCCTCACGCAATCTATCTCTGTGGCGATCACCGTGCTAGTAATCGCTTGCCCATGTGCTCTGGGGCTTGCAACACCTGTTGCATTACTAGTTGCATCAGGACGCGGTGCACAACGGGGAATTGTCCTGCGTGAGCCACGGGTTCTAGAAGTTGCACGTAAAGTGGACACAGTTGTCTTTGATAAGACTGGAACACTCACAGAGGGTGTTATGAATGTGCAGAACGCAACTATCTCTGCCGCTGCCGGCGCAGTACTAGGTTCATCCTTTGCGTCCCTTATTAATGAAGCAACGATTCTTTCTTCGGCAAATGCCATTGAATCAGCAAATTCACACCCAGTTGCTCTGGCTATTTCTCGCTACGCACTCAGTGCTGGTGCAAAGAACCATGCGGTCACAGACTTCTCCGTTACACCAGGATCTGGAGCTGCGGGTCGTGTAAATCTTGGAACTCAATCACCTGTGGTTTTGATCGGTTCACCAGCAGCTGTTGCGCACAGCTGCACAGATTTTCACCCGGAAATTAAGGCAGCTGTCACAGCTGGACAGAATGCAGGTTTAACAGTTTCAGTTTTGGCATGGGATGGCGTTGCTTTAGCTGTCTTTGCTGTTGGTGATCAATTAAAGAGCGATGCAGCAGAGACAATTACTAATCTCAAATCAATGGGAATCACACCATGGCTTGTCACGGGAGATAGCGTAGAAGTTGCTGCAGCGGTTGCCTTAACTGTGGGTATTGATAGCGAGCACGTTGTTTCTGCAGCCATGCCAGAGACCAAATTAGTTATTGTTGAGAAATTAAAAAATGAAGGACATTGTGTTCTTATGATTGGCGATGGAATCAATGATGCTGCAGCTTTAACCGCTGCTGATTTATCTATGGCCATGGGAACTGGCACTGACACAGCGATTTCTTCAGCTGATATCACCTTGATGAACTCAGGTTTGGGCAGTGTAATTTCAGCGCTCAAGCTTTCACAAAAAACCTTAAAGATCATCCGTTTGAATATGGGCTGGGCGTTGATCTATAACGTTATTGGTTTGCCTATTGCAGCCTTTGGCCTGTTAACACCAATTTATGCCGCAGGGGCAATGGCGCTTTCTTCACTCTTTGTAGTTACTAACTCACTTCGAATCAAATAAAAAATCTCGCCAGTGGATGTTCCACCAGCGAGATCTTTCATACTGTTGTGCGTAGTAGCGGGGGCAGGATTTGAACCTACGACCTCTGGGTTATGAGCCCAGCGAGCTACCGAGCTGCTCCACCCCGCGTCGGTGAAGCAATCTTATGTGCATCAATAGATAAAGACCAAATCCATGCAATTACTCGCATGAATCTGGCCTCTATCTTTGTAATTACTTTTCTTTTACTGCTTCACTATTTGTTCTGTGCATTAATCGCTGCATCAAGAGCGGACTTCAATCGCTTTTGTGCTCTGTCGTAAGCTGCAAAATCTCCCTTTGCTAGTGCTGCAAGGCCATCTGCATAAGCTTGCTTTGCACTTGCTAGTGAGTTTGCAAGTGAAGAGTTTGTGCTTATCTGACCAGAGGTGCCACTAGAAGAGCCACCTGCAACAGTTCCGGAGTTACCACCGAAAACTTGATCAAGTGCGCCCTTTAATGTGTCGTCATAACCAATTTGATCTCCGAAGGATACGAGAACTTTCTGAAGCAATGGGTATGCGGCTGTATTTGAAGTCGCTCTGACATAAACAGGCTGCACATACAACAGACCACCACCAACTGGAAGTGTGAGCAGATTTCCTAATACAACATCAGAGCCACCACGACGTAGAAGTGACAATGAGTTTGCAACTTCAGGTTTTGCCTCAAAGTTTGAGGCTACTTGTGATGGACCTGCAATATTGGTGTTACGTGGCAATTGCAGCACGGAGATCTTTCCGTAATCAGGACCTGGATCTGAGTTAACAACTGCAAACGCTGAAAGGTTTTCGCGACCACCACGTGGAACAAATGGAGTAGTCAATGAGAACACAGGCTTCTTTGTACCTGGCATTTGAAGTGTTAAGTAATAAGGAGGTTGCGCAGATGCGTTAGCTCCAAATGTTGATGGGTCACGAGGTACGCGCCAGAAATCCTGACCACCGTAGAAAGCTTCCGCTGTCTTAACATGGTACGAACTAAGGATTTCACGTTGAACACGGAAGAGATCCTCTGGGTAGCGAATGTGTTCTAGAAGCTGGGCAGAGATCTCACTCTTTGGCTTAATGGTGTTTGGGAACGCCTTTGCCCATGTCTTTAGAACTGGATCCTTTTCATTCCACTCGTACAAAGTCACAGTACCGTTGTAGGCATCAACTGTTGCCTTAACAGAGTTACGGATGTAATTAACAGTTCGATTGCGCTGAGCACCGATGGTTGCAGAGCCTTGAATATCTGCAATTACATTTGAAAGAACACTCTGGCGTGAATAAGGGTAACCAGCACTTGTTGTAAAGCCATCAATAATCCACATGATTTTTCCATCAACAAGAGCTGGGTATGGATCTCCATCAAGGGTCAACCAAGGAGCAACCTTTGCAACACGCTCACGAGGATTACGTTCAAAGAGAATCTTTGAATCTTTGTTGATGAGATTTGAAAGAAGAATTCTCTGCTCCTGGTACTTCAAAGCGAAGATAACTTTATTGATTAATGAACCAACTGGGACTCCACCAGTACCTGTGTAGGTGTAGTTACGCTGTCCGTTAGGTGATGTGTCATCTGGATAATCAAACTCAACTGGCGTATCGGTCTTCACGCCTCCAATGATTGAGTAATTTGGAACGTTCTCGCCAAAGTACACACGAGGCTCAAATTTTTCTAGCGCTCCGGTAGGAGGAAGGTTTCCGACTGCAAACTTTGGCTTTCCATCTATATCTCGATCATTTCCATATGCTGCAACTAGTCCAAAACCATGTGTGTACACAAGATGATCGTTAATCCAGTTACGTGATGGGTTTCCTTCAATATTCAACTCACGGACGGCAATAACAACATCGCGTTTTACGCCATCTACGGTGTAGCGATCGATATCTAACGACTCTGGGAAGCTGTAGTACGGACGAATCTGCTGAAGTTGTCTAAAGGTTGCAGACAAGACATTTGGATCCATTAAGCGAATATTGGCAATGGTTGCCGCATCATCTGCAAGCTGTCCGGTGTTTGTCGCAACCGTTGCCTGGTAATCACTAATGGAAACATCATCCAAGCCATATGCGCTGCGGGTTGCATCGATATTGCGCTGAATAAATGGAGCTTCCTTTGAAGACTCACTTGGCTTTACCTGGAACTGTTGGATAGCACCTGGATAAATTCCTGCGATCAAGACTGAAGAAACTACAAGGAGTGCGGTTCCCGCAGCTGGTAGTACCCAAGAGCGACGAATGATGTTTGCGAAAAACAGCAGCGCACAGACAACTGCTATCGCAGCAAGAATTGCCTTTGCCGGAAGAGTTGCGTTGACATCGGTATATGTAAGACCGGTAATCAACTTACTTTCTTTGAGAGCTAATTGATAGCGATCAAACCAGTAGGCAACTGCCTTCATTAAGACAACGCCACCTAGAAGAACCGAAAGCTGCACACGTGCAGCAACTGTTGTGCGATCTTCTTGAACCTGTAGGCGGATTCCGCCATAGAGATAATGGACAACGGCTGCAGCAATAATTGAAAGAATTAATGTAGATATCGCCCAAGCAATTAATGTTTGGTAGAACGGTAATTTAAATGCAAAGAAAGAAATATCCATATTGAACTGTGGATCTTTTACACCAAAACTAGTTGAGTTCTTAAACAACAACCAAGATTCCCACATCGCTGATCCTGATGTACCAGCAAAGTAGAAAAGTCCCACAGCTAGTGCAAGAACAACCCAACGCTTAATTGGTTCGATTTGTGCACGATAGCGCTCGAGATTATCTGCTTCGATGCTCAATGGAACATAAAGTGGACGTCGCTTATAAGCGATGATGATGTTGAGCAAAATAATTGATGAAGTAAGCAATCCTGCGACTACAAAGAGAAAAATCTTGGTCGTTAGAACTGTTGTCCAGACTGAAGTGAAATCAACTGATTTAAACCATAACCAATCAGCATAGAAACCACTGAGTGAGAGCAGAACTCCTGAGAGAACAACCAAAATTACGATTGTTAGCGTGAGGGGACTGCGGCGACCTTTGAAATTGAACTGCGGAGTTGCATTACTTGTCATGGCCATACGCTAGCGCAAGAGGGCGCAAGCTTCATTCTCACCCTTTATAGGGTGGCCATGGCCTCTGCCAGGGTGGCAACTGTCACAACCTTGATTCCAGGGGGAATATTTGCGATATCTCCACTGTTGCCAGCAGGGGCTAGAAAGAGTGTGGCACCGGCTTTGTGTGCTGCCAGAATTTTCTCGTTAATCCCACCAATGGGACCGACTTTTCCATCAGTTGTAATTGTTCCCGTTCCTGCGATGTGGCGTCCTTGCAGTAAATCCTTCTGAGTTAACAATTCGATAACGCCAATTGCAAAGATCATGCCACCACTTGGCCCACCGGTTTTCTTCACGTCAAATGTGATGTTCTTTATCTGCAAATCATCGGCAGGAACGCCATATTCAGGGTGCAATCGCAAAAAAGAGAGTGCAGCGGTTTTAGCATTGTCTTGCGAGTTAACCATGTCAGCTTTGGCTTTTTTGTCTTCACTCTTTTGGGTCGTTCCAGGTGGATATATTGCAGATCGAGGATAAACGGCCTCATCAGCTTTGATCCATGAATAAAGAATTTCCGGTCCAATTATCCAAGAGTTTGGATTAGTTACTCTGATTGACATTAAATCAATACGTCCATTTGCTGGATAAGATTTTTGATCCTTAATTGTGATTAATTTGTCAAATATATTTTGTGCCTGACCTGGCAAAATAATGACATAAGGCAATGGGGCAATAAGTGCTAACGAGGCAAAAATCGTAAGAATGATTAAGGCTATTCGAGGCAGTGGTGAAAAGCGCACAGTCTGAAAGAGTTCTTTTTAGGATTTCTTCAGAAAAGGATTATCGTCAAAGGAATCATCAGCAGCATCCGGCTTAATGATTTGAGTTTTGCTATTACCGCCAGCTGAACTTAGATCCGTTGATGGTTGAACTGCATCTGCTGCAACATCACGGGCCTGTGAATCGCGCAGTGACTCTTGAAAGCGCTGAAACTGGCCAACAGACCGTTGGGTTTCTTGCTGGAACTTTCCTTCAAACTTTGTAACCCATAAAACATAGAGCAAGGCCCCACTCAGAGCTACTGCTGGGACTACCCACCAGATGAGTGCAAGAAAGGCGCTAGACATGGGGTCAGCCTATCGTCAGAAGGCGCGTGGCGCTAAAGATGCCCTTTTGTTTACTCGCTCACAAATAACTCTGTGAGTTTGGGAAGAAATCAGATGGCTATCTGGTTACAGCACTGGGAGGATTTACACATGTCGCCATTTGGTTTTACACCTGATAATTCAGATGACCCTGAAAAAAATAAGGATGGCGAGTCAGTTGATTTTGCAGCCATGATGGCGCAAATGCAACAACAGATCCAACAACAGTTTTCAGCCCTTGGTATGAGTGCACCAGGATTTTCTGCAACGACTGAAGCCCTTCCTAAAAACATTGTTCGAGATACTGCAAAGAAGTTTGTCACTGCAAAGGGCTCTGCCCCTATTGGAGCTAATGATGTGGCAAAGATTGAAGAAGCTTTTACAATTGCAGAGCTATGGCTCAATGAAGCAACTTTCTTTTCACAAACAACTGCAACCGGAAATCCTGCGATGGCCAGAACCGATTGGGTCGACACAACACTCAATGGCTGGCAGACAACTGTTGAACCATTGGCAACGGGATTAGCTGCAGCGATTTCAGAGTTACTTAACAATGCCAATGGAGAAGCGGGCCAAAGCGAGGCTGAAAACGCCATACAGATTCCCGTAGGGATGATTGCCACGCTGCTGCGCTCATTTATTGGCTCACTAATCGCAACACAGCTGGGCCAATCAATTGGCGGTTTAGCGGCCACAGTTACTGGCACCCACGATGTGGGATTGCCATTAGTAGAGCCTGTTTATCCTGCACTTGTTCCACAAAATATTGATGAGTGGGGACAAGATCTCAATATTCCTATGGATGAAGTTCGCATCTTTCATGCTCTTCGTGAAAGCGCCGTTGCACGGTTATTTGCTCATAACCCTTGGTTGATTTCTTATATTCGCACAGCAATTTCAGATTATGGAAAAGGAATTCGGATAGATATCGATGCTATTCAGCGTCAAGCACAAGAAGTCTTTGATAACGCATCTGAAGAAGGCAAAGAGTTTGATCCAACCAATCCTGAGAGTTTTAACATTGCACTCAATGAAGGAATTTTCACACCGGAGGAAACTCCAGCTCAACGCGCAGCGCTAACTAAGTTAGAAACCGTTCTTGCTCTCATCGATGGCTGGAGTGAAGACGTTGTCACACTTGCTGCAGGAGAGCGACTTCCTAATCTTGTTGCTTTGCAGGAAACTTTGCGCCGCCGCCGAGCGACATCTGCTCCTGCTCAACAGTTATTTGCAACGATGTTTGGTTTACAGGTCTCGCCCAAGCTGGCACGAGAGGCTGCAACGTTTTGGAAAGCAGTTCGTGAGGTCAAAGATCTAGAAGGTAGAGATCGAATTTGGAGCGGAATCCTGCCAACAGCAGATGATCTATTAACGCCGCAAAGTTACTTAGTCAGTATTGAAATTCCTGATGATTTATCGGGCCTATAAAAGCCACAGATAGAAAAGCGAACTCCCCGGCCGCTCATTCTGTATCAGCCTTCCCCTTGCTGATATAGAACAGTTATCCGAGGAGTTCGTAGTCGTAACGTAAATGTATTTGGCCCGAGAATCAACTGAGAACGCCTTTGACACAACCTGTTTTTCTCGTGTAATGGAGATTTATTTTTCCTGGCAATTCTAAAAATCTCTCAACACGTGGTTGAGGTTTCCAATCCATTTCTGGGATGGGAGATACCGTGCTCTCTATGAATACCCCAGCATTCGAAGAGCTAGGAAGTGAGAACACACTTCCTGGAATCAACGAAGGCGAGATCATTGTCATTAGATCCACCCGGCGAAAGAAAAACATCTCCGCCTATCGCCAAGGTGGACGAATTGTGGTCTCTATCCCGGCCAGAATGAGTAAAGCCGATGAACGGGCGATGGTTCCAGAGATGGTGGCCAAGATTCGGGCCCAAGAAGCGGCCATTACGATGAGTGAAGAGGCTTTAGCCTCACGGATAGACGAGCTTTTGACCCAACTGGCCCCAGAAATCTCTCTGCGGCCGGCATCGGTGGTGTGGCGAGGCATGCGCGAGCGCTGGGGCTCGTGCACGGGGGTGGATCGAAGCATTCGCATCTCTGATCGACTCAAAGGTGCACCCGACTACGCCCTGGACTATGTCCTCTTTCATGAAGCTATCCATCTTGAGTATTTCGATCATGGGGCAGAGTTCAAGGAGTTATTGGCTAGATTCCCAATGGCCGAGATTGCCAGCGCATATCTAGATGGATATGAGGCAGCTGAAACTGCGCTCGCAGCCCCTGAGGCGCTCAAAAAGCTCTTGGCTAAGGGGTGAAAAAACTCCTCCACAAACGCGCCTACTTAGGCTTAATTGAGCGTGTCGAGGGGTATCGTCTCACTTAACAGAACGCTCGCCCCGCACGGGGAGCAACCCCCTAGGGATTGCAAGCGTCGGACGGAGGACAAGAAAATGACAGTAGAGACATACAAAGGTGACGCTTACTGCGTTAAGTGCAAAGAGAAGCGTGATTTCGAGGGAACCGTAAAGGTCTCTGACTC
>Ga0315907_10006175_pt1 | contig 12772 bp, 13 predicted proteins | sample LakEriMetagenome_3_FD_203525 | JGI IMG/M metagenome (GOLD analysis project Ga0315907, IMG submission 203525) | Freshwater fungal communities from buoy surface, Lake Erie, Ohio, United States - Buoy 12 MA123 | ecosystem: Environmental > Aquatic > Freshwater > Lake > Lake biofilm | place: USA...
GAAGGACACGCAAAGGGTACGGATTTGAAATAAATCAAATAGCAGGTAAATCCCTCCTGGCACCTGCTCCTGTTCAGCAAGGGAGCCTTTACGCAAGGACAACACCTTTCCGCTGCCCTCTTTGATATAAACTTTCCCTTTTTCTTTAAGAAGTGTAAGAATGTTGGCCTGATCTAGCATGCTGCAAAAATAAACAGATTATCTATCTAGACTACCATCCTAAAAAATCATTCGCAGATACCTAGGTTACAAAAAGTAAAGACTACTTGACTATAATTTCAACAACACGGAAACTTCAAACAAAAAAAGGACAACTTTCGCTGTCCTCTTTCTTAGTGTTAGTATTGAGAATTAACCTCTCAACCAGTTGATAAAGGTTTGGTAACCTACACCAATTTCACGAGCAAATGCTGCTTTGGTCTTTTTTCCAGCAGCTTCTACCTTCTGCCATTCTTCCAAGATCTTGCCTTTCTCGATATCAGAAAAAGATCTACGCTTGCCTTCAGACTTACCTGTAGAAGTTCCATTCAAAGATGCAATCAACTCATTTAGGTCTGCTAAGAATTTGGTGTCTGTAAGAAACAACCCAGCAGATTCAAGTTTCTTAATTACGCCATCCTTCGGGTTTACTGGAGTCACGGCAATACCTCTGGATGCAGCTTCGTGAAGGTCAATTTTTTTGCCTTCAGCAGTTACATACACAAAGCCATCGGATTTCTTTAAATCTACAATGGACTCTTTAATTAGTTCTCTCATGTTTTTTGTTTGTTTTATAGTTTAAAAATGACCTGCAATGTAGTATAGATTATTTATTCTGCCAAAATGAAAGACATAAATTTTAACATGAAATAAAAAATACATCTGGTTCATGGATTCAATAAGTTTAAAAAAAAGAAAAGGCCCCTTCTATTTCACTCAAACAAAGATTTTAAGAATTAAACTATCAATAATAAAAACCAACAAAATAGGAGCAACTTCAGCCCTCAACCTTTAACTAAATAGAGAAACAAATCCAGTTCAACTACTCAAATACACTACAAAAGAAGCGATTACTGGACTAAATCAAGAATTGAAAGATTAATTCTAAAAAGAATACAAACAAACGACTTCCTATTGTCGATCAACTACAAAAAGTCACATAATTAGAATAAAAATTGACTCTATTCAGGTTTAAGTACACAAAAAACAAGTCCCAAAAAGCCTCCTTAGTTTTTGAAAAGCGAAATAAACACCTTGTCTACCGGTATAGTTTTTGAATTCTTAAAATATAAAAACCTAAAATTGCTATAAGGCCTTTTTATTATACAAAGTTGATGTAAGAAAAACACAAACTCAAGGAGAATTTAACGTGTAGGCGCCACGTATTTTTCCCTTGTTTTTGAATCCTAATTTTTAGGAATAGCTAGACAGCAGTAGCCTAAGAAAAGTAGACTTTAGGTTAAAAAAAATATAGGCTGAACTGTGACCCCTCAGTAGTTGACGATTATCCCCACCGTCTACATTTTGTTCAGAATCGCCTAACCAAAATGCAAATAGTCACACAATTTCTCTAAGTTTTTCCGGATGGGGACCCAATTTCTTTTCCTGAAAAATTCCAAGGCAGTTTTAAAGGGCTATTCATGAAATTTTTCTACCTTTATACCCCATAAGAATTCTACTTATTTCAACCCCTCCACCGCTTCTTATGGCCTCACAAACGAAATACATTTTTATCACCGGAGGAGTTACTTCTTCCTTAGGAAAAGGCATCATCGCTGCATCATTGGGCAAATTGCTTCAATCCAGAGGATTAAGTGTTACCATTCAGAAGTTTGATCCCTACCTAAATATTGATCCAGGAACCTTAAATCCCTACGAGCACGGCGAATGTTACGTGACCGAAGACGGGGCAGAGACAGACCTTGACTTGGGACACTACGAACGATTTTTAAACGTAGAAACCTCCCAAAGCAATAACATCACCACGGGAAGAATCTACAACAACGTCATTACCAAAGAGCGTAAAGGGGAGTTTTTGGGTAAAACAGTTCAGGTAATCCCACACATTACAGATGAGATCAAAAGTAACTTCTACAAGCTTGGCCAAGATGGAAAGTACGATGTAGTCATCACCGAGATCGGCGGATGCGTGGGAGATATCGAGTCCTTACCTTTTATTGAAGCAGTTCGCCAAGCCCGATGGGATCTAGGTCCTGGCAATTTCTTGGTGGTCCACCTCACGCTTATCCCTTTCCTGAAAGCAGCGAAGGAACTAAAAACCAAACCCACCCAGCACTCCGTTAAGCAGCTCCTGGAAGCAGGTATCCAACCTGATATTTTAGTTTGCCGTACGGAGCACCCATTGCCTGCAGACGTCAAACGAAAGCTGGCCTTGTTTTGCAACGTGCAGTTGGACAGCGTCATCGAAGCCATGGATGCCGAATCCATCTACGATGTGCCGCTGCTGATGAAAAAAGAAAAGCTGGACGAACGCGTGCTTTCCAAGCTCAACTTGAAATCCAAATCCAAGTTGGATTTAAAGGAATGGAAAGGATTTTTAGGTCGATTGAAAAACCCAACCGCCGAAGTAAACATCGGACTTATCGGCAAATACGTGTCCCTTCCGGATGCTTACAAGTCCATCATCGAATCATTTATTCATGCAAGCGCCGCAGCAGAATGTAAGGTAAACCTGGTACTGCTGTCCTCTGAGGAAATAAATAAGGATAACTACAGCTCCAAACTAAAATCCCTGGACGGCATAGTGGTTGCTCCTGGATTTGGAGAGCGCGGTTTTGAAGGTAAAATCACCACCGTAAAGTATGCCCGTGAAAACCAGGTCCCCTTCTTCGGGATCTGCTTGGGAATGCAAGTTGCTGTGATCGAATTTGCTAGAAATGTACTCAAACTAGATCAGGCCAACTCCACCGAAATGGATCCAAGCACCCCTCATCCTGTCATTGCACTGATGGAGGAGCAAAAGAAAATTGACCAAATGGGAGGAACTATGCGTCTGGGTTCGTATGCTTGTGATCTCAAAAAAGGCAGCAAGTCCGCTTTGGCCTACGGGAAAACAAAAATTCAGGAGCGCCACAGACATCGCTATGAATTTAACAACGATTACCTCGAACAAGTCGAATCCCAGGGCATGGTGGCAACAGGGAAAAACCCTAAAACGGGATTGGTAGAAATTATTGAACTTAAAAACCACCCTTGGTTTGTAGGGGTGCAATTTCATCCTGAGTATAAAAGCACTGTTTTGAAACCGCAACCTTTGTTTGTGGAATTTATTCAAGCTGCACTCAATAAAAAAAATAACAAATAACTGGAGCCTAAGCCCAGCCTTCATCAACTAACATGGATAAAAATCAAGCAACAGGTTTGATCCTTTTTGCAGCGGTCATTCTCACCTACTCGATATTTTTTGCGACTACTCCAGAAATTCCGCCTGTAGAAACTACCACTACTGCCGATTCGACCACTACAACGGCTGCGGTAGCAGCAGCAGCCTTGCCCACTGCAGGAGTTCCTGACAGCTTACTCGACCTAGAGCGTCAACGTAAATTTGGGGACCTAGCTCCCTTCACAGTGGGTGAGGAAGCGGCTCTCGTTCTGGAAAATGATGTAGTCAAAATCACCCTTTCCAACAAAGGAGGAAGTATCAAAGAGGTGTTACTGAAGAATTATACCAGCTGGAAAAACGAGCCGCTTTACTTACTGGATAGTGCTCAAACTAGCCTAAACTATTCCATTGACACCCGTTTAGGACCTGTGAACTTGAATGACTTGTACTTCGTGCCCGCACTGAGTTCAGCCGATGTTGAAGGAGTAAAGCAGCAAACGGTAACCTTTACAGCAAGCAGCCCAGCAGGACAGTTAATTCAAAAATACACGCTGAAGGAAGGGGAATATACCCTAGAAAAGAACTTTGAAATTCAAGAACTCAAGGGAATAGTCACTGCAAAAGCAGTCCGAATAGACTGGCAGGATGAAATCAAATCCCAGGAAAAAGACCTTGCGGAATCCAGAAGAAAAACACAAGTTAATTATTACTTAGCCGAAGGTAGCTATGAAAATCTAGGCCTTAGTGATGATCCTGAAGAGGCAAAGGTGGCTGAACCCGTTAAATGGATTGCCTTCTCCCAACGATTCTTTACTGCCGGAATTATTGCAGACTCTGTATTCCAAGAAGTAAACCTGAGCCAAAGTACACCTGCCGATTCCTCCTTGGTTCGTTCAATGAGCGCAAGCCTTTCCCTTCCTATTTTAGAGGGCCAGGCAAATCTCAGCTATTATTTTGGTCCGGATCAATACAAAAACCTAAAAGCCATCACCCCTGGATTTGAGGAAAATGTGGACATGGGCTACTTCTTTGTGAGCTGGGTAAACAAATACATTGTCGTACACCTCTTCGAATTCCTAGAGAAGTACTTTGACAGCTATGGGATAATTATTATCCTGATCGTACTCCTAATTAAAGTAGCCTTATCCCCATTGACTTATAAGTCTTACATCGGGATGGCAAAAATGCGCGTGATCAAGCCGGAGATTGACGAACTGAAAGAGAAATACGGTGACGATGCTACCAAAATGCAGCAGGAGCAAATGAAACTCTTCTCTCAATTAGGAGTGAGCCCGCTGTCTGGCTGTCTCCCATTATTGTTGCAGATGCCATTCCTGTTTGCCATGTTCTTCTTCTTCCCCAACGCGATCGAACTCAGACAGGAGTCCTTCTGGTGGGCAGAGGATCTTTCCACTTACGATGAATTTATCAAGCTCCCATTCACCATTCCTTTCTATGGAGCACATGTGAGTTTGTTTACCCTATTGATGACGATTTCTCAAGTGCTCTATGCGCATTTCAACAACCAGTTGACTACAGCCACTGGTCCAATGAAGAATCTAGGCTACATCATGCCCGTCATGTTTATGTTTGTCCTAAACTCCTACCCTGCTGGTCTTAGCTTCTACTATTTTGTATCTAACATTTTCACCTTCGGGCAGCAAGCTTTGATCAAACTATTTGTTGACGATGCTAAAATCCGTCAAAAGGTGGAGGAAAATAAAGTAAAGAACGTAGATAAAAAGAAATCGAAATTCCAACAGCGACTAGAAGATGCCATGAAAGTGGCAGATGCAAACAAGAAAAAATAAGTAACGGGGGCCTAATAGCCCCCTTTTTTTTGCTCCTTGCAGGTAGTGCATCTTCGAGTAGCCCTATAGATTCCATCGGATTCGTTTTTGGCTAATGCGATTTGTTGCTTGCAGTAAAAACAATACATACTAAAGTTTAAAACAGGGCGTTGCAAACTAGGAACTGACAGCTATCGATACGTATCAGTGATTCTAGATTAGTCGAAATCACTGAAAGTTGCAGATTATCCACTTGATTTATTAAGAAAAGTCCTTTCAAAAAAAGAGGGGTCCTGCCAAAAATGGACCCGAATTTGCTTAATATTGATTTCTAAATTCTGGTAACAAACACCATGGGAAAAATTATTGCCGTTGCGAACCAAAAAGGTGGGGTAGGAAAAACTACCACAGCAATGAATTTGGCCGCAAGTCTCGCTGTTTTGGAATTCAAAACCTTAGTCATTGATGCCGATCCCCAAGCAAATACCACCTCTGGGCTTGGGCATGATCCCAAATCAGTGGAGGCAAGTATCTACGAGTGCATGGTAGATGGGGTTGCCATCCAGTCAATCATTGTGCCCACTAGTTTAGAGCACCTTTCGCTTGTTCCTTCCCATATTGATTTGGTGGGTGCTGAAGTGGAGATGATCAACATGGACAACCGGGAAGAAAAGATGAAGGAAGTGATCTCGAGCCTGAAAGATCAGTACGATTTCATCATCATCGACTGCTCACCATCCCTTGGTTTGATCACAATCAATGCCCTCACAGCCGCAAACTCAGTGATTATCCCCGTTCAATGCGAATACTTTGCATTGGAAGGATTGGGAAAACTCCTAAATACCATCAAGATAATCCAGACAAGACTGAATCCAGACCTTGGAATTGAAGGAATCTTGCTCACCATGTACGATGTCCGTCTTCGCCTCTCCAACCAGGTGGTCGAAGAGGTTCGTATCCACTTTAAAAATATGGTTTTCGATACCATCATCCCTCGAAATGTCCGCCTTTCCGAATCCCCAAGCTTTGGACTCCCGGCCATTTCTTTTGATGCCGATGGAAAAGGCGCTATTGCCTACCTCAATTTGGCAGGAGAGATTGTGCAGCGAAATGGACTACAAAAAGCAACGAATTGATCATGTCAGATTCAAAATCTCCACGGAAAAATGCATTAGGAAGAGGCTTAGGCGCTCTTTTGGAAGATAGTCCAGCCAAAGGCAAGGCACAAGAAATTCTACCTGAAATTCAAAAAACAGGGATCTTTGAAATTCCATTAACTGAAATCCAAGTCAACCCTTACCAGCCAAGAATACACTTCGATAAAGAAGCGCTGCAAGAATTGTCTGAGTCTATTCGAGTACAAGGAATCATTCAGCCCATCACCGTGCGGAAACTGGCGCCAAACGAGTACCAGCTTATTTCAGGGGAACGGAGATTTCAAGCATCGAAGCTCGCAGGGCTGAGCCAAGTTCCTGCCTATGTACGCCAAGCCAATGACCAGCAAATGTTGGAAATGGCACTTATTGAGAATATTCAGCGTGAAAATCTCAATGCGCTTGAAATAGCCCAATCCTACCAGAGATTGCTGATAGAATGCAACCTCAAGCAAGAGGAACTTGGTGATCGAGTAGGAAAAAACAGAACCACTGTCAATAATTACCTCCGCTTACTGAAGCTCCCCCCAACTATCCAAGCAGCGATTCGAGACCAACAATTGTCCATGGGACATGCCCGTGCGCTCATCAATATCGTGGATGTAGACCAGCAACTTACGCTCTTCAAAAAAATTATCGAAGAGGAACTAAGCGTGCGCAAAGTGGAAGCCCTAGTCAAAGGATTGAATGAAGGCAAACTAGAAAAAGCAAGCACTGCCGCAGGAATTAGCCCTGTTCGAAAGTATGAGCTGACAAAAATTCAACAGCAACTAGCCACACATTTTGGAACCAAAGTGGCGTTAAAAGCCGATCAAAAAAATAAAGGGGAAATTAAAATTCCGTTCACCTCTGCTTCAGATCTCAACAGGATTCTTGAAATCTTAGAAATCATTTAATTGTGTTTGCTTTTTTCTACCCTATTCCCTCTTCCAAAACGCTGTTTTGGTCTGTATTGCTGGCTTTCTGCTGGCTAGGAATAGCCACAGGAACGGCCCACGGGCAATCAGATTCTATCGCCCGAAGCACAAATGAAAAGGTAAAAAAAGAAGAAGCCCCTATAAGCTTACTCCCAAAGGATCCAAAAAAAGCAACCCTACTCTCAGCCATCCTGCCTGGTGCGGGACAGGTTTACAACGGAAAATCCTGGAAGGTACCTATACTCTATGCGGGCATCCTTACGGATCTCTATTTTGTCCAATACAATCACAAGCGGTATGACCGCTTCAGAGAAGCACTTTTTGCGCTAGACAAGGGCGAACCCAACCCATTTCCTTCCTTAAACCGGGCCGCATTGGTACGAAACGTGGACTATTGGAGACAAAACAGGGACTTAACCCTACTCTTGTTGCTCGGTATTTACGCCCTCAACTTGGTAGATGCGAACGTGGATGCACACCTGTCTGGTTTTGACATCTCTGAAGATTTAACCCTGAAGGTAGCCCCCCAAATTGGCACGCTTTCTGCGTCTACTTCCATGGGTTTTTCACTAACATTCCAATTCAAGTAATGAACATTGCACTGCTGGGCTACGGAAAGATGGGCAAGCTAATCGGTCAATTGGCTGAAGAAAGAGGGCATCAACTCGTGGCTAAAATCGATCTGGAAAACCAAGCGTTACGCAATTCTTTAGATCCCAAAACCATCGATGTAGCCATCGAATTCAGTCAGCCAGAAGCCGCATTGGAAAATATTCGATGGGCCATTACCCATGGAATCCCTGTACTTTCAGGAACTACCGGCTGGCTTGACCGACTTTCAGAAATTGAAGCGTTGACCCAGCAACACCAAGGAACTTTCTTTTACGCCTCCAACTTTAGTATTGGCGTGAACGTATTCTTCAAGGTAAATGAGCTCCTTGCCAAACTCATGAATGAAACTACTGGCTACCAGGTGGCACTCGAAGAAACCCACCATACAGCCAAAAAAGATGCCCCTTCAGGAACTGCCATCACCCTGGCTGAAGGAATCCTCAAGCATTATGCACATTTGAAAGCTTGGAATTTGGTGGGAGAAAGTCCCAACAGCCCAAGTTCATTGCCAATTACTTCCAAACGAATCGATCCTGCGCCTGGCACCCATCACATCCGCTATACCTCAGCGATTGATGACCTCGAAATCACCCACATCGCTCACAGCAGGCAAGGATTTGCCATAGGAGCCCTCCAGGTGGCGGAGTGGATTTTGGGGAAAAAAGGAGTACTTTCGATGGATGATTATTTATCATTTTAAGTTAATAGCTAACCAATGAGTAAAACTAAACCAAAAAAATCAGCCTTACGCGAGTGGATGGATGCGCTAGTATTCGCTGTAGTTGCCGCCTCTTTAATTCGCTGGTTACTACTCGAGCCTTTCACCATACCAACTGCTTCGATGGAAAAAACCCTTCTCGTTGGGGACTTTCTTTTTGTAAGCAAATTGCATTACGGAACACGGGTTCCAAAAACACCGCTGCAAATCCCACTGACGCATCAAAAAATTTGGGGTACTGAAATCCCTTCCTATACCGATTTGATTCAGCTGCCTTATTTCCGACTACCTGGATTTGCTTCGGTAGAGCGTAACGATGTAGTGGTATTCAACTATCCCGTAGAGTTTAACTTTCCCAATGACCTCAAAACCAATTACATCAAACGAGCAGTAGCTGTTCCTGGGGATGAAATTGAAGTACGAGAGGGAGAGCTTTTTATCAATCAAAAGGCTGCACCCAAACCAGAAGAGATGCAGTACTCTTACGAAATCACAACCAACAGAAGCCTTACAGTAGATTTTTTAAAGGATTTCGGAATCAACCAAGAGAGTTTCTATGCTGCACCTGATGGCAGTCGCTACCTGATTTGGACCACAGATGCAAACATCGAAAAACTTAAAGCCTCACCAGTGGTGACCTCCGTGACCAAATCCCTGCAGCCCAAAGGACAGACAGAGTCTGGAATTTTCCCCAATGGCGCAAACTTACCTTGGAATAGAGACAATTATGGTCCACTCCTAATCCCTGGAGAAGATCAAACTATGGAGATGACTCCAGAAAATGTAGCTAAATACGCCTTTACCATAGAAAAGTACGAGGGTCACGATAAAGTAGAAGTGAAAGAGGGTGCTTTGTTTATTGATGGAAAAAAGGTGGATCGCTATACTTTCAAGCAGAATTATTACTTCATGATGGGTGACAATAGACACGATTCCCTTGACTCTCGCTACTGGGGCTTTGTGCCTGAAGACCATGTGGTAGGCAAAGCCTGGTTCTTGTGGCTATCCCTGGACAAGTTTGAGTCCATGTTCGGAAAAATTCGATGGAATAGATTCTTCAAAGTAATCTCCTAAGCAAAAAGCCCCGCAAATGCGGGGCTTTTTTTTACCAAGAAATCGGCGTTTGAGCAGTAGCACTCAGGTATTCATTGGCTTTGGAAAAATGCTTACATCCCCAAAATCCACGATGAGCAGCAAGCGGACTGGGATGTGGTGCCTTTAGGATGCAATGCTTCTCGGCGTCAATTAATGCTTCCTTCTTTTGTGCAAATGCACCCCACAATAAAAATACAACCTGCTCCCGCTCTCGACTGATCGTTCGAATAACCTCATCTGTAAACACCTCCCAACCCTGATTCTGATGGGATCCGGCTAAATTTGAACGCACCGTCAGCGTGGCATTCAATAAAAATACCCCTTGAGAGGCCCATCTACTGAGGTCTCCATTGGCCGGCATCGGAATACCCAGATCGGTCTTCAGCTCCTTAAATATATTGAGCAAACTTGGAGGGAAGGGTACTCCAGCCGCAACCGAAAAAGCAAGCCCATTGGCCTGACCTACTCCGTGGTAGGGATCTTGCCCCAGAATCACCACCTTCACTTCAGGCAAGGGACAATGCCAAAAAGCAGAAAAAATCTGCTTGCCTGCAGGAAAGACTTGGTGCTGCTGGTACTCCTGCTTGACAAATTCGGTAAGCTTTACAAAAGCATCGCTTTGGAAAATTGGGGTTAAGGCCGTTTTCCAAGTCGGTTCTAGAACAACATCCATCGGGATAGGGGTTGATTTGAGAAGTAGAAATCCTAACTTAGTGCTTGAATCATCAATACCATGGTCTCTGCGATTACCAAAGGCATTCAAGTAAGTGTTGAAACTACCTACCAGCCGGATTTTTCAAATCCGCAGCAGCACCATTATGTATTCACCTACAAGGTACGCATAGAAAATAAAAGCAACCATACCGTTCAATTGTTGAGAAGGCGATGGGAAATTTACGATGCTACCGAAACCCGAAAAATCGTTGAAGGAGATGGAGTAGTCGGTCAGCAGCCCATTTTGGAGCCTGGCGAGTCCCATACCTACGTATCCGGCTGCAACTTGAAGTCAGGAATTGGAAAGATGCGTGGGTCATTTACCTTCGAAAAATTAATGGATGGCAAGCTTATGGAGATCGTAATCCCAGAGTTTCAGCTAATCTCCACCCTTTTTCAAAATTAATGCGCCGAAATTCGTTTGCCATTGCTTCTGCCTATTTTGAGCATTGGCTACGAAAAGAGGATCTTTACAGCCAGCAATCCCCCTTTATTTTTTCTCTTTTCCAAGGGGCACTCACTTATCTGAAAAGTACCCAGTCCTCTCCTCCAAACAACTTCGGTTTTAGCCCTACCATTTTCTCGACCCCTTCTCGGAACGAAATAAAAAAAAATCCGAAATTTTCTCTTTCTGAAAGTAGCATGCACCACAAGGTTTGGCTCCCTCGGAAAAAAGCAGCCTTCCTTTGTTCCTATTTATGCCAAACTACCGCGGCAAAGCAGGTGATGGAAGTAGGAACGGGCAATGGCGCAGTAACTCGTCTATTGGATCAAGTAGTCAAAGGGCAACTCCATACCTTCAGTGAAGGGTTTTTTTTCGATTACGGAACGGAGTTTTCTCCAAACACCAGCCTGATCAGTGAATTTACATTAGCGAAGTTTACAGCAGTACTCCAAGACTTGGATGCCCTTGATTTCTTGATCATTCATCCAGAGTTTTCAAAAGAAAGGATTCGAGAAGTGCTTTCCCAATGCCTTCCCCGCATGCAGTCCAACGGAATTGTTGCACTTGGAGGCATACACCAAAGTCATGCGATGGCAGCTTGCTGGGAGGAGATTAAAAATGACCGCAGAACAACACTTACCCTTGATTTTTTTGATTACGGCTTTGCATTTTTCGATTACTCCGGCCCCAAAATCAATCTCTGCCTAGGGTATTAAACACCTTGCTTCAATCAAGAAGAGCAGGTAAACTTCAAGCAAAAGGTGCGCTTTTTATCGATTGAGACAAACTTTATCTTTCTCCTCTAAGAATTGGCAAAGATATTGATAAAGAGAAGGATAGGATTTTGATCGAAGATGATCCCTCGGGACATGGAACACAAGATCCGGTAATGTAACCTACCTGCGTATTTTCTTCTTCTATGGACCAATTTAGCAAAAACCAAAAGCCCCAAAAAGCCGAACAAGGCAAAAACCTGATTTTGGTACTGTTAGTGCTATTGGTTTTGATCAGTGGAGTAAAGTTGTACTTAGACCACTTGGACAAGAACAAGAAAACAGCCGAAATTACGGTCTTGACAGCTGAAAATCAAATCCTAAGCACACGACTAGACTCGGTAGAAAAACAACTACAAATTCGAATCCAAGAATTGGAAAAGTTGGGAGCCAATGTTACGGAACTACGCTTTTTGCAAGACCAGTTGATTCAAGAGAAAAAATCCAATGCACAGCGGAGTGCTAGCGAAATTGAAGCCTTAAATCAGCGAATCAAAGATCTCTCCACCCTATTAGTTCAAAAGGATAAGGAGATAAGTCAACTTCAGGAAGGTTTTAAAGCCCTGTCCTCCGAAAACGAAGTGCTGAAAAGCAATAAATCTGAGCTGGAGAAAGAAGTGACGGAGATCAATCTACAGAAACAGGAATTAGCGACCAAAGTAGCAGAAGCCTCCAAACTTAAGCTTTCAGGAATCCGTGTTTCTGGAATGAATGTCCGAGGCAAAGCACTGGATGGGAAGGGTAAAACATTTAAAAAGAAACAGCTCAAGGGGATCCAAGTAGTGGTTCAACTCGCGGACAATGCTATAGCAGAAAAAGGAAGTCGAATGGCCTACCTCCAAGTAGTGGGGCCCAATAAACTGCCGATTTTTGACCTTGCTAAAGGTTCTGGAACATTCAATTGGTCAGGTGAAGAGCAGTTTTTCACTGCGAAGCAGGAATTTTGGTATGACTCCAAGGAGCAGACCCTTGTATTTTTTTACGAGAAAGGCAGTGCTTACAGCCTGGGTATACACGAAGTCAAATTCTTTGTGGACCAGCAGTATTTGGGAAGCAGTACCTTTGTGATCGACTAAGTATCCTCACTCTTCATGGATATTTTTGGATTTATCTAGCTAGATTCTAGATAATTATTTGGAGCGTAGCCTGTTTTCTACTACTTTTGCGGTCTGTTTATTTAAATTCCAACAAACACATTAAAAAATGTTCCAAAGAAGTTACGAGACGGTATT
>Ga0315907_10006176_pt1 | contig 12771 bp, 10 predicted proteins | sample LakEriMetagenome_3_FD_203525 | JGI IMG/M metagenome (GOLD analysis project Ga0315907, IMG submission 203525) | Freshwater fungal communities from buoy surface, Lake Erie, Ohio, United States - Buoy 12 MA123 | ecosystem: Environmental > Aquatic > Freshwater > Lake > Lake biofilm | place: USA...
AAAATGTTTTTAATGTACTCCGTAATAACAGTCGGATCAACATACCGGTTATCCGTAAGTATCGTGAAATCGAACATGGTTTTTAATGCATGAAGAATGCCAGTCCGCAACCAACGAATATTGCCAACAGTTTGAGAAGATTGAACTTGTGGTTCTCGGAAGTCTCAAAAATGATCGTCGTAGAAATGTGCAGAAACATACCGACAACGATCGCAAGTATCACATGGTAATCTAACCCAAGTTGACCTGGAAGTGTCATCATTCCGATCACAACGCCAAGCGGAGTCATGATGCCAAAAGCCATGAGCACGATCCAGGATCGCACCATGTTCAGTTTTGTATTCACCAACAAGGTCATCAGTGCGATCGCCACCGGAAGCTGGTGGAAAAGTATTCCAAGTAACAGGGAATTATCATCTTCATGATGATGGTGTGAGCTGATGATCTCGTGTCCTGAAATTTGGTTTCCCAAGGGTATTCCCTCCAAAATGGAATGAACTGAGAGAGAGAGGAATAATCCCCAAGGCATCGGCTGACCTTTGTGCACGTGTACGTGACCGTGTTCAATGCCTCCTGAAAAGAACTCCAATAAAAGTTGAACAAGGAAACCGACGAGGATATAAATGCCAATAGAAGCTGACTCATCGTGATAAAGGTCTGGAATGAAGTGCGTGAATGCGATCGACAACAAGAAACCACCACTGAAAGCTAGCATAAGTTTAATGATCTGCGCTTTGTTCGTTTGATGCAGGAAGGTTACAAAGAATCCCCCCAGAACAACGGACACGATTAAACTTAAGATCACGATTATGGCTTCCATTACAGTTTTTTTGCGGTGATAATCAGACGGTCAGAGGTCTTGGCATCGTATGCATTCAATGAGAAGTCACCAAAAATACGAATAATTGCAAAGCCAGTCTCGTTTAGTAGCTGCTCAAAATCATCTAATTTTAATGCTTGAACCCGCTCAGTGTAATGATGAATCTGTCCATCAGCTTCGAAACGAATGTTTTTGAATATATGTTTGCCATCGTATTTTCTTTCGATATTGAAGGTGATCCCATCTACCGTTTTGACTTCTGTCAAAACTAAATTGGAAATCACTTTTTCAGCATTCATGAAGTCGATAACCAGATAACCATTCTTAATCAACATAGTATGGATCGATCGGATCACATCTAAATTGTCTTCGATTGAATCGAAATAACCAAAACTGGTAAAGAGATTGAAGATCGCATCAAACTTTTCGCCATCAATAACTTGACGCATGTCGTGTACAGCGAATTTCAATCCTTCCTTTTCAAAAGGCTTTGCACGCTCAATACTGTTCACAGAGAGATCAACTCCAAGTACATTGTATCCAAGTTTATTCAAAGTAACAGAATGCCGGCCCTTTCCACATGCGAGATCCAGTACTCTGGAGCCAAGGTCTAACTGAATGAACTCAATAAGGTTTTCAATGAAATGGGCTGCTTCCTCATCATTACGATTCTTGTACAAAATGTGATAATAAGGTGTGTCAAACCAATCTGCAAACCACTCTTTCGAACTCATGAGTCAAAGATACGTTTTAACTTCTATTGTCAATAAAACAAATAATGGTTCTTGATGTTCTTGTTGAAAGTCAATTCCTTATATTTGATTCAGAAACGACGATCATGTCACTGAACAATGTCTACAATCTTTACCGCACAATGGAGGAGGAGAATGTGATACTCTCTTTTAAAGGCATTGTAACAGCGGAACTGCTAACTTCACTTCTGAACATTATGGAAGTAAAAATGGAGTCTATGCATGAAGAGCCGCGAGTGAGAAAAAAGGTTTTCAATGTACTGGTCGAATGTCTTCAAAATCTTTATCATCATGTAGACGAAGGCCCGGTTCCGATAACGAGGGAGCACTTGGAACGTAAATCCGCAATGGTGCTGATTGGTAAAGAAAGGAATCAATTTATTATTCGCACCGGGAATTATATCGATCGGTACAAAGTGGAAGGCCTGAAAGAACGGTTGAACAAGATCAATTCAATGGACAAGGAAGATTTAAAGACCTATTACCAGGAAAGTTTGAGTAGTTCGGTCGTTTCTTCGAAAGGTACCGCTGGGTTGGGGATGATTGATATTGCACGGAAATCCGGAAATAAGCTGGAATATGATTTTTTAAAGATTAACGAAGAAACAAGCTTTTTTTGCTTGAATGTAAAAATAGATTAGAAAAGAAGAAAGATGGAAAATTTACATTTAGAGGCGTCTGCCAAAACACCTGAAGTAGTATTTGATGCGAACAACGGTAAAATAATACTCAAAGGACGATCTATCCCGGAGAACTCGATAGAGTTTTATAAACCATTGAATGACTGGATTGATGCATATGCTTCAAATCCGAAAGAAGTGACTACGGTCGATGTCAAGCTGGAGTATTTCAATACATCCTCTTCTAAGTGCATCCTTGACCTGTTCAAGAAACTGGAGCGCCTGAATATGTCGGGTTCTGAAGTTTCGGTGAACTGGTATTTCGAAGAAGATGATGAAGATATGGAAGAAGCTGGTGAAGATTATCAGGCGATCATCAAGCTTCCGTTCAATATGATCGAAGTAGAGGAGATCTGATCCGTGCAAGTGATTGGGTTAACCGGAGGTATTGGTTCGGGGAAAAGCCTGGTGGCGAAGGTCCTCGAAGCAATGGGCTATCCCGTCTATTTTTCAGATGAGCGTTCAAGAGAACTGGTAGAAAGCGATCCGACGATAAAGAGTGAACTAATTAAACTCCTGGGGAAAGAGGTGTATACGGCGGGTAAACTCAACAGATCTTTCCTTGCCGAAAAGCTTTTCTCCGATGACGAGATAAGACTTAAGGTTAACGGTATTATTCATCCAAGGGTTAGATCGTCTTTTGCACTGTGGGCTTCCGAACAAAGGGGGGAATTGGTGTTTAATGAAGCGGCGATACTTTTCGAAACAGGAGCAGATAAGAACTTTGATGCAATGGTACTTGTCACAGCTCCGGAATTGTCTAAAATCCAACGGGTCATGAAGCGCGACAAATGTTCAGAGGAAAATGTTCGAGAACGAATGGCGAAACAATGGAATGACGACCAAAAGATTCCCTTGGCTCAACACGTTCTGATCAATGATGATAGGACACCTCTTTTAGCGCAGATCGAAGCACTGGTGAAAGACTTGCTGATGTAGTACTTACTTGATCTCCTCGTAATCGTCAAAATCGTCTTCCTTTTTTTTCTCTCTGAATGAAGTGAACGATGAGGATGCTTGTACGAATGGTCTTCCCGACAAAAGGTATATGAATCCATTGAACATCTTGAAGATCATGGAGATGAGGAAGAAGAATCCGATCACTTTGAAAATGAAACCGATGATTGGCGTGTCCTCGATGTTCATAATGCTGTCGTGAAACCAGATCGAAATTGGGTTCTTGGCGAAATCAGGAAAAAAGATGAATGCCAGGAACATACCGATCGACAGTGTGATCACGCCAATCTCAGCTTTGATGTTGAAATGAGTATTCAACCCGGGAACTGATCCTCCCATCATCTGGAACATGGCTGCCTGGTTCTGTTTGTTTTGGAACTTACCTATGAAATAGGTCAATAAAACCAGCGCTGTCATGGTAACATGATAATCGGATATTTGCCCATTCTCCAGATCAAGACAGAAAAGAAAGGTTACATCTACCAGGAAAATATATTTAACGGCTTTGAGAAAGTAGTCTTCAAAAGTAGTGCGCTGATTCCCTGCTCTCAAGATCGATAAACCGATCTCGAAGATCCCCCAGATAAACCCATAGATGGCGAACAGAACGCCCAGTCGAAAAATGAAATTCATAAGTTCCATACTGCAAATGTGCCATTTTTTCCCTCTACTTGGACTGTTCGGCCTATGTTTAAATTATGTATTTTTGAGTTTTATCAAGCAAAAATTATGAAGAATTACGCATTTTCACTTGGTCTTCTCTTTCTGACCGCCTGCCGATGCCTCGCAGAAGAAGGCATGTTGATCCCTTCATTGATCTCCGCATTTGAATCCGACATGAAGGCAAAGGGCATGAAACTGAGTGCAAAGGACATTTATGATGTCAACAATTCTAGTTTAAAGGATGCGATCATGCACTTTGGTGGTGGTTGCACTGCAGAACTTGTTTCCGGTAAAGGATTGCTTCTTACAAATCATCACTGTGGATACGCTCAGATTCAATCACATTCTTCACTTGAAAAGGATTATCTGAAAAACGGGTTTTGGGCGAATAGTCTATCCGAAGAATTGCCGAATGCAGGATTGACAGCTTCTCGGATGGTCCGAATTGATGATGTTTCGAAAGCTGTGTTGTTCGGCATAGATGCCGGAGCTAATCCACTCGAAAGAGAGCAAAAAATGAAAAAGAATATTGAACAACTCATTAAGGATGCTACAACCGGTAATCATTATGAGGCAGAGATCAAGCCATTCAACTACGGTAACGATTTTTACATTATCGTAAAAGAGGTGTTCAAAGATGTTAGGTTGGTCGGTACACCTCCAAATTCGATCGGAAAGTTTGGTGGAGATACCGATAATTGGGTTTGGCCGCGTCATACTGGTGATTTCTCCGTTTTCCGGATCTATGCTGGTCCTGACAACAAACCTGCAGCATATTCTGACAAGAATGTACCTTATACGCCGATTCACTTTTTACCGATCTCTTTCAAGAACAGAAAGATGGGAGACTTTACTATGGTATATGGTTTTCCTGGTGAGACAGAGCAACATGTAGTTTCGGGATACCTGAAATTTATAATGGAAAAGGAGCGTCCTGCGCGGATAAGGATGCGTGAAAAGTCCTTGAGCGTGATCGATGCGGCAATGAGGGCCTCTGATGAGGTACGTATCAAGTATTCTGCGAAACAAGCGAGTATTGCGAACGCTTATAAAAAATGGATCGGGCAGGTAGACGGTTTGAAAAGACTGGATGCGATCTCGATCAAAATCGCTCGTGAAGCGGAATACAATTCAATGGTCGTTTCCAACGATTCTTGGGCAAAAGCGTACGGAGCCGTTATCGATCAAATGAACAAATTGGTTGATCAGGGGAGTAGCTGGGAATTCCAATATGCTATGGGGCTTGAATATTTGTTCGTTGGACCTGAACTGTTCAGACTCGGTCGTAACATTGATGATCTCGTCAAGAATTATGATAAATACTCAGAAAAAGGAGAGTTGAATGCAATGATAGATAAATATGTTAAAGGAGCTGAAGGCTTCTTCAAGAACTATGATGCGACTGTGGATCAAAAGATATTTGAACTCTTAACAGAAGAATACCTCAAGCAAACGAGTGATCTCAGTTCATTGAAAGAAGTTACTGTAAAACTGAATATTCCGGAATTGAGTAAACTTATTTATTCAAAGTCAGTCCTAACCAATAAAGAACGTTACATCGCCTTTCTTCAGAAATTCAATGCTTCCTCCATCAAGAAACTGAAAAAGGATCCGGGATATGCTTTCTTTATCGAAAAGCTTGATGACTTCAAGAATAATATATTACCAAATTACCAGCAGTTCGATGACAAGATGAATGCTCTGCTAAAAACCTATGTTGCCGGTAAGTATGAAATGTTCCAGGATGCGAAACATTGGTCTGATGCGAACAGCACCCTTCGTATAACCTATGGGAAATTGGAAGGTTCAGCACCTGCAGATGGGATGATGTATACCGAACATACAACACTTGACGGAATCATTGCTAAATACAATACGGGGAATCCGGATTTTGAATTATTGCCAAGAATGCTTGAAATGCACAAGGATAAAGACTATGGTGATTATGCTCAGAATGGGGAGCTGTGGGTATGTTTCACGGGATCGAATCATACAACTGGAGGAAACTCTGGTTCACCGGTGATTGATGCGAATGGAAATCTGATGGGACTTAATTTCGATCGAACGTGGGAAAGCACCATGTCAGACTATATGTTCGACCCTAACCGTTGCCGCAATGTTGTCGTCGATATCCGTTACGTTTTATGGGTGATGGATAAATATTCCGGGGCCGGACATCTGGTTGATGAAATGGTATTGATAAAAGAGTAAATCCTGAATGGTTCTTGAGATCTCAGGTTATTTGTCCTAGTAGATACCACTTTCATTCTTTATGAAGCTGACACTTTCACTCATTTGTTCGTTCCTTGTCTGTTCCCTGTTTTCACAAAGGGATACGATTGTATTGTCTGAATTTGGTGATAAATTTTTGTGGGGTACCGCCTGTAGTGCCTTTCAGGTCGAAGGATCAACAAAGGAAGGTGGGCGAGGGCCCTCTGTCTGGGATACTTTTACGGCTACAAAGGGAAGGATCAAAGATGGCTCAAATGCGGATACTTCAGTTGACTTTTATCATCGGTATGCTGAAGATATTGCACTCTGCAGGCAGTTGAATTTCAAAGTATTTCGTTTTTCCATTTCGTGGTCCAGGATCTTTCCGAAAGGAATAGGCGCGATCAATACTGAAGGTATGGAATTTTACCACCGTGTGATCGATGAATGTCATAAGAACGGACTTGAACCATGGGTGACAATTTACCATTGGGATCTACCGCAGGAGTTGGAGGATCAAGGTGGATGGGCGAACAGGCAAGTGATAGACTGGTTCGGGAACTATGCGGAAGTTTTAGCTCGGGAATATGGGTCAAAAGTGAAGAATTGGATAGTCATGAATGAACCTGTAGCCTTTGTTAGTCTTGGTTATATGATCGGCTACCATGCTCCGGGAAAGAAAAGCCCGAAAAAGTATCTTTGTGCCATACATCATGTGAACATTGCAATGGCAGAGGGCGGAAGAAGATTGCGAAAAATTATACCTGATGCCGAGATCGGGACATCGCTGAGTTGCTCAATTATCCATCCATTTAAGGACAATTCAAAACATACGACTGCTGTGAAGAGGGCGGATCTGCTTTTGAACAGGTTATTTCTGGAACCGAATTTAGGACTCGGTTATGACTACCAAACATTTCCATTTTTAACTAGAATTAAGAAGTATATGCTGCCGGGAGATGAAGCGGCCATAAAGTTCAGTTTTGACTTCATCGGCTTGCAGAATTATTTTCGGGTTGTCGTTAAGAGGACGCCGTTCGTTCCGATAGTTTGGTTCAAGCAGGTTTCTGCCAAAAAAAGAGGGGTTCAGATGAATGAAATGGGATTTGAGGTTTACCCAAAAGGAATTTATGAAATTCTTAAACAATTCGGCGAGTACAAACAGATCAAACGAATCATTGTTACAGAGAATGGTGTTTGCGTCAAGGATCGTTTGATCGATGGGGAAGTGAATGATGAAGAACGACTGGATTTCTTTGTGAAGTATTTGGGATATTTGAAAAAAGCCAAAGATGAAGGTGTTCCTGTCGAGGGTTACTTCGTCTGGAGTTTAACGGATAACTTCGAATGGAGCGAGGGGTATCAACCGAGATTTGGATTGATCTTTGTAGATTTTAGTACGCAGCAAAGGACAATAAAAGAATCAGGCCTTTGGTTTCAAAAGCAATTGTCTTTCTATAGGAAAAACTGAGATTAAACGTGGAGCGCCCTGCTGTCAGTTGCATCCAAAGCGGCCTCTTTGATCGCTTCTGAATAGGTGGGGTGAGGATGACAAATTCGAGCCATGTCTTCTGCTGAGGCACGGTATTCCATCGCCGTAACTGCCTCCATGATCAGGTCAGCCGCGCGAGGTGCTATCATGTGAACACCAAGTACTTCGTCCGTATTTTTATCTGCAAGTATTTTGATCAACCCATTAGTATCCATACTTGCTCTTGCGCGGCCAAGCGCCTTAACAGGGAAAGAACCTACTTTATATTCGATGCCTGAAGCTTTTAATTCATCTTCTGTCTTTCCAACTGCCGCTACTTCCGGCCAGGTGTAAACGACACCGGGAATCAGGTTATAATTCAAATGTGGTTTTTGACCAGCGATATATTCGGCTACGAAAACGCCCTCTTCCTCCGCTTTGTGAGCAAGCATAGCTCCTCTGACAACGTCACCCACAGCATAGATGTTTGGAACAGATGTTTGAAGGTGATCGTTCACTTCGATCTGACCTTTGCTATTGATCGTTAAGCCCGCAGCTTCAAGATTCAAACCATCAGTGAAAGGTTTTCTTCCAACCGCTACAAGACAGTATTCGGCCTCGAATTTCACCTCTTCACCTTTTTTATTGAGTGCAGTCAGAACAACTGATTTACCCTTGTTCTCAACCTTTTGAACACGATGCTCCAAATTGAATTTGAAGCCCTCCTTTTTCAATACTTTTGTCAATTCTTTGCCTAACGAAGTATCCATCGTTGGGATGATTGTATTCGCAAACTCGACAACCTCGATCTCGGTTCCTAATCGGCCAAACACAGAACCAAGTTCTAAACCGATCACACCGCCTCCAATTACGAGCATCCGCTTTGGGATCTCCGTCATGTTCAACGCTTCTGTCGAAGTAATGATCCGTTGTTTGTCGGGCTCCATTCCAGGGAAGTAATTGGGTTTTGATCCGGTAGCAATAATGATATTCTTAGATGTGATGACAGTTTCAACCCCATCTTTTCCGGTCACTTTAACAGTGTTTTTATCAATAAATGATCCGATACCATAAATGACGTCAACCTTATTCTTATCCATCAGGAATTTAACGCCGGCACTTGTTTGCGACACTACATCATTTTTGCGCTTTACCATTTGAAGGATATTCGCTTTGGCACCTGTGATGTCAATTCCGTGCTCACTAAAATTGTGAACCGCATTGTGATAATGCTCTGAAGAATCAAGTAGTGCTTTTGAAGGAATACATCCAACGTTCAGGCAAGTTCCCCCAAGCGTATTGTATTTCTCTATAATCGCAGTTTTCATTCCAAGCTGTGCACAACGTATTGCAGCAACATATCCTCCGGGTCCTGATCCGATTATGGTAATATCGTAATTGATCATTTTGAAATTTTTGATTGAGTACAAATGTAGGATTAATTCATAAAAAGAGCAGTATGCTTCAATTAAAAAGGGCAGCGTTTAGCTGCCCTTTACTATTAATTTAGTGCCTATTACATTTTGATGAACTTCACCGTGTCAGATTGTTTACCTGCAACAAATTTCACAATATATGTTCCTCTTGGAAGCTCTGAACCATCAATAGTTAAAGTTTGTGCACCTGCAGCAACATTCTTATCTGTAATTGTTTTGACCAAAGTTCCTGTGATATTGTACACCATAACCGTTACATTTGAGGTCTCCTGAAGATTGAATGTAAGCGTCGTATTCTCTGTAGTTGGATTCGGGTAAGTTTTCAACTTGGTTTTGAATTCCTGAACTCCATTACCATCTGCATCACCGATTCCCAGGTATGCGGCAGAACTCCAGATTCCACGGCCATAGGTACCAATGTAAATTTCACCCGGACGGTAGTTTCCATCATTCCATGATCTCCAAGACTGACGGACCTCGTATACTGGTGTACCTTCGAATCCCACCGATGCATTTTCCCACGTTCCTCCGCCATCTTCAGTGACAAATACTCCTTCGGATGTACCAACAACAAGGATGTCAGAATCATCTCGGTCGATGATACCATCATAGCACGCTACACCACCGGGAATAGTTGAAAGTGTTGTGAATGTCGGTGCTGCACCAGTTGCATTCAACGATCTTTTGTTCGTGCCACTGAACCCCGCAAAACAAACAAGGTCGTTCGCATTGTTCGGATTCACAGCAATTCCTTCATAACTTGTTGTTGTAATTTTGGTTGAAGTGGTCGAACTTGGAGGTGTTGCATAACCCACTCCGGAATAACCTGCCTCGAGATAAAAGTTTGGATTGGAAGTGTAAACATTTCGTAGACCGTCGATTCTCCATACTCCGTTACCTGCACTAACATATAGGTTGTTGAGATCTTTGGAGAATTCCATGTCTATATTGTTGTACAATCCCGCACCGATACCCTTTGCAATGATCACCCAATTCTGGCTGGTTGCTGCAAGGCGTGTTGAATTTCTTGTACCCCAAAGTTCTCCTCCATTCGCATTGACATACATCACAAACCATGACTGATAAGGATCCTGGATCCTCAATGTGTCCCACGCAATGTTATATGCTACTGTGTCAGACCCCATTGAATAGATCTCACCTGTCGCACTGTTTTCAGCGTAATAGTGATCATAACTGCCAAGACTTTGTACTACCACAGTGTCAGCACCGGCAGGGAATTCAACAAGAATTGAGTCACCAACTACCGGTGGGTTATTTCCTGATGCTGTCGCAAATGGAGTCCATGTATAATTACCCAAAAGAACAGTTTGACCATTGATTCCGTTAACAACTGAAACATCTGTTGCAGTGAGTGTCGGATCATAATACAACGTATCATCAAAATACAATGCGGTTGTTGTAGTGTAGGACATACTATCGCCAGTCGCCATACTTGGGATCATTATTGTTGAACCGGCCGGATAGTTTTTCGTTGCAACATACGTTACTGAATCCTCGGAGTTTGTATCGTAATTTTCTGCAAGTACGAACTCAGTGTGGAAAGGGTGGAAGTTACTTCCATCAGTTCCCGCAGGATCGTAACCTGAAGGGAAAAGAGGAACAAACGAACTCCATGTTACTCCTTTATCACCAGATCGTGAGATTGAATTGTAATAAACCGATGAGAACATCACTTTAGGGTTGTAGAAAGAGATTTCACATTCGAAACCGTCACCACCGTTTACTTCTCTGAACTCCTGGAAAGTTGACTGTGTGTGATCATTGTAGAGTGTTCCGTTATCCTGTGTTCCACCCATCACTGATCCGTCTCTGTCAAAAGCAATTCCATAGAACTGCGTTACGTTGTATCCTCGGTTCGCAGGATACCAAGTCTGACCATAGTCGTTTGTAATACCAACGCCACCGTCATTACCAATGTATAATCTGTTTTGAGAGTCCCACTTCATTTCGTGGTTGTCAGCATGGGCATACTTAGACGAGAAAGGAGGAAGGAACCACTCTGTAAGCTTTTCAAACCCGCCTGCAGGAGGATTGTTCACGGTTTGTTCCCACTGCCAGATGTCAATACCACCGATCAAGATCTTTTCGCTATTGTTTGGAATAACCGAAACAATTGAGTTATATGTTCCCTGATTTCTGTAAATATCAAGATTACTTGGTGTACCTGATGAACCTACGAATTGACTCCATGTTGCTCCATCATCATGGGAGACATTCATCCCCTGAAGGTTGCTGTTCGTTCTAACGGCATAAAGCGTATACTTCCCTCCAACTCGTGAGTTTGAAATCGCGTATTCGATTCGAGGTGCACCCTGAGGGACAAGGTTCGAAGAAGAGGCTCCTGATTTGTCTGCCCAGTTATTACCGCCATCTGTTGAAACAAATGTTTTATTGCTTGATCCGAAAGCGCCGATGATCATCTGTCCGTCTTTTGAAACTTTCAAAGCGCCACATCCACCGGAAGTCACTGTAACAGCTGTAAGAGATGCATCACCCACTTTCCACTTTTTCAAACCGGAATTGGTAGCGATCCAAACGAAATTGTCAGCATTTGAACTTTCAACTTCAGTTGCACTGCTTGTTCCTGGGATGGAATTCCATGTTGAACCTTCATCTTGAGAATACCAGACTCCGTTACCATTCCAAGCTTCTTCGTTCGATCCGGTGGCTACATAAAGCGTTCCATCGATCGTTTGCGTCATGCTGGAAATGAAAGGGGAGGCCCCTGCATTGATGTAAGATTCGACACGTGACCATTGATTTCCACGATTGTTCGTTACAAACAAACCTCCGGATACACCACCTGCCCAAACTTGATTGATATCTGTTCTGTTGATCTGGATTGCACGAGTACGGCCTCCAATGTTGTCAGGACCCTGCTCCATAAACGAAATGTTCTTACTTACAGGGCTCTTTCGAACCTGAGAACGAATCCATTCTAGTTTTTGTGGAGTGATAGGAAGCCCTGTTTCCTGATCAATGTAACGCGCTTCAAGCCATTTTTTTGCATCATCCGCAGACTTAGACTCCAATGTTGGAAGGTCTTTCTTTGAGTACGATCCTGAACCATTGAAACTCCATGGAGATACTGCTAAAACCGCCGTCAAAGCTAACAATCCGGCTGAACCGATGATTATTCTGTTTCGTTTCATATTGTAGTTATTTCCTAATTTGTATTAACGCGACCGCCAAGATAATAATAAAAAATTAAACCTGACCTACTTTATCTAACAGTCCTGATTTTAACCTCACAAATTTACAATTCATGACCTGCACAAGTCAAGTTTTGAAAAGAATATTTTGTCAAAAATATACATGTCAAAACATTAAAAAAGGTGTTTTTCTGCATGGTATGAAGATCTAACCAGTGGACCACTCTCCACATAACGGAATCCCATTTGCATACCAATCTCCCTGTATTTCTCGAATCTTTCAGGAGTTACGAAAGCTGCAATGGGCAAATGTTTGGGTGTTGGCTGTAGGTATTGACCCAATGTAATAATGTCCACATTTACACTTCTAAGATCTTCTAGTGTTTCGAGTATTTCTTCGTCCGTTTCTCCAAGTCCGAGCATGATCCCGGATTTTGTCCGCATTCCTCCTTTTTTGAGGCGAAAAAGAACTTCAAGACTCCTGTCATATTTTGCCTGAATTCGCACTTGTTTCGTCAATCTCCTCACGGTTTCTAAATTGTGAGAAACGATCTCCGGAGCAACGTCGATTATCCTCTGAAGATTTTCCCAGTTACCTGCAAAATCAG
>Ga0315907_10006178_pt1 | contig 12771 bp, 10 predicted proteins | sample LakEriMetagenome_3_FD_203525 | JGI IMG/M metagenome (GOLD analysis project Ga0315907, IMG submission 203525) | Freshwater fungal communities from buoy surface, Lake Erie, Ohio, United States - Buoy 12 MA123 | ecosystem: Environmental > Aquatic > Freshwater > Lake > Lake biofilm | place: USA...
CCAAAACGAAGGCTATGATGCCGATATCGATTCTTATATCGATTCTGATGAGTATGAAACTAGTTTTGGTGATGCCGTTGTTCCTTACTATCGTGGATTTACCAATAAGGTTGGCGACAGAACTGTTGGCTTTACTAGAATCTTCCGCCTCTATCGTGGCTATGCTAACAGCGATCGCGCTCAAGTTGCAGGTAGTGCATCTAGACTAGCAACCGAACTCGCTCAAAACAGCGTTTCTCCTATTGTTGGCGCTTCTGGCGGTAATGCTGGTTGGGCTTATCAACCAGCAAAACAAGGCAATACTCCTACCCGTGCCTTTGGTCGTTCTTCAGTGGGTTCTGAAGATCGTCTATACAGAATTGAAGTTGCTGCGATTTCTCTACCTAGATACCCTCAAGTTCGTCGTAGCAATAGAGAGTACATTGTTTCTTATAAAGAGTTGAACAACACATTGCAACGCATCAGCAAGTTGGGTGGCAAAGTTGCTAGTGTCACGATCGCTCAATAGACTCTCAATAGTCATTTATTAAAGACTCATCTACTGGTTGAGCATTTAATAATCTTTCAAAATCAACTATCCACCTTTCAAAATATAGTAAAACTGAGTTTTATGATTACTTCCTCTAAAGATAATCGCGTTTTCGTTTACGAAGTATCTGGCTTACGTCAAAGTGATGCAACCGATCTTAACGGTTATCCTATTCGTAACAGCAGCAGCATTTTTATTAAAGTGCCTTTTAGCCGTCTCAATGAGCAAACCCGTAGAATCACCCGTCTCGGTGGCACAATTGTTGATGTACGTCCACTAAATGCTTCTACTGAAGGTTAAGTTGGTTTCTCATTAACACAAAAAAGAAGGACGATGCAAAGAAGCATCGCCCTTCTTTTTTGTATGTGGGTATGCTTCCACAAACAATTGAGGATTGTTATATTTATGTCTTGACTTGGAAATTAACAGACATGCAACTTAGTCCCCGATTTAAATGGTTTTCGCAGCCTCTCGATCGCTATGCCATAGGTTTTTTGGCGGTGCTTAGTTTAGTGATCGCAATTTTGATAGTGGTTGGAGATCGGACTGCACCACAGGTGAGAGACTTTAGTTGGCAAGGTCAACGCATTGATGCCAGCAATGCATCATTTGTATTGACCTTTAACCGTCCGATGAATCGTGAAAGCGTCGAGCGAAATCTCAAATTCGATCCACCCCTTGCAGGTAAAATTAGTTGGTCATCACGTCGTATGTCCTACACTCCATTAGCACCTGCGACCTATGGCAAAACCTATACGATAAAACTTGAGAATGCCTTTGATCGCTTTGCGAATGAGTCTGGTAAAAAAATTGCGATTGAGCCTTTTGTAGGCAGTTTTAAGACTCCTAATCCTTATTTCGCTTACATTGGCTCACAGGGTGAAGAAAAAGGTCGCCTTGTACTTTACGATGTGTTGCAAAAGGAAAAGCGAGTTTTAACACCTCCCAATCTGACAGTTCTAGATTTTCGGATTTATCCTGATCGCCAAAAGATTCTCTTTGGGGCGATCGAAAATGCGGAGCAAAGCTTACTTGACCAAAAACTTTATGTAGTTACAACGGGAATTGATCGTGAAGATCATTTGTCGTTTGCTTCACCTGAAATTAAACCTATTCTAGGTAGTGATGACTATCAAAACTCTAAATTTGATCTCTCTCCCGATGGTAAAAACATCTTGGTGCAGCGTATCAGTCGTCAGCAACACCAAAGATATGGACTCTGGCTTATCAAAGAGAATCAACAACCGCGATCGCTAGACAACCAACCTGGGGGCGATTTTATGTTTACGCCCGACAGCGCATCAGTGGCGATCGCTCAAAACGAAGGTATTGCAATTTTGCCTCTTGAGCCGCAAGCACCACCGTTAGACTTTCTGCCAAGATTCGGTACTGTTTTAAATTTCAGTAGAAGTGGCACACAGGCGGCAACTATTAAATATAATAAGGACTATACGAAATCTCTTTATTTGGTAAATAATCAAGGCATCCAAAAGGAACTTATTAAAATTAATGGTTCAATTCTTAGAGCTCAATTTGCCCCACAGGAAAAAACTCTCTATTGCCTATTGACTGATTTTGAGCAGGATGCCACCAATATCTTACGTGAGAAGCCTTATATCGCGGCGATCGATTTAGATTCTGCACAATTACGCCGTATCCTCGAACTCCCATCCCAAAGAGAAATTCAATTTAATGTGGCTCCCGATGGTCAAGCCATACTCCTCAACTCCGCAGTAACTAACAATGATGACTCTACGCCTGAAGATTCAGCTAGAGCTACTCGCATTGGACGCACTTCCAAAGTTCCTACCCAATTAATTGTGTTACCAATTAATACAACGGATAGTAACAAATTGCCGCAACCTGATGTTTTACCGTTGTTTGGCACATTGCCCAAATGGTTACCCTAGGTTATCGACATTCTTGACCGAGGTGATTTGCTTCATCAATAATTTATATTTGTTTTGAATAACATATAGAGTGGCTTCAACTTCGCTCAGCCCAAGGGGTAAGCTAGCTAAGCGAAGTTGGTCACGATGATAATTGAAGTTGACTCAATAGGTGGATCGGGGAGGTAAAGAAAGGCAGAAATTGATAAATTTGTAGTGAACAGCAAAAGCAGCAAAAACTATGCTGAGTGTGAACTTAACCCCTCTAATCGATGATGCAAAAAGTTATGAAACAGTGAGTCAGATGTGATGGATAGGAAGAGTAAGCTGTCCAAAATCCAAAAGTTCGGAGGCGATCAAGCGTGACAAAGATGAAACCCATCCAGCCCGTCAACGATACCAGTATAAAACTTGTAACACTACAGCAGTTTTCGATCGAACGAACCACAAGATATTTCCTGAAAGGATTGCGAAGCAATCCTTTCAGGAAATATCTTGGTTTAATTTTGAGCGTAAAGCGCTATTTGCAGGACACCATCAACCACTACGGATGTGGATATTGTGCCTATACTTGATGGGATTAAACCGCTCAAACTGACAAATTGCCCAAGAACTAGACCTAGACAAGGATGTAGAGCAAGATATGACTACTCAATTACGAGAAGATATTGACCAAAGCAAGGCTGAAGTAAACTTATCTGGCGCAGTCGAGTGTGACGATGTATATGCGACAGCAGGATACAAAGGCAACCCCGCAGAAATTAAAAAAGGTCGTCAAGGAAGACGTAATCTCCTCAAGGGGTTTCGGGTGCGGGGGACGATTGAAAAAGAAAAACCACCCATCTTTGGTATGATTCAGCTGATTAAAGCAACGACTGCTTTAGGTACTTTGGTTTACACCGATGAATATGCTATCTACAACCCTTTGCCAGATTGGGGCTATGCTCACAAAACTGTTTGTCATGGCGCGGGAGAATATGCAAGAGATGAAGATGGTGATGGCTTTTGTGAAGTTCATGTCAATACAATGGAAGGCTTTTGGTCGCTTTTACGCTCTTGGTTACGACCTCATCGTGGTATTTCTCAAGAAAAGTTATCTTTGTATTTGAGCTTCTTTGAGTTTGTCCATAATGCCAAGAGAATGGGTAAAGCTTTGCTGAGTGCTTTGCCAGACTCCCTTCTGTCTTTACCTCCCCGAAACACTTATTGAGACATTCTTTAGTGCATGTAGCATTCCTAAATGCTTTGCTTCTACAAAGCATTTAGGAATGCTTTATCACGTTTGAGTCACTTTTTCCCTCAATTTTTTGCAAGCCCAATCGCTAAATTTTTCTAAGCCTACGCAGATCAACTTTGGCACGGAGTTCGTCTTTGATTCTTGCCAAGATTGATTCTTCGTCAATGGTTTCCAAAATTCTTTTAACAACAGCTTTGGGACCATCGGCTCCCCATGATGATCCATTGGCGAGATATTCCTTGGTGACTAGTCCGAGTGCATAGGTTGAGAAACCTGCTACACCTGCTTGGGCGATCGCTACCGACACATAACCACCCATCGTCAGACCACCCGTGACAGGAACAGCGATACCGAGCAAACTTTTGAGGGAACTCAAGCCGAAGGTCGCTAAAAATTCACTTGCGCCGATGCCGCCCATTCCCAGTGCAATTTTTTGCATCAGGGAAATTGCGCCACGATTACTCATATTAATGCCATAAAGCTTAGATAGTGCCACAATCATTGACACATCGATAATGGCTGTACTAATGATATCAATAACGGTTATTGGGTTAACGGCAATCGCCACGGCTTGCGTCATTACACAGTTCCAGATGATACGATTGGCTTGGCGATCGCGTACAAACATTTTGCGTTGGACGACTCGCTCCTGTACCATATCCGCAAACATCATAGTATTGAGGGCAATCAGAGATTTACCTTCGCGATCAAGCACCTCAAGAATTTTCAGTTTTAAATCTTCGATCTGTGGTTTACCTGCAACTAGCTCGGCTTCAAAGGTGCCATCGGGCTGACGGATTGCCTTTGCCACAAGGGGGGACGCTGCGGTCATCACGATTTCGTCTTTGGTTAAGAGTTCCCGCACCCTCTCATCGCGAATTTTGGCATAGATTGCCATTCGATCTTCTGGGGGATATTGGTCAATTTTGTTAAATACTAACAAAATCGGTTTACTAGCGCCACGCAATTCCGAAAGAGCATCATATTCAACTTTAGTAATGTCTCCCGCTACGACAAACAAGATTAAATCCGCCTGTTGCGCGATTCTTTTAGCCAGTTCCGCTCGACCTTCGCCATCAACCTCATCAATTCCAGGGGTGTCGATTAATTCAATCCGTGCCTCGCCGCGTCCTTGAAATGATGCTTTGAGGATAGTGCGATTACCATTAGATTGCATTTCTTCACGAGAGATCTGCCACTCTACTGCTTGCCGAGCAGTCGTCACCCCATGCAGTGGACCAGTCTCAAAAACTTGTCCACCCAACAAGGCATTCAGCACCGATGATTTACCACGACCGACCATCCCAAATACAGCTATTTGCAGAACTTGCCGCTCTAATTTATCCAGCATTTGCTGAAGTTCTTCGAGTGGCTCCTCTAGACCGCGCCGTTCTCTTTCTGATAAGTCGAGGTTAGAAACAATGTCGCGTAATGTCCGTTGTGCTTGCCGATAATTTAGCTCCTCAAAAATCTCATCAAAGCTGAGAAAATTGTCATCTTGTGGCATAACTTCACTAGGCATATATATTTGCAGGAACTATAATTATGTTATTCAAGTCTGAGAAAGTAGCAATTTAGTCGCCGAATTGCTATAAAACTGTTATAAAAAGGTTGTCTTTTGGAGCAAGATATTGTTAAAGTTGCGAGCGCGTAACTTCCAAGTAATTAATCTCTTTTGATTTTTACCTTTTGCATCATTTACTTGTGTCTCACTCACTTTCCCAAACATATCCAATAAGCATATTGTAGCTAGGAGAAATATGTCCGTATTTAAGTCGTTGGTCAAGCTAGCAGCCACCGCAAGTGTCGCAGGGGCGATCGCTGTTAGTCCCATATTTACTCTCAAGGCTGAAGCTCTGACTGAGGCGCAAGTTTTAGAAAGGTTGGGGAGTATTCCTGTTTTCACGATTACCGATGACAAGGGCTCGCCACTTTTAGGGGCAATACCTCAGCAACCGAATACTAAGACTGATGATAGTCAGCTTTTATTTTTCTTCCTTGGACCTGAAGAAGCGCAGCAAATGCTAAGTCAGGTGCAGAAATCTAATCCTGAAGTTGGTAAGAAAGCACAGATCATTGTGCGATCAATGAATGATGCTTACCAAGTGATCCGCCAAAATAAAGACAAGAAAGTTCTATTTCAGTTTATCCCTGCTAAAGCTAGCATCGAATCTGCAAGAACTATTTTGAGTGCACAGGGTGTTGCGGCTGACAAAATACCAAATGTACCTGTTTTCTTTGCGATCGGTGGACAAGCTAATAGTCAAGGCTTGTTAACTATGAGCATCGATCAAAATGGCAAGAAGGAGCAAGTCGTTCCTTTCTTCCTTGACAAAGCAGATCTGCAAAACCTGCTTGATCGCGCTAGCAAGGATCAACCAGATATTACCAAAGCGACTAAAATTCAGGTTGCATCGTTGTTCCAAGTCTTAGACTCAATGGTCACTAAGGATAACAAACCCAATCCTGAGGTCGAGCGATTTCAGTTTGTGCCGTCACGGACTTCGTTTGAGTACATTCTCAAAAACACTAAGCAATCAGCTAATCCTCAGTTAGCACCTCAGACTACCCCAGCTAAGAAATAGCCAAAAGAGGGCGCAAAGCGCTCTCTTTTTTAATGCCAGTTCAGTTCAAGTTGGCAAATTTAGGGTTTACGCAAACCGAACGAGTTTATTAGGCTTGAAGTAGATTTGGTGCGGGCTTCGCCCGCACCAAATCTACCCAATGCGTAAGTCCTAAAATTTTAAAAATCCAGAAATGAAGACCTTGCTTAGCAAGGTCTTCATTTCTGGATTTTGAGAGAGTTACAAATTATCCTGAACTCGTTTTTTACCAATCCCAATCAGAGTCTTGATTGTTACGACTGCGACTACTTCCGTAGCCCGTATCACGACTGTCCCGATCGCTATAGTTGCGACTTGAATAATCGCGTGAGCCATAATCTCGGCTATCTCTGTCTCTCTTGCCATAATCTCTCTGGGGTTCACGCCCGTAGTCACGACTATCACGGCTATTTTGGTTATCACGATTGTTATCGCGGTTTATGTAAGCAGATGGAGCCGCCGACTTAACATCAGGTGCTCCGCCAAAGGCAATTAATAGCGGGAAGCGGAGTAAATCTACGGAAATAAGCTCTTCAGATTCATCAATCACGACTAGGGGGCTAAATCCTTCTTTGACAAGGCGATCTCCTTTAGTTGCTAAAGGCTCAGGATCTTCAAATAGGGCAATGCCTTTATCAGAACCAAAATGCTCTCTGGTCAAGCCTAAACAGTCTTGAAATCCACGTCGCCATTCACCCAGACGCTCTGGAGAAGTTGCTAAAACAAGTACCCGCAATTTTTCCCCATAAATGGCTTTAAGGACGGAGATTGCTGCTGAAGTAACCAGAATATTTTGTAAGCGTGTTCCCATGGTGCGGATTGCACCACGTCCTGACTGCTCAAAAAACCATTTAGATACGCGATCAGCATGAACCTGCTCAAAGGTACGCCGCAGTTTCCATGCTGGTCCATAATAATCAGGCAAAGTCCGATAACGCTCTAGCAACTGCTCTACCCTTTGCTTGTAATCAGCAAAGGTTTGCTCAGATAAGAGTAATGGCTCAACTTCCTTGGTGGGCTTCTTGTCATTAACTACTATGGTTTCGGCTTCAACTTTAGCAGGTGGGGCTATGAGGTTTAGTTTTTCGGCACTAGCAACCAAATCTTGTAAGCTGCCTACTAAATAATCCTTAAAGCCTTGCACACGCACCGCAATATCCTGTGATGCCCCAGCATAGGTGCTAGTCATTTCTTTGTCGAGTCGTTCTTTGCGCTTCTCCAGCACAGCGATCGCCGCTTGTAGTTCTTGCTTTTGATATTCTAACCTTGCAACATCGGCTTGAGCGAGGCGAATAATTCCAGCTTGCAGATCATCTATTTGATCCTGTAAAACCTTAGCTTTTGTAGTTTTAAGCTGATCTAACTCTTCTTTAAGAGATGCTTCTTCCTGCTTTAATTGGTCAATAACCGCCAATTTTTCTTCACCTTTTTCTAAGCGATCAAGATTTTGTTCTGTTATAGGCTCAGTAGCCAATATATTCTCGGAATAATTATTCTCATTAGCGATCGCTGTAACTGTGGGCATAATATCATTGCTAATATCAGCAGAAAAATGGGGAATATTGTCAGTTACATTCTCATCTAAAATCTGGGATGAGGTTATTTCTTCGTAGGATTCTCCTTGGTCAGAAGGATTTAAATTTTCTTCTACGGGTAATTGATCGGGCTCCATAAAGTTCTCATCGCATCGAGTCTACCTATTTTACAGCGCTTTGCGCTTACTTAAAACCTAGGAATATTTTTGAAAGTGGCGCTTCGTAACACTTTCAAAAATATTCTGTACTATTCAAAGCTTCAATCAATAGGCTGTATACTTATTTCTTGACATTGAGGTTGTACTCAAAAAAATTATGCCTAAAAATAAACGACAAGTTAAAAACTTTACTAATGCTGGCAATTTTGCAAACACATTAAGCCAATACAAACACATTAAGCCAACAAATTAATTTTACAGACAGCAAAGTGAAAACAACTAAAAATATGGGCTTTGAATCTAGATATTGTAATCATTACTGAGTCTTTAGAAAATTCTAGACGATGAAAAAATATGAAAAATTAATTGAAAAATTATCAACACTAATTCAAGAAGAAAAAGAAAAAATAGATAGAGTATCAGAAGTACAGAACGATAAATAAGTTTAGAAGAAAAATATTCTGATTTGATAAGTAAGTGCTTGTGCACAATAAATTACCAAAACCCATAAAGTTGCGTCCCTAAGCGGCACAACTTTATGGGTTTTGGTTCGTAACTAATTATGCCTAGCTACTTAAGAAGTAATATAGCAAAAAATAATAGGCAGCATCAGCAACAATTTTAGGCGCTTTCAATACCAAGTATAATTACTCAGTGCCAAAGCGAGATGCTCCCTATTATTTGCGAAAAAATCAGTTGTATAAATTGATCTAGAATAATAGTGAATTTAAGATCAAATCAATATTTAGATAAGTGTATTCTATATATTTTTAGTGTTTCTACAATTTTGATTTAATATTTATTATTTGTTAGATTGTAACTTAGAAATTTATATTGCATATGCTTAAAGATGCTATTCCTAGCCAAAATTTAATAGTTACTCCAGTATCTATTTTATCCTTCGACGAGCAAATCAATCTGATGATAAAATGGGCAAATACAAATTTAAGTAAGATGGTTTGTGTTGCTAATGTACATATGTTAGTTGAAGCTTGGCAGAATCCTAATTTTGCGGATGTACTGAAAGATGCAGATTTAGTTACTCCTGATGGTATGCCCTTAGTTTGGATGGTGAAGATTTTAGGGCATCAACAAGCACAGAGAGTAGCAGGCACAGATATCTTTCAATCAGTTTGTAAACATGCAGAGTCAAACCAAATTAGTATATTTCTACTAGGCTCCAAGACTGATGTACTGGAAAAAATAAGCCAAAGATTACAGACAGAGTTTCCAAATTTGCAGATAGCTGGAAGTGTATCTCCACCATTCCGACCATTGTCTAAGACTGTAGATATGGATATAGTACAAAGAGTGAATACTAGTGGAGCAAAAATTTTATTTGTTGCCCTGGGATGTCCTAAACAAGAGTTATGGATGGCACAGCACCGTGACAAAATTCAAGCTGTTATGATAGGAGTAGGCGGAGTGTTTCCTGTTTATGCTGGAGTACTCAAAGAAACCCCAAAGTTTATGCAAGTGTCTGGTTTAGAGTGGTTGTTTCGACTTTCACAAGAACCTCGTAGGCTTTGGAAACGTTATGCTACAACTATCCCTATTTTTATATGTTTGATGATTAAACAAATTATTTTCTCTAGTATTAACCAAAAATGAAATATAGCGTTTACCTGTCTAGTGAGGAACATAGCCTTGTTTCCCAGCAAAATGCTGGGAAACAAGGCTATGTTCCTCACTTGCTTGAAAAGAGCTATAACTGTCCCAATATTTGATGGACGGGAGAATCAGTCACAAAATTGTGGAGTTTATTTATTTCGTTGTCAAAACTTTCTAAAAAAATCTTAAATAAATCATAATTGATGATATCTTCTCGATGAACGACTTTAGCAAAACCATTGTGATAACAGTAAAAGTTGGTCTTTGCTTGAGACAATTATGACAAAAGTTAAAAATTTTACCAAGAGAGAGTTTTTCCAAATCTTTCTAAATTCCACTTGGCAACGGGAAACTAAAAAGCGATCGCTCAAATAATCAGTTTTTTAACAGCGATCTCCTTGTTTTTCTCTAGCATTTTCCCATTACCTGCCTTTGCTGACTATGGCGATACCTTGCCATTACCACAACCACCTTTCAAGGGCAAAATTGGCACAACTTACAAGGAGTCACAACCTGACTTTCCTAAACCAATTAAAGCTCCTGCTAAAGCACCCAATGTATTGCTTGTTATCCTTGATGATGTGGGATTTGGACAAACTAGCACCTTTGGCGGCTTAATTGATACTCCCAATTTAGACCGCTTAGCCGCTAGGGGGCTGCGTTACAACCAGTTCCACACCACTGCGCTCTGCTCACCCACTAGAGCCGCTTTACTTATCCATAAGTGTTTCTACTCACTATATATGCTTAAGTAGATATATTTATCACATATCTGAGAGACATCCGATATTAATTGAAGGCAAAGCTGAGGGTAATGCTGAAGAAAAAATAAAGTCGCTCTCTAAATTCTACGTTCTAACATGGACAAGGATTTGATCGTCGAATTTATGGAACTTACTCTCAGGCAAATCTAATAACTCCAAAAGCTTGAAATCAAACAACCTCAAATACCACAGTCAAAAAATCAAGATAGCTTTCTCAAGTAAGTTGTGATTATGAATTACCCTGAAATTGACTTTATTTATGGACGATTTTTAAAACCAATTGCTAAAAATTTGATTTTCGGTGTAAGATAATGAACCGTTAATTTGTTTGGGCTAGTAGCTCAGTTGTATAGAGCAATCGCCTTCTAAGCGATCGGTCGATGGTTAGAGTCCATCCTAGCCTGTTTCTCCAACAATCCAGTAAAAGGGATATTCTTCGCGAAGAATATCCCTTTTAGGTAACTGCAACTTGGAATGGAGCAACTCGCCAGAGTTGGTCTAGTTTGGTAGCAGGCATTGTCAAATAGAGGATATCTCCTGCACTGAGACAAGCTTCTAGCAAATTCCATCCGTGAATTGTTTGACAGGCGGTTTCGATATAAAGCGGTACAAAATCCGCCGTCATTGAGGCTTCACATACGGGTTTACCACAGAAGGGATGATTGGGAGTAATCATTGTTGCGATCGCTACCCACAGGCTATCTGCAACAATACCATTGCCGAGAATCCTTCCTCCTAAAGCAGAGGAGGCAAAGGCGGGAGCCGCAATTTCTGGGGGACTAAGCACTGCTTCAAAATCAAATACTTCCTGGGCCATACCTGCATAATAGGGATCGTCATAGCGCACAACTACACGACAACGAGGAGCAATTCCTTTAGCATTTAGAGCAATTTCAAGATTTGCCGTATCGTTGCTGGTGACAGCCAGTAAACTTTCAGCTTTATCTAAATTGGCAGCTTTGAGTGTAGCAGGTAAGCTTGCATCACCGTGAATGACGGGGATATTGTGCGATCGAACTGTATCTAAAAAGCGATTATTCGGATCGCGTTCAATAATCAGAACTTCGTAACCATAGTTCACTAACTGCATGGCTGTCTGTACACCTACACTACCCAAACCACAAATCACAATATGATTACGTTGTGGTACACGAGCAGCGTCCCAGAAGTTCCGTAACCTTGAGCCGAGAATAAAATCATTGAGAATCGCGTAGAAAATTCCAATTACTGCTGTACCAATCAACATCATGATGATTGTAAAGACTTTAATGCTATCTGTGGAATGCTCCACTACGCGCTCATTGCCACCTGCTCCTGTAATCATTCCAACAGAAAAATAAAGAGCATCAACAAAAGAAATCTTTAGTTGCAAACTGGTATATACCAAAGTTGCTGAAAAAATCGTTAGCAATAGGGCGATCGCTGTAAATAGAACTGCTTTTCCATGTTCATGAAAATGGCGAAATCCCATAAACAACTTCGAGATTTTTTGTAGAATCGGTCGCGATGCAGTTCTGACATTGGGTTGTGTGCCTAGCAAAAGGCGATCCCCGATTTGTAATGTGCGTCCACTGAGTACCGCACTAACAAGATCCACCTTAGCTTCATCATAGGGAAGGTAATAAATCAACATCCGTGTCCGATCTTCCCAAAATTCTGATAGAGGCTTGTCACACCAAGGGTGGCGCTCATCGATATATTCTTCGTGAATTGGCCAAATTTGATTAAAGAGTCGCAACTGCCCGATCGCTTCACTTCCCATCGCACTAAAGGCAAATACGGGAGCCGCCAGTGCGGCAACGCTCATGGTGACATGATTCGGCAAGGTTAAATCTAATCTTGTACCCAAACTGGAGTTAAATAAACGATTAATAATTCGGACATGGGGATTAAGTACTCGCGCCTGCATTAATATGCTGAGATTGCGGGTTTCATCGGCTCCTGCCAAAATTAAGGTCTGAGCATCGCGAATTCCTGCGGCTAGCAAAGTCTCTGCCGCCGCCAGATCACCAATGACAATTTCTGCATCCGATTGGTGAATGTGCTTGTCATGAATACCAATAACAAAGCAACCTTGCTGTTTGAGCAAGCTCAAAATCTTGTAACCCGTTCGGTCTAGACCACAGACGATAATGCGGGGTTTCATGGCATATAGGCGATCCTGATCGCTACCCATAAGGCTATCGAAATTATTGTGAGCTATAGATGACATTGCGACTGTAGCTCACAACACGAATTAAATAAAAGGCGGTACAACGAGCCGCTATTTATTTATAGGACTTACGCATTGGGTAGATGTGGTGCGGGCTTCGCCCACAACACATCTACCTCAATCCTAAGAAATTCGTTTGGTTGGCGTAAGTCCTAATTTAATCAGGGTAATGCTGCAAAGTAATTTTTTTTAGTAAGTGCGTTGCATGGCTACCTTTAATCGGAACCAAAAGT
>Ga0315907_10006185_pt1 | contig 12762 bp, 3 predicted proteins | sample LakEriMetagenome_3_FD_203525 | JGI IMG/M metagenome (GOLD analysis project Ga0315907, IMG submission 203525) | Freshwater fungal communities from buoy surface, Lake Erie, Ohio, United States - Buoy 12 MA123 | ecosystem: Environmental > Aquatic > Freshwater > Lake > Lake biofilm | place: USA...
ACGCGTACACCGTGCCGTCGTTCCCCAGCCCCAGGCTGTGGCTCGCCCCGGCACTCACTTGCTGCAGCACCACCCCAGACGGAATTTGCCCGGCCTCCACCACCACCGCCCGACTCCGGTCGCTCGTTGTTCCATCCCCCAACTGACCGCTCCCGTTGCCGCCCCACGCGTACACCGTGCCGTCGCTGCCGAGCGCCACGCTGTGACCGGCACCGGCAGAGACGTTGGTGATTTGGGTGGTTCTGGGGATGGCGGTGGAGGTGATGGCGACCGGCTGGGTGGCATCGGAGGTCGTCCCATTGCCGACCTGGCCGAGACCGTTGCCTCCCCAACCGTGGGGAAAACTGTCAGCCCAGGCGCCCAACCCCAGCAGAACGCCGGCAAGCCGGGGCATCCATCGCGCAAAAAAAACGATGCTTCCCAACATCGGACGGATCAGTCCTTCCATCATGAAATCCCTCATGGCTGAACGAGTCGATAGAAGCGCATTGCGGAATCCTCGACGGCGTCCGTCTCGATGACGCCCATGCCTTCGGAATCCAATCGAAGAAGTCCGGCATCCTGCCAGCCACCTGAGCGCAGCCCGTCCAGGTACTGCACCTTCCACTGCGCCCCGGAAATGCCGGACACCTGGATGCGCACCCGCAGCGACTCCGGCGACGGCGACACCGTCAGCCGCGCCTCGGGCAAACGAATGCCCGAAGCCATCTGAGGGTCTCGCACGCTCGCAGCCTGGCTCGGATCCACGGAGGAGCCTGTCGACGACGTCGTCGCCAGCACCGCGATGCCCTTGGCCGCCACCTCAGCCGACGGAACCTGCACTCCGGCCGGGCTCAGCGCCTCACTCAGGCGGCCCGTGAACCAGAAACCCGCCTCGACTTGGATGCCCGTCACCACCGGTACGGCTCCGGCAAAAGTCTGGCCCAGGCTAGCCTCCAACCGGTAACGCCCCTCCCCCCCGGTCACCGGCATCAACCCGGCGGCCATCAGGAACGACTCGGACTTCAACGCTTCGAGCGTGGAGCGGATCAGCAACACCCCGCTGACTTGGCCCGCATAGTTCGCATCCTCCGACTGGACCACCACCGCATAGGTGCCGGCCACCACCGGCGGGTTCGGCGAACCGTTGTAGGTCGCCTTTGCCGCCACCCCGGACGGCTGCGTGGACCAGGTAACGCTGCGCGGGGTTCCCGTGAAGGACTGCGCCAGGCTCCCGGCATCCAAGGTGATCGTCAGAGCCGCCGGCGTGATCGTCAGATCGCCCGACACCACCGTGACCGCATAGTTGGACGCCTTCGACCCATCGATGCTGGCCGGATCAACCCTGATCTCCGAGCGGTAGACACCCACCGCTGAGGCAACGGTCGTCCCGGCCAACCGATAGACCAGATCGCTGGCGGCTCCATTGCCGCCAATCACCTGAGCCATTGTCTCACCGGCCACCAACTGCGAAGCAAAGGCCTCAAATTCGAACGAAGGGTTCGAGGCCCGATACGCACGGGATGCCGCCAGCACCTTCAGGGTCAATGCCTTGGGCGTGATCGAGGCCGAAAGAATGGGCATCGTCAGCGTGTAATTCGCCGCATGGATTCCACTCAACGCATAGCCGGTGATCGTGATAGGGATACCGGTCCCCACGTTGGCACTCGAAAAGCTGAACACGGGTGTCCCTGACAGACTCACCCCATCCCCTAAAATCAACCCGGACAATGAACCGGTCCCGCTCACCGTGGCGGCCACAGTCCCATCGTAAATCTTGTCCGACCCGCCCAACCCCACCAAGGACAGAGTCTTGGCCGTGATGTCGGCCTTCAACCCGGACGGCGTGCCGAGCGTGTAGTTCCCCGCCGCATTACCAGACAGCGACAAACCGGTGACGGTCACTGGCTTGCGCAGGCCAACCCCTGCATCGGCAAATGTCCCGATCGCGTCCTTGGCGCTGAGACTCACCTCATCATTCGCCAGAACCCCTGAGAGATTCGCCCCGGCGAAGCTCACCGTTGCCACAGTCGTTCCATCGTAAACCTTGTTGGCGACCATCGCCCCACTGATCGTCAGCGCCTTGCCGGTGATGTTGGCCGTCAACCCGGTCAGTTGCGTCAGCGTGTAGTTGCCCGCCTGATTGCCACTCAGCGCGTAGCCACTGGCCGTGATGGCAATCCCCGTCCCCACGTTCGCGCTGGCAAACTGAAGCACCGGTGTCCCCGCAAGGCTCACCGCATCACCGGTGATCACCCCAACCAACGATGCCGTGCCACTCACCGTCGCCGCCGTCGTCCGGTCGTAGGTTTTGTTGTCAGCGATCAGACCGGTCACCTTCAAAGGCTTGGGCGTGATGTTCGCCGACAGGGTGGGTAGGATGAGGCTGTAGTTGCCCGCAGCGGTCCCAGACAGATCCAACCGGTTGACAGTAACCGGCTTGTTGTCGCCCGCAGCCGGGGATCCGAAGGATGCGCTGGCCGATACAGAATCCAAGGCAACCGCCCCGGCATCCCCGCTGACGATCCCGGAAAGGGCCGCTCCAGAGAATGCCAACCTCGCTGACGCCGTCCCGTCATACACCTTGTCCATCGCTGTCACTCCAACCAAAGAGATCGCCTTCTTGCCGACTACCAGGGTCCGTTCCACCGGTTCAGCGGCGAACCACACGGCATCACCGGCCTGGCTCGCGCGAATCACGATCGATCCAGCAGCCTGAACGACGAGCGAAGAGCCAGAGATTCTACCCGGACCGCTCGCCACTTCCCAAGCGACGGGCAACCCGGAACTGGCCGAGGCCGAGAGGGGAACGTCGTCGGCACCATAGGCCACGTTGGCCAAGGGCCCGAAGGTCAAAGTCTGAGACAACTTGCCAGGCAACCAGTAGTAGATGGTCATTTTGGCGTTGCGAATCGACACGGGATTCCAGGCCGAACCGAGCAACCAAAGATTGTCACCGCTCCGGTTGAAGGACGGAAGCGTGCCCTGATAGACGGTGGTCTGGGCCTTCCAACCACTGCCAGTGCCGAGCGATGTCCAGCCCGCCCCCGGCAAATCCACACCGTTGAGTTGCGCGTAATTCTCTGCCACCGCATTCCAATTCCAGTATGTCGAGTACTCGAAGCTGAACACCACTCGCTCAACCAATGCTCCTGCGGGAAGTTGCGAAGACTGTTTGATGGTGAATTGCCCGTAAGCGGCGATCTGGATCAACGACTGCGAGAAGGCAATTAGTTGGCCGCCGACCAGACCGTCGGTGGTGATGTTCGCCGACAGCGTCGGTTGAGTGAGGCCGTAGTTGCCCGCCAAGTCTCCGCTCAATGAAAATCCAGTGGTCGTGACCGGTGTCCCATTGCCCAAATTGGCATTCTTGAAGGCATACGCCGGAGTGCCGGTCAATGTCACCTTCGACTCGTCACCGGAAACAATACCCGAGAGCGAGGCCGTTCCGCTCACCGTCGCCGCCGTCGTTCCGTCGTAGATTTTATTGTTGGCGGTCAGACCAATCACCGTCAGGGGCTTCGGCGTGATGTTCGCCGAAAGCGTCGGTTGAGTGAGGCTATAGTTGCCAGCCTGGCCACCGCTCAAGCCGTAACCAGTGGTCGCGATGGTGATCCCGGCGCCCACCTTGGAACCGGCGAATGTGAACACCGGCGTTCCCGTCATGGTCACCGTATCACCTTGCAGCACACCCGCTAAAGTTGCGGTCCCGCTCGCCGTGGCCACCGTCGTTCCGTCATACACCTTGTCGACCCCGCTCAGCCCCCCCACCGCCACCGCTCTAGACGTGATGCTCGCCGACAGGGTGGGTTGGGTGAGGACGTAATCCTGAGCTTGCGCACCCGTCAACGTGTAGCCCGAAACGGCAATGGAAACGGCACTGTCGGACACCCCAGCCTGGGCGAAGGTGAAAACCGGTGTTCCGGTCAAGTTAACATCGGCACCGTCGGCGACTCCCTTCAGAACAGGCGTACCGGTGGCCGAGGCAATTCGGGTTCCATCGTATGCCCTGCTGACGCCGACGAGGCCCTCGATGGTGACGGGATCGGCAACCGCAGCCACCGAAACCATCACGGGAACCGCAACCGCCGAGTGCAACTGACCGTCCCATGCTTTCACCTTGAGGGCTTCGATCAAACCATTCGCATCCGGGGCAGGCCGCCATACCAGGCTCTGCCCGGCCGCCAGCAAGGTGCTGCCGGCGGTGACCGGCACGCCGCCGAGGGTCAAGGTGCCGCTGCTGACGCTCTCGATGCGGAACTGGAGATTGGTGCTGTCGACATCCGATTCGTCGGCGGCCGCAGCCAAAGCCTCGCAGGAGATCGTGAAGTCCGTATCCTCGATGCCACCCGTCAGCGGATTCACCGAGGTGAACAACGGCGCATCATTCACTGCGCCGACCGTCACAGTGAACGCGGTCGTCGCGGTTGCATTCGCCTCGTCCGTCGCGGTCACCGTGATTGTGCTGGTCCCACTGGCATTGGGAACCGGCGTCACCGTGATGGTGCGGTCATTGCTGGCAACCTGGGCCAGTTGAGCGACCTCGGTATCACTGAGCGCACGGTCGTAGATGGCGACTTCATCGAGCCATCCGTCGAAGTACTCGGAGCCATAGGTCTTGCCGATCCCAAAGTTCAGTGGTTGAACGTCGGCCCTGGAATCCACCAAGGATCCGATCTTTTGACCGTTGAGATAGATCGACCTCCGCGTGCCGTCATAGGTAGCCACCGCATGGTACCAGACGTTCGGGCTTAAAGTGGAACCCACCGGCGCAGACAGGTCATTGGCCCACCAGTAGTTCACGATCCGAGTGTCCCCATCGAGGCGGAAGGCATTGACGTTGTTGTTTTGCCAGTAGTCACCCCAACCGACGAAGCCCTTGGCCCCGAAAGTTCTCGCCTTGAACCAGAGGCTCACCGAGTAGGTGCTGTTCCCCAAGGGCAACTTGTTGATCGTGCCTGAACTTGCGGACAACCAAGACGATCCGTTCAACTCCAAGGCCCCCCCAAGCTTGCCACTCGAAGTCCACGCAGGAGACCCGGATTTGACCAGCGACTCGCCCGTGATCAAGTCTCTCCCAAGGTCATCGGCCGAATCAAAGGACCATCGGCCGATCAACCCTTGCGAAGGAGCACCAAATCCCAGGCTGATCCCACTCGCGGCGACCACATCGGGATTCGACGAACTCGCAGTCACCGTCAACCTCGCCGCCGGCGTCTCGCTGTCGGCCACAGAAAGAACGATCGGCGCGGTCGCGGTATCCTCCAAGGTCGTCTGGGCAGCGATTGCGGCAATCGTCGGAGCGTCGTTCACGGGGGCCAGGTTGATCGTCACCGTCGCGGTCGGGGATGACAGAGCACCGTCCGAGGCGCTGACCGTGAAGGTCTTCGCACCATTCTCATCGGCCGCCGGCACGTATGCCAGGTTGGCGAGCTCTTGGGCAGTGATCACCTGACCGGCCACAACCAAATTTCCGGACAACTCCAACGTTCCGCTGGTCGGCAAGGAAACCACCGTGATGCTCGCCAAGGCGGTCTGCTCCACATCCGAATAGGCCGACGTAAACAAGGCCGATGTTAGCAAGGCTGCGTCGAGGGCCACGATCGTGTCCTCGGTTCCATTCACAGAGATCGCCGCCAACGAGGGCGCGTCATTGACCGGGGTGATGGAAAGGACCGAAGTGGTGCTGGGGGTGCTCTGCCCGTCCGACAACCGGATGGCCAAGGTAACGTTTCCCGAAGCGTTGGGGGCACCCTGATAAGTGATGTTGCCCGACCCGGCAAAATAGGCGTTCAGAGCGGCCACGGTGCCGGCGAACGTCCGGGCCTGAGCGGAGCCACCGACCACCACACCGGCAACCTCGGCACCGCTCAGCGTCCCTGCCGGGACCTCCAGCGTCACGGTCAGCGAGGTGCTGTCCACATCCGAGAACGGTGAGCCAGGGAAGACGATGCTACCTGGCGCATCCTCGGCGAAGGTGAAAGTGTCCGGAACCAAGCCCCCGGGTCCAATGTGCAGATCGTCAAGGCTGTGGCGGTTGTTGGCTGCACCGGTCCGAGCTCCAAACCCGAATTGCCACGAGGTCTTGTTGGCCAACCGGTAGGTGTCTCCCAGGTCCAGCTGCGACACGACAGGCTGCCCCCCGATGCTGACAGAGACCAAGCCAGCGTCATCCACCGAGATCCGGACCTTGCGATAGTCCGGGGACATGAGGTCAAAAGGTATCGTCGCCAGAGTTGTGTTGTAAGCGCGCACCAGGACCCGCTGCCCCTCCCACTCGATGAACGAAACCGCCAAACCGGTGTCCGTGGTGCCGCCCGCCTCCGGCGAAATGATGCCGTACTCGGGGAAAAAGGTTCCATATTCGGGGATTCCAGGCGACCGAGTAAGCTGACCGTAATTGAAGCTCACGCCATCGGCACCAGTCCCGTCATACACGCGGTATTGGAACTCCGCCACAAAAGCGCTGGGATTCGCGGAGAACGGTTCGAGGGTCATGTAGCCATATTGGCTATTCACCGCCTCGGTGAGGACAAGTTCTCCATTCTGTAGTTTGGTCACCCCAGCAAGCGTCGCCTTGGGATGAAGGGTCGAGAAATCGGTGAAGAAACTCCACCCGGCCGCCCCACCGATGCTCCCCAGGACGGGCGCATCATTCACCGCTGCGAGATTGATGGTCACCGTCGCGGTCGGGGATGACAAAGCGCCGTCCGAGGCGCTGACCGTGAAGGTCTTCGCACCATTCTCATTGGCCGCAGGCACATAGGTCAGGTTGGCGAGGTTCTGGGCGGAGATCACTTGCCCGGCGGCCACCGCATTACCGGACAACTTCAACGTTCCGCTGGTCGGCAAGGAAACCACCGTGATGCTCACCAAGGCAGTCTGCTCAACATCCGAATAGGCCGACGTAAACAAGTCCGATGTTAGCAAGGCTGCGTCGAGGGCCACGATCGTGTCCTCGGTTCCATTCAAGGAGATCGCCGCCAACGAGGGCGCGTCGTTCACAGGGGTGATGGAAAGCACCGAAGTGGTGCTGGTGGTGCTCTGCCCATCCGACAACCGAATGATCAAGGTGGTGTCTCCCGACGCATTGAGCGCGCTCTGATAGGTGATGTTCCCCGGCGCCGCGAAGTAGGAGTTCAGGTCGGCTGGGGTGCCGGCGAACGTCCGGGCCTGAGCGGAGCCTCCAACCACGACGCCGGTGACCTCGGCACCAGTCAGCGTCCCTGACGTAACTTCCAGCGTCACGGTCAGCGAGGTGCTGTCCACATCCGAGAACGGTGAGCCAGGGAAGACGATGCTACCTGGCGCATCCTCGGCGAAGGTGAAAGTGTCCGGAACCAAGCCCCCGGGTCCAATGTGCAGATCGTCAAGGCTGTGGCGGTTGTTGGCTGCACCGGTCCGAGCTCCAAACCCGAATTGCCACGAGGTCTTGTTGGCCAACCGGTAGGTGTCTCCCAGGTCCAGCTGCGACACGACAGGCTGCCCCCCGATGCTGACAGAGACCAAGCCAGCGTCATCCACCGAGATCCGGACCTTGCGATAGTCCGGGGACATGAGGTCAAAAGGTATCGTCGCCAGAGTTGTGTTGTAAGCGCGCACCAGGACCCGCTGCCCCTCCCACTCGATGAACGAAACCGCCAAACCGGTGTCCGTGGTGCCGCCCGCCTCCGGCGAAATGATGCCGTACTCGGGGAAAAAGGTTCCATATTCGGGGATTCCAGGCGACCGAGTAAGCTGACCGTAATTGAAGCTCACGCCATCGGCACCAGTCCCGTCATACACGCGGTATTGGAACTCCGCCACAAAAGCGCTGGGATTCGCGGAGAACGGTTCGAGGGTCATGTAGCCATATTGGCTATTCACCGCCTCGGTGAGGACAAGTTCTCCATTCTGTAGTTTGGTCACCCCAGCAAGCGTCGCCTTGGGATGAAGGGTCGAGAAATCGGTGAAGAAACTCCACCCGGCCGCCCCACCGATGCTCCCCAGGACGGGCGCATCATTCACCGCTGCGAGATTGATGGTCACCGTCGCGGTCGGGGATGACAAAGCGCCGTCCGAGGCGCTGACCGTGAAGGTCTTCGCACCATTCTCATTGGCCGCAGGCACATAGGTCAGGTTGGCGAGGTTCTGGGCGGAGATCACTTGCCCGGCGGCCACCGCATTACCGGACAACTTCAACGTTCCGCTGGTCGGCAAGGAAACCACCGTGATGCTCGCCAAGGCGGTCTGCTCCACATCCGAATAGGCGGATGTGAAATTCGAGGCGGCGAAGGCCACTGTCGTGTCCTCGGTGCCACTGACGGAGATGGCAGCCAAAGAGGGCGCATCATTCGCAGGGGCCAAAACGACGGAAACCACCGACTTCGCCGTGAGGCTCAAGCCATCGGAGGCCTGCACTTCAAAGGTTTTGGCGCCAGTTTCGTTGGCAGCCGGTTCGTAGGCCAGTTGCCCTAGGTCGGCGGTTATGATGAAATCCCCAGCTAAAACCAAATTGCCGAAAAGCTTGAGGGTCCCGGTGGAAGGAAGACTCTCAATCCGGATTCCGTACAGAGAAGGCCCCGATCCATTGGAAAAAGCCAAGATGAATGTGGATGGCGTGAAGGACACTACCTGATCTTCGGCGCCAGCCAGTGATATCGGCGCAAAAGGACCTAACGGGCGAACCGAGGCCGATTCAACCGAATCGTATCCGACCCCCGAATCGTTGATGGCGGCGACCCGGAACCTGTAGGCGGTGCCGTTGATCAATCCTGTGACGACTGAAGAGGTGGTTGCAGAAACCCCATCGCTGAAAGTCATCCAATCAATACCGTCGATAGAATACTGGATACGGTAGTCAGTGATTGGTGTTCCACCGTCAACCGACGGAGGCGACCAACTCAACGACACCGAACGATCGCCCGGAATCGGCACCAAGGCCAACGCCGTCGCCTGAAAACGGAACGCCACCGATATGTCGGAGGGGAATGGCCACGCCGATGACCCCAGTTCGGGCTTCAAAGGTGGAATCGACTTCGACGCCGGCGATCCCCAGATCGCCCCCTGAAGAGCCGAATGCACTTGAGCGAGGCTGACTGAGAAGTCTCCTGCTGCGACTGATGCGCCGCTGAATCCAGTCCATGAGGGCGATAAGTTGAGGTAAGCTCCTTGAGGATCGACCGCCGCCTGCCCTCGGGGAACCGCAAGCGATACGAGATTGACCCCATTGATCGAGCCTTCGACCGCTTCTCGACCGCCGCCGCCCATTGCCACCAGATAGAGGTAAGACTCACCTTCCAGCAAGTTCATGCGGACGCTTGCACCCAAGCCCAAGGCGACCTGTGCCTCCAAACCCCCTGTCCCGGGCTGGTATACCACTCGAGTGGGACCGGAGGGAGAACCAGCTAAGAGCGCATAGTCGTTGTCGACGACCACTTGGATCGGAGCATTCTTGCCCGCGAGCAAAGGCGCCGTTGGCTTGCCGGATTCCGCCCACAGTCGAACGAATCCAAAGGCCGGGCCATAGTGACCACTCCAAATGTGCGATGGACTTGAATCAGAACCTTGAGTTCCTTGGACGGATATTCGCACCGAAGCAATCTGACTGAACCACGTCGTCGACGATCGTGATAGGACAAGGCTCTGGGTCGTGGCAGGAGAGGGTGCTGTTTCCCAAGACGAAATAGGTTTTCTTATAGAACCCAGAACCTGTCTTCCGGCGTCCAGAAATTCCGCTTTCACGGAATATAACCCCGAAACAATGACATTCCCAACCTCATACTCCAGCAAGAATCGACTTAGACTGGAGACACCATCGACTGAGACCTCCTGAATTACGATTGCAGACGGACTGAAGCCGAAGCGGAGATTGTTTCCATCCCAAGCAGGCGTTGTATCGGATCCACCACAGTAGGCCCCACATGGCGCAACAAAGCCCGCCGAGGAACTCCAACCCGACGGAGTAACTCCATCCTGCCCGACTGAGGTGAACTCCGAATTGACCAAAAGTTGCTTCTGACCGGCTATGGTTTTGTGGATCTCGGTCGGATCCTCGATCGAAGCATAGAATCTCAATTCACCCAGCGTACCGCGGAACCACCGATCGGTTGTTTCACGATCCCGACCAAAACGCATCCCGTAGTTCACGATGCCCGAGCCGGCGTCCGTAGCAAGGCTGCCTTGAAGGACACCGTCGACGTAGAACCGCGCGATGCCATCACCTGTCAGGCCGTTTCCAAGATCCTTTGCCGACCAAGTCAGCACCAACGTATGCGGTAAACCGTCTACAACCACGACAGGAGACGTCGTAGGTATCGCGTCGTTGAAGAAGCCATGAGCCTTCCCATCGGCGCCCACGGTCAAACCAAAATCATTCGGAGCCCCGGGTGCCTCTGCATTGATCGGGCCCGGATACCGCCAGTGATTGCCATCAATTCCCGTCGAAGGCTGGGAGGCCTTGAACAGTGCAACGATAGTTACGGTCTTCTGCCCGGCGACCGGGTTATTGTCGGCCGTCACTTCGAAATAGTCGTTGACTCCATCGAGGACGATTCCCGCACTGGCCGCGCCACCCCTGAACTGGCCGGTCGCCTTCACCGGTCCATTGTCAAAAGCAACCCCTTGCGCATTGTTCAACTGACCATAGGAGACGGCCACTTTTTTGCCGATCCGGTCTACCCAGTTCGCGGAACCCGTCGAAAAGTCATCAGCCACCCACCACGCAACCGGATCCCCTCCCATCACCCTGGGAGAAACGCTAACGAGGGTGAGGACCGCGAAAAGCGACTTCAGACCGCGGGGACCAACGCGAGGTATGGCGAAGAGGCACGCGAGGCGAGCGGTTACCCGGAGCATCCGGTTCAAGATTCGCCACCTCACGGCGTGCCTCCTTTTTGGGCCAGGGCCTGCAGTTCCACCGTGTTGGTGACCTTGGCGACCACGGCGCCGTTGCTCAGGGTCCACTGCCCGGCCAGGGAACCGTCGGGGCTCCACTTGCGCGAGAGGCCATGGGGCTTGCCCTGGGACATTGTGACCTCCAAGGCCAACGTGCCGTTGGTGTGCCATTCCCGGTGGTATCCGTGGATCTGACCCTGTGATATGGTGGTTTCAGCTATCCGATGGGACATCACGTTCCACTTGGTTCGAGTACCGTGGGACTTGCCCGCCACAAAGACCTCCCGGATGGCGAGCACTCCGTTCGTATACCAACCCTCAGAGGCTCCGTGCAGGAGTCCATTGGACACTGCAGAGCGTGATTGCAGCGTCCCGTCGGGATAGAACTCCACCATCATACCGGTGAATGCGTTGGTCTCGTCGGTCTTCATCCATCGGCCCTCCCGCAGCACCAACCTATCCATCCCCACCTCCTCGTTCACCGGCACTGATCGCTGCCGTCCCAGAGCTAGGTAGAACCCGCACCCCAGAATCAACATTGCGCCGGACACAAATAGTGCCCGGGTCAAAAACCCGAACCTGAATCGCGATCCAGGTACGCTTCCCCTGGGCATGTCACCGATCATCGCCGGGTCACTTCACCAGCAGTTTGAAGAACTTCGGAGGCGTCTTACCGGCCTCGCCTGCCAGCACCACTCGCACCCGCTGCAATTGGGTAGTCTGGTAGAAAGACCGTGGCGAGTCTGTGGCGGAGCCTTGGACAGTGAAATTGATCGGCTTCCACGTCTGGAGGTCGTCCGAACCGTAGATCGTGTAGCTGCGGCCCCGCAGCGCCACGAACTCCAGCACCGGATCAGCGGCCGAGAACTCCACGATGTCCAAACGAAACCCGTCCTTCGGATCCCACGCGTAGGTGCCGGCCAGATAGGCTTGCAGCACCGAGAGCGAGTTTCCATTGAGCCGGTCGCCCGGCTTCAGACCCTCCAGCGTAAAACCGAGGTTGCCCGCCGCGATCACCGAACGCTCCCACCCGTCGGGCAGGCCATCGCCGTCGGTGTCTTCGCCGAGCGTCAGGTCCACCCGGGACGACTGAGCGGGTTGGCCCAGAAGCGCCATGTTGGCCTTCATCTCCAACGGCACATAGGTCCGCCCTGCGATCTTGACCCGGATGCGGAACGGCGCGGTGGGCCTCATCGCCGTCGGTCGGTACAAGTCGGCGGTCAGACCGGCATCCACCGGAACCTCGATACGGTAGTTCACGCCGGCTTCGATGCCGGGAACCACGGTGGTGGTGATGGCGGTGCCTGCCAGCGTCTCGAGCGTCAACTCGGTGCCTGGTGAGATCAGCGGGTTTCCGAACTCGTCCCGGACCAGCCCATACACGGTGTGATGGGGCAGCGGTGGGAATGCTAGGGCCCGATGTCCTAGGACACCGAGCAGTACAGCCAAAAGGAGATGGCGAAGGATTCGCATGGTCAGCAATGGTTCAGTTGCCCGAGTACGAATAGGACACGATGTGCAGCTTCACGTCCTTCACGCTCTGGATGAAGCGGTCGAGGCCCTCCGAAGGATTGTTGAGCAGCGTCTGGCCGGGGATCACCAGCTTCCACTGGCTGTTCCAGACCGATCGTCCGATCAATCGGGTGTTGGTGAACTGGGAGCGGGCCAAACCGCCACCGCCACTGCCACCGTAGATGTTCGGCGTGAACACAGCCGCCGTGGGCACCGGGCGGAACGCCTGGTGCTTGCGGACTGAGAACAGCGGCTCGGTCAGGGATTCCGAACTCTGCCACAACCGCTTGGTCGAGAAGTCGGAGCTGCCAATATTGAAGGGCATGGGCACGGTCACATCCTGCACCGACCAGGTGCGGATGGTGCTCTGGTCGCCCAGTGGCGGACTGCGCATGG
>Ga0315907_10006193_pt1 | contig 12754 bp, 19 predicted proteins | sample LakEriMetagenome_3_FD_203525 | JGI IMG/M metagenome (GOLD analysis project Ga0315907, IMG submission 203525) | Freshwater fungal communities from buoy surface, Lake Erie, Ohio, United States - Buoy 12 MA123 | ecosystem: Environmental > Aquatic > Freshwater > Lake > Lake biofilm | place: USA...
ACACAAGAAACGAAATCTTGTTGTTAGCTCAAAACACTTTAGTAGCAGTTGCCAAAGATAACAATGGCAAATATTGGTACTTAGGTAAAACAAGAGGCTTAGACCTTACAGGCGGTAACGCAGGTACGGGTACTGCCGAAGGTGATAGAAGTGGTTACACTTTAACCTTCACAGGTGCGGAAGCTGCCCTTGCTCCAGAGGTAAACTCTACTGTTGCAGGTCAATTAACTACCGCAGGTTCTTAGGTTGTTTTGGTTTTGTATATAGATGCCCTCGTCATTAATTTGGCGGGGGTTTTTTATTTTGCAAAGTTTTGGCTCTTAGTATATTTATAGTTAATGATACAATTAACGAAAGGGCAAACCCAAAATATCATTTTGACACTAACCGAAAAGCAAACGCTTACTAACCCAAACTATCTATTTGTGTTTGAGAATAGAAGCACGAATACTGATGTTAAGTTTGTTAAGCTAAACAATACGGATATAAGCGCATATAAAGAGCGTTACAACGAGTTTAGCATTGTAGTTAATAGCTACTTTAATACGTCTTTAAACGGGCAATATACATATACAATTTACGAACAAGCAAGTACTACCAACACAGACCCAACGGGATTAAACTTGCTCGAAACGGGCATTATGGAACTTGAGGGTACAACTATATCATTCACAGAATACGAAACAACAAGCACATTCACAATTAGACAATAATGGAAATACAAGTATTGACATTTGCGGAAGCAAAGCAACCGGAATATAAAGAAAAGAAAGGCGAAGGTTATATGCAGTATGGTCAAAACAATGACTATCCGCAATACCTATTAGACCTTTTTAACAAGTCAGCCAAGCACAATGCTATCGTTAGAGGCAAAGTGAACTACATTGTAGGCAACGGCTGGGCAAGTGAGCAATCTATTGTTAAGCAAGTTAATAGAGATGAAACACTTAACGACCTTACAAAAAAGGTTGCTTTAGATTTAGAACTATTTGGCGGTGCTTATATCCAAGTTATTTGGGGTGTGCTTGGCGAAACTATTGCGGAGTTATGGCATTGTGATTACACAAAGATTAGAACTAACAAAGACAACACGCAGTTTTGGTATAAAGAAGATTGGAAACTTAACAAAGAAAAAGCTGAAGTTTATAGTGCGTTTAACCCTAAGAACCCTATCGGTGTTCAAATACTATATGTAAAAGAATATAGACCGGGAATGAATGTTTATAGCTTACCGGGTTATTTTGGTGCGCTTAACTACATCGAAAGTGATGTTGAAGTTTCTAAGCACGTTTTAGGTAATGCTCAAACAGGATTTAGTGCAAGTAAACTTATTACTTTACCAAACGGAGAACCAAGCCCTGACGAGAAACGTGCAGTAAGCAGACAGTTCGACAATATGTACACGGGTGCAGACGGCAAAAAGTATTTACTTGCTTTTGTAAACGATGCAACTCGTAAGCCTATTGTAGACGATTTGGGTGCGAGTGATTTAACTAAAGAAGATTTTGGGAGAGTAGATGAATTAATACAAACTAACATATTTAGTGGGCATCAAATTACAAGCCCTGACCTTTTCGGTATTGCCGTTCCAGGTCAATTAGGCAACAGACAACAGATGCGTGATAGCTACGAGATATTTAATAACACTTATGTACGCTATAAGCAAATGCAACTTGAGGGTGTATTTAATATGCTTGGCGGTTATGCAGGTGTAACTGAAGAGTTAAAGATTATACCTACCGACCCAATCGGTATTGAGTTTACTGAGAACGTTCTTATTCAAAATATGTCTAAAGACGAGATTAGAGAAATGCTAAACTTACCACCTTTAGAAGTTGATGCTACTAATGAAGCACAAAGAGTTACAGACGGAATTTCTGCATTAAGTCCATTGGTTGCTAATAAGGTGTTAGAGTCAATGACTAAGAATGAAATTAGAGCATTGGTTGCTTTAAAGCCTACAATCGATGGCGATGTTATTAGTTCTACTATTACAACCGAAGAACCAATGTCTGCGGAAACAAGCGTAAACGAACACATCAAAGGCTTAAAGGGTAGAGAGTGGCAGAATATGCAGCGCATTATTAGGGACTTTAACAAAGGTAAGATTACCAGAGAGCAAGCAAGCTCAATGTTAAAAGGTGGATATGCTCTTACAGACGAAGAGGTTACTACTTGGTTAGGTGCTGAAGAGTTAGAATTTAGCGAAGCAGATTTTCAAGTATTTTTTGAGTTTGGAGAAGATAGACAAGCTTACGAAGTTATTAAAAGCAAGACAAGATTTAGTGACGATGCGGACTTTGAAATGTTTGCAGACGTTACACAATTACAATCTAACATTTTAGATTTGATTGCTAAAGATAAACGTATTACTCCAGAAGTAATTGCTGACACTTTAAAAGAAGATGTTGGTGCGGTTAAGCGTGTTATAGATGCTTTAATTGAAAAGGGGTTTATTAAGACAAAAGAAATTAAGCAAGGCAAAGGAATAGATAGTAACGTTATAATTGAGAGGCAACTTACTGCACCTATTGTGCAAATAGTTGAAGCTATGAAGCCACAAACTACGCAGATTTTAATTCGTTACACATACGAATGGAAAGCAGGTTTTAATGACGGAGATTTAGATACAAGCAGACCTTTTTGCAAATACTTAGTAACTGCTAATAAGTTCTACACTCGTAGCGATATAGAGCAAATGAGTGCAAGGCTTGGCTATTCTGTATGGGATAGACGAGGCGGTTGGTACACTAAGCCAGGTACAAATATACATAGTCCAAGTTGCAGACACGAGTGGCGTTCAAACATAGTTAAAAGAAAATAAAGATGAGCTTAAACACATTATTTATAAGCGTACAGAATATTAAAGACCGCTCTGGCTTACACGCTAACGTAGACGAGAAACTTGTGCTTCCTGAGATTAAGACCGCACAGGATATGTTTATCTTACCGGCACTTGGTAGCGCATTATATCTTCGACTTCAAACAGGAATTACGGCTAACGATTTGAATGCTGACGAAGTAATTTTATTAGACAATTACATAGCAGATACTTTAGTACACTATGTACTTAGTGAGTTGCCTATGGGCTTGTCTTATCAGTTCTACAACAAAGGTCTTTTAAGGAAGGGCGGTGAGAATACCGAGAACCCTTCGATGCAAGATATGATTGACGTGGCTAATAGATACAAAGCAAGAGCTGAGTTCTACAAGCAAAGAATGATTAAATACTTAAAAGAATATTCTACGACTTATCCTGAGTACCTTAATCCTGGAAGCGGAATTGATGCAATACACCCTGAGAATGATGCTTACACAACGAGCGTTTGGCTTGGCGATTTTGATTGCTGCGCAGGTAAAAGCTTCGAGGAACTTTATCAAGGGAATAGAGGTTGTAGTGATTGCTAATTATGAGTAAAGTAACAACAATTAAAAACCAAAATAAACTTCGTGTTTATTTAGAAAAAATTAAGAATGAGCCTAACACTCAACCAAGTAGTAAAGCAAATAACGACACTCGGAAACGACCACGAACAAATTAACTTTGTTTACTTTGGCGATGTGTGGGAGCGTCTAAGCAACGGAGAGGTAACTTATCCTGCTATGTTCTACACGCTAACGGGTGCGACTATAAACGCTAAAAATATTACTTATAATTTTAGTCTTTATTTTATGGACAGAATGTTAATGGAAGAAACCAACGAAACAGAAGTCCTTAGTGATATGACTTTAGTAGGTCAAGATATTGTTGCGCAGCTTCGTTACCCAAAAGCGATTTGGGAGATTGGAGATACTGCACCCATTACATACTTTACTGAGAGCGACCCTGACTATCTTGCAGGAGTTAAGATAGATATTACAATGGAATTACCTTACTTAAATGACCGATGCCAGATTCCGAGCATCTATAATTATCAATAATGATAGGCAAAAAGATTAACCAATTAGCGACCGAGTTAGCACCTGTAAGTACCGATTTAACTATTATAGGCGACCCGATTAGTGGAGTAAGTAAAAAGATTACACTTGCACAATTAGGTGCGATATTTAGCGGTGCAGTTTCGTTCTATGATAACTTAGCTTCGTTTCCTGCAACGGGCGATATTAACGTTATCTATTGCGCTAAAGACACAAAGAAACTATACTTGTGGAGCGGTAGTGCTTATGTTGAAGTTTTCCCTTCACAAGCACTTTTAGATACCTATCAGCTTAGAAGCGAAAAGGGTGTAAGTAATGGTTATGCTTCACTTGATAGTAGCGGTAAAGTTCCTATCAGTCAGCTACCGAGTTCTATTATGGAATATTTGGGTACTTGGAACGCAGCTACTAACACGCCTACACTTGCAAACGGAACGGGGGATAATGGAGATGTTTACTTATGTAACGTAGCAGGAACAGTAAACTTTGGAGCTGGTCCGATTACTTTTGCGGTAGGGGATTGGGTTATATACAATGGTACTATTTGGGAACGTTCAAGCGGTGCGGTGGGTACAGTAACAAGCGTAGCTGCAACTATTACGGGTGATGCGATAGCAATTACAGGAAGCCCAATAACAACAAGCGGAACTTTAGCTTTTGCTTTTGGCGGTAATAGTACTCAGTATGTAAACGGAGCAGGTAACTTAGTTACATTTCCGGGAGTAATTAATGAAGCACAAAATTTAATTACTGAAGTTTATAACAAGACGGGTGCGACTTTAACAAAGGGAACTGTTGTGTATATCAATGGCGGTCAAGGTAACTTACCAGCAGTTACTAAAGCTTTAGCAACGGGAGATAGTACAAGCGCACAAACTTACGGAATAGTAAGAAACGATATTACAAATAATAACAACGGCTATGTAGTAGTTGCAGGTCGTATAAGCGATTTAGATACTCAAGCCTACACAGAAGGAACGCAACTTTATTTAAGTCCTACAACGGCAGGTACTTATACAAGTACAAAACCTTACGCACCTAATCACTTAGTTTATGTTGGTATCGTAGTAAGAGCCCACCCGACACAAGGGGTTGTAGAAGTTAAGATACAAAACGGCTACGAAATGGATGAGCTTCATAACGTAGCAGCACAAAGCCCAGATAACAACGATATTTTACAATACAAGACCGCAACAAGTTTATGGACTAAGGTAGCAGGTACAACATCAAACATAGCAGAAGGTAGTAACTTATATTACACCGATGCTCGTAGTCGTGCAGCGTTAAGCTTTACGGCAGGTAGCGGAGCTTACAATTCTACAACGGGTGTTATTACTATCCCTACAAACACAAACCAATTAACTAACGGGGCAGCGTTTATAACGTTAGCTTCTTTAAGTGCAGGTGCAGGGATAAGCTATAACAATACAACGGGAGTAATTGCTTCTACTATTACGCAATACACAGATGCTTTGGCAAGGGCAGCTATTAGCTTAACTACAACGGGTACAAGCGGAGCAGCGACTTATAATAGCACAACGGGTGTTTTAAACGTACCGCAATACGCACCAGATTTAAGCGGATATGTTCCAACAAGTAGAACTTTAACTATTAACGGAACGGCATACGATTTAAGTGCGAATAGGTCTTGGAGTGTGGGTACAGTAACAAGCGTAGGTTTATCTTCTGCAACAAGCGGAGTAACTATTGGCTCAACTCCTATTACTACAAGTGGAACGATTACTTTAGCTATTGCAACTGCAAGTGGTTCACAAAATGGTTTATTATCTTCTACCGATTGGACTACGTTTAACAATAAACAAAGTGCTTTAACTAACCCAGTAACAGGTACAGGTACTACTAACTACCTACCTAAGTTTACAGGTACAAGTACAATAGGTAACTCAATAATGAGTGAAGGTAGTGGAGTTATTAATATTGGAACAACTGCATCTGCAACTTATGGAACATTAATGGTGGTACAAAATTCTGTATCAGCTCCTAACTTTGTTCGTGGTTTGCAAATAGTACACCCTAACGGAACAGGGGTTACCGGTGGCTATATATCAGTATCCAATATAGGACAAAAATTAGGTGCAGTACAAGTAGGAGATGATGCATCAGTTGGGGATTTAGTTATTAATCCTGCAGGTGGCAATTTAGGTTTAGGAGTAACACCAAGTGCGTGGAGCATAGGCAAAGGATTTGATATTAATGGAGGAATGGGTTTATTATCAGTTAGTAATGCTTCTTTTGTTCTTAATAATGCTTATTATAATGGAGGTTGGATTTATAAAGCATCATCATTTGCTCAAAATTTTCTTTTAAATAATGATGGCAGTTTTCAATTTAATATAGCTCCTTCAGGAACGGCAGGTAACGCTATCAGCTTTACACAAGCTATGACGTTAAACGCTTCAGGTAACTTATCTGTGGGTAATACTAATGATACTTATAAACTTGATGTAAGTGGAACAGGTAGGTTTAGTGGGAAAACGATAATCAGTGCTTCTGTATCAAGCGATGTAGCACTAGATGTAGTAAATACTAATACAACAAACGGTTTTGGTCTTTCAGTAAGGGGTGGTGTTGGGAGTACATCTTATGCTTTAAATGTTATTAATGCTGCTAATACAATTGATTTGTTTACAGTAATGGGTTCAGGTGCAGCTACATTTAGTTCATCGGTACAAACGGGTGGAAATATTAGAACATTAATGACAGGCACAACAGGTGTACCAAGTATATATGCTGAAAACAATGTTGGAAGTATTAATCAAATTAGGGTATTTGGTACAAGTGCAGCTGGAACATTATTTGGTGTAACAAGAGCAGGTTGGTCATCTATTGATACTAATAACGGATTAGGTTTATTATTTGGTACAACTGATAATGCCCCTATTGTAATCGGTACTTCCAATACCGAACGTATGAGAATAACAAGCGGTGGCAACGTAGGTATAGGAACTACAAGTCCACAAGCTTCTCTTGATGTTAGAGGGAGTGGGAATACGTCTTTAAATTCTCGAGGTAACTTATTTGTTTCAAGTGGAGGTACTGCATCTCAATCGGCAGGAACAGGTGGTCAAATATCATTTGGCTCTTGGTTAAACGGAGATTTAAGCCATCCTTACCCATTAGCCGTAATTAAGGGAGTTACTGAATCATCAACAAGTAATATGAACAATGGTGCTTTAATATTTGGCACAATGGACTCAAATACCGCTGTACAAGAACGTATGAGAATAACAAGCGGTGGGAATGTGGGGATTGGAACGAGTTCACCAAATGCAAGACTGAATATTGCAGGTGGGGATTTCCGTCTTAATGGGGTTAATGCAAATAGTAGATTTATAGTATATGAAAATTACAGTAATAGTGCGGTAGGTGTATCATTATTTAATAACAGTGGAACAGAGGTGATTTCTTTAAATGGAAACGCTGGAAATATAAACTGCACTGGAAGTATTACAACAGGCGCACCAACAAACGGAACTGCACAACCTTGGAAATTAGGAGATGCACGTTCAGGCGGTATATCAACAGATAGCTACATAATAGTTTCAGTAAACGGACAAACATATTCAATTCCTGCATTGCAAGGATTACCTTAAAATAAAATAAAATGGCATTAGAAACAAAATGGGTAATTGTTCAAATGGACACTGCCCCAAGCGAAGATGGTTTAACCGATGTAGTTAAACGAGTACATTACAGATACGAAGGTACAGACGAACAATACTTTGCAGAAGTTTACGGAGTATTATCTTGTGCTACACCTTCGGCAACCGACTTTACTGCTTATGCAGATTTAACTTATTCTAAAGTAGTTGAATGGTTAGCAGATGGCTTAGATGACCACGCTTTAGATAGCAACCTTGAGGCGCAAATCGAGAACCAAAAAAACCCACCGATTGTAAATTTGCCTCTACCATTTTCAAATCCTTAATATATCTTTACAAATAAAAACAACAAACTATGAAGTACAAACAACTACTACAATTAGTAAGCAGCATCAATGTCGTAATCGGCAACCAAGAAACAAAAGTTCAAAAGAAGCTTTTTAAAATCTACGAGAAGATTAAGAAGCATCACGAGGACTACCAAGCCGAAGTTGAAATTTTGCGATTAGACAACGCACAGACCGATGACAAAGATTGCTTACTATTAGATGACAAAGGAAATTACAAGTACTCAAAGGAAGGTATCAAGAAGCTGACAAAAGATATTGATGCGCTAAATGATAAAGTATTTGACTTTCAAATAATTAACGTAGTTAATCCAGAAGGCTTAACCGACTTCAATTTCTTAGAAGATTGGACAACGGGCATAGAATTTAACAAACAAGAAGAAGAAGAATTATAATGGCAAATAACCACCAAGCAGACCAATCAACAATCGTTAGCGTAGTAAGTGCTATTTTAAGCCTTACTTCTATTCAACCACTATTCACATTGTTGGCGAGTTTGGTGGCTATTGTTTCTGGTGTAATGGCTATTAGATACTATTACAAAATGACCAAAAAGCTTAAATGAGATTAATACTATTAGCTTTATTATTGACATCTTGCGCTTCAGTTAAGAAGTTTGAAAAGAGATTTGATAGCACGGGGACAACTAAGATTGACTCCGTGCATCTTACTTTTTATGATAGCGTTACCAAAATTATAGAAAAGGAGCAGGTATTTACTAAGACCATTACAATCTACGATACAGTGCGCATCTCAAAGGATAGCGTTATTGTAGTGCCAAAGGTCGTAACTAAATGGGTGTACGAAACAAAAGAGAAGGAAACTAATAACAACCTGACTAAAAAAGATACAATAGCGTTTAATCGCACGGAAAGTACTCAAATTTCGATTGTAGATAAAAACAAGGTAACTACTCAGAATAACTTTTGGAAGGCTCTAATAGGGCTAATAATAGCCATTGTATTAATTTTAGCTTATTGGAATAGATTATGGAAGTAAACAAAGCAGGTCGTGACCTTATAAAGAAGTTCGAGGGGTGTAAGCTAAAGGCTTATAAATGCCCTGCTGGTTTATGGACTATTTCGTGGGGTTTGACTTTTTACCCTGACGGAACAAAGGTTAAGGAAGGCGATGTTATTACGCAGCAACAAGCTGAAGATTATTTTAACGCTATTGTAGATGACTTTGCTAAAAAGGTAGATGCGTTAATTAAGTCAAATGTGAGCGACAACAATTTTTCTGCATTAGTTTCGTTTGCTTATAATGTGGGTATGGGCAACTTTCAAAGAAGCACTTTGCTTAGAAAGGTAAATGCTAACCCTAAAGACAAAACTATTTTGGCTGAATTTAAAAAGTGGACAAGGGCAAATGGAGAGGTGCTTAAAGGTTTAGTGAGGCGGAGAGATGCCGAAGCAAAACTATATGAGCAACTTTAGAACTATATTAGTAAACTTACTATCCGACGAAAGCAATAGCATAAGCCATAAACGAGTAGTGGCTATGCTTGGTAGCTTATGTCTTTTTATATCATTGTTCTTAAACATAATATTGAAGATTAACCCAAGCGACAAGTTAGTAGATGCGGTATTGTATTTAACGCTTTTTGCTATGGGTTACACTACAATAGATAAATTCAGCAAAAAATAAATAATGCTAAAATCAAAACGCAAACGACTTTACTTTGATATTGAGGTAAGCCCAAACATCGGTTTCTTTTGGACTTCTGGATATAAACTAAACATAACAACCGAAAGCATAATTAAGGAACGAGCAATTATTTGTATATGCTACAAGTGGGAAGATGATAAAGAAGTTTATGCTTTACAGTGGGATAGTAAACAATGCGACAAAAGAATGTTGCAAAAGTTTATTGAGGTAGCAAACACGGCTTCAGAAATTATAGGTCACAATGGCGACAAGTTCGATATGGCTTGGGTTAGAACAAGATGCCTTTTGCACGGCATAACAATGTTCCCGTCTTACACAACTATTGACACGCTAAAGGTAGCAAGGTCAAAGTTTAGATTTAATAGCAACAAGCTTAATTATATAGCTGACTACTTAGGCATTGGCACTAAAATCAAAACCGAGTATAGCTTATGGAAAGACATTGTCTTGCATAAAGACAAAGTGGCGATGGCTAAAATGATTAAGTACTGCCAAAAAGATGTAGTGTTATTAGAGCAAGTATTTAACGCACTTAAAAACCACATCGAACCTAAGACACATTACGGAGTTATATTTGGAGCTGATAGAGGTAGCTGCCCTGAATGTGGTAGCGATGAGTTAATTATTGCTAACAGGAGAACAAGCTCAACAGGAGTTAAAAAGGTACAACTACAATGTAAAACTTGTTATAAAATGCACACCAAAACAGACAGATAATGAGTGACAGTAAAATATTAGCAGCCGTAATAGAAGATATGCGTAGACGTGAACTTGTAGGGAAATCAAAGTACGGAACTACAATGGACAGAACTGATTTAAACACAGGTCAATGGATAACGCATCTAAAGGAAGAGCTGGAAGATGCCCTGCTTTATTTAACCAAACTTGAACAAATACACAATGCGCCTCAAGAAGATATTTAGCTTCGGCAATATTTTAGACCGAGATACCTACGAGCAATTAAGGGAATTAGATTACAAGAACCCTAACTTTAAGGGTTGTGCTGACGAGTTCCAATTCAATCGTGAATGGTGGGTTATGCTTGACCAAGGCGAGATAGTAGCTTACTGCGGTTCTATTTACTCTAAAGGCATTTGCATATTTAATCGTGCGTGGGTTAAGAAATCACATAGAGGACAAGGCATACAAAGGCGAATGATTAAGACCAGGTTAAAGGCTGCATCTACCTTTTGCCATATAGCTATTACATACACAACCTTAGATAACTTCCCAAGTGCTAATAACCTTATCTCGTGTGGGTTTAGGCTTTACTTACCCGAATATTCATACGGGGGTTACGATAAACTTTACTTCCAGAAGTTGCTATAATGTTTCACTTTAGTACAACAAAAGGTAGTAATACTACTACTTTTGGCTGCATTTTACTTCCGACTTTGGCAAGTTATACCTTTACTTTTTTTACATATTGTAAGCATATAGCTTTACTTTTTGTACGTTCTGATGTACAAAATATGCTATAAACTGCACAATTTGATGTGCTTTTATCCTATATAATACCCATTATTTGCAACAATGATGCAAAAATAATTTTAAAATATTTTAATAGTTTTGCACTTTGTATTGTGTATTGTTGTATATTTGTGTAAACAAAACACAAAATGACACATTTAACCACCTACCAAATGTTCCAATATCAGCGATACGGGAACATATTAATTGACGGGAGCAGGACTACATCAAACCCTTATGACCCTGCCTTATTGCCTAAAAACTACGATTACGAAGATGACGATTACACGTTTACTCGTTGGGTAGAAAACAATGCAGAACTTGAACTTTTAAAAAACGAAGTATATGAAGATTGAATTTGTAAAAGAAACTAAGCCAGACGGCACAATTTTCTACTATACTTTAGTAGATAACAAATACGATAGCGCAAGTATGTACTTGGAATATTCACAAGCCTACGAGTACTTTGTAAGCCTAAAGAAAAGACAAGAACCCATTATCGAAATTTTAGAACACTATAACATAGACATACAAAACAAATAATATGAAAACTGCAATACAATGGTTAAAGGAACAATACATTGAACGTGGCGAAACTTTGCCATTAGGTGTATTTGAAGAAGCTAAAGAAATGGAAATAAAACAATTAATAAAAGCACATATAGATGGGTTTGACCATATAGTAGCTGAGTTCAAAAAGCAAGAATATGCAGAACAATATTTTAACCAAACATTTAAAAACCAAACCAATGAGCCTAATTAAAATTCAACAGGAACTAAAAGCACCTAAAAACCAATTCAATGCTTTTGCTAAATACAAGTACAGAAGTGCAGAAGATATTATTGAAGCTGCAAAGCCTATCTGCCATAAGTACGGCTACGCTTTAATGCTTAGTGATGAGGTAATAGAAGTAGGCGGTCGAGTATATGTAAAGGCTACGGCTTGTTTAAGTAACGGAGAAGATAATATTACCTGTACTGGTCTTGCTCGTGAAGAGGAAAATAAAAAGGGAATGGATGCTTCACAGATTACAGGGGCAGCAAGTTCCTACGCTCGTAAGTATGCTCTTAACGGATTGTTTGCAATAGATGACACTAAAGATGCAGATGCTACTAATGAGCATAAAGACGAGGTAAGCGAAGGACAAAAAGCATTCTTGATTGAAGCACTTGATAAAACAAAGTTTACTCAGGAACAAAAGTATAAGGCTATCGAAAAAATCAATGCCATCAAGAGTTTAGACGAATTTAACAAGATTAAAGAAACAATAAAGAAAAGCTAATGAAAACTGCAATGGAAGAACATTTTGAATGGTTACAAGAAAATCAATTATACTTTGGTATACCTATTGAGGCTATTGATAATGCTGAAGATTTACTTGAAAAAGAAAAAGAGCAGATAATACAAGCTTATATAAATGGTTATGGTGTATCTTTTATTGATGGTGATAATAGGAATTTTAGCAGACCACAAGAATACTACAACCAAACATATAACCAAAACAAAAGCTAATGAGGGAACTATTACCATTTGAAAGGCAAATGCTCTTGGCAGAAGTTTACCATTACGCTTGGTATAACGAAGAGGCATACGAGGACTTATTAGCCTTTATTAAAAAGTATGAAAACAAATTAGACAAACCTGTATTTTTTAACCCAATCAATAACAATGACACAGAAACAACAAATCTTGAACCACTTGCTTTCGGGCAAAACCTTGACACCAAT